>ENA-ORUF01000004-ORUF01000004.1-human-gut-metagenome-genome-assembly--contig:-NODE-4-length-358890-cov-9.280276_pt1 | contig 358890 bp, 366 predicted proteins | sample MGYA00242077_ERZ509203 | MGnify/ENA primary metagenome ERZ509203 (study PRJEB26280, sample SAMEA2338834) | human gut metagenome | biome: human gut; feature: human-associated habitat; material: faeces... | reverse complement strand
ATGGACGCACCTCTGGTGCACCAGTTGTCACGCCAGTGGCACAGCTGGGCAGCTAAGTGCGGAACGGATAAACGCTGAAAGCATCTAAGCATGAAGCCGCTCCTGAGATAAGATATCCCACTGAGTCAATCAGGTAAGACCCCTTGAAGACTACAAGGTTGATAGGCTGTAGGTGTAAGTGTCGTGAGGCATTGAGCTTGACAGTACTAATCGGTCGAGGGCTTGACCAAGTGTTTGACACAAGTTCTTCTCTTGTTTTCATTGTTCAATTTTGAGGGCCCGAAAACCCTTACAAAAGAATAGTTGGTGCTAATGGCGATGAGGATCCACCTGTTCCCATTCCGAACACAGTAGTTAAGCTCATCAGTGTCGAAGATACTTGGCGGGTGACTGCCCGGGAAAATAGAGCGGTGCCAACACTTTTGAAAAATCACTCAAACGAGTGGTTTTTCGCTTTATAGTCAGTGCTAATAGCGATGAGGATCCACCTGTTCCCATTCCGAACACAGCAGTTAAGCTCATCAGTGTCGAAAATACTTGGCGGGTGACTGCCCGGGAAAATAGAGCAGTGCTGACATTCCTCCTTAGCTCAGTCGGTAGAGCATGCGGCTGTTAACCGCAGGGTCGTCTGTTCGAGCCAGACAGGGGGAGCCAAAAAGGACATACCATTTGGTATGTCCTTTTTCTTTTGTCTGCTATTTTTCTGTAAAAAAGGGTATACCAAAATGGTATACCCTTTTTTGTGTCATAAATTTACTCTACCATATGTCGGACATAATCAACAGCGCCGATATCTTTTCCATTGCGGCGGTAAACCCGTGGAACCCTCTTTCCGATGACGCACATGATTTCATAATGAACGGTATCGGTCATGGAAGCAATCTCATCCATCGTGATTCGTTTGCCGTTTTCTTCCCCAACGATGGTAATTTGCATTCCGTCGCTCAGATTGGGGATTCCGGTGACATCCAGCATCAGCTGGTCCATGCAGATTCTGCCGACAATATTTGCAAATTGTCCGTTTACCAGCATACGACCGCGATTGGAAAGACTGCGGTGGTATCCATCTGCGTATCCAATGGGAACGGTGGCAATGCGCATATCCTGCTGAGTGGTAAAGGTTCTCCCGTAGCTGAGCTTGCTCCCCGCCTTGACCTCTTTGATCATCGAGATGACCGAGTGCAGCTGCATGGCAGGCTTCAGGTCGATTTTTCCTTCGCAGGCTTTGTCCGGCACCAGCCCGTAAATCAGGACACCGGCGCGCACCATGTCCAGGTGGTATTCGGGATAGTTGACGATTCCACCGCTGTTGCAGCAGTGCCGCAAGGTAAAATGTACTCCCAACCGCTGAAGACGGTCGCATACCTGCATAAAACAGTCGTATTGCTTTCGGGTGTATTGGATGGAAGCCTCGTTGTACTCGTCTGCGCTGGAAAAGTGGGTGAAGATGCCGTCACAGCGCAGATTGGGGAACTGGCAGACCTGTGCAATCTCTTCCACTGCGCTGTTTAAATCCTGCTCGGCTTCAAACCCGATGCGTCCCATACCGGTGTCAACCTTGATGTGGCAGGCAACGGTGACGCCGGCGCGCTGCGCCTGCTGTTGTAGCTTTTTGGCGTACTCCAATGAAAAAACAGCCTGTGTAATGTTGTATTCGCACAGGGTTTTGGCTTTGTTGGGAGGAGTGGTGCCCAAAATCAGGATGGGATGGTAGATTCCTTGATTGCGCAGCGACATCGCTTCGGTTAGATTGGAGACGGCAAACCAGTTTACACCCAGTCGTACCAGTTCGTCGGCAATGTATTTGTCCCCGTGACCGTAGGCATCGGCTTTGACAACTCCCATAATCATGCAGCCGGGTTTGAGTTTTTCCTTGATGGAACGAATATTGTGGTCGATGCAGTCCAGGTCAACAACTGCCCAGCTGCGCCGAAGAAAATCTACCATGATCTTTCCTCCTGTCCGTTAGGTGCTTGTGGAATGTAGGTGGAATCCCTTTTGAAACAGGGACAACGCTCCAATTTTTTCCTTTCGTTTAAAGGTGTGCAAAATTGGCACATACTATAACTATACATGAATACAACAAAAGAAACAATCATTTTTTGTAAACACTAAATAGAAATCGAAAGGAGAAAACAGGATGACAAAACAGGAATATGCCCAATGGAGTCGACAGGAAAGCCCGCGCTCCAACGGACCGCTCAATATCCTCAAGGCGTTTGTATCGGGAGGAGTTGTCTGCCTGCTCGGGCAGCTGCTGATTTTCTTTTTCCAGAACCGTGGTGCAGGAGAAAATGCGCCGGTTTTTGCCTCCCTTTGCCTGATTGTGCTTTCTGCGCTGTTGACTGCACTGAATGTCTACGACCGGATTGCCAAACACGCCGGAGCAGGTACTCTGGTACCCATTACCGGATTTGCCAATTCGATGGTCAGCGCGGCGATGGAATTTAAAACCGAAGGCTACATTTTGGGTTTGGGAGCCAAGATGTTTTCCATCGCAGGTCCGGTGATTGTTTATGGCATCAGCGCCTCGGTGATCTATGGGCTGATCCTGATGTTGATTGGATAGGAGGGGAAAAGATGGCAGTTCGTATCGGCAGCAGGACCATCCAGCTGAACCATGCGCCCAGTGTTGTAGGTTTTGCAGCGGTGGGTGCAAAGAAGGAAAAGGAAGGTCCGCTGGCAGATTACTTCGATTATCTGTCGGAGGATTCCTCCTTCGGCGAAAAAACCTGGGAAAAGGCGGAAACACTGATGCAGAAAAAGGCAATCGAGCTTGCTTTGCAAAAGGGCGGTATCCAAAAGGAACAGATTGATTTTCTGTTTGCGGGTGACCTGCTCAACCAGTGTATCAGCTCGGCGTATGCCTCCCGTGAGCTGCAGATGCCCTTCTTCGGGTTGTACGGCGCCTGCTCCACCATGGCAGAAAGTTTGTGTCTGGCAGGGATGTTTGTGGACGCAAAGCTCGCCTCCCGCTGCCTTGCAGTGACCTCCTCCCACTTCTGCTCGGCTGAGCGGCAGTTCCGTTTTCCGCTGGAATATGGCGGGCAGAGAACCCCGACCGCTCAGTGGACGGTGACCGGCTCGGGAGCCTGCGTTGTAGCAGGCAAGGACCGCCCGCCCTACCTGCGCGCAGTCACGGTTGGAACGGTGGAGGACCTGGGCATCACCGACATCAACAACATGGGTGCGGCGATGGCTCCGGCAGCAGCAAAGACCCTCTGTCAGTTTTTCAACGACACCGGAGCTAAGCCGGAGGATTTTGATTTGATTCTCACCGGAGATTTGGGATTTGTGGGAAGCCGGCTGTTTGAAAGATTGATGCAGGCACAGGGTTGTCCGATTGCAGGGCGGCACAACGACTGCGGGCTGATGATTTATGACCGGCTGCGGCAGGATGTACACGCAGGCGGCTCTGGATGCGGCTGTGCGGCTTCGGTGCTGTGTTCCTTCATCCTTCCGCAGATTGCCTGCCAGCGGCTCAAAAACGTCCTCTTCATGGCTACCGGCGCTTTGATGAGTCCGACCAGTGTGCAGCAGGGAGAAAGCATCCCGGGCATTGCCCACCTGCTGCATTTGTCTGCCTTTGCAGGGAAAGAGGAGGAGGTGCGCTAATGGAAGTTTCGATGTTGATAAAAGCCTTTTTGGTGGGCGGAGGTATCTGTGCGATCGGTCAGCTGTTGATTGATTACACCAAGCTGACACCGGCGCGCATCCTGGTTTCTTTCGTAGTGCTCGGCGTGATTTTAGGCGGGCTGGGACTGTACCAGCCGCTGATTGAATTTGCCGGAGCGGGTGCAACCGTCCCGCTGACCGGGTTCGGCGCCACCCTTGCCAAAGGGGTTCGGGAAGCGGTGGCACAGAAGGGATGGTTTGGTGCGCTGACCGGAGGCTTGAGCGCAAGCGCCGGCGGAATCACAGCAGCGATCGTAGCCGCCCTGACAGCCGGTCTGCTGTTTCGTTCCGCAGAAAAGTAAGAAGAGCATGGAAGATAAAAAAGCTCTGCACCGGGCGTTACAGACCGGTGTGGAGCTTTTTAAGGTTGAGTGTTTATTACTTGCCCTCCGCCTGACGCATCAAGTGGAGCTTGAGGATGCCGATTTGTGTTTTGGCGTCGGAGATTTCCCCGTCCATCACCATCTGGACTGCCTGAGCAAAGGGAATGCGCAGCACATCCAGAAATTCTCCGTCGTCCAGCTTCTGCACACTCTCGTGCAGACCGCTTGCGCGGTAGATGTGGATGACCTCGGTGCAATAGGCAGGGGTGGGATACAGCTGCGCTAATTTTTCAAAGCGGTCGGCAGTACAGCCGCATTCCTCCTGCAATTCCCGAATCCCACATTCGCGCGGGTCCTCGCCCAGTTCGATTTTTCCGGCGGGCAGCTCCAGCAGCTCTTTGCCGTAGGGGTAGCGGAACTGTCTGACCAGCAGCAGACGGTCCTCCTGGTCGATTGCAGCAACGCACACGCCGCCGTGGTGGACTACCACCTCGCGGATGCTCTTCTTTCCATTCTCCAGCTGGATGTCGTCCTTTTTGACCTCGATGATGCGTCCGCTGAAGATGGTTTGGCTGTTCAGCGTTGTTTCAGTATGTGCCATCGTCTTTACCCTCCTTTTTACAATAAAACAAAATCCACAGACCGAAAAGGTCTGTGGATTTTGGAATAAAATTATCCGGATAATTTTATTTTGCTTCAAAGCGAATCTCGAAAGCAGGAAAACTATTTTGCCAGAGAAACCAGAGTGGATTTCTTTCTAGCTGCACAGTTTTTGTGGATGATTCCCTTTGCACAAGCCTGGTCGATCTTCTTAACAGCAGCCTTAACCAGAACGTCTTTATCCTCTGCGTTAGCAGCGATAGCAGCATTAGCGCGTTTGATGACGGTCTTCAGGTTGGTTCTGAAAGCTTTGTTCTGAGCCTCGCGTTTTGCCTGAACGAGGATTCTCTTCTTAGCAGATTTAATGTTAGCCATTCTAAACACCTCCTATTCCATCTTGACAGTACACTCTATTTTATCACCGATTTCACTAAAAATCAACCATCTGCAATATGATTTGTAAATTATGCCTATTTGTAAAGGGTAAAGGGGAGAAATATTCAGCTACTATCTCGCAGAAATATGCGTTTTTTTACAAAGATGTATAAGCGGCAGCGGTGCGGGCAAGGTTAAGCTTTGAAAAAGACAAAATAAAACCGACCCAAAAGGAGTTTTGATGATGAAAGAAAACCAGAAGATTGCGCGCACCGACCTTGCTATCGAGCTGGCGCAGCCGCTGTTGGAAGCGGAAAAATTGCCGGAAGGACTCAAGGTACACACTCAAACGCACGGAGCGGTGGAAATCACCTGCGTGCAGATTGCCTCTCCCAAAGCTTCTCAGCAACTGCAAAAGCCCTGCGGCAGATACATCACCATCCAGACCCCACCCTTGTGGAACAGCCTGCTGGACCCGCAGAAGGAGATCGACGCAGCAGCCGACTGCATCCGCTCTCTGCTGCCGCAGGAGGGAACGGTGCTGGTGGTCGGGCTGGGAAACAGCAGTATCACGCCGGACGCGCTGGGACCGCAGGTGGCGCAGCATATCCTGGTTACCCGCCATCTGACCGAAGAGCTTGCCCACAGCCTTGGGATGGGTTCCCTGCGCAAAACAGCGGCGCTCATCCCCGGCGTTTTAGGGCAGACCGGTGTGGAAAGCGGAGAGCTGACGGCAGCGCTGGTCAATTTTATCCAGCCGAGCGCCGTCATCGTGATTGACGCGCTGGCAGCGCAGGATTATGGGCGATTAGGGAGAACCATCCAGATTTCCGACAGCGGGATTGCACCCGGTTCCGGTGTCCAGAACAGCCGCAAGGAGCTGAGCCGGCGCACGCTGGGCATTCCGGTGCTTTCCATCGGGGTACCGACCGTCATTGATGCGGCAACCCTTGCCGCACAGCTGACAGGCAGTTCATGCGAGCAGGCGCATCAGGCGGCAATGGTCACCCCGCGGGAGATCGACCGGCTGATTGGACATTCTGCAAAGTTTATCGCCCTTGCAATCAATAAAGCGCTGTACCCCGAGCTGTCGCTGGAGGAAATCGGCTTTCTGTGCGCCTGAACAGCAGCCTTCCCTTCTATTTTGGAGTCCTTGCGCATACCTATCTAAATAGCAGATCAAGGCTTTGCGCAGGAGGTCAAAAGATGGGACGACACAGTAAAAAAAGGCGGCACACCAGGCGCACCGCCGCCTTCAAAAAAAGTTTGGTATGGGGAATTTTGATTGCGGCAGCGGTGCCGGGGGTGCTGTCTACGGCGGTTTTATACGACCATGTGCGGCAGTCATGGGATGGCTTGGCAGCCGATACCGCTGTCCTTTCCGCAATGTATACGGTGCCCGACCGCGCCTTCGAACAGCTGCGGGAGCGGTTTGCGCAGCCATCTGCTCCGCAGCAGCCCGAACAGGAGCAAGAAAAAGCGGAGCAGCCACTCATCCCGCCGCAGACGCAGGAGGAACAGCCGCCGCCGGCGAAAACACAACCGTTGACCGAGCCGGTTGAGATTGCAGAGGAGTACCGCGGAACGGTGGTCGAAGAGGACCTGGCGGCAGCCGGCAGCAGCCTTTGCTTTGGCAGCGGCAGAATCAAAAATGCAACCTCCCTTTCTGAGCAGCAGGTGGAGGAGTATCTTGCGCAGCCGCAGCCGTTTTTGCTGGACTGGCAGGGACCTCAGGTGCTGATTATGCACACCCACGCCACCGAAAGCTTTGAGCCGTATGACAGCGAAATTTACGACACCCGCCACACCTGGCGTTCGACCGACAACAGCGAAAACATCGTGGCGGCAGGCGAGGTGATGGCACAGGCGATTCGGGCGCACGGAATCGAGGTGCTGCATGACGACACCCAGCACGACTACCCTTCCTACAACGGTTCCTACGAGCGCAGCGCAGAAACGGTAAAGGGGTATCTTGCAAAATATCCCAGCATCAAGGTGGTGCTGGACGTCCATCGGGATGCGGTGCAGCGGGACAGCACGCTGGTCAAGCCAATTACACAGATCAACGGGAAAAAAGCGGCGCAGATGATGATTATTGCCGGCTGCGACGACGGGACGATGGAGATGCCAAACTGGGGGAAAAATCTGCGCTTTGCCGCAGGAATTCAGGATGCCATCGAAAGTCGTTGGAAGGGCTTGACCAGACCGATTTTTTTCTGTTACCGAAAGTACAACCAGGATTTGACCACCGGCTCGCTGCTGTTGGAGCTGGGTTCGCACGGCAATACATTGGAACAGGTGCTGACCACCGCGCAGTTGGCAGGGGATGCCATCGGAAATTATCTGGCGCAGGAATGTATGGCAGAATAGGAAAAATCAATCCCGTTCCAGAAAGGGATTAAAAACAACGATTGGACTTTTATGAAAGTATATACTATAATCAAAATCAGAGCAATCATTATTCTTACATTTTCCTTAATCGTCTTGATCCCAACCGGTCAAAACGTGGGCATTGACCTTAATGGGCACAATGCCCTTCCCTTTGCCATCTTCAAACTCTCATATAAACCTTAACTTTAGAAAAAAGGCTGTTTTTTTACTCAAAAAAAACAGCCTTTTTTCTATGCTTCTTTTATTCGGTTTGTTCGTTTCCCTTGGGGGCGGCAGAATGTTGTTCGAGCTTGTTGTGCAGCCACATTCCCACCAAACTGACCGCTCCGGTCAGGATGAAGATGAAAACGGTGGTGGTAAAATCACCGGAAATCAGCGAAGCTCCTGCCAGCGTGGAGCTGAGGATGGAGGGCAGACGCGCAACGGTAGAGATGGCAAAAAAGCGCAGCGGACGGATGTTGATAAAGCCTGCCGCCCAGGTCAGCAAATCCTTTGGGGTACCGGGGATAAAAAACAGCAGGAAGGAGATGCGCTCAAAACGTTTTTTGTCCTGTAAAAACCGCAGGTTCTGAAATTTTTTCGGGTCCATGAAGATAGAAACGATTGGCATGCCCAGCCGCCGAACCAGCAGATAGACAATCATCGAGCCCAAAAAGATGCCCAGCATACAGCTGAGGGTTCCCCACAGGGGACCATACATCAATCCGGCAAAGATTTCCACCGGTTCGCCCGGAATCATTGCGACCACCACCTGCAATACCTGTATCCCTAAAAATACAAACCAGCCGCCGATTCCCTGCGACTGCATCTGCTGCTGAAGGGCGGCGCGGGTCTGGGCATCTCCAAGAGCCATCACCTTTGGGATGGCGTAGAGGGACAGCGGCACAAACGCCAGCAGCACCAATATGGATAAAATCAGCCGGACCCGCTCGGAGCCTTTGGCTGGTAAATCTTTTTTCATTTGTGTTTCCTCCTGTGTAGATAAGGTCGTTTGTCGGACCTCTTCTTTTATGATAATGAATCTTTTCGGAATGTCAACGGTTCTTTTTTGAACAGGCTGCAAATTCTCTGTGCAGCAGAATGTGACACCATAGGGATTTTGTAGTATAATCAGGATGGATCTGTTGAGAAAGGAGAAGTAAAAGTATGAGAAAGAATATATTTTTGCTGCAAGAGTGCAGCACGGACGGGAGGAGAAAAGGATGAGCCAACCCTGTGAATCCGCACAGCTGCTACAACAGCCGGTGCGCAGCCTTTTCTTCCGATATTTTCGCAGCAATCTGGTTTCCTCACTGATGCTGGCGGTGTATGTTTTGTTCGACACCATCTTTATCGGCTGGGGAATCGGCAGCCAGGGTTTGGCTGCTTTGAATATCACCTTGCCTTGCTACTCGCTGGAGATTGGCTTTGCACAGATGATGGGCATGGGGGGAGCAACGGCTCTTTCCATCTGTCGCGGCAAGGGAGAAGAGAAGGAAGGAAACCGATATTTTACGGTAGCGGTGTGTACCGTGGTGATTGTGTCCACCATCGTCGGTATTTTGGGCGGCATATTCTGGCGCCCGATTGCCGTGCTGGGTGGAGCAGACCCGTCGATTGTGGAACTGGTGGGCGATTATCTGCGCATCCTCAACGGTGGTGCCGTTCTGTTTGTGGTCAACAATTTTCTGGGTGTCTTTGTCCGCAATGACGGAGATCCGCAGCGGGTGATGGCAGCAGGTATTATCAGCTGCCTGTTCAATATCCTGCTTGACTATGTCTGCATCTTTCTGCTGGACTGGGGGATGGCAGGCGCTGCCGGAGCAACTGCTTTTTCGGGATTTATCAGCATCCTGATTATGCTGACCCATTTTAAAAGCAAAAGCTGTCGGCTGCATCTGTGCTTTTCGGATTGGAAGCTGTTTTCCCGCTTAAAGCGCATCTGCCAGAACGGTGTTTCCAGCCTGATTGCAGAGTGTTCCGCAGGGTTGATTATTCTGCTGTTTAATATCCAGCTGATGAACAAGGGCAGTGTAACAGCTGTGACCTGTTATAGCATTATCTCCAACATTGCATATCTGTTTTTGGCAGTGTACAACGGAGCCAGTGCCACCCTCCAACCGCTTTGCAGTGTCAATCTGGGAGCCGGATGTTATCAAAGGGTGCGCCAATTCTTTCACCTGGGAGTTAAGACGGTGCTGGTGGCATCGGGATTGTTTGTGCTGGTAGGGGAACTGTTCCCCAGGGTGATTGTGGGCATCTTTACCGAGCCGACACCACAGGTAGTCAGCATGGCGGTTTATGCAATCCGCATCTACTTCATCGCCTATCTGCCAATGGGAATCAACATCATCACCTCCACCTTCCACCAGTCGTTGGAATCCTTCCGGGAAGCGACACTCATCTCGCTGGCAAGGGGTCTGATATTTTTGGTGCCGGCGCTGTTTTTGCTGGGAGAGGTGTTTGGTGTCAACGGCATCTGGGCAACCGTTCCGGTTTGCGAGGGACTGACCCTGCTGCTAAGCGTCCTGCTGCTGCGCAGGCTGTTTGCCGCCCGATTCCCAGAGGAGTCATCATCTGCATTATAAAAAACGAATCAGCCGCACAGAAGACCTCAATGCAGGAGCAGCGGCTTTTACAAAAGGAGGCTTACAATGAAACTGATTTCATGGAACGTCAACGGCTTGCGCGCCTGCGTGGGCAAGGGCTTTTTTGACTTTTTTAAGGAGGAGGATGCCGACATCTTCTGTCTGGGTGAAACCAAGATGCAGCCGGAACAGGCGGATTTTTCCTTTGAAGGGTATCATCCGTACTGGAACAGCGCAGAAAAGAAGGGTTATTCGGGGGTAGCGGTCTTTACCAAACACCAGCCGCTGTCGGTGGCGTATGGACTGGGCATCGACGAACACGACCACGAAGGGCGGGTACTGACGTTGGAGTTTGAGTCCTTTTATCTGGTCAACGTCTATGTGCCCAATTCACAGAATGAGCTGGCACGCCTGGATTACCGGATGAAGTGGGAGGATGACTTCCGAGCCTATGTCTGTGCGCTCGACCAGAAAAAACCGGTAATCATCTGCGGGGACATGAATGTGGCTCATCAGGAAATCGACCTGAAGAACCCAAAGACCAACCGCAAAAATGCCGGCTTTACCGACGAGGAGCGGCAGAAGATGACCCAGCTGCTGGAAAGCGGTTTTACCGACACATGGAGAGCACAAAACCCGGAAACCACCGGCGTTTACTCCTGGTGGAGCTACCGTTTTCAGGCGCGTGCAAAAAATGCGGGATGGAGAATCGATTATTTCCTTGTTTCTGACCGTTTGATGCCGCAGGTGACCTCTACCAAAATCTATACAGAGGTTTTGGGAAGCGACCATTGTCCGGTTGGCTTGGAGCTGTCCATCTAAAGATACTATAAGACATGCTTGGTTTAGTGGTTTAAGTATCCCGCACTTTAACGAAAAAAATGGAATATTTGCCTATTTATCACTATAATTTTTTATATATAGACTAAAATTTTGTTTATTTTTGGTAAAGTTTTCCCTTTACAAAGGCGTAATCTAAACGATATAATATGGTTGTATCTTTTTCATTTTTCATTTTCTTGTTTTTCTTTTTCATGTCTTTCTCTCCGAATCGCGCGGTTCGGGGAGTTTTTTCTTGTTCAAAGAAATATCATGTGTTATACTAATGTAAAAATGAAAGTAATGCCAGAAAAGGAGGAAATGATGATGGAAGAAAAGCGCATGGCGCAGCTGGACCCGCGTCTGGAGCGGGTAGCGGACTTTGTACGACCGGGTGCATTGTTTGCCGATGTTGGCTGCGACCACGGACACCTGTCGGTGGAGCTGATGCGGCGCGGCGCACAGCGAGGCTTTGCCTGTGACATCAAGGAAGGACCGTTGCAGGCGGCAAAGCGAAATCTGGAAAAGGCAGGCTTTGCCGACCGGGTGCAGACGGTACTGACCGATGGACTTGCCGGTATGGAGCAGAGCGGGGTGACCGATGTGGTCATTGCCGGCATCGGGGGAGAAGTTATCAGCGGGATTTTGGAGCGCGCTCCTTTTTTACAGCAGGAGGGAATCCGTCTAGTGCTGCAACCGCAGACAAGAGAGCAGGTCCTGCGGGATTTTCTGGCAAACAACGGATTTGCTGTGATAGAAGAAGAGGTGGTATCTTCCGGGAAATATCTCTATGTGGTCATGGTGGCAGAATACACCGGTTGTTGCCGCAGCCTTTCTTTGATGGAAAAATTCTGCGGAAAGCTGACCGACAACTGCACACCGCAGGCGTGTGAGAAACTGCGGATGACCGCCTGCCATCTGGCGGAGCGTTCAAAAGGGTTGTTCCAGGAGGGGGAAGCGGCGCTTGCTGCCGAATATCTGCAAACCTCCGGCGAAATCCTGTCGCTGATTGGAAGCTTTTATCTTTAATTGCAATGCAAAGGAGGAACCTGAATGTCTACGGTTTTGCAAATCTATGAAGCAATCGACCGGCTGGCGCCCTTTTTCCTGTCGATGGATTTTGATAACACCGGCATCCTGGTGGGTGACCGTCAGAAAAAGGTGGAGCGTGCGCTGCTGGCGTTGGACTGCACTAAGGAGGTGCTGCGCCAGGCAAAGGAGCTGGGCGCACAGCTGATAATCACCCATCATCCGATCATCTTTCATCCAATCAAGCGGGTCAACGAGGACTCGCTGGTTTACCATCTGCTGCGCAGCGACATCGCCGTCATCAGTGCGCACACCAACCTGGACATCGCACAGGGCGGTGTGAATGACCTGCTGGCAAAGCGCATTGGCTTGAGCGACTGCCGCGGCTTGCAGCCGATGGATGCGCAGGGAACATTTTTCCTCGGTAGGGTCGGCAGCCTTCCCGAAGGGATGGAGCCGCAGCAGTTTGCGCAGTATCTGAAACAGCGGTTGGGTGCGCCCAGCGTAAAATTTGTGGCAGCGGACCGGACGGTGAAAACGGTGGCGCTGTGCGGCGGTGCGGGCGCGGACTGTCTGGAGGATGCCATCCGTGTGGGCGCCGATGCGCTGCTGACCTCGGAGGTCAAGCAGCATGAATATCTGGCAGCGGCAGCGGCTGGCATCAGCATCTTTGATGCCGGACATTTTGACACTGAGGACGTGGTCATCGAGCCTCTATGGGAATATCTGACAAAGCAGTTTGCGGACGTGGAATTTTTTACCACCCATCACACCGTCATCCGTGCGGTATAACAAGCGAACAGAGGAGAAAACAGATGAAGGAATATCTGCTGCCCATTGGTTTGGTCTTGCTGGGTGTGGCGATTTTTCTGCTGTGGCGGGCGCTGCGCCGCGCCAATCCCTGGAGCCGCACGCCCTATGAGCAGCAGGAGGCTTTTTTAAGTCCGGCAGAGCTGGCGTTTTATCAGGTGCTGGACCAGTTGGTCGGAGAGGATATTGCCATCTGCCCAAAGCCTGCGGTCCGGGAAATCCTGCGGGTGCGCCCGCAGGTGCGGCGGGACCGTCAGAAGTATTTCAATTGGATTTCGCAAAAGCACGTGGATTTTGTGCTGTGCGACCGGGCGACCATGCAGGTGCTGTGTGCGGTGGAGCTGGACGACAGCAGCCACCGGCGCAGCGACCGGCGGCAAAGGGATGCTTTTATGGACAAGGCGTTTCGTAAAGCGAAGCTGCCGCTGTTTCATATCCCCTGCAAAAGAAGCTATGGTGCCAGGGAGTTGGGAGAGCTGTGCGACTTTTTGACACAAGGATTATTGAATGTCGTTGATGAGCCGGCGGAAGAGGTACCGATTTGTCCCGACTGCGGAATCGAGATGGTGCTGCGCACCGCTCAAAAGGGAGCGTATGCCGGCAGACAGTTTTATGGCTGTCCCAATTTTCCACAGTGCCGCCAGACGATGCCCTATCCGCTGGTGCAAAGCGGAAGCAGACAAAAAAGATGAGCTGTTCGGGAAATTTCCCGAACAGCTCAGAGAAGAGAAATGGTTGAAATCAATATGTTGATGAATCTCTATGAGAATGGTTGATTAGAAGTTGATCTCTTCGTCGTAGAAGCAGCATTTCAGCAGCTTTTCCATCTCAGCCGGCGTGATTGGACGAGGGTTGGAACCGGTGCAGGCATCGCCTACGGCAAGTTCGGCAACCTGTGGCAGCTTATCCATGAATTCCTTCTCGTCGATGATGCCGCCTTCGTAGTCGCGGATGCAGGTCGGGATGTCCAGCTGTTTGTTCATCTCGTTGATGTGTGCAATCAGCGCATCGGTGGTTGGCTCCAGACCGAGGAAGGCTGCGATTTCACTGTAACGTTTGTCTGCTTCAGGATTTTTGCTGTTGAATTTGATGACCTTTGGCAGGTACATTGCATTGGCACATCCGTGAACGATATGACCGCCGCTGTAAGCAGCACCGGTCTTGTGTGCCATCGAATGAACGATACCCAGCAGAGCGTTGGAGAACGCCATACCAGCCAGGCACTGTGCGTTATGCATGCTTGCGCGTGCGCTCATGTCGCCGTTGTAGCTGTTGACCAGGTCGCGGCTGATCATCTTGATTGCGTGCAGAGCCAGTGGGTCGGTGTAGTCGCAGTGCAGGGTGGAAACATAAGCTTCGATTGCGTGGGTCATGGCATCCATACCGGTGTGAGCGGTCAGCTTCTTTGGCATGGTTTCTGCCAGAGCCGGGTCGACGATGGCAACATCCGGGGTGATGTTGAAGTCTGCCAGCGGATATTTAATTCCCTTCTGGTAGTCGGTGATGACCGAGAAAGCAGTGACCTCGGTAGCGGTACCGGAAGTGGATGGGATTGCACAGAATTTTGCTTTGGTGCGCAGTTTCGGGAAGTTAAAAGGGATGCACAGCTGCTCGAAGGTGGTGTCAGGATATTCGTAGAATGCCCACATTGCCTTTGCAGCATCGATTGGAGAACCGCCGCCGACCGAAACGATCCAGTCTGGCTGGAATTCGCGCATCTTTTCAGCGCCTCTCATAACGGTTTCGACCGATGGGTCTGCCTCGACTCCTTCAAACAGGCAAACCTCCATGCCGGCCTGCTTGAGGTAATCGCAAACCTTGTCAAGGAATCCAAAACGTTTCATGCTGCCGCCGCCGACAACGACGATGGCACGTTTGCCGTCCAGTGTTTTGAGTGCTTCCAGAGCATTTTCGCCATGATAAAGATCTCTTGGTAATGTAAATCTTGCCATAATAATGCCTCCAAAAATTTCTCTTCAAAATAGTTTGTGTTTGAACGGGGATTTTGTTTTACCTTCCGCCACCTATTATAACCGAGCCGTTTAAATTGTCAAGAGATTAACAATCAACTTTCGGCTCTTTTTGAAAAGATTGGAAGAAAGCCTATAATTACGCCATTTATTTGGTGGTTTTGTATGAAGGAAAATGGACGGGAAAGGAGAAAAAATGGACTACAAGCTGATCCGCTCGAATCGAAAGACGGTGGCAATCCAGCTGCAAAAGGATGGAAGTGTAATCGTGCGCGCACCCAAACGGCTGGCGCTGTATCGCATCGAAGCTTTTATCAAAGAAAAGCAGAGCTGGATTGAACAGCACCAAAAGCGCTTGCAGGAGCAGCAAAGCCAAAAGGAGAGCTTTTGCCTTTCGGACGGGCAATTTCCACTGTTTGGTCGGATGCTTCCGATGCAGATGACCAAAGAGAAGACGCCCTGCTGGCAGCAAACGGTCATTTTTTTGCCGGAGGGTGACGAGCAGCAGTTAAAGAGCAGCGCCGAGCAGCTGTATCGTCAGATTGCCCGGCAGACGCTGCAAAGCAAGGTGGAACATTTTGCACCAAAGCTGGGTGTACAGCCCGCTTCCCTGCGCATCAATGGAGCAAAGGGCAGGTGGGGTTCCTGCTCGGGTAAAAATCGGCTCAACTTTAGCTGGCGATTGATGTTGGCGCCGGAACACTGCATTGACTATGTGGTGGTACACGAGCTTTGCCACATCCTTCACCACGACCACAGTGCAGCCTTCTGGCAGGAGGTGGAGCGGGTGGTCCCCGATTGGCACTCCTGTCGGCAGCAGCTGGTTCAGACAGCACGCGCGCCGTGGTTTTGGGAATAAGGGAAAAATTTTCGCAAAAAACCGGATAGAGGCAGAAAGCCTTTGGCTTTCTGCCTCTATCCGGTTTTAACCCATAATGTTGGAAATTCCTTCGACGATATCGCCGACTGCCTGCACCGCCTTGCCCGCTTTTTTCTTGAGCTGCTTGGCGGTATTTTTCTTTTTACCGGTCATCATATAAGCAGCAGTGCCCACAGCGGCGGTGACAGCTGCACCGGTGAGGATGGTAGGAAGGTTCATTGCCATAACAATCACTCCTGACTGGAATTTTACTTCTCTTTTTAAAAGAGGAGCATCGCTGTTATTGTGCCACAAAAAGGATGGCTTAATCCATGCAGTTTCTGGATGGGAAAACAGGATATTTTCGAAAAATTTGCATTTAGGACAGCTGTCCTATGATATACTGGAAGGAAAGAAGAAAGGAGTGGATCGTTTGAAGAAAGCGATTTACAGAGCGGTCCGCGGCAGGATGCGGCTGACTGCGTTGCTGTTGAGCCTGTCGATGTTGTTGACCGCGCTGGGAGGCTGTACGCTGCAGCCTGCTTTACAGCCGACCGACCAGCGATTTGACCAGGTGGAATACCGGCGACCCGACGGAGAAGCGGTGCTGGAGCTGATTGCACAGGCGCAAAAGAAGGCACAGGAGGATTTTCTGCCGTTTGGGTTGATTGCTTCCCTGCGTAAAATCAGCAGCGCGACCCAGGAGTTTTACGGCAGCATGGCAATCGCGCAGGTGCGCAACTATGCAGATGTCAACGACAGCTTTTACAGCGAGGAGATGGAGTACCTCAACCGATGGGATGCCCGCATCCAAAACGCCTATGACCAGCTGTTTGAACAGATTGAAGCCTCCCGCTTTGGTTCGATGAGCGACCGTATCTTTGGAAAAAGCGGTGTAGAGGATCTTCAGATGAGCGCACAGGCAAGCTCGCAGGAAATTTTGTCCTTGCAGGAACAGGAAAAGGAGCTGGAAGCGCAGTATTACTATACCTATGCGCAGGCAACGATGGAAACGCCGGAGGGGGAGGTGCTCTACGCTGATTTGGAGCCGGAGGGACAGCAGGCGTACTATGAATCGTTTATCCAACGGTATAGCGCACAGATGGGAGAGCTGTTCATGCAGCTGGTGCAGCTGCGCCGTCAGATGGCACAGGCGCTGGGATATGAAAGCTATACCCGGGTGGCAGATCTGGAGATGCTGCGCATTGGCTACACCCGGGAGGAGATCCGCAACTTCCGCGAGCAGCTCAAGCAGACGCTGGTGCCGGTCTATCGCTCCTATTTGGAGGACTTTTATCACCGCGCAGAAAACCGCACACAGCCGGGGTATGTCTATCTGCTCGAGCAGCCGGCACCGACCCCGCAGGGAAACTGGCAGCAGACGCTGGAGGGCTTTGAGCAGCTGTACGCACAGATGGATGAACAGATGGGAGAGTGCTTTTCCTACCTGATGTCCCATCGGATGATTGATGCCGCTCCCTCTGCCTCCAAGGCAAACGTCACCTTCAGCACCATGCTGTACACCTTGAATACGCCCTTTTTGTTTGCGAACATGGACGGCAGCGAGCAGGATGTCTTCAGCATCTCTCATGAGTTCGGGCACTGCTTTGCCATGTGGCAGCAGCTGAAGGCAGGTTCCCACAGCGAAGGACGCAGTATGGATGTCTGTGAGATTCACTCGCAGGCGATGCAACTGCTGATTTTCCCGTACTATGAGATTTTTTATGGGGACCAGGCGCAGGTTGCCCGCCGGTACGATGTTTACACGATGGCAGCCGGCATTTTGACAGCGGCATTAAACGATGAATTTCAGGAAAAAATCTACGATGACCCCACCGTTACCGCAGAGCATCTGGATGAACTCTACTATCAGCTGGCGCAGGAGTATGGGCTGGTGGTATCTTCGCCCTATGTCGATGCCAACACCTTTGCAAAGAGCTGGTTTACCACCAATCAGTACTTCGACACCCCGTTTTATGCAATCGACTACGCCCTGTCCGGCTGTGTTGCCATGCAGTTTTTGCAGTTGATGCAGCAGGACGAAGAAACTGCCTTGCAGCTGTATCATCAGCTGGTGCAGCAGCCGTCGGATTTGGATTTTCTCAGCGTACTGCAAGCAGTGGGAGACGGCAAGACTCTGCGTTCTCCCTTTGAGGGGGGACAGCTGGAGGCTTTGGCAGAGCAGCTCCAAGCTTTTTTGGATGGCGACGGACAGCAGTTGGAGCAGGTCGCTTGAGTAATCGGCTTGAACAGCAAGCAGGAATCTATTGCCAACAATCAAAAAGCCAGCCTTGAAAAAATTTCAGGGCTGGCTTTTACGGTTTCAAATCATTTCCGTCCACCTTTGCGCTTTCTGATTCCGACAGATGCTGCCCATCGGAACGCCTAACGGAACGCCTAACGGCGGGTATGTTCTCGCAGCTGATCGGAAAGCCTGCCTTCGCTTTCTGCCAGCAGCTCCTCCATTTCGCGGTGCTTGGTGTCGATGTAGGTCTTTAACTCCTTGGACTGTTCCTGCAGCAGTTCGCTGACCGGTTTTTCCTTGTGGCTCTGTTCGTTTTTTGACATCGAAATAACTTCCTTTCTGCTCCTTAGTTTTACAAATATCATGATTTGTATTCTTATTATATCAGGAGCACACAGGAATGACAACGCAAAAAAAATGGAAACAGCCACAGTCGCTGTAAGGTGTGGGTCTACTGTACCCGTTCGTCCAGCAGCTGGCGGGTTTTCTGGTAGGCTGCCTCGTCCCCGACAATCAGGATGTGGTCTCCTGCAAAAAATTGGGCGTGTGGTCCGGGGGAAAGGATGGTGCTGCCCTTGCGGCGGATGGCAATGATGGTGGCTCCGGTGTTGTTCCAAAAATGCACCGAAGCGATGGTTTGTCCGACCAGCGGGCAGCCTTCTTCGATGGTAAGCTCGAAGGGAGTCAAAGGATTGAGGTAGTTGAAGCGGTCGTTGGCATCCAGCAGGATGTTGATGTTTTCCTGCAAGCGGCTGTTGAGCTGCTTTTGCTCGAGCATCAGCCGGTCGATGTGGTTTTTGATGGTGTCCAGCGACTGCCGCTCGTTGGACTTGGATAAAAATTCCTCGGCATTTTCCACCGACAAAATGGTGATGCCTGCTCCCTGCCGAACCTGAAGGACTCCGACCTGGTTGAGCAGAAAGACCGCCCGCCGCACCGTTTCCGGGGAGACATTGTACTGGCTGGCAAGGGTGGAGCGTCCGTGAATCTTTTGTCCCGGGCGATACCTGCCGTTGACCACCTTGGAAGCGATGTCGATGGCAATCTGTTTATATACAGCCTGTTCGGTTGCTGCATGAGGCATGATGATTACAACCTTTCGTTTTGAAAAGATAGCCGTGCTTCCTTTACACAGGGAGCAGGATGATTTTTATAACGATACCACAAAGCGGGACAAAAGTAAAGAAGTGCAAAAGCCTTCTGAGCTTATAACAGCGAAAAGTCCTTGATGTTCTGCCGGTCGATCAGCACGCCCAGTTCCTTTTCCAGCATGACCCCGTAGCGGGTGTCGGAGGAGTAGCTGAAGGTGGTCTTGATGCAGCGCTCCACAAAGTAGGCTGCCCGACCCATCGCCATCGGCAGGCTGTCGCCGGTCAAGAAGCCGCCGGTCAGCACGCTGGCAAACAGGTCGCCGGTCCCGGGGTAGGAAACCGGCACATAGTCGCAGTCGATGTACCAAAAGGAGTTGTTCTGTCGGTCATAGCCGATGTTGGCAATGCTGCCGGATGCCATCGGAGCGCCGGTGATGACCACATAGTTCGGTCCCAGCTCGCTTAAACGCACCAGCAGACTTTTTGCCTGCGCGCGGGAAAGCCCTTCGTTAAAGTAGGGGATCTTCAACAGCATACACGCCTCGGTCAGGTTGGGGGTGATGATGTCCGCCACCCGCACCAGTTCACCCAGTCGGCTGCGCATCTGCGGTGTGATGGTGCGGTAGGGTCGTCCATGGTCGCCCATCACCGGGTCCACCACCGCAAGGGCATCCTGATAGGTGGAAAAAAATTTCAGACAGTGGTCGATTTGTTCCTGTGAGCTTAAAAACCCGCTGTATACGCACTCAAATTCCAGCCCCAATCGCCGGTAGTGCTCCAGGCAGGGAAGGGTGAAATCGGACAGGTCGCGCTGCTCCACCGAACCCAGTCCGCCGGTGTGGGTGGAAAAAACGGTGGTCGGCACCGGGCAAACCTGTACACCCATCACCGACAGGGTGGGCAGAATGACCGAAAGGGAGCAGCGTCCAAAGCCGGACAGGTCGTGGATGGCAGCGACCCGCTTAGGACGATCGGGCATGACAGACACCTCCAATGGCAAAAATACAAAGATTATGCACAGTATAGCACGTTTTCCATAAAAAAGGCAAATTATACGAAAGAAAACTGCCAGCAAATCCTTGGAAAATACGCCGAAAAATCGGCTTTGGATTTAACATTCTTAACAAAAACCATTTGGTCAGAGCGGTAGGCTTTATGCAATACAAGGGAAATTCAAAAAATGCTGGAAAATGGCATGATTTCGAGATATAATGAGAAAAGCAATGAGTCGGACCGTATACTTTTTTTAAGGTTTAAAAAGGGATGTTCCAACGAAAAACACCGCAGGGCAAAACGCCTGCAAACGGGAATTTGAAGAAGGAGAAATTGACGTGATTAGAACCGATTTGAGAAATATCGCCATCATCGCGCACGTTGACCATGGAAAGACCACTCTGGTTGACCAAATGCTCAAACAGAGCGGCACCTTCCGCGACAACCAGTCTGTACAGGACCGTGTTATGGACAACGGAGACCTCGAGCGCGAAAGAGGCATCACCATCCTCGCGAAAAATACGGCAATCAACTATAAAGGCACCAAAATCAACATCATCGACACCCCGGGACACGCGGACTTCGGAGGCGAGGTCGAGCGTATCCTGAAGATGGTGGACGGCGTTATCCTGCTGGTAGACTCCTTTGAGGGTCCAATGCCACAGACCCGCTTTGTTCTGTCCAAGGCACTGTCGCTCGGACACAAGGTCATCATCGTAGTCAACAAGACCGACCGCCCTGACGCAAGAAACGAAGAGGTCACCGAGGAGGTCTATGACCTGCTGTTCGATCTGGATGCAAACGAGGAGCAGCTGGAAAGCAAGATCCTCTACTGCTCGGGCAAAGAGGGCACCGCTTCTCTGGAGCCGGGCAAGATGGGCGAAAATCTGAACCTGCTGTTTGACACCATCCTTGAAGAGATTCCGGCTCCGCAGGGTGACCCGGATGCACCGGCACAGATGCTGGTTTCTTCCATCGACTACAACGACTTTGTCGGCAGAATCGGTATCGGCAGAATCACCCGCGGTACCGTCAACGTCAACGACCAGGTCATTGTTTGTGATTTCCACGACCCAAGCGTTTCCTACCGTGCAAAGATTGTCACCCTTTATCAGATCGAAGGCTTGCAGAGAGTACAGGCACAGACCGCAACGGTGGGCGACATCATCTGCATCTCCGGTATCGAAAATCTGACCATCGGTCAGACCATCTGTGCACCGCAGGCAGTAGAGCCGCTGGAATTTGTTAAGATTTCTGCACCGACCGTTGAGATGACCTTCTCGGTCAACAACAGCCCATTTGCGGGCAAGGAGGGCAAGTTCCTGACCTCCCGCCACCTGCGTGACCGTCTGTTCAAGGAAACTCTCAAGGATGTTTCGCTGCACGTTTATGAGACTGACAGCACCGAATCCTTCCGTGTGGCAGGACGCGGTGAGATGCACCTGTCCATCCTGATTGAAACCATGCGCCGCGAAGGCTATGAGTTCCAGGTCAGCACCCCACAGGTTCTGTTCCAGCAGGAAAACGGCAAGACTCTCGAGCCAATGGAGCAGCTAGTGGTCGATGTTCCTGACTTTGCAACCGGCTCGGTCATGGAAAAGATGGGCACCAGAAAGGGCAGCCTGGTTTCGATGAACCCGTTCAACGGTCGTACCAAACTGGAATTCATCGTTCCGGCAAGAGGTCTGTTCGGCTATCGAAACGAATTTTTGACCGACACCAAGGGCGAGGGCATCATGAGCTCGGTCTTCTATGGCTATGAGCCGTACAAGGGCGATATTCCAAAGCGTGCTACCGGCTCTCTGGTTGCGTTTGAAACCGGAACCGCTGTTACCTACGGTCTGTACAATGCACAGGAGCGCGGCACCCTCTTCATCGGCGCTGGTGTAGATGTGTACGAAGGTATGATCGTTGGTCAGTCCCCGAAGGATGAGGACATCGTGGTCAACGTCTGCAAAAAGAAACACATGACCAACACCCGTGCTTCGGGAAGCGACGATGCGTTGCGTCTGATTCCACCGAAGGTGATGAGCCTGGAGCAGGCAATCGAGTTCATCGCAGAGGATGAGCTGATTGAAGTCACTCCGAAAAATATCCGCATGAGAAAACGCATTCTGGATAAATCGGAGCGTATGAAGGCTTGGAGCAAAAATAAAGGACAGTAAAAAAAGGACCCGCCGCTTTCTGTTTTGGAAAGCGGCGGGTTTTGTGCAGAAAAGGAGCGGCGGATGAAACAGATAACAGTTTGGACCAAACAACATCGCAGCGTGTTGGAGCAGCTGGAAAAAACAGGACGGTATATTGCCCGACGGGAATATATCGAGATTGAAAATCAGGAGTGCGCACCGCTGGTGCTGGAGGTGTACGACTGGCTGGTGCAACACAGCCCGAATGCAGGGAAAAAGCCGAAGGATGTGGATTATCCGGTGTGGGTTTCCTTTGCGCAGGATACCACCTATCTGCCGCAGGAACAGACGGTGACGCTCAAGCTCCGTATAGACCCTGCCCTCATCGCACCGGTACACATCGCCAAATGGGGAACCATCCTCAACTATTCTTATATCCCGCTGAACGAGCAGGATGCCCGGCGCCACCAACGGCTGCTGGAAAGCTATCGTGTCAGCGATACACAGGCGTATATGTCCCACTTTTATCCGCAGATCAAGCGGGAAATTATCGACAGCTGGGACAGACTGTTCGACGATTCGGTTCATCTCAACAGCGACCAGAAGTATGGAATCATCTGGGAAATCAAAAAAGAGTGGGTCAGTGCGGTGCTGCGCTGAGGAAAAGGCAGGCGGATTTTTCAATTTACATTTTAAGCAATGTTTTTTCAATCTTCATTTACAGCGCCGTAACAAACAAATTTTTATCCTGTGTATAATAAAGATGTACTCAACAAGAGGAACGAAGCCGCATCGTTCGTTGGGTATTTGCTCTACCCTCCTCAAAAACACACCTCAGAAGAAAAAACCCCTGTCGTATGGCAGGGGTTTTTTACTTCCCGTTTCTAAAAACAGCAGAAGGGACGCCGCGTATATGCGGCGTCCCTTCTGCTGTTTTTGTATTTTGAGGAGAGTGGATGTTTATTTGAGAACCTGCTTAAAGACGCGATAGAAGTTCTTGTAAGCAACCTTGTCGCAGTCCTCCTGGCTGTAGCCGCGCTTCTTCATCTCAAGGATGAGGTTGTATGCCTCTGCCTCGTTGGAAACGCCGTCCGCACTTGGAGAATCCAGGTTGGAGCTGAAGGAGCTAAGTGCTTCGCCGCCCAGATAATCGTCAAAGTCATAGCCCAGACCGATGTGGTCGATACCGATGAGGTTGGCGATGTAGTCCAGATGGTCGCACAGCTTCTGCACATTCTGCTCTTCGCGTTTTTCGCTGACAAATTCACGCAGGCTGTTCATGCCGACCAGACCGCCGGTCTTTGCAATCTCCTTGAGCATATCGTCGGTCAGGTTGCGTTTGGCAGGGCAAACGGTTCGGGAGTTGGAGTGAGAAGCGATGACCGGTGTGGTGGCAATGCTCATCAAATCCCAGAAGGATTTGTCATTGAGGTGGGAAACGTCCAGCACCATGCCCAGCTTTTCCATCCGTTTTACGGCGCGTTTGCCGGCTTCGGTCAAGCCGCGGGTCGGGTCCTGCGGACAGCCGGTAGCCAGAGCGTTCAGTTCGTTCCAGGTCAGCATGGCATGACGTGCGCCGACCTCGTTGTAGAAGTAGTCGATCATGTCGATGTCCTCACCGATCTGGCTCAAGCCTTCGATACCGGTGACAACGTTGATCTTGCCTGCCTTGGTGCCTTTTTCAAAATCATCAAACTTAGTGACAAAGTTGAGCAGGTCAGCAGAATCAATCATCTCGGCTTTGATGCTTTCGACGATCTGTTTGGAGCGAGCCGGTGGGTCCTGGTCGTACGGAGGGTCGATCCAGATGACAAAGATACCGCCGGTTACCTTGCCTGCCTGGAATTTTTTCAGATGATATTTACGGAAAATATCGGTTTCGTTGTGGTCTACTCGTTTGCAGGTGACGTCGGTCCAGACGTCGCCGTGTCCATCAAAAAGCATGAAAATAACCTCCTTTTATTTTGGAAAGAAACAACAGGATGAAAGGGAACCCCTTTCATCCTGTTCGGTCGTTGACAGATTATCTGAGCAGGTTTCCAACCAGAACGCCGTAGTAGTTACCCAGGACATAACCCAGAGTACCAATCAGCAGGACTGGACCAACCAGCTTGTTCCAGCCTTTGGAGATTGCCATTGCAGCAGCAGTGGTAGGACCGCCGATGTTTGCGTTGGAGGCAAGGATGATCTCTTCGAGGCTGAATTTGAAGATTTTACCGAAGATAAGGGTGATGAGCATATTGCAGGCAACGATGATGAGGGCGTATACCAACAGCAGAGGAGCCTGGGTGATGATGCTCATGATGGAAGCAGGTGCACCGATAACAGCAAAGAAGATGTAGATAAGGAAAGTACCGATTTCGTTTGCACCAGGAGCGTCGTTGAATACCTTCGGGAATGCGGTTGCACAGATCATGGTGATGGTGGTCATGATCAGATATTTGTTACCCAGCAGCTGGTTGAGGATAAAGGTTGCGCCTTCTGCAGGGAACAGGCTTGCAAAGAAGTTTGCAATCGCAGTGGAAATGGCAACGATGATGGTGGAAGCAGCAAAGCAGAATGCAATGTTCTGCAGGGACATTGGTTTTGCTTTCCAGTAGCTTTCGGTGGAACCGGCATTACCAGCCTCTACTTCATCGACCAGAGGATGTTTGTAGTGTTTGCGGAAGAAGTTGATGGAAGGCATTGCAATCAGTACAAAGAAGTACAGAGCCATCAGCAGGTTATCCGCAACAACTGCCTGCGAGCTCAGCTCACCGGATGCACCGAAGGTGTCTGCCATAGCAGCAAAGTTTACAGAGCCGCCGACATAGGTGCCGGAGAACATAGCTGCAACCTTGTTCAGGTCAGGAACGAATTTGTTCAGAGCAAAGAAGCCGCCCAAAGCGCCCAGAACGGTACCGACCGAGCTGATCAGATAGATAATCAGCAGCTTGCCGCTTTCTTTACCAATTTTTTTGATGTTGCACTGGAACAGCAGAAGCGGAATTGCCAGTGGAACGACATAAGACCAAACACTGTCATAGACAGGAGATTCGGTTGGGATGATTCCTACGTTGGAAAGAATCATCATGCCCAGCAGAGCCAGGACACATCCGGTAATTTTGGATGCCCATTTAAATTTCTGCTCCAGCCAGATAGCCAGTGCTGCGTCGCCGACAAGAAGACCCCACAATACCCACGTATTATCAGCGCTGATAAGAGATGACATAAACACACTCTCCCTTTTGAGAAATATTTCGGAGGATTGCTCCACCCGTTTGTATACATTGTAACACATTTTTGATGGTTTGTGTTGCCTTTTGATGGATTTCGTTGAGAGGGAGAAACGGCTGTTTGACAAAAAATAATCATCGTATGACAAAAGGATAAAATGAAACAAGAAAATCCGACAAAAAATAAAAATAGTAGAGGTTTGATTTATAAAACAGAACAAATAAAGAAAAGATATTTTGTATTTGTTACAAAATATCTTTTTTGCTGATTTATAGAAAAATAATAAACAATTTGTGAAAACATAACAAGGATTCTCTTTCTCATAACAAAAGAATGCAGGAGAAAAAGGGATTTTCCTATTAAAAATGATGGATTCTTGCAAGAAGTGTCAAAGCAATCAGTGGATTTAATACTTTAATGTAATAAAATGATTGAAAAAGGAAGATTTTCTTTCATTCTCCATTTTCTGGCAGGGGAATGAACCGAGAAATTTTGTTTTGCAAAATCCGGTAACAAGGCAGGATTCCTTAGGGAAGTTTCTTTGCAATGCCTTGCTTTTTACGCTCTGTTTGGGAACGATTTTTCCCAAAAAACAAAACTTCCTTCCTATTATAATAGGGATAAAAAAGAGGGCAGCTGCACACAATGATTTTTGATGCAAACCACCACAGAAAGAGCGGGATGACAGATTTATGGACAAAGAGTAAATTTGTAGATAATATTATATAATATGCTTGACAACTTTAATAAAGTGGCGTACAATAAATGGCAAGGAAACAGGAAGGAAGGTGGACAAATGTGAGCAAGAGTGTGTATAGTCTGATACTCAGCGATGATGTGGTAGCAGCGGTAGACCGGGCAGCCTATGGTCTGGGCACCAGCCGCTCCAATCTGATCAACCAGCTGCTGGCGGACTATGTTTCATTTATTACGCCGGAAAAAAGAAGGAAGGACATCTTTGATTCGTTGGCTTCGGTGTTGGACAGTTTTGAACCATTCCAGGTGCAGAACCGCGGCTCGGACAGTATGCTGTGCATCCGCAGTCCGCTGCGGGTCAAGTACAATCCGACCATCCGTTATACTGTGGAGCTTTCCCGTTCCAGCGACAACCATCTGGGGCAGCTGAAGATTATGACCCGCACCCAGTCGGGAGCGCTCATCGAGCTGCTGGATGCTTTTTTCTGCCGCTTTGGACAGATCGAGCAGCGGTATATCCGCCGGCTGTTTCCAGACATCGTTCCGCAGTATCAGGTGGGGCAGGGCAGGTTCATCCGAAACTTCTCCCTTTTAAAAAAGGAATGCAAGAATGAGGAAATCGGCAACGCCATCGCCTGTTATATCCAGATGATTGACCATGCGCTGAAAGCCTGCCTGAGCGCAGATAGCAGCCAATGGGACAGCATCATCGAGGAAATCTATCTGGGATACCTAAAAGAAACACCCATCATCTGCTGATAAAAAGAAAATAGAGGAACAAAATAGAAGTAGCCTTTTCAGGGAAGGAGTGAACGGCTATGAATGCACAGAAATTCACCCAGAAATCGCTGGAGACCATCCAGCTTGCAAACAATCTGGCACTGGAAAACAACAATATGCAGATCGAGCAGGAGCATCTGCTGTATGCGCTGCTGAAAATTGATCAAAGCCTGATTGCCCAGCTGCTTAAAAAGATGGGCAAGGATCCGCAGGCATTTATGCAGGCGGTCAAACAGGAGATTGACAAGATGCCCGGCGTCACCGGTTCGGGACGAGAGGCAGGAAAAATTTATATCGCACAGGATGTCGATATGGTGCTTGCCAAAGCGGAAAAGATTGCGGATTCGATGAAGGACGAATATGTTTCGGTCGAACACCTGATGATTTCGCTGATGGAAAATCCAAATCAGCACCTCAAAGAGCTGTTCAAGCTGTTTGACATCCAGAAGAACGACTTTTTGCAGGTACTCCAGCGGGTGCGCGGCAACACCCGTGTCACCAGCGATTCGCCGGAGGATACCTATGATGTGCTTAAAAAATATGGACACGACCTGGTGGAGGATGCCAGAAATAAAAAGCTCGACCCGGTCATCGGTCGTGATGACGAAATCAGAAATGTTATCATGATTCTGTCCCGTAAGACCAAAAACAACCCGGTGCTTATCGGTGAACCGGGTGTCGGCAAAACAGCGATTGCAGAAGGACTTGCGCTGCGAATCGTGCGCGGCGACGTCCCTGCCAGTTTGAAGGACAAGACCATCTTCTCGCTGGATATGGGCGCGCTGATTGCAGGAGCCAAATTCCGCGGCGAGTTTGAGGAGAGACTGAAAGCGGTTTTGGGAGAAATCAAAAAGAGCGAGGGCAAAATCATCCTCTTTATTGATGAGCTGCACACCATCGTGGGCGCCGGCAAGACCGAAGGCTCGATGGATGCGGGCAACCTGCTCAAGCCAATGCTTGCCCGCGGCGAGCTGCACTGTATCGGTGCGACCACCCTCAACGAGTACCGCCAGTATATCGAAAAGGATGCCGCTTTGGAAAGAAGATTCCAGCCGGTGCTGGTTGCCGAGCCAAGCGTGGAGGATACCATCTCCATCCTGCGTGGACTGAAAGAGCGGTATGAGGTTTACCACGGCGTCAAGATTCAGGATGCTGCACTGATTGCCGCAGCCACCCTGTCCGACCGGTATATTTCCGACCGGTTCCTGCCGGATAAAGCCATCGACCTGGTGGACGAAGCGTGCGCGATGATTCGGACCGAGATGGACTCGATGCCGATTGAGATGGATGAGCTGAACCGTAAAATCATCCAGCAGGAGATTGCACAGGCAGCGCTGAAAAAGGAGGAGGACAAGCTTTCCAAAGAACGACTGGAGGCAGTCACCAAGGAGCTTGCCCAGCTGCGGGAACAGTTCAACTCGATGAAGGCACAGTGGGACAACGAAAAGACCGCCATCGGCAAGGTGCAGAAGCTCCGCGAGGAAATCGAGCAGACCGGCGGCGAAATCGAACGCGCCGAGCGGGAGTATGATTTAAACAAGGCAGCCGAACTGAAATACGGCAAGCTGCCGCAGCTGAAAGCGGAACTGGAAAAAGAAGAAAAGCTGGCGGAGGAAGCCCAGCAGTCCAGCCTGCTGCGGGACAAGGTCACCGAGGAGGAAATCGCCAAGGTGGTCGGCAAATGGACCGGCATCCCGGTTGCCAAAATCATGGAAGGTGAACGGGAAAAGCTGCTGCACATGGAAGACATCCTGCACCAGAACGTGGTGGGACAGGACGAAGCGGTGCGCCTGGTCAGTGAAGCAATCCTGCGTTCGCGGGCAGGCATCTCCGACCCGAACCGTCCAATCGGTTCCTTCCTCTTCCTGGGTCCTACCGGTGTGGGTAAAACCCAGCTGGCAAAAACCCTGGCAAAGACCCTGTTCGATGACGAAAACAACATGGTCCGCATTGATATGAGCGAATATATGGAGAAGTATTCGGTATCCAGACTGATTGGAGCGCCTCCAGGCTATGTCGGCTATGAGGAAGGCGGTCAGCTGACCGAAGCCGTTCGCCGCAGACCGTATTCGGTCGTCCTGTTCGACGAGGTGGAAAAGGCGCACCCGGATGTATTTAACGTCCTGCTTCAGGTGCTGGACGACGGCAGAATCACCGATTCGCAGGGACGCACGGTAGATTTTAAAAACACCATCATCATCCTGACCTCCAACCTGGGTTCCTCCTATATTTTGGAGGGCATCACACCGGACGGCGAAATCAGCCAGCAGGCAAAGGATGAGGTCAATGCGCTGTTGAAAACCAGCTTCCGACCGGAGTTCCTCAACCGTCTGGATGAAATCATCTTTTATAAACCGCTGAGCCGCGATAACATCGGCAGCATCATCGACCTGCTGATGAAGGATTTGCAAAAGCGGCTGGAAGCAAAACAGATTTCACTGGAGCTGACTGACCGCGCCAAACAGCTCATCATCGACGAGGCGTATGACCCAATCTACGGTGCAAGACCGCTGAAACGCTACCTGCAAAGCCATGTGGAAACGATGCTTGGCAGAAAGATTATCGCGGGCGAAATCGGCAGTGCCGACCAGAACGGCGAAGGCTGCCGCGTGCAGATCGACGCCGAAAACGGCGAACTGGTCGTTCGATAAAACAGAATCCAACAGCCAAAAACCGGCTCGGAAATTTTTTCCGAGCCGGTTTTTTTGTCCTCAGATGGCTGTAAAAGAGATTGCGCAAAACAGCGGGAAAGTTGTAGAATATGCCGGATGGGTGTGATATAATAGGAATAAAAAAGCGGGGGAGGGAAAACAGATGCAAGGTTACAACATCGGTTATTATATCAGACGAATCCGAAAGGAAAGAGGAATTTGCCAGGAAGTACTTTATGAGGGACTGTGCAGCCGCTCGACCCTTCACCGAATCGAAAGCGGGGAACAGCAGCCCGGTCTGTTTGTTGCCAGCCAGCTGCTGCAACGGCTGGGACTGGACGAAAGCAGCTTTCTGCTGCCACTTGGACCGCAGGATTTTGAAATCTCCAATCTGCAAAAGGAAATCATTTCGCTCAACGCACAAAGCAGATTTGCCGAAGCATTGGAAAAAATCGCCCGGCTGGAAACCCTAGTCGTACCACAGGACAAGCTGGCACAGCAGTTCATCCTGCGCGCCAAAGCGCTGGCAGGCTATGAGTGCGATGGAAAGCGCTGCCCGTATGACTATCCGACCCAGCGGCAGATGCTGATGCAGGCGCTCGACATGACACACCCCAATTTTGATTTGGAGAAAATCGAACGCTGTCTGCTGAGTATCGAGGACATGAAAAGTCTCAATCAAATTGCCATCACCTATTCGGAGACCGGCGATAGACGTTTTGCCATCCGTATCTATGAACAGCTGATGAAATACCCGCGCAATCGGCTCTTCAATAACGAAGCGTTGCTAACAGTGACACCCATGCTGTGCTACAACTTTTCTCGTTTATTGGGAAGAGAGCGGCGCTACGAGGAGGAACTGGAGATAGCCCAATACGGTTATGACATCTCTCTCAAATATGACAAAGCAAGGTTGTTGGGAGGATTGCTTTTGAATATGGGTTGTGCATTACATGAGCTTGGAAGGGATGAAGAAAGCAAAGAAAAATTGATTGATTCGTACTATGCCTATCGGTTGATAAATAATAAGAAAAGCTGTGCGCTTGTTGCAAATTATGCAAAGGGAAAATATGATATAATTTTAGAATAAAGACCTAGCATTCACCGACAGGACCATCAATATGGTTAGGCTTTATAACAGGCTTCACATTGCCGTCCGGCGGTGGGGTCTGGTTGTCGTCACCCTTTTCGTCCTCACCATCCTCTACCGGCGGCGGGGTGGGCAGGTCATCGTCAGCAAAGCTGATCTGTGGAACAGCGGCGAGCAGGGTCAAAGCAGCCAATAAGGTAATCAGTAATTTTTTCATAACAAACTTCCTTTCTGAATTGATTCGTAGCTACAGTTTAAGAAAAGCATACTTTTAGCTTTTTGTCAATGTAGCGTTTTACGACACATAACTATGTGTCGTAAAATGCTACGTTGACTTTTGTAAGCTGATAGTTTATGATGTAGGCAAGGAGCTCCTTTAACAGAATACAAACCGCTATATTCCAAAAGGAGGAAGAGTATGAAAACTTTTAAAAAAGTATTTGCTTCTGCTATGGTTACTGCGATGCTGGCAACGATGGGTGTTTCTGCTTTTGCGGCAATGGAAGCTCCACATGGTTTGGAGAGCTTAGGTGAGAAGTACGGCTTTACCGTAGAATATGCAGGAGAAATTGATGGAGCTGCTTTTTATGAAACAAGCAGAAATATCGACATTGAGGCTCTTGTTGAACAGGAACATGGTGTTGAAACACGGAGAGCCTGCAACCATAACTGGTTCACATATTGGGTAGGAAAAAGAAAAGAGTGTATCAGAAATCCCGATAATATGCACACAGAAGCAACCCAGCTGAAAGAATGTCTGGAGTGTGAAAAAATTCTGGCAACAGGCGAATGGAAAATCCAGAATTGTCCATCTGGCTGCCAGAAGAGCGACTATTTTTAATCGATAAAAATAATGAGAAAATTGCTGTGAATACAAAGCTTCTTAGCAGTGTTCTGCTCCCCTCCATGTTATTGGGTGCAGCACAGGTGTTTGCCCCAAAACAGGGACTAACGATTGTGACAAAATAGGACAGCATTTGCTGTCCTATTTTCACAAAAAACAAATTTATTTCAAAAAACTCTTGCTTTTTAGAATCAAATCGTGTATGATAAGGACAAGAACTCCGAAAGGAGTAAAATAATAAAAAAAGCGCATAGAAAGGGGATTTCCTATGAAAACAAAACTTCTTAGCTGTATTCTGCTTTCTGCGATGGCATTGGGCGCCACACAGGCGTTTGCCCAAAAGCTGGACGCACCGATTGCGGCAAAAGAGGACCTGCTGACCTTCGCCGGTGTGGAATATGAGGTCAGTGTGGACGACAAGGGTGAAACAACCTACACCATCCTGGACAGCTCCAAAGAGGGCGCGCAGGAAATTTATGAGGCTGCAATCTCGGAAAATAACCGCCGCATCGAACAGGTCTGGGAAGAAAACGCCCTTTCCAAGTTTGCCGAAAAGAAAAAACTGTCGATTGATTTCGAGAACGCAAAGTACGGTCTGGTACAGTTTAACTGCAAGCTCACCGGCATCACAGTGGACGAGCTGGCGAAAAAGCTGAAATATCAGGTCGTTGAGAAAACCGAAAAAGACCACAAACATGACTGGATGTACTTCGACGTTACCGACGAGGAAGGCAACGAGAAGCTGTTCCGTTACTGCCAGAGCTGCGAGCGTTGGCGCATATTTGAAGCAGAATAACCCCTTTTATTTAAGGTTCACCCACATAAAAAAGGACAGCCCTACGGCTGTCCTTTTTGCAAAATTCTTTTCAGTAAAATACAAACAGCAATCTTTTAAAAGGAGGAATTGTTATGACAAAAAGATTTTTTGCAGCCCTTTGTTTAACCGCAGTCCTGTCAATGAGTGCAGCCGCGACAAGCGTTTCTCCGGCTGCTGCTTCGGAAAAGCCCATCCTTCAATACAGCGTATGTAAAAGCTGCGGCGCAGAAGCGGTGCAGCAGGAGGAAACCCGCTATGGCAAGTGGAATTATGCGGGAGAGGTTGCTTGCGTCCACGAAGGCGGCGGAGATTCATATAAGGATGAGAAGCAGGTCAGACTGGTCCTTTATCCGGCAGTCTGCCAAAAATGCGGAGTCAGCGAGACAGAGGTAAAGGTCGAAGAGCAGTTTATCCACATCGGCAACCCCAAAAAGATACAGTATGTTTTATAGCTTTATCCACACAAAATATACACCAGACGAAAAAAATAGAATAAATCCCGAAGAGACTCTTGACTTTTAGAATCCGATACAGTATGATGGAGAAGAAGAGTTCCTACAAAATGGGCAATATAACCCAATCGAAAAAGGAAGAAAGATCCTATGAAAAAACAGCGTTTGATTTCCCGACTGGTTGCAGGCTCCATGGTCCTTTTGCTGCCGGTGCTGTCCCTGTGCGGCTGCACACAACAGCAGGCTCCCGACCGGGCGCAGGTCAGTGCATTGATTGAGCAGGCGGAGGGGATTTACCACCCAAATCATCCGGCGCTGACATCAGTAGAAAACCTGCTGCCCTTCAGCAATCAGGATGACCCATCGGACATCCGATACTACGATGAGGTAGAGGACTATGAGCAGGTGGCAGCACAGGTTTTCACCGACAGGGCAAAGCAGGCGCTGGAACAGGCTTTCTTCCAGGAAGGACCGGTCCTCTTCAAGCGGGACGACAAGGTCTACCATATCAGCAACGCCCACGATTCGATGGGAATTACCTATTTTGCAGAAATCGTATCGCTCAAGCAGACCGAGCGCAGCGGCGACCGCCTGACCTATCAGGTCACAGCAAAACCTGCACAGCGCGCCGAGTCGATGGATGACCCGCCGGTGCTGGGCGAAGCGGTGACCTATGAGATGGTGCTGGTTGAACAGGACGGCAAGCTGCTGCTGGAGGAGTTTCCGTATCCGATGGTCGTTTCCGACAGACAAATCGACATCGACCGTTATCAGCTGGTAAAATTAGGGGGGGAATCCTATGAGAAAAAACTTGCTTGGAATCGCGGTTGCCTTTTTGCTCCTTTGCTTTAGCGGCTGCACCTCAAATCAGAATCAGGTCAGCGCACCTACTTCCCCGGAGCAGCTGGGCTATACCATCGACCAGCAGCAGATTCCGCAGGTGGTGATGGAGGATTCGCTCTTTTTAAATCAAGAGACCTTCTATTGTCCAGAGCTTTCTGGAGATTTTACGGCGGTTGGGGTATATTGGCATGATTATTTAGGCTCTGATGCCTATCCGGTTGCTTTTTTGCAGGCGGTGCCAGCCGATACAACAAAAATCAAGCTGCCTTCCGGCGAAATTGCCGTTTCCGATTGGGAGCAGTATCAGATTTTTCAGGATCAGGATGTTATCATCTATGACCTGTACCCGATGCTCTACCCAGAGGGAACCGTGCCGGAGAGGGTCGCACAGGAAGTGGAGCGCAGCTATTATCAGACACAGGAAGAGTATCAGGCAGGCAAAATCCCGCCAGAACGATATTTTAATGAACCCCTCAACAGCCGACTGACCCAGACCCGCTATTTAAATTACCTCTGGGAATACTATCATCAGCAGCTGCCGCAGCTGCTTCAAAAATCATCCGACCTGAAATAGATTCACCTATAAAAAACAAGGCAGCCTTTTGGCTGCCTTGTTTTTATGATTTAACAAAAGGATGCACATTTTTTTTACGGTAGGTGGTTTTTCTTTTTCGCAAATTATGGAATTGAATTTCGTAAAGGCTCATGTTACAATAAAGAGGATGAAATGAAAGAGAAAAGAGAAAAAGAAAGGAAAAGCGATTTATGGAACAGCTTCGCAATGCAAAAGGCTTCATCTGCGATATGGATGGAGTTATCTATCATGGAAACAAGATTTTACCCGGGGTCAAGGAATTTGTGGAATGGTTGTATCGGGAGAACAAACAGTTTTTGTTTTTGACCAACAACAGCGGCAAAACCCCGAAGGAATTACAGGAAAAATTAGCCCGCATGGGACTGGATGTGGACGAGCATCACTTTTACACCAGCGCGCTGGCAACAGCAGAATTTATCTCCCGCCAAAGTCCCGGCGCACACGCTTTTGTCATCGGAGAGCCGGGACTGTACAACGCACTGTATGAAAAGGGCATCACCCTCGACGACACCAATCCCGATTATGTGGTAATTGGAGAATCCCCCAACTATAACTACGACAACATCTGCAAGGCCGTCCAGCTGGTGCAGAAGGGCGCGCGCCTGATTGGTACCAACTACGATTTGACCGGACCGACCGAGCAGGGAATCATGCCTGCCTGCCGCGCCTTTGTCAAACCCATCGAGCTGGTCACCGGCAAGGAAGCCTACTACATCGGCAAGCCCAACCCGCTGATGATGCGCACCGGACTGAATATGCTCGGGGTACACTCGAGCGAGGCGGTGATGATTGGTGACCGAATGGATACCGACATCGTAACCGGCATCGAAAGCGGTCTGGATACCGTGCTGGTTTTATCCGGCGTATCCACCAGAGAAACAGTCAAGCTGTTCCCATACCGTCCAAGACTGATCCTCAACGGAGTGGGAGATATTCCGGGCTAAACAGCAGTCCAAAACAACAGAAGCCAAGCGCCAAAGGAAGCGGAAAAGACCGCCCTTCTTTTGGCGCTTTTGCTTTTTGAAAGGCTTTCCTTGTGATACCATCTTGTGATACAATAGGGTAGAACCACAGTAGACGAAAAGACCATCACAAACAGAATACGGAGAAATACAATGGCAAAAAAACAACGGTTGGATAAAGCAATCTCGATGCAGGGCAACCTTTCCCGCAGCGAGGTCAAAACGCTCATCCGAAAGGGAGCGGTCACTGTCAACGGACAGGTGGTAAAGGCGGCGGATTTTGGAGTGGACTTTGACAGCGACACAGTGCAGGTGCAGGGCAAGCCGCTCTGCCTGCGGATGCACCTGTATCTGATGCTCAATAAACCCAAAGGGGTAGTCAGCGCAAGCGAGGACAAAAATCAGCCCACTGTCGTGGACCTGGTGCCGCAAAACCTGTGGCGCAAGGGACTTTTCCCTGCGGGCAGGCTGGACAAGGACACCACCGGCTTTGTGCTGATTACCGACGACGGAGAGTTTGCCCACGACATCCTTTCCCCGAAAAAGCACATCCCAAAGACCTATCACGCGCTGGTGGACGGCGCCATCACCGAGCGGATGGAGGCGGATTTTGCCAAGGGAGTCCGCATCGGCGAGGACTTCACCCTGCCGGCGTCGCTGAAAAAACTCTCCTCCACCCCGCAGGGGGATTGGGGAGAGGTCATCCTGAAAGAAGGGCTGTACCATCAAATCAAGCGGATGTTTGGGGTGTACGGCTTAAAAGTTTTGGAATTAAAGCGGGTACAGATGGGAAAACTGCCGCTGGACCCGCAGCTGCCGGAAGGAAAATGTCGGGAATTGAGTGAAGAGGAGCTGCGCCTGGTGGCTTCTCGGGAGGAGGAATAGCCGATGGGATGCCTCATCTGCGAAAGAATCGAGCAGATCAAGCGGGGAGAAAACCCGTACTTTGTCTGCGAGCTTTCGACCGGCTATGTGGTGCTGGGAGATCACCAGCGCTTTCAGGGTTATACGCTGTTTTTGTCAAAGCAGCACGTCACCGAGCTGTACCATCTGCCGTGGGAAATTCGGACGCGCTTTTTACAGGAGATGTCACTGGTGGCAGAGGCGGTGGCTGCTGTCTACCACCCGGACAAGATGAACTATGAGCTGCTGGGCAACGGGGATACCCATCTGCACTGGCACCTTTTCCCGCGGGTGGCAGGCGATACCCCGCAGCCGGGTCCGGTCTGGTGGCTGCCGCGGGAGGAGATGTGGAACGACGCCTTTCTGCCGACCCCACAGCAGCTTGCGCAGCAAACCTGTCGACTGCGGGAGGAAATCATCCGACGCAGCAGGACGGCAGCGTTTTTTTGTGAGGGGGAAGCAAGGGATGTGTAACGGCTTGCCGGGTAAAAAACTGCCGCCAGAGTTTTATTTGCAGGATACCGTACAGGTTGCCCGCCAGCTGATTGGAAAGCTGCTGGTCCGCAGGGTAGAAGGGCAGACCCTCTCCGCCATCATCTGCGAAACCGAGGCGTACACCGGCTTTTCGGACAAGGCATGTCACTCCTATAAGGGCAGTTCGCCGCGCACCCGCATTATGTTCGAAGCAGGCGGCAGAGCGTATGTCTATCTGATCTACGGAATGTACAGCTGCCTGAATGTCACCACGCGGGAAGAGGGTGTGCCGGAGGCGGTGCTGATTCGTGCGGCATCTCCGGTAGAGGGAATCGAGAGGATGATGCAGCTGCGGCAGAGCAAAAAGCCTATCAAGAGCTTAAAGGAGAACACGCTGCTGTCCGGTCCCGGGCGGCTGTGCGATGCGCTTGCCATTACCCGCGAACAAAACGGACTGTCGCTTTGCGGCGATGAGCTGTTTATCTGCGAAGGAGTGGAGCTGCCACAGCAGCAGATTGCTGCCACCCCGCGCATCAACATCGACTATGCACAGGAGGCAAAGGATTATTTGTATCGCTTTGTGGATACTAAAAGCCCTTGTCTTTCGGTGAAATACAGGGAGGGAGAGCAGAATGGAAGGACAGCAAAATGAATCGCTTGTGCAGCGGCAGAACTGCTGTTGTCTGACCGGTCATCGGTCGCTTCCGTCCGACCCGGACCAGCTGGCAGAGCTGCGGCAGAATTTGCGGCGGCTCATCTGTGATTTGGCACAGCAAGGCATCACTACCTTTTACACCGGCGGCGCATTGGGATTCGATACGATGGCGGCGATGATGGTGCTGGAGCTAAAAAGCCGCCTGCCACAGCTGCGGCTGCACCTTGCGCTGCCCTACCCGGAGCAGGCAAAGCGCTGGAGCCGCACCGATCGGCTGCTGTACGAGCAAATTAAGGAACACGCCGACCGGGTGTATCTGGTCAGCATGGAATATTCTGCTGTCTGTATGAAAAAGCGAAATTATTTTATGGTGGACCGCAGCAGAGCATGCGCCTATTATATGGTCAACGCTACCCGCAGCGGGACAGCGCAGACGGTAAACTACGCCCGCAATCAAGGCTGTAAGCTGTTTGACCTGCTGGAAAAGCAGCCGGAGCGGTTTGTAAAGATGCCGCAGCAGCAACAAATTAGCTGGAGCGAACAGGTGATTGTGCGGGAGAGCTACCCGACTGCGCAGGAAAAATCGGACCCAGAAAAATAACCCGATGCCTTTGGCATCGGGTTATTTTTCTGGGTCAACAGCAAACGAAAGCTCACAGCTCCTGCTCCGGCAGAGAAAAGCCGTGCATAAAGCCGTTTTCCGCATAGATCGAGCAAATGTCCCCGCCGATGACCTCCTGATTGTAAATCAAAAGATTGGCTCGGATATACTCCTTTTGTCCGGGGTAGTTGAGCACTTCATAGCTGCATCGGCTGACCTGCTTTCCTCGAAAACGGCTCAGGTCAAAGCCCTGCTGCTTTTGAATCTTATTGTAGTTTTCATAGACATCGCCAAAGGTTTCGGGGATCACCACCTGCACCATCTCACAGGGCTGTTCGCTTACCTCCCAGCCGTAGCTTTGCAGAAATCGCACCTGCGCCAGCCCATTGGGAACGCAGGTATCATGCTGGGCGGCAGGCTGCACCGGAGCAGACGACTCAAAAGGGTGCAGCGTCAAAGCAATCAGCAGGACCGCTGCGAGGATTGCCGCTGCGCACAGCAGCTTTTTGAAGAGGGAACGTGGTTTGAATGAACAGACGAACATAGGTGGGTGGCTCCTTTCAGACAATATTCTCTGGTGGCAGAAAAGACCTGTGGGGACAAAATCAGCAGAACAATCAGATTCGGCAGCAGCAGGCAGGCATTCAGCAGGTCCGCCAGCGCAAAAACCACCGGCAGCCGGGCAAAGCAGCCGGCGGCACACCCGACCAGAAAGATACAGCGGTAGAGTGAAAGTGCGCGGCGGCTGTCGCCGAACAGGTATTCCACACAGCGCTGACCGTACAGACAAAAGCTGATGACCGAAGCAAAGGCAAACAGCGAAAGAGAGATACCCAGCAATCTGCCGCCGGTTTTTCCCATCACGCTGCAAAACGCCTGATAGGCACTGGAGGCACCCAGCGGGACACCGCTTGCCAAAATCGAAAGCGCTGTGATGGTGCAGACCAGGATGGTGTCGCAGAACACTTCAAAAATTCCCCAGAAGCCCTGTTCGACCGGACTGTCCGCACCGCTGCAGGCGTGAGCGATGGAGGCGCTGCCCAACCCCGCCTCGTGGGTAAAGATGCCGCGGGAGATGCCGACCCGCACACAGGTGAAAAATCCGACCCCGCTGCCCGCCGCACCGGCGATGCCGCCGGAGGAAAACGCCTGTGTCAAAATCTGAGAAAAGGCAGAGGGGATATTCTGCCGGAAGTGAAAGAGGATGACCCCGCAGCCAAACAGGTAGAGGGCGGACATCCACGGGACCAAAGTTGAGCAGGTCTGCACCGCGCGGTCACAGCCGCCGTGCAGTACCCACCCGCACACCAGCACCAGTACCACAGCGCACAGGGAAGGAGAAACAGAAAAACTCTGCTGTATCGACTGGGCGATGGCGTTGGTTTGGACCATGCTGCCGCTGGACAGGCTCGAGAGGATACAGAAGATGCAAAACAGCACCGCCAGCAGCTTGCCGATGGGATGCGGGATGCCGCGCGCGCAGTAATACATCGGACCGCCGCAGAAGGAGCGGGAACTGGGACGGCGCACCCGCCATCGAACCGCCAGAAAGACCTCCATATATTTGGTCATCATCCCAAGCAGCGCGCCGACCCACATCCAGAAGATGCTGCCCGCGCCACCCAGCGCCAGCGCTGCACCCACGCCGATGATGTTGCCGACCCCCATCGTACCGCCCAGCGCTGTACTGACAGCAGCAAAGGGAGAAACGCTGTCCTTGGATTCTTTTTTGCAAAACAGCGAACCGAGCGTCTTTTGTGTGACAAGACCGATCTTCCGCAGCGGAAGAAAGTGTGTAAAGACGGTAAAATAAAGCCCGCACAGCAGGGTGAAGGCGATGGTCCCGCGTCCCCACAACAGCTGCACCGCCCGGTCCAGAAGATTTTCGAGCATAATACCCCTCCTCATCCGGTTTGATAAAAATTATGTGCCGGAAAACCAAAATATGACGGGCTGGACATTTTAGCAGAATGTACTATAATGAGAACAGAGGAAACGAGCCGAGGGATAGAAGAAAAAATCAGGGAGGTATAAAAAATGTATAATTGTGCAAAATGTTTTCAGAGAGGCTGTACCAAGCAGGATATGACCAAGACCCTGCCGGACTGCCCAAGTAAGGACGAACAGGTTAAGGAGCAGGCAAAACAGCTGTATAACGAACCGGAAAACCACCGCATCGCCTATTGTGCGGCGCTCACCGAGGCAGGAGGCTATTGCCAGGACACCAGACTCATTGAAATCATCAAATTCCTGCATCGCGGCGGCTATCATAAGATTGGAATTGCCTTCTGCACCGGACTGTTCAAGGAAACGCAGGAAGTCGTCAACATCCTGGAGTATAACGGCTTTGAAGTGGTGTCGATTATCTGCAAGAACGGGTCGATCACCAAGGATTTTTTGGGTATCACCGACGAGCAGGCGGTTAGAGGCAGCTGCAAAACCGAAACGATGTGCAATCCGATCGGACAGGCGCTGTTTTTGAATCAGCAGAAGACCGACTTCAATCTGATGCTCGGTCTGTGTGTCGGACATGACACCCTGTTCATCAAATATTCCGATGCACCGATTACCGCGCTGGCAGTCAAAGACAGGGTCACCGGACACAATCCGCTGGCTCCGGTTTATCTGGCACAGGGATATTATCACAACAAATTCTATCCGCAGGACAAAGAGCAGCTCAACCCGCACGACACCGAGTACAACCCGAAGTAAGGTGCTGCGGACAACCGCTCCATTTTGAATAAAGGAGAGATCCTATGGAACAGCTACAACAGCTGATGTCGATGATGAACGCCGGATGCAGCGCTTTGAGTTGGAAGACACAGGACGGCAAGCATCTGTGGGGAAGGAATATGGACTTCAACCGGCTGGCGCAGGGCAGCAAAATCAGCTTTATCCCGCGCGGCACCAGCTATTATATGCGCGGTACGACAATGGAAAATAACCTGCGTGAACAGGAGCGGCGAACCTCTGCCTATTCGGCAGTAGGAACCGGATTTTTGATGATTCCTTCTACGCCGGTGCTGTATGAGGGCATCAACGAGAAGGGATTGATGGGCGGTCAGCTGTATTACCGCGAATTTGCCCATTTTGAACAGCAGGTGCGGGAAGGAACGACCGCTCTGCTGCCTCCTTTTGTGGTCTACCATATGCTGGCACAGTGCGACAGCGTGCAGCAGGTGGTGGATACCTTGCAGCAGCAGGTCACTTTGCTGCACGAGCCGATGCTGGGAACCGTCCCGTCGCTGCACTGGGCATTTTCCGACAGCACCGGCGAGATGGTGGTCATCGAGCCGGATGTGGATGGTCTGCACATCTACCGCAGCACCGTCGGCGTCATGACCAACAGTCCCGGCTACCCGTGGCACCGCACCAACCTGCTCAACTATGTCGGTCTGCGTGATTTGGACTATGATGAATGGGAGCTGGAGGATAATCGCTTGTCCCAGTGCTTCTCCGGCAGTGGAATGCAGGGACTGCCCGGCGACTGGAGCTCGCCGTCCCGCTTTGTCCGCCTTGCCATGCTCAAAAAATTTGGCGTGAAAGGTCAGGATGAGGCGCACGGGGTAGCCAATATGATGCACCTGTTCCAGAGCGCTGCCTTCCCGAATGGAATGGTTCGGGTCAGCCAGGAGGGTCATCTCACCGAGTACGACGTCGAGGTCATCCCGTATGACTACACCATCTACACCTCGGTGATGTGTGCGGAATCCAAACGCTTCTACTGGACCTCCTATGAAAATCAGCGGGTGCAGTATGTGGATTTGGAGCAATTAAAATCCCGCACCCAGCCGATGCAGTTTGAGCTGGGCAGGGAGCCGGATTTCCTTTGTGTCACACCGCAGGAATAACGGGAGCTTTATCAAAAGCAAAAAACACCACCGGAGGGAAGTCCTAACAGGTCTTCTCTCCGGTGGTGTTTTCTTATATATGAAAAGATTACAATAGCTCTTTAAATGATGAATGCCTTCAGTTATTTCTTGTTTTGTTATAGAGAAAGAAAATTTACAGAGGAATACAAGGACAAGGAGCTGTTCCCAATGGGAACAGCTCCTTGTTTTACAGAAAATAAAATCAACTATTTTGCTTTTCTTGCATCTCTGATAGCGACCATTTCTTCGTAGGTGTAGCCATCTTTGCAGGTTTCAAAGTTTTTGATTTTTTCTTTTGCCCATTCACCCTGAGTATTGAAGCGGCTCAGTGCGAAGGAAGAAGTTGTGCTGGAAGGCATTACGAGAGCATGCTCCAACAGATAAGCTTCTGCGGTTGCAAGAGCATCGTAACGTGCATCCATATCTTTGGTGATAACAACAGCTTCGTTTACCAGTCTGGTAAATTCAGTAAACTGTGCAATCAGTTCTTTGTTGTAATCTTTTTCCGGGAGGTCTTTGATGTTTTCAAAGGAGGTTGCATACCATGCAGCATCGCTGTCGTTTACCATCTGAGTGAGGTAGTTTTCAGGGTCGCTGTAGTCTGCTCCCCAACCACTGGTCTGAACAGACTGGAGTTTAGGAGTACGAACTTCCTGGTTGATACTGGAAACGTACTGGTTGATTTTTACAGTGATGAAGTCATCGCCGAGGGAATTTTTGAATACAGTCTGAAGAACGCTTGCCATGTCGAGAGCCTGCTGGTTGCCACCTTTGACGAACCAATCCAGTTCAACCGGGAAGGTAACGCCCTGAGCGGTCAGCTCTTCCATCGCTTTTGCTTTGTATTCCTGTCCTTTTTCTGGGTCAAAACGGGTTGGTTTGCCTTCTACCTTTGGCTCTGCTGGCAGGTTGATTTTCTCTTTTACCAAATCGGTGTAGTCTCTGCCGTCAGAAGTGTAGCTCAGACGATCGCAGGTGAAGGTATCGTTCTGGCAGGAAAGTGGGTCAAGGGTGTTTTCACGACGGAGGAAGTCGGTGAGGTCCAGACCGTAGTACATTGCTTTACGGAAGTTTTCGTTAGCGATTGCTTTGTTCCAGTTTACATCCTCGGAACCATCTTCCAGATGTTTGTCGTAGTTCCAATGGAACTGGTTGGAGTAAGCAGCCGGAACGTCTGGAACCAGGTAGTCATGGAATTCATGGTTTGGATTTTCGCTGATGGTTTTAACCATGGATTCGCCGAGTTTAACGTAGTCCACTTCACCGGACTGATACAGCTGGTAAGCAACGTCGTTGGACTCTACCATTCTGATGGTAACAGTGTCGAACAGGAAGCAGTCTTTGTCCCAGTATTCAGGGTTTTTGGTGAGGACTTTTTCATTGCCCTGCAGATAAGAGGTCATGGTGTAGCAGCTGTTGTACCACATGTTCTCGTTGTTCATTGCACGAACGCCATCAACGCCGCCCAGTTCGTCGATCATAGCCTGAGACATTGGCATACCGGTGGTGTAAGACATCAGAGAATCGAAGTAAGGTTTTTCAGCGGTGCAGGTGTAGTGCAGGGTGTAGGCATCTGGAGCTTCAACAGCAACCATTTCACGGAATTTAGAACCTTCACCAGCGGTGAGAGCGTAAGCTTCTTCTTTGGACAGACCTTTGGTGTAATCGTAGTACTCCTGCGCGCCTTTGATCATCTGGCAAGGCATAGAGGTTCCGATGGAGTCGTTTTTGTGGAAGTTCAGGGTCCATTCCAGAGCGGTCAGGAAGTCGTCTGCAACGCAGTCCGCTTTCACATTGCCGTTCATGTCAACCCATTTTACATCGTTGCGGAGTTTGAAGGTCCAGTTAAGACCGCCGTCTTCGGTACCCCACTCGGTCGCAACACATGGATGACGTTTGTCGAGGCTGTCTTTTTCCAGAAGACCTTCAACGAGGTTGAAAAGAATTTCAAAGTCTTCGTTGGTTTCGCTGTGCAGAATGTTGAAGGTAGTCAATTCATTCTGAGCCAGTTTTGGCAGCACCAGATCGGTGATTTCGTGTTTGCCGGTGACAGCAGAAGCATCAGCCGTTTTGTCCTCGTCTTTTTTGTCTGTTGCTTCGTCTTTGGTTTCAGTGGAAGCAGCATCGCTTGGTTTTTCTTCCTCGGTAGCAGGTGCATTACCGGTGCAGGCAGTCAGAGTCATCATAGCAGCTGCACACAGAGCCAGCACTTTTGTTGCTGTTTTGTTCATTATTATATCCTCCTTAGACCTCTTACAAAAAATTTTGCCCATCCGTATGGATGCGCCCATTGTTTTGTACCATAGAATACAAAGCAACGAGCGCATATTTTCCGTTTTGCAAAAATATTTTGTTCTGATTTTAAAAGTGGCAGATGAAAAAACACACAAAGCCATATCACTTGCACATTGAATCATAGCAGATAAAAAAGTTTGTGTCAATAATGACAATAAAAAAAGAACGAAAAGTAAATATTTTCAAGTGCTTCCACCGTAATATTTGTCGACTCTTCACATATTTGCTTTAAAACGCTAAATCAAATGAACAGGCTTTTGCTAGATATTGACAAAGAATAATGAAGATAATTATTAGAAAAAACCAAAAGATGACAGAATATTAAGAGCTTTTTATTTTTGTTTTATAGAAAACTCTCTATTGGTTTTTCCTTAGGTTGGCGACGACCAACTGATAGCCCGTGATGCCCGTGTGACGTCCAAATAGATCCAACTAGTTCCGATCTGTTCTCTCTACTGTTTTAGGAACAAGGATGAAAACACGCAAAAAAAGACTCACCGTCTGTTGACGATGAGTCTATACTTGGAAGGAGTGGATGCTTTGGGAACTACTTTCGACGCGAGCGCCTTGCCGGATTAAAAGAAAAGAGTCTAGACGCGATTTGCGTCCAGACTCAGTCTGGTGGTTGCGGGAGCTGGATTTGAACCAACGACCTTCGGGTTATGAGCCCGACGAGCTACCAAACTGCTCCATCCCGCGATATTTATTTTTCAGTGCCTAATTATAATACCATATTTGCTTTACAAATGCAAGCCCTTTTTTCAAAAAAATATAACAAATAATTAGAAGAAGCGGAAACATACAGAAAATCCAACAAAAAACTGCCTCCTCTTTCGATATAATAAAAGGAGGCAGCTTGCATATCGTTTTATTCAGCGTCATCCTCATCGGACGAGGTGTCCTCGTCGGAGAGAGGTTCATCTGCGTGTTCGACATACTGTGCGGCGATGTATTCAGAATCGTCGTCGTCCATCAAAAGGTCATCGTCAAAATCGTCACAGCAGAGTTCTTTTTTCTTGCGCATCCAGGCAGCCAGTGCAATCACCAGACCCACCAGGGAAACTCCAAGCGCGATCAAAGAAATCAGCACGCTTTTTTTCATGGAAGCTACACCCCTTTACAATGTTGATAGCATCTTTGTGCTTCTAGGCTTCATTATACCCAATTTACAGGAAAATTACAATTCATTTTTGGGAAGAAAATTTTCCGAAGGAAATTTTCTATAAAAATTGGCTTCCTTCTATCGCCGAAAATCACGACTCCGTTTAGTCCTTTTTGTCCTCCATACAGCGGATCTGCTTGGAAAGGCGCTGCATCCGCTGGTCGGTCTGAGAGATGATGTCCGCGCACTCGCGCAGTTCGCCAACTACACAGTCCGGGACTTCATGGCTGGCTTTGTAATGGATTTGATGTTCCAGGCTTGCCCAGAAATCCATGGCGATGGTGCGCAGCTGGACCTCGACCCGCACCAGCTCCTTGTGGTCAGACAAAAAGACCGGTACGCTCAGCACCAGATGGTAGCTGCGGTAGCCGTTGGGCTTTGGATTTTGGATATAATCTTTCTTCTCCACCACCTTCAGGTCATCCTGTCGGGTCAGCATATCTGCTACCGTATAGATGTCCTCGATAAAAGGGCAGATGACACGAATGCCGGCGATGTCGTTGAGGTTGGTTTTAATGGATTCCAGCGAGATGGGAAAGCCTTTTCGGTGCATCTTTTCCAAAATGCTCATCGGGGATTTGACACGGCTTTTAATGGATTCGATGGGGTTGTGCTTGCTGAATCGTGCGTCCCGCTGCAAGATTTCCAGCTTGGTCAAAACCTCTTGAATGCCGGATTCATAGATTGCCATACTTTGCTGAATGCCGCTGAGCAGTTCGATGAGATCGTGCGAGGACTGAAGGCGCGCGATGTCATCCATCAGTTTTTTGCTGTTGTAAATCTGTCCCATTTTGTTGTACAGTTCCTTTCTCGTTCGATGATAAGCCAAATGGCTTTCATACTGTTACATTTTAGTTTAACGAAAAAGTATGTCGAAATCAATGGTAAAAAAGAAAAGAAACTTTGAATCCACACCCTCTATTTTGATTGACAAACGGGAAGAAAATGTTTTATTATAGTAAAGATATAACAGTTGTTACAAATATATAGTGAACAATACCATTACATATCGTATTCCGAGCTACTTTTGAGGGAGGGAATATCTTGGAACCACATCAGCCGCGGCTGAATATCGTGCTGTTTGAGCCGCAGATTCCCCAGAACACCGGTAATATTGCGCGCACCTGTGCCTGCACCGGAGCACGTCTGCATCTGGTAGGACCGATGGGATTTTCCATCGACGACAAAAAACTCAAGCGTGCCGGTCTGGACTACTGGCACTATTTGGACATCACCTATTATGAGAATACACAGGAGTTTTTGGAAAAGCATTCGGACGACTCGCTCTTCTTTTTTACCACAAAGGGAAGAAAGGTCTATTCCGAGCAGAGCTACCCGGACGACTGCTATCTGATTTTTGGCAGGGAGGATGCCGGCATTGACGAGCACATCCTGCTGCGCCATCCCGACAGCTGTCTGCGCCTGCCGATGATTGGACCGGTGCGCAGCCTGAACCTGTCCAACACCGTTGCTATCGCTGTATACGAGACGTTGCGTCAATGGGAATTCCCTGCGCTGCAAAATGAAGGGCAGCTGCATCAGTTTTGCTGGGATGACCCGGTTTCGTTTGATTAAAAGGAGAAATTATGACAGAACAGAAGATTTTTTTCATCACCGATTCTGCCTGTGACATCCCGCTGCAGGAGGAAGCACAGCTGGACAACCTGTGCATCCTGCCCATCCCGGTCACCGCAGACGGAGAAGGCTATTACGAGAGGGAGAGCTTTACCGCAGAAGAATTTTATGACCTGATTGAGCGCTGTAAGGAGATTCCGGTTACCTCGCACATTCCGTCCATCACCTTCCAGGAGCGCTATGAGCAGGCGTGGGAGAAGGGCTACACCCATCTGGTGGTACTGACCATCTACTCGGGCGCATCCTCCATGTACCACTCGGCACTGATGGCAAGGGACGCCTTTTTGGAGGAGCATCCGGGAGCCATGACCATCGAGGTCATCGACTCCAACTGCTATACGGTGGGATACGGCTATCCGCTGATGCAGGCGTGCAAGAAAGCGCAGCAGGGCGCCGAGTTTGAGCAGGTTGTTGCCTATATCCGCGATTACCTTGACCGAGTCCGCATCTATTTTAGTCCCTTCACCCTGCAATATGTCAAAAAATCCGGCAGGGTCAGCTGTACCGCAGCCTTTGTCGGGGAGCTGATTGGTCTGCGCCCGGTTATTTCGGCAGTCGGAACCACCAGCGTGGTCGAAAAGGTGCGCGGCAATGCAGCCATCCTTTCCAGCATGGAAAAGATGTTTGCTGCCCAGCGCAGTAAAAAACAGGAGAATGCCCCCTACATGATTTTGGTGGCAAGGGACACTCCTGCGGCTCAGGAACTGGCAGCAGCGTGCGAAAAGATAGCGGGTTATCCGCCGGTGGGTATCTATAAGATTGGAGCAGCAATCACCATCAATACCGGTCCGCAGATTATCGGATTGACCTTCTTGGCAGATTAGCCGCACAGAGGAAGGAAGGGAGAAGAAGCTTGTTTCACGGAGCTTTGATTTTGGAGGGCGGAGGCTTTCGCGGCGTCTACACCGCAGGGGTCCTGGATTTTTTCATCGACCGCAAGGCGATGTTTTCCTCAGTCTACGGCATTTCGGCGGGAGCCTGCAACGCGCTCAACTACCTGTCGCAGGACAGGGGAAGATATATCGAGATTGCAAAGCGGTTTTGCAATGACCCACGTTATATGGGAGTGGGTCAGCTGCTGAAAACCGGTTCCATCTTCAACTGGCAGTTTTCTTTTTATGAAATCCCGGAGCGCTATATCCCGTATGATTACGATACCTTTTATGCCTCGCCCATGTGCTTAAAGGTCGGAGCTACCGACTGTGCCACCGGGCGCTGCCACTGGTTTTCCAGAGAAAACGGCGACGACCTGATTCGCGACTCGATTGCCTCCAGCTCGATGCCGCTGCTGGCGCCGATGCAGGAGATTGCAGGCAGGCAGTATCTGGATGGCGGCATTGCCGATTCGATTCCGGTCGGTCAGGCGATGCAGGACGGCTGGGAAAAACAGGTGATTGTGCTGACCCAGAACAAAGGGTACGTCAAGAAGCCGAACAAGCTGATGCCTTTGATTCGGCTGCGTTACCGCCGTTATCCTGCACTTTGCCACACCATGCAGCAGCGGCACATCGACTACAACCGCAGCTTGCAGGCAGCACAGCAGCTGGAGCAGCAGGGTAAGGCGGTCATCATCCAGCCCAGTCAGCCGATGGTGCTGCACAGGGTCGAAAAGGATGTGGACAAGCTGCAGGCGGCGTATGAAAATGGATACAGCGATGCAGCAGCGGCATGGGAGCGGATTCAGCGGTTGTTTGAGCAGGAATAGGGGACAACAGGAGCAAAAGGAGGAATGAGGATGGGACAGAAGATTCTGTTTTTTTACATCCTTGGGATGACGTTGCTGACTTTTAACGTCTGCGGTGCGGACAAATTTGCCGCGCAGCGCCAGAGAAGAAGGATGCCGGAAAAGGTTTTATTTCTGCTGTCTGCTTTGGGTGGCAGCGTAGGAATGTATCTGGGGATGTTCACCTTCCGTCACAAGACCAAGCACTGGTACTTTGTGGTCGGCATCCCACTCATCATTTTGGTTCAGGCGGCAATTTTATTTTACTTTTTGGGATAAGTTTTTTGCAGCAGGAGGGCGGCATCTGTACAGATGCCGCCCTCCTGCTGTGTTTTTATTTTAATTCGAAGTACAATCGTGCAAGGTCGGTCAGCCGGTCGAGTGCCCGCGATAATGTTCGGGAAATGGTGGACTTGTTTACGCACATCTGTTTGGCAATTTCGGTCAGAGTAAGCCCGTCAAAGAAGTGCATCATAACGACCTGCTTCTGCCGCTGGGTCAGCTGCGTTTTGATGGCGCGGTATAAAAACCGGCGATATTCCTCCCGCTGCCGTTGGTTGCTTCCGCCGCGAAAGCAGCTGAGCAGATCAGGATAGTGGTCGATTTTGTCGCTGGGAATCTGGTTGCGCATAAAAAGCCTCCTTAATATCAAATAAATTGTGTGTTTTTAAATAGTATATCAGATGATTGTGTGGAATTCAACTTGTAAAAATACACAAAATATGTTATAATAAGGCTGGCAAAAAACCGATCATACTCGATGGAAGGGATGGATGGAAGCAGAAGATGTTTGCAGAAAATTTAAGTGCCATCCGGCGCCAGAAAGGCTATACACAACGACAGTTGGCAGAGCTGTCCCAGTTATCGGTCAGCAGCATTGAGGCGTATGAAGAGGGCAAAAGGCTGCCGTTGTTTGGACCGATGCAGCGGCTGTGTCAGGCGCTCAAGGTCAGTCCTCAGGAGCTGGAACAAAACTGGCAGCAGGAAATCGACCCTCTCGAGCGTATATCCGAACAGATTAAGCAGCGGCTGTTTGCGCAATAAAAAGGCGTTCTGTGTTATAAAAACACAGAACGCCGGAGAGACGGGTGTTATTCGGCAGCAGCCTGCTCCTTGGAACGCTGTTTGCTGCGGGATTCGTGCTTTTCGTAAGCATGCACCCATTTTCCTTTGCGGTAGCAGTGCAGATACAGGAAGAAACGAACGACGTTGTCCAAACACATGGCGGCACACATCCAGGGGAGGTCCTTGTGCAGCAGCCGAATCAGGATGAAGGAACCCAGAATACGCACACCCCACATCGAACAGAGGGTGATGAGGAAGGGACTGCGGGTGTCACCGGCGCCTTTGAGCGCACCGGAGTAGACCATTGCATACATCTGCGGAACCTGGATGAACGCCAAGATCTTCAGCAGCTTGCCGCCCAGTTCGATGACGGCAAGGTCGGGAGTGAACAGCGAGATGATGCGGTCGGACAGAAAGAAAAGCACACAGCTCATAAAGAACATGACGCCAGCGCCCATCAGACCGGTGATGCGGACATAGCGGCGCGCCTGCTCCTCATTGCCGGCGCCCAGCGATTGACCGACCAGGGTGGTCGCTGCCGTACCAAAGGCAAATCCGGGCATAAAGCTCAGCGATTCTGCCTGACCTGCCAGAGAGTTGGCAGCCAGCGAAACGGTACCCAGAGTGGCAATGATACTGGAGGTGACAACAAAGGCGCTGGACATGGTGAAACGCTCAAACATGACCGGCAGGCTGACATGGAAAACCTCCCGCAATGTATCGCGGCTGGGACGGAAGCTCTCTTTCAGGGAGATGCGCATTGGACCGGAACGCTGGGTAAAGCAGATGGCAAGCAGTGCCAGAGAACCCATCACCTGCGAGAAGGTGGTTGCAAGTGCAGCACCGGCGACGCCCATACCGGCTCCCCACATCGGGAAGGTGGTACCGAACAGAGTGATTTGCCGCGGAGAATAAATCAACAGGAAGTTGCCGACAACGTTGGTCAGGTTGATGGCGATGTTAATGATCATTGGGGTCTGGGTATCCCCGAACCCTCGGTAGATTGCTGTCAGGACCATCATCAGCCCGCGGAACAGCATGGAGAAGGCGATGATGCGGATGTAGCTCTGTGCATCATCCAGGATTTCGGGAGCAGCGCCCATCCAAATAGGAATCTTACGGGACAGGGCAAAGCAAAGCGCCGAAAGCGGGATGCCCAGAGAAAATACAACAACAATCGATTGCCGAATGAGCAGCCGTGCATAGTCATATTCCTTCGCACCCACAGCACGGGCAATCATGGTGGTAAATCCGACGCCCAAAGCCAGAATGACCGAGTTAATCAGGTTGATTGGGTTTTGGCTGATGGCGACCGAAGCGGTAGCATTTGCTCCCAGAGAGCCGACCATCGCGGTATCAATCGATTGAACCAGCGATACCAGAATTTGCTCGATAAAAATCGGCCACGCCAGCGTGACGATGACGGAGACGGGATTACTGGTTGGGTCGGTGACAGAAACGATGCGATGCTTCATAAAATCCCTCCTTAAACTGTATGAAAATACTATAAAAAAATGGCTGTTTCGTACATTCTGCGGTTGCAGGATGGAAACAACACTCTTTATAAAGTAAATATTATCATATTTTAAATTTGAATACAATCCGCCCATTTTCCATAAGATTGCGCGATATTTTGTGCAACTCTGATAAAATATACTGCAAACAGGGAATTTGTTCTTGTAAAATAGGTCGAGTTGTGGTATCAATTTAAGAAGTAAGATTTTTTTATTTTAGATACAACACGCAAAACCTGTCCTGTAAAAAAGAACATATAAAAGGAAATACATTATTTTATTTGCATAATAGAAAAAGCGGGAAATGGGAAGCGATTGAAAAGAGGTGGACTGCATGAATAAAACTGCAATCGTATTGGCAGGAGGAGGCTCCAGAGGAGCCTATCAGATCGGTGTCTGGAAGGCGCTGCGGGAAATGGGAATCGACTATCAGCTGGTGACCGGCACTTCGGTGGGTGCGCTCAATGGTGTGCTGATGGTGCAGCAAGAGTACGACAAGGCACTGGCTGTGTGGGAAAATATTTCCTCACAGCAGGTGCTGGGGGATATGCTGGAAGGAAAAGAGGATTTGGACGACCGCGGACTGCGCAAGGCGTTTGCAAAGGAAGCACTGACCAAGGGCGGAGCGGATATTTCCCCGTTGGAGAGCTTCGTTGCCTCCTTGCTGGATGAGGAAAAATTTTGGCAGTCACCGGTCGATTTTGCGCTGGTAACGGTGGAATATCCAATCTTAAAGCCGCTGGAGCTGCACAAGCAGGACATCCCGAAGGGAAAGCTGCGGGAATATCTGCTGGCTTCTGCCGCCTGCTTTCCGGCATTTCAGGCAAAGGAAATCGACGGAAAAAAATATATCGATGGCGGTTACCACGACAATATGCCGGTGAATCTGGCACTGGAGATGGGTGCGCAGCGGGTCATTGCGGTCGACTTGGAGTCGATTGGCATTATGCACCGTATCCGTGCCAAACAGCAGCAGGTCATCCAGATTTACAGCTTGTGGCCGCTGGGCTCCTTTTTAAAATTCGATGGGGAGCTTGCCTGCAAAAATATTCAACTGGGCTATCTGGACACCCGAAAAGCGTTTGGGGAAGCAGATGGTCAGCTGTATGCCTTTGTCAAGGACAGCGCCTTCTTTTATACCGCACGCCTGCGTGAAGAGGCAGAAAAACTGTTTGAGCAGGCAAGGCAGCGGGATGAGAGGGTGTTCACTGCCATCCATGGAGGACTGCTGCGTCGGATGCTGCGGGAGTTTCGCAAGCGGGCAATCCGCACCGGTCAGCCGACCGCCTTTACTATGTCTCGCCAGATGATGATGGCAGCGGAATATCTGGGTCAGGCGATGGGACTGCTGCCGGACGAGGAGTATGAGTTTGGTGACTTTTTGATGCGGGCAGTGGGTGCAGCAAAGCAGGCTGCACAGCGTCCCATCCATCTGGAGGCAGGTGCAGACCTGCGCCGGATGGGAGAAGAGCTGCAAAAGCTGGACAAAGCCTTTCTGGTGCTTCTGATTTGCGAGCGCATCAAGAGCTTTTTGCAGGGCGGTGGCAATCTGGGAGAGCTGGCGTTTGTTTCCGCTTTTTGGCGGGAGTTTGCCGCAGCGGTCATTTTATATCTGCTCGAACAGACCGACCCGCATCATCTGTATCAGTAGACCGTTATTTTGGGTGTTGACGAAAGGGAAAAAATAGCTCAAAATAAAAGCAGAAGAATCGTGTATCAAAGGGCGATCCGCCAACCGGATGCCCAAACAATATAATGGAGGGTTTAACCTATGAGAAAACCAATCATTGCAATCACACCCAAAACAGGTACCGGCAATCAGGAAGAGCAGAAGTACTGCTATGTTTTCCCGAACTTTATCCACTGTGTCAGCGCGTGCGGCGGTATCCCAATCCAGCTGAACAACCTGGAAGGCACTGTCAGTGCAGCGGACGTTGAAGAAATCCTCAACCATGTGGATGGCGTGATCTTCAGCGGCGGACCGGACATCCACCCGGGTCTGTTCGGAGAAGAGCTGATGGACTGCTGCGGCGCACTGGCTCCTGAGCGCGATGCGCTGGAGATTCCACTGATGCAGAAGGCAATCGAGATGAACAAACCGGTTTTGGGTGTTTGCAGAGGTTTTCAGGTACTGAATGTGGCAACCGGCGGAACCCTGTACCAGGACATTAACACCCAGCTCAAGAGCAGTGTCAAAATTGAGCACAGACGTTTCTCAGTAGAGGACCGTGACAGGGAAGTACACAAGGTCAATGTCATCCGGGATACCCCTCTGCACACCTTCAGCGAGGGTTTGCTGCAAATCGGTGTCAACACCCTGCACCATCAGGCAATCAAAAAGCTGGGTGAGCCGCTGCGCAGCATGGCAGTAGCAGATGACGGTATCATCGAGGCAGTTTATCACCCGGACAAAAAGTTTGTGATGGGCGTTCAGTGGCATCCTGAAATTCTGGGACTTTCCAACAGCATCTCTTCCCGTATTTTTGAAGCATTTATCGACGCCTGCACCAAACAGGACTAAAAAGAAAGGTATTATTGTCAAAGGCAATAATACCTTTTTTGTATGCTTTGTGGCAAATTCCAGTAAGAGCCGAGCCTGTCACCGGCAAAATTTATTCACAGTGCTGTTTTGTCAAAATAGCGGTTGAAATTATTGGAGGCTTATAGTATCATAATTAGAAATATAAGCTGTGTTGTCAGGAACAAATTTTAAATTGATGTGAGGAGCGTTAAGATTATGGCATACTATTTTAATGAGCCGTCCCATACCTTTGGTGAGTACCTGCTGGTACCAGGATATTCTTCTTCGGAGTGCATTCCGGCGAACGTCAGCCTGAAAACCCCACTGGTAAAATTTAAAAAAGGTCAGGAAGAGTGCCCACTGACCATGAACATTCCGCTGGTTTCCGCGATCATGCAGTCGGTATCCGACGATAAAATGGCAATCGCGCTGGCAAAAGAGGGCGGTATTTCCTTTATTTATGGTTCTCAGTCGGTAGCTGACGAGGCAGCAATGGTTGCAAGAGTAAAAAGCTACAAAGCAGGCTTTGTTACCAGCGATTCCAACATCAGCCCGGATAAGACCCTCAAGGACATCCTGGCGCTGAAAGAAAAAACCGGTCATTCCACCGTTGCTGTTACCGAGGACGGCACTGCTACCGGCAAACTGGTCGGTATCGTAACCAGCCGTGACTACCGTGTCAGCAGAATGAGCCTGGATACTCCGGTCAGCGAGTTTATGACCAAGTTCGAAAACCTCATCATGGCAGATGCCAACACCTCCCTGAAGGAAGCAAATGACATCATCTGGGAGCACAAGCTCAACTCTCTGCCACTGGTGGATGAAAACCAGAGACTCAAATACTTTGTATTCCGCAAGGACTACTCCTCCCATAAAGAAAACGCAAACGAGCTGCTGGATGCACACAAACGCTATGTAGTCGGCGCCGGTATCAACACCCGCGACTATGAAGAGCGTGTACCTGCTCTGGTAGAAGCCGGTGCAGACGTACTGTGCATCGACTCCTCCGAGGGCTTCTCCGAGTGGCAGAAACGCACCATCGACTTCATCCGTGCAAAATACGGCGACACCGTTAAGGTCGGCGCAGGTAACGTAGTAGACCGCGAAGGCTTCCTCTTCCTGGCAAAAGCAGGCGCAGACTTTGTTAAGGTCGGCATCGGCGGCGGCTCTATCTGCATCACCCGTGAGCAGAAGGGTATCGGTCGTGGACAGGCAACCGCAGTAATTGAGGTAGCCAAAGCCCGTGACGAATACTTCAAAGAGACCGGCATCTATATTCCAATCTGCTCGGACGGCGGTATCGTACAGGACTACCACATGACCCTGGCTCTGGCAATGGGCTCCGACTTCATCATGCTGGGTCGTTACTTTGCACGCTTTGATGAAAGCCCAACAAACAAGGTCAACATCAACGGTAATTATATGAAGGAATACTGGGGTGAAGGCTCTGCCCGCGCAAGAAACTGGCAGAGATACGACCTGGGCGGTGACAAGAAACTGTCCTTCGAAGAGGGCGTTGACTCCTATGTTCCATACGCAGGCTCGCTCAAGGATAACGTGGGTCTGTCGCTGAGCAAAGTCCGCTCCACCATGTGCAACTGCGGCGCGCTGACCATTCCAGAGCTGCAGGAAAAAGCAAAACTGACCCTGGTCTCCTCCGTTTCCATCGTCGAAGGCGGCAGCCACGACGTTGTCCTCAAGGACAGAAGCAACCAGATTATCTAATTGTGCCATCCCTGACACAGGCAAATCGAATCGACAAAAAGCCAGCCCAAACGGGCTGGCTTTTTTGCGTATTGTTTTCTTATGAAATCAAACACTACTTTATTTCAAAAATCTCTTGCTTTTTAGAATCGAATCGTGTATGATGAAGACAAGAAACTCCGAAAGGAGTAAAATAACAAACCAAGCGGACAGAAAGGGGATTTTCCATGAAAAAACAAAAACTTTGCGCCCTCCTTTGCGCAGCGATGATGCTGGCTTTTTCCCTCCCTGCCTTTGCGGCAAATCCGACCCTGGAGGAAGCTCCGGTTGAGGCACCTGTACAGTCGGAAAGCGATCTCTTTACGGAAAAACTTTTGACCGCAACGATTCGGGTGATTGATCAAAAAGGCAATCCAGTTCCGGGACTTGTTTCTGATTCTGACCTCGTGCTTTTTCCAACAACAGAGGGATATGGAAAATCACAAGTAGAGTTTGCAACGGTATCGCTCCCAAGTTATAAGATTCTTGAGCAAGTCAATACCTTTGTTTTGAAAAACCCAATCAGCGGAGAAAGTATGACTTGTAGCGCACGCTCTTTTAAAGAAGGTGGAGAATACACTTTTATATGGAAGAAAGAAACTCCGGCGCAGAGTATCGAAAAAGTGGAAGATAAGGTAACTTTTTGCGCAGTGGATCAAAATGGAAATCCTATTAAAAATGTAAAATTTTCTTTTTCTGACCAGAGATATATTCTTCCAACAAATGAAGATGGAAAAACTTACTGCCTGCATGGTCCCCTGAAACAGTATTATGTCAATGTCGAATATATTAATAAAGAAGGAAAAGAAGTGTCGCAAAAATTTTTCCCGAAATTTTCGGAGGATGATTTAAAAAATCATAAGCAGTACACGTTTAAGTTAACGGTATAATTAGATTCACCCACAAGAGAAGACAGCTGTTTGGCTGTCTTCTCTGCTATCAAAAGATACGGCAAAGGACAAATCAAAAGAAAGGACGATTTCTATGAAAAAATGGAAGAATCTATCGGCAGCTGTTCTGGCTGTCGGTATGTTGGCAGCGATGGGTATTTCTGCCTTCGCCGGTGCAGCGACTGAAAATCAGGCACAAGCGCAGGTACAGCCGACCGGAATGAAGTGTACAAAATGTGAAGCAGGGGAACTGTATTTGACAGATTCTGTGGACACAGGTTGGTATACGCTTGAATATGTACTGTGTCAACACGGCTATCCCAACAAGATGGATGGAAAAGAGGAAAAGCAAATCATAAATATTTATACCTGCATAAATTGTAAAATTTCCCAGCCATCTAAAACCAAACAGACCCGATTGGTTCATCAGCAGTAGATTCACCCACAAGAGAAGACAGCTGTTTGGCTGTCTTCTCTACTATCAAAAGAAAAGGACGATTTCCATGAGAAAATGCAGCGGAATCATCGCAGAGGTTGCAACGGTACTTTTTCTGCTGTTGAATGGACTGGATATTCAGCTCAGGCATAACACAAGGCAATGGGTCAAAGAGGTAGTTGCTCATCCGGCTTATGAACCTATCTGCCGTGTGCTGTTTGCAGTTGCTTTGGCAGCATGGAGTGTATATTGGGTTTTGGTTTATCAGAGAAAAAGAAGATAAAAAAAGGACATCCAAACGGATGTCCTTTTTGTGTTACAGGATGATGCTCTCACCAGTCATCGCTTCCGGTTTTGGCAGACTCAAAATCTTGAGCATGGTCGGCGCAATGTCTGCCAGTCTGCCTTCGTGCAGCTTGCAGTCGGCGTACTGTTTGCTGATGACCAAAAATGGCACCGGATTGGTGGTGTGTGCGGTGAACGGCGAGCCGTCCTCCTCATACATCCGGTCGGCGTTGCCGTGGTCGGCGGTCAGCAGAACGGTGCCGTCCATCGACAGGACCTTCTCCACCACCTTGCCCACGCAGCTGTCCACCGCCTCTACCGCCTTGACTGCCGCATCGAATACACCGGTGTGTCCGACCATGTCGCAGTTAGCAAAGTTGAGGATGACAACGTCGTATTTTCCGCTGTCCAGACGGGCAAGCAGCTCGTCGGTCACCTCATAGGCGCTCATCTCAGGCTTCAAATCGTAGGTGGCAACCTTCGGGGAGTTGATGAGTGCGCGGTCCTCCCCTTCCGAAACGGTTTCTACACCGCCGTTGAAGAAGAAGGTGACGTGCGCATACTTTTCGGTTTCGGCAATGCGCAGCTGATGCAGTCCCTTTTTGGAGATATATTCTCCAAAGGTGTCATGTAAGCTCTGCGGCTTGAAAGCGACCTGTACATTCGGCATGGTCGCATCATACTGGGTCATGCAGACATAGTACAACGGGAACAGGCTGCGGGCAAAGCCGGAAAATTCCGGGTCCACCAGTGTGCGGGTGATTTCACGTGCGCGGTCGGGACGGAAGTTGAAGAAAACGACCGAATCCTCCGCCGCAATCCTTCCCTGTGCAGGGTCGCCGACCACAACCGGAACGATGAATTCGTCGGTGACCTCCTGGGCGTAGGAATTCTCCACCGCTTTGGCGGCATCCTCACACAGAACGCCCTTGCCCAAAACCAGCGCGTCGTAGGCTTTTTCCACCCGCTCCCAGCGGTTGTCGCGGTCCATCGCATAGTAACGTCCCATCACCGAGGCGATTTTGCCGATGCCGAGTTCATCAAGCTTGCTTTGCAGTTGCAGGATAAAGTCCCTGCCGGAGGAAGGCGGGACATCCCTGCCGTCCATAAAGCAGTGGACATATACCTTGGTCAGCCCGCTTTTTTTGGCAAGCTCCAGCAGACCGAACAGATGTTCGATGTGGCTGTGAACGCCGCCGTCTGACAGCAATCCCATCAGGTGCAGGGCAGAGTTGTGTTTGCGGCAGTTTTCAATCGCACCGGTCAGCGCCTCGTTGGTAAAGAAGTCGCCGTCCCGGATGGATTTGGTGATGCGGGTCAGCTCCTGATATACAATTCTGCCCGCGCCGATGTTGGTGTGTCCAACCTCGGAGTTGCCCATCTGCCCATCGGGAAGTCCGACGTCCAGACCGGAAGCACCCAGCTGGGTGTGTGGGTAGGAGGCAAAATATCGGTCCAGATTCGGCTTTTTAGCAGCATGAATGGCGTTGCCGTAGTCTGCCGGGTTGATGCCGAATCCGTCTAAAATCATTAAAACGAGTGGTTGTTTCATGGTCATACACCTTCTTTTTGGTACTGGAGATGATAAGAATGTAGTGAATACAGGGTTGATTTTGCAGCCTCAAAAATCATTTGTTTTCTGCAAAAGGAATCCAAAGGCGTTGTCTCTGGACACCACCACCTTTTGAAAAAGGTGGGCGAAAACTTTTGCTTGCTGCCGAAAAATGGCGCGAAGCGAACCCTTTTCTTTTGGTCTAACCTTTTCTTTTAGTAAAGAAAAGGTTAGAGGGCAGCGTCGATGATGGCAGCAAAATCCTTTGCAACCAGAGCAGCTCCGCCGATGAGTCCGCCGTCTACGTCCTCTTTGCCCAGAAGTTCTTTTGCGTTGGCAGGCTTCATCGAACCGCCATACTGGATGGTCAGTGCATCGGCAGCCGCTTTGTTGTACAGCTTGGTAACCACACCACGGATGATAGCGCAGACCTCCTGTGCCTGTTCAGCGGTTGCAGTTTTGCCGGTACCGATTGCCCAAACGGGCTCGTAAGCGATGACGATGTTGGCAAGTTCCTGTTCGCTGACACCGCCGAGTGCAATCTTAGTCTGCATGCTTACGATTTCTTCGGTCACACCCAGCTCCCGCTGCTCGAGCACTTCGCCGACGCAGAGGATAACCTTCAGTCCGGCATCCAGAGCAGCGCGGACTCTTGCGTTGACCGTCTGATCGGTTTCACCAAAGTACTGTCTGCGCTCCGAGTGACCGATGATGACGTATTCTACGCCCAGTTCTGCCAGCATCTGTGCAGAGATTTCGCCGGTGAAGGCGCCGGATTTTGCCCAGTGGCAGTTTTCTGCGCCAACGTGCAGGTTGGTTCCTTCGCACAGCGAAAGAGCAGTTTCCAGGTTGGTGTATGGTACGCACAGAACGACCTCGCAGGCAGCGTCTTTGACCATCGGGGTCAGCTCGCCAATCAGCTCCTTGGCAGCTTTGCGGTCGTTGTTCATCTTCCAGTTTCCGGCAACAATGGCTTTACGAAGTGCTTTGTTCATATTCAAAAACGTCCTTTCATACAGTGGTCTTGGGTTTGTTGGATGGTTTCTGTTGGCTTAATGGATGTTATATTTGGGCTGGAGCGGCTCGCAGCGTCCGGCTACTCCGACCGGAACATTGCGTCTGCACAGCAGCAGCGGGATAAATCCCAGATTAAAAAAGGCAAGGATGGTGTACAGTACCGCGCGGGATGGCTCATAGTCCATCATCAGGTAGTAGAAGGAAAACAGGTAGAATACCTTGTAGGCAATACCGACCACCGAAAGCAGCAGTGAAAACAGGGAAAGAACCATGGCAGCCAGCGGCGAAGCAAGGTTAAAGAAAAGCGGCAGCAAAATCAAAGTGAGAACTACCGACAGCACCGACAGCGGCAGAGAGACTGCGCTTAAAACGGTAAGCCAGACGTTGAGCATGGATTTTTTCTGGCGGCAGGAACAGTTGTACCGGTCCGCCAGCGAGCCTAACAGGTGGTCGCGCGCAATCGGAATCCAAGCGGTCCAGGGGTTTTTCATGCCGGTATTGTTTGCCATGGCATATAGTCCGGCAGAGCCGAGCAGGTACAGCACCAGCTGCACCACAAGGCAAACCAGAATAGCCGGCGGTAGAAAGGAGGCAACAACGGTAAAGGGATCGTGGTAATACATGAAGCTCAGTTCCTTTCAGGGGAATTTAACATCCAGCCAAAAAACAGATGCAGGAACATTTCTCCTGCATCTGTTGCTGTAAAGGTGCGATTATTTGTCGTTGAGAGCAGCGATGCCCGGCAGCTCCAGACCTTCCAAAAATTCCAGGGAAGCGCCGCCACCGGTGGAGATGTGGGTCATTTTGTCGGCAAAGCCCAGCTTGGTTACCGCTGCAACGCTGTCGCCGCCGCCGATGATCGAGATTGCGTTGGAAGCAGCGATGGCTTTTGCTACCTCCAGAGTACCCTGTGCAAAGGCAGGGAATTCAAACACACCCATTGGTCCGTTCCAGATGACGGTGCCTGCATCCTGAACAGCCGAGCAGAACAGCTCGATGGTCTTTGGACCGATGTCCATGCCCATCCAGCCTTCCGGGATGCTGTCCGAATCAGCAAACTGGGTTGCGCAATCCTCAGCAAATTTGTCGCCGAGCTTGTTGTCGACCGGCAGCAGGAAGCGAACGCCCTTCTGCTGTGCTTTGCTGAGCATCTCTTTTGCCAGTTCTACTTTGTCGTCTTCGCACAGAGAAGCACCTACACCGTAGCCCTGTGCTTTAAAGAAGGTGTATGCCATACCGCCGCCGACGATGAGGGTGTCCACCTTCTCCAGCAGGTTGTTGATGACGCCGATTTTATCCGAAACCTTTGCGCCGCCCAAGATGGCAACCAGCGGACGCTTTGGATTGTTGAGCGCCTGACCCATGACCGAGATTTCCTTCTGAATCAGATAACCGCAGACAGCTGGCAGGAAGGAAGCAACGCCGGTGGTGGAGCAGTGTGCGCGGTGTGCGGTACCAAATGCGTCGTTGACATAGATGTCAGCCAGACCGGCAAGCTCCTTCGAGAAGGACTCTTCGTTTTTGGTTTCTTCTTTTCTGAAACGGACATTTTCCAGCAGGATGACATCGCCCGGATGCATTGCGAAGGACAGTGCCTTTGCATTTTCGCCGACCACTTCCTTGTCCTGCGCCAGTTCGACCGGCTGACCGAGCAGCTCGCTCAGTCTGGCAGCGACCGGAGCCAGAGAGAATTCTTCCTTGTATTCACCCTTCGGTCTGCCCAGGTGGGAGCAGAGGATGACCTTTGCCTGATGGTCGATCAGGTACTGGATGGTTGGCAGAGCAGCCACGATGCGCTTGTCGTTGGTAATCACGCCGTCCTTGAGCGGAACGTTAAAGTCGCAGCGCACCAGCACACGTTTGCCGGATACATCAATATCTTCGATTGTCTTTTTGTTCAGAGAATTCATCACAGATAACCTGCCTTTCATCGGTTGGAAATTCCAACCCGTTTATAAAAATGGTTGCGGTAAACAAAACATTTTTCCGCTAAAAAAGCGGAGGATTCAATCTGTACGATTTAAGTCTATTGTAATCTATTCGCTGCGCTTTTGCAAGGGCGCGGGTGGATGATTTACCCCATTTTTACAAAGGTTTTCCCTTTTGTGGTGCAGGAAGGGGGGAGGGGGAAAGAATTTGTGTAATTTTTCACAAACTTTTGCAGGAAAGGATTTCCCAATCCCTCATAAAAGGAGGAAAAATGCAGGAAATCCTTCCCGATTCCTGCATTTTTTACCTTACAGCAGGACCGAGCGTGCAATGTCGGCGGAGGCTTTTGCATCTTTGGCGTAGAAATCGGCGCCAATCTTTTTGGCATACTCCTCGGTCAGCACCGCGCCGCCCACCATGATTTTGCAGTCGGGTTGCTGTTGGTGCAGCAAGGCGATGGTTTCCTCCATGCTTTTTAAGGTGGTGGTCATCAGCGCACTCAGTCCGACCAGCCGGATGCTGTGTTCCCGCACCGCCTGTACGACTCGCTCGGCAGGTACATCTCTGCCCAGGTCAATGACCGGGAACCCGTAGTTTTCCAGGATGACCTTGACGATGTTTTTGCCGATGTCGTGGACATCTCCATGCACAGTGGCAAGAACGATGCCTTTGGAATCGAGCGGTTGATGGGAACTGTCCTGCTGCGGACGGGCAGACAGGAAACGTTTGATTTCCTCAAAGCCTGCCTGTGCCGCCTGTGCGGACTGAATCATCTGCGGCAGAAAGATTTTCCCGCTTTCAAACTCCTGTCCCACCAAATCCAGAGCAGGAATCAGGCGCTCGTTGATGATGGTTTCCGCCTCGCAGCCTTCCAGCAGTAAGCAGACCTCGCGCCGCACGGATTCACCCAGACCCTTTTGGATGGCAGCGGTCAGCGGGTCACGGTCGCTGCCGGTTGTCTGGACAGCGACGGCTGTGGGAACGGTTGGTTTTGCCGAGATGCGTGCTATCTCCTCGGGACGGCTAAAATTTTCGATGTAACAGGCAGCGTGTTCATCCTTTGCATACAGCACTTCAAAGGCGCGGATAGCATCCAGCATGGAAGGGACGTTTGGATTGATGATGGGCAAATCCAGTCCGGCTTCCAGCGCCATCAGCAAAAAGCTGTGGTTGAGCAGCTCGCGGTTGGGCAGACCGAAGGAGATGTTGGAAACGCCCAATAGGGTGCGGCAACCCAGCTGCTCTTTGACCATGCGCATTGCCTTCAGTGTTTCTACGACCTCTTTTTGCTGCACCGAGGCAGTCAGGGTCAGGCAGTCCACATAGATGTCTTCGCGCGGGATGCCGTACTGCTCGGCGTGTGCAACGATTCGCTCTGCGATGGCAAACCGTTCCTCTGCCAGCAGCGGGATTCCGTTGTCATCCAGGGTCAGCGCAACGACTGCCGCACCATATTTTTTGACCAGCGGCAGGATGGCGTTCATCGAGCCTTCCTCCCCGTTGACCGAGTTGACGATGGGTTTTCCGTTGTAGAGACGCAGCGCCTGCTCGATGGCTTTGACATTGGAGGAGTCGATTTGCAGCGGAGCATCCAGCACGCCTTGCAGCTTTTGGATGACCAGCGGCAGCATCCGGCTCTCATCGACCTCGGGCATTCCCATGTTGACATCCAGGATTTGTGCGCCTGCCTCCAGCTGAGAGAGTCCCTGGCTGAGGATGTAGTCAAAATCCTGCTCCAGGATTGCCTGCTTTAAACGCTTTTTGCCGGTGGGATTGATCCGTTCCCCGATAATTCGTACTCGGTCGATGGGAACAAAACAGGTGGGTGTGCAGACACAGGCTTGTCTGGAAACGACAGGATTTGGAAAATCCTGCGGATGCTTTTGGTCCAGCATCTGCCGCATCGCACGGATGAAGGAAGGGTCGGTTCCGCAGCAGCCGCCGAACAGGTGAATCCCCAACGCAAGGTATTCCTGCATACAATCGGCAAATTTTGCAGCATCGATGGAATAGCTGCCGGTCAACGGGTCGGGCAGACCGGCATTGGGCTTGATAAAGATGGGCAGAGAGGTGTTTTCCCGCAGCTGTCTGGCGAAGGGGAGCAGCTCCACCGGACCCAGCGAGCAGTTAAAGCCGATAGCATCTGCGCCCAGTCCCTCGATGACAGCAGCCATCGAAGGAACGCAGCAGCCGGTGAAGGTCCGTCCGTTTGCTTCAAAAGTCATCGATACCAGCACAGGAAGTTCTTTGCCAAGCTGTTCGCAGCACTCTTTGGCGGCAAGGATGGCAGCCTTGACCTCATAGAGGTCGGTCATCGTTTCAATGACAATCAGGTCAATGCCTGCCTGTACACCGGCATTGACCTGCTCGGCAAAGAGGTCATAAGCCTGCTGGAAGGAAAGGGTGCCGGTCGGCTCCATCAGCTCGCCGATGGGACCGATGTCCAAAGCAACCAGCGTGTCCTTCCCCGTTGCCGCCTGTTTGGCACAGCCGACAGCAGCAGGAATGATCTGCTGCGGTGTATATCCGCTGCCAGTCAGCTTTTTGCGGTTGGCGCCGAAGGTATTGGTGTACAGGATGTCCGCTCCGGCTTCCAGATATTCCCGATGGACCTGGGTGACCAGCTCCGGTTCGGTGATGCAGCACAGCTCGGGGATTAAGCCTAAAATGCTGCGACCGGCAGCGACCAGATTCTTTTGCAGCTGGGTCCCCATCGCTCCGTCTAACAGCCAGAAGCGGTCGGCGCGGCGCAGCGAATCAATCAGTCGATTTTCCACAAAAAACACCCTTTCTTCTTAAAACACAATTTTCTTTTAAATGACAGATGGTGCAGGGCTTTGGCGCCGAAGCGACAGTACCTGCGGGCAGGATGCCCAGGATGGCAGTCACCGATTTGACCGGTGTCAGCATAGAGGAATGGCTGACCGAAAGACCGATGCTTTTTGCACTGTCCAGCAGCGTACACAGCTGCGGCTGGATGGAAAGGGGAAGGTCCCCATATCCGCAGCTGAAGCGGTGGGTCAGGCTTTGTCCGAGCTGTTCGGCAATCTGCCGCTGCGCTGTATCGCAGACCTCCTCAATGGCTGCCGAGGCGGCGGCATCCAGCCAGAGCGCCTGCTCCATATCATTGACCTGCGCACGACGAATCAGGGTATCCACCTGCGCGCCCAGGGTGGCAGCCAGCAGGATACAATCGGTGCAGCCGGACAGATGGCTGCGGATGTCCTGACCGGTCAGCAGCTGCTCCAGTAAAGGCGCGCTGGGAAAGACTCTCCAGCAAAAACGAGGCTGACTGCTTTGCAGAACCTGCTGCTGTGCTGTTTGTGCCTTGGACAGCCACTGTGGGTCGACCGGTTTTGGCACAGCGCAGCCGAGCGCATAGCGGATGGTTTCTTCGGTTGGGATGTGATGCAAAAGGCAGAGCATCCACAGACCTCCTTTATCGGTTGGAGCAGCGAATCAGGCTGGCAACCGCCTGATTGATGCGGTGTGCAATGAGCGGATTGTTCATGGTGTACAGATGGATGCCCTGTACTCCGTTGGAAATCAGGTCTACAATCTGCTCGACGGCATATGCGATGCCGGCATCCTGCATGGCAGCGGGGTCATCTCCATAGCGGTGCATGATGCGGACAAATTTTTTAGGAAGGCTGGCTCCACACAACGAAACCATCCGTTCAATCTGCTTGCGGTTGGTTACCGGCATGATACCCGCTTCGATGGGAACGGTGATGCCCGCCTGCCGCACCCGATACAGAAAGTTGTAGTAGTCGTTGTTGTCAAAAAACAGCTGAGAGATCAGGTGGGTAGCACCGGCAGCCACCTTTTCCTTCAGGTGCAGCAGGTCTTCCTCCAAATCCGCAGCCTCCGGGTGGACCTCGGGATAGCAAGCGGCAGCGATGTCAAAACCGCCGTATTGCTTAATATCATCAATCAGGTCGCTGGCATAGCGGTAATCGGTCTGCGGCGGTACGTTTGGATTGAGGTCGCCGCGCAGCGCCAGGATATTTTCGATGTCATTTTCCCGCAGATCATCCAGTACCCTGCCGATATGCTCTTTGGTGGAATTGACACAGCTTAAATGAGCCAACGGCTCGATATGATAGCGGTGCTTGATGTCGGAGGCAATCTGTACAGTGGAGCGGTCGGCAGGATTTCCTCCCGCGCCGTAGGTTACGCTGATAAAATCAGGCTCAATGTCGCGCAGCGCATCCAGCGTGTCATAGATGGTCTGAATCGAGCTGCTCTTTTTGGGCGGAAAGATTTCCAGGGAAAAAACGACCTTTTTTTCCTCAAATAATGTTTGTAGTTTCATGCGGTACACATCCCTTTCTGATAGTCCTACTTTTTATTACACAATTTACAAAACGATTTATTACATTATAGTGAAAAAGCGAGTCGATGTAAAGAAGTTGGGGTGAATTTTATTGGAGTTGACGAAAAGTGAGAAATTTTGCTACAATAATCAAATAAAGGAGGAAGAACGATGTTGCAGATTCGTGATTTTATAGAGGAAGACCGTCAGGCATATTTAGAAATGGCAAGGGATTTTTACAGCAGCGATGCCAGCCTGTTTGAGTTGGAGGAACAAAAGCTGGAGGACACCTTCAACATTGGGGTGAAGGGCAGCCCTTTGATGCGCGGACTGACACTCTGTGAGCAAGAAAAGCCGGTGGGATATGCCTTGCTTGCTTTCTACTGGAGCTGTGAAGCAGGCGGAGTGGTGGTACAGGCGGAGGAGCTGTATTTCATTCCGCAGTCCCGCGGCAAAGGCTATGGTCATCAGTATTTTCAGTGGTTGTTTGCAGAGTATCCGCAGGCGAAACGTTTTCGTCTGGAGGTTTGTCCATACAATCCAAAGGCAAAAAAGCTGTATGAGCAGCTGGGATTTGAAATGCTCAACTACGGACAGATGATTTTGGACCGATAGTGGGTGTAAAATAAAACAGCGCACCGAAGGCAATTTGCTTTCGGTGCGCTGTTTTATGGGTATGAAACTTGTAGAACCATACTTTTATGATGCTTCTGCTTTCCTAGACGCTGTACGGCAAAATCATCAGGCTCAAAAACAGCAGGATGCCGGCAGCCAGATTGACAGCGGTGACCACCCATCTTTTTTTGACGGCGCTGTACAGGATGATGCTGACAAACAAAGCCATCGAGAGAAGCCAGCTGACCCAGACGGGTGTCTGCTGGTAGCTGCGGGTGCAAAACAGATAGATACCGCCGACGGCAACCGAAGCAATTTGCAGGATGAGATAGATTTTATCCGAAAACAGTTTTTTCATAAGGTTCCTCCCTGTTTGATGGTTGTAAATTTTTGCTTGTTTTCAGTATAGCATCAGATGATGAATTTTTCTACAAAATTTTGCAAAGCCATTGACAAGCAGAAATAACTGTGATACTGTATATATACGATATATACAGTATATACGGAAAAGAAGGATGGGTGATCATTTGAATCTGATTATCAGCAACTCCAGCGGCAAGCCGATCTATGAACAGATCACCGCACAGATCAAAAACAGCATCCTCAGCGGCGAATTGCAGGAGGGCGAAGCGCTGCCCTCCATGCGGGCGCTGGCAAAGGATTTGCGCATCAGCGTTATCACCACAAAACGTGCCTATGAGGATTTGGAACGGGACGGCTTTGTGGTGACCGTAGCAGGAAAGGGGTGCTTTGTGGCGCCGCGCAATCTGGAGCTGATGCGGGAAGAACAGCGCAAACGGGTCGAGCAAACGCTTGAGCAGGCGGTCGAGCAGGCGCAGGCAGCTTCCATCACCCTGGAGGAGATGCAGCAGATGCTCAGCCTGTTGTATGAAGAAGGATAGAAACCGGAAAGGAGAATCGGTTTATGGTATTGCAGGTGCAAAATTTGTGTAAGGAATATCCGCAGTTTTCGCTGCGGGACATCAGCTTCCAGCTGCCGGAAGGCGCTATCATGGGCTTGATTGGAGAAAACGGCGCAGGTAAATCCACCACCATGCGTATGATTCTGGGAATGGCACAGCCGGACAGCGGGCAAATCTCTGTCTTTGGACACCGGGGAGTCACGCCGCAGGACAGGGAATCCATCGGAGTGGTGTTCGATGAAATGCCCTTTAACCAGACACTCTACACCTCCCACCTGGGCAGGGTGATGAAGAAAATATACTCCCAGTGGGATGAAAGTGCATACAATCAATACCTTCAGCGCTTTTCTCTTCCTGATAAAAAGGAAATCAAGGATTTCTCCCGCGGAATGAAGATGAAGCTCTCGCTGGCGATTGCACTCAGCCACGGCGCACAGCTGCTGATTTTGGACGAGCCGACCAGCGGGTTAGACCCGGTGGTCCGCGCCGAGATGCTGGACATCTTTCTGGAATTTATCTCCGACGGCAAACGCTCGATTCTGGTGTCCTCGCACATCACAAGCGATTTGGAGCGGATTGCCGATTACATCACCTTCATCCACCAAGGCAGGCTGCTGATGAGCAAAAACAAGGATGAGCTGTTGTACGGCTATGCGATTGCAAAGGCAGATCGCCAGACCCTCCATGCGGTGGACAGCAGGCTGGTGGAGGTCATGCAGGATACCCCGTATGGCAGTCAGGCGCTGGTCAACGACCGCGAGCAGTTTGCCCGCCGGTATCCCGACATCCTTCTGGATTCGCTGACCCTGGACGAGATGATGCTGATGCTCTGCCGCAACAAACAGTAACCGGATGCAGAGCAGTTGGGAAAGGAAGGTCTTATAATATGAAGGGACTTATTTTAAACGATCTTTTGTCCATCAGGCGGATGCTCAAGACGCTTGCAGGGATTTTTCTGATTTTTATGGTTGCCTGGGCAGTGGGAGGACAGCCTGCCACCGGTGCGATGATGCTCTGCATTATGGGCGCCAGCTATATCCTCAACCTGTTTTCCTACGATGAGTTTTACCATTGGGAAAAATATCTGCGGGTGCTGCCGGTCAGCACAAAGCAGGTGGTGCTGTCGCGCTATGCAACCTTTGGCATCATGGCATCTGCCACCGCAGTGATTTCGACCGTCTACCTGCTGGTGCTGAATACGCCGATGCAGGAAATCCTGAGCGTTTTATTGATGACGGTGGTACTGAACGTCTACTTTGCTGCGGTGATGATTCCGGTGGCTTACAAGTGGGGCATCCAAAAGGGACGGCTGATTTTTATGCTGGTTTTGGGTGTGTCGTCCGGGCTGTTTGTGGCAGGAATCTTTATCCTCAATCAGCAGGTAAGCGTGGTGGCAACCGCATCCTTCTACAAGATGGCGTTGTTGGGTATTGCCGGATTGTTCCTGCTTCTGGCTTTGGGACTGCTGTTTTCGATTCATCTCTCGGTTAAGATTGTCAGCAAAAAGGAGTTGTAAAAATTTCCCGGGAAATTTTGGACAGCTCATCCCACAGGATGACAGCAGCAGAAGCAGCCGCGCGGTAACGTGCAGGAATCAAAACACCGTACTGCCGGTACCAGCGGGAAAGTTGGTCGGAAAGCTGCTGCATCGTTTCGATTGATAACTCCCATTTACATCCAAAGAAACTCAGTGACAGGGTGTCTGACCGATTGGTCGGGCGCTTTGTCATTTTCTGCTGGGAATAGGGCAGTTGTACCGACAGGATGGGTTCTTGTATGCCGCTGTTTTGTGAGCAGGCGATGTATAAAAAGGCGCAGAGGAACAGGATGAGGATCAGACTGATCCAAAAGCTCTGCCAGAACAATCTCCATTGTGGGATGCGGTGCGGACGGGATTTGAAAAGATGCACAGGACCTTCCTCCTTCTTCTTTCCAGCTTGCCCGCAAAAGAACAGGATATGCAAAAATTCCGAAGCGGTCATAACGATCGCTTCGGAATTTTTTTTTAACGACTGTATCCGATGTAGTTTCTGGCATCCAGGAAGGTACCGTTGCTGATGATTTCAAAGTGACAGTGGTTTCCAGAAGCCCATCCGGTTTGTCCGACATAACCGACGACCTGTCCCTGCGATACCTGCTGACCGGTGTAAACAGCAAGGCTGCTGCAATGCGCATATCGGGTCTTGGTTCCATCCCCATGATTGATCAGGACATTATATCCGTAACCGTTGGACCAGCCTGCATAAGCGACTGTTCCGCCTTTGGAAGCCCAGATGGTGGTTCCGGCTGGCGCCGCGATGTCGGTGCCGGTGTGTCCGCTGTATCCCCAGATTGGGCAGGAGATGTAGCCGCCGTTGACCGGCCAGATGTAGCCGCCGACGTTGCTTTCGGTAGAAGCGGCGCCGGAGCCTGAGAAGTTGTACTGGCTGCTGGTCAGAGAGCCGACCACAATCTTGGCAGTAACCGGTTCCTGCAGGGTCGTTTTGGAGATGACCGTTCGCTCGGTTTCATAGCCGTCAATGTAGGTGACCTCGCTGACGATTTCCTCCAATCCGTTTTTACCCTCCTGCACCACCTTTTCATAGCCGGAAGCTTTGTTGTGGTCCAGTTCGGTTTCGGTTTTAAAGGCAATTTCCTTCTCTTCGGTGAGCGTTTTGACCGTTTTGGTCTGGAGGAACGGCTGCTCATGGGAGATGACCAATACATCGCCCACCAGCATCGACTGGGTGACCTCGGGATTGAGGTTGATCAGCGTCTGGGTCGGGATGCCGACCTTGTCTGCAACCAGCGACGGGGAATCTCCCTGCTGGATGGTGTAGGTCTGTTCACCTTCCACCACGCTGTCGAGTTTGATGTTGATGCTTTGCAGGCTTTCCACCGAGGAAACAGGATAAAGACCTCTTTCCACGCGGATAGACTGGACAAAGCTGATGATTTCATTGTTGGCAGAAAGTGGTTCCTCGGCAGCCTTTTCGGTTTGTATCTGTTCTGGCTGTTCGGTGCTTGCGGTAGACGTTTCGCTCGATTTTTCCGCTTCGGCTGAAACGGAATCGGAGGTCGTCTGTTTGTCTGTCGTATCGGAGGAATCTGCCGGTGGAATCATCAGTGTTTCACCGACCAGCATACTCTTGCTGACCTCCGGGTTGAGCTGTTGCAGCTGTTCGACGCTGACATCGTATTGGGTAGCAATATCCCAAAGAGAATCGCCGTCCTGCACAGTGTGGGTGCGCGGAGAAGCAGAAGCATTTTCTTCCGGTTCTTCTTCTGGCTGCTCTTCTTCCGGGTCCTCTGTCTCCGGTGTGGAAGACGGCGCTTCCGTCTGGGAGGACTCGGAAGGAGCGGATGACTGCGAGATAATCAGCGTCTGACCCACCAGCATACTCTTGCTGACCTCTGGGTTGAGCTGGAGCAGCTGGTCAACGGTGACATCGTACTCAAGGGCAATATCCCACAGCGAGTCACCTTCACGAACCGTATGGGTGCGTTCGGGAACAAGCTGCTCGGTGGCAGGCTGTTCCTCTTCCGGTTCGGGGTTGGAAGGAGCCTGTTCCTGCGGCTGCTCTTGGGATTCCGATTCTTCCTGTGGTTGCTCCTCAACAGGTTCACCGGTCGGCATATCAGGGGAATAGGTTCCGTTTTTGCGGGCGCGCAAGCTTTTCAGCAGTTCGTCGCCATCGGAAACCGCGCCGATAAATTCTCCATCGACATACAGACCGGCAGCTTCTTCGATCTCGTTACCGGAAGCGCGGATGATGTTGTTGATTAAGACACTTTCTTCCGAAATTTGGTCATCCTCCACGATAGCAAGCGAATAGATGGGCACGCTGTCCTCAGGAGGCAGATAGGCTTCGTTGACGATACGTTCCCGCACCTTGGCTTCGGCTTCCACAAAGGCGGACTCCGACAAGATATAACCGATGTGCTCGCCGTTGTACTGGACCTGCAAGCCGTAGGTCATGGTGCTAAAGTGCAGTACAGTGGAAATCAGAATGACCATACCGCCGACCGGCAGAAGGTAGTTGACAGTACCGGCAAGCAGCGGGAGAATCGGTCGGAATGCGCGAAAAAACTCACCGAACAGCAGCTTGGAGGATTGCTCGCGGTGCTGCTGCCACAGTTTCAGTGACTGCTGCACCTGGCGAAGAGCATCCTTGCTCTGTCGGTGGTGATGTTGTTTGTTCAGGTTATCGAGGACCTGCTGGTCTTTGAAATCAAAGTAAAGCCTGCGCAGCTTCCACTTCAGGTGCAGTGCGCCCTTTTTCAGCCGTCGCTTGGAACGTCGGAAAAATCGGATGATCCTTGCACCGACCAGGTAGCAGACAGCATATACAAAATGCCCCAAAGAGGACAAGCTTTCAGCAGGAGTGGCAGCGGGTGTTTTTTCTTTTTTGCTTTTTTTGGCATTGGACACCAGCAGTTCGCTCCTTTCTTCCAAAATCAAGATCAAGATACAATTCCCTTCCGTGAAGGGCTTTCGTTATTTTTAACTGACAACTTGCTATTTTATAACATACTTACTCATTATAAGCTTTTCTGTGTGCAGATTCAAGGTTTGTTACAGGATTGATACCGAAAAGAGGGTATTTTTGGCAGATTTCACCTTCATTTGCCGGGTCGTTTATTAGTTTAACGAAATTTTTTAAATAAGAACAGCGCAAAATTATAGACATTCTGTGAAGAAATGATGCAGAAAGGCTTGGAAAAAAGGGGAAAATCAACTTTCTATCACGTTAGCTTAACCAAGATACAAGAGGAGAAGAAGTTATCCCATATATAATAAGGAAGGAATTTGCAAATGACCGAGAAACAAAAGAGGAGCGCCTTGCAGGGCGCTCCTCTTTTGTATTGCAATCTTTTATTTTTTGGATTTGCCGCGATTTTTTTTCATGATATGGTCGTTGGCACGAATCAGGCTGTCAGCAACCCAATCCAACTGTTCGGTTTCCTGATAATGGTCGAGCAGTTGGCTTTCCTGCATATCCTCGTATGCGTTGCTTTCACGGTAGGCATATTTGAGCAGCAGAGGGGTCAGGATGGTGCTGGCAACCACCATGATGATGACCGGAGCGAAGAAAACCTCCGGCATCAGTCCCAGTGCAGCGCCCTTGTTGGCAACAATCAAAGCGACCTCACCACGGCAGACCATGCCGACACCGATCTGTTCACATTGGTGGTTTTTCAAGCCGCACAGCTTGGCGCCCAGTCCACATCCCAGAACCTTGGTCAGCACAGCGACAATGACCAGCAGAACCGAGAAGAGAATGAGCCTGCTGTCCATTTTGGGCAGGTCTACCTCCAATCCGATGCTGGCAAAGAAGATTGGCGTCAGCAACAGGTAGGAAAGGGGAGCAAATTTGACCTCGATATACTTGGCTTTCGAGGTAGTGGAGATGATTAGACCCGCAGCAAATGCACCGGTAATATCTGCAACGCCGAACAGCTCTTCTGCACAGAACGCCAGAAACAGGCAGAGGACAAAGGCAAAAATCGGATAACGCTGTAGGTCGGTGGAATGTACATTTTTGATATACCAGTCCATACCTTTTTTGACCAGTACACCAACAACGATAACAAAGAGAAAGAAAGCAGCAATCTTAATCAGAACAACCAGCAGATTGGAATCGGCAGAACCGCCGATGCTGGTGACGATGGTTAAGGCAATCAGACCCAGCACATCGTCGATCAAAGCGGCAGCCAGAATGGTGTTGCCCACGACAGTCGATAGCTTGCCCATCTCCTTGAGGGTTTCAACAGTGATGGAAACGGAGGTGGCAGTCAATACCACTCCGATAAAGATATTTTGCATTAATGCATTGGCAGAGCCGCTGTCGTTGAAGAAGGCAGCCAGTACAGCACCACCCAGCAAAGGAATCAGTACACCGCACAAAGCGACCATAAATCCTGTTTTACCGGTTTGCTTGAGGTCGTCCAGACTGGTTCCTAATCCGGCGGTGAACATCATAACGATGACACCCAGCTCGGAGATCTGGCTTAAAAATTCCGTGCTATGGATGATATTCAGACAGGCAGGTCCCATAATCAAGCCTGCCAGCAGAGCGCCGACCACCTGCGGCATCTGTAATCGTTTGGTCAGGATACCAAGAACTTTGGTGGAAACGAGGATGAGAGCGATGTCAACAAGATAGTGATAGGACATGAAAAAGCCTCCTTTGCGTTCCTTTTTTTCTCGTTTCCCCATTATACTCCGACACTGAAAACATGCAAGAGGAAATTTGTTCTTTGTGCCTTGTTTCTAAAAATACTGGATGATAATATAAAAAATACACAATAATCAGAAAAAATCATAGTCATTTTACTCGTTGGCAGGTGAAAGAAAAGTGAATGAGGAGAGGATGGAGAAAAATATCCGCATTTCCTGGGAAATAACGCAGAAAAGCACCCGACCGCACAGATTGCTTTTACACAACCAGTGCGGCCGGATGTTTTTCTTTATGGATGATTTATTCGAGATTTAACTTGTTTTTCAAAATATAGCGGGTCGGCAGGTAAAGCAGCAGGTCGAGCAGCAAACCAACCAGCAAGAAGGTGGTCAGCATCAGCAGTCCCAGCGGAAAGACATCCAACTGTTCAAGCCAAGGAGAAAGGTTAGCTGCACAGGTAAGCCCGCCCATGATGACAGCCATCAGGATAGTCAAAGGAATGTTCAGTACAAAGTAAGCGATGAACGAGCCAACGACGCGGTTTTTGGAAAGGATAGGCAACTGCGAGCAAGCCATCGCACAGTAGAAATGCAGGATTTCGTTGGCAAGAAAGACCAGAAAAGCCAGTATTCCCAAAACCACCAGAAGCAGGACGGAAAGGGTGCCTGAGGTGTACTCTCTGAAAGCAAGGAAGAAAGCCTGGATGACATCAAAGGTTGCCGAGAAAAATTCGGAAGCACCAGCGGTGGTGGCAAGGGTAATAAAGAGGACGATGATGCCGACCACTCCGCTCAAGCACAGCCAAATCATGGCAGAAAGCAGCTTGGAGAAGAGGATGACATCCACACAGACCGGCAGGGTGTTGGTTAAATATCCCTCGTCGCCCAATACGTTGTGATAAAATTGGGTAATAATCATCACCAAAGCGGTGACGCCCAATGCGATGAACAGACCGAAGATGATACTGCTGCCGGCGATGATGCCGGTCATCCATTCAAAGTGGATGAAAAAACTGTTGAGGACGGTCATTCCAATGATGACCAGAAAGAAGGGCAGCATCGTTTTAGACATTGCCTTGAGGTCATATTTGAGCATCTTTCCTAACATTTAAATACCTCCCTGAAGAGTCGGTCGATGGATTTGCCGTGTTGCTGACGAATTTCGTCCACCTCTCCGTCAATCACAATCTTGCCCTGATTGAGGAACAGGACCTGGTCAAAGATGGCTTCCACATCCTGAATCAGGTGGGTGGTGATGAGGATGGAGGAGGATTCGTCAAAGTTTTTGAGGATGGTGTTCAGGATATACTCGCGGGCAGCCGGGTCCACACCGCCGATGGGTTCGTCCAGCAGATAGAGCTGTGCGCGGCGGGACATCACCAGAATCAGTTGAACCTTCTCCTTGGTGCCTTTACTCATCGTTTTCAGGCGGGTGTTGGGAGAGAGGTGCAGGTCTGCCAGCATCTGTTGTGCCCGTTCCAAATCGAAATCGGCATAAAAATCGCTGAAAAATTGCAGCACTTCGCTGACCTTCATCCAATCGTTGAGATAGGTGCGCTCCGGCAGGTACGAAACAATGGATTTGCTGACCAGCCCGGGCAGATGTCCGTCAATCAGGATGCTTCCGTTATCGGCGGGAAGCAGACCGGAAATCATCTTCATAATGGTGCTTTTGCCGCAGCCGTTGGGACCAAGCAATCCCACAATCTTGCCACGTGGAATCGAGAAGCTGACTCCTTCCAAAACCGGATGGGAGCCATAGCTTTTATGTAGGTCGCTGATTTGAAGAACACAACTTTCTGCGACCGAACCGCCCTGCATGATGGCGTTGTTTTCACTCATACAAACCTTCCTTTCTTGTGGTAGGGAATAGAAAATCTACTTTTGCTCTGCCAGATATTTTTCCAGCAGCCGAAGAATATCGTCCTTCTGGTAGCCCAGCGACGAAATGGTTTCCACCATCCGCTCAATTTCGTCATAAGCCAGTGTGCGTCGTACTTCCATAATCTTCTCCTTATCATCGGTGACAAAGCGACCGGAGGTTCGCTGGCTTTTCACCAGCCCATCCCGCTCCAGTTCTGCCAAAGCCTTTTGCATGGTGTTGGGATTTACCCCTGCGGTCAGCGCCAGTTCGCGCACCGCAGGCAGCTTTTCTCCCGTTTGATATTTGCCTCGCGCAATATCCGCTTTCAGAATCTGTATGATCTGAAGATAGATTGGCAGCTTGTCGTCAAAGACCCAGGTCATCTGTCTGCCTCCCTTCAATGATTATTGTATTAAGTGCTTAATACAATAATACCAGTATCCTGTCGCCTTGTCAAGACCCTTGCAGATTTTTTATGGGCATCATCTGCCTGAAAGAGGGAGGAGCAGCCGAATTCTTTGTAAAAAAGAGAGGGGAATTTGCCCAAAAATCCATAAAATTGCATAAAACCCCAGATTTGGATTGCAAAGAGGGGAAGGGTGTGTTATCGTATGAATGTATTTTTTATGTATGATTATATGAAAGGAAAGTTGGGAGGAAGAAAATATGGCAAAGATTATGCGCCAGACCCTTCGCGAGCAGGTGACGCAGGCAATACGATTGAAGCTGTTGAGCGGTCAGCTGCGCCCGGGAGAAAGAATTGTCGAACAGGAGATGGCAGAGGACCTAGGTGTCAGCCGTGGTCCGGTCCGGGAGGCACTGCGCCAGATCGAGCAGGAAGGGCTGGTGGAATACACCTCCCATGTGGGATGTTTTGTCAAGGAATTTAATGCAAGGGACGTCTATGAGGTGTATCTGCTGCGCGCCAATTTAGAGATTTTGTCGGTCAAGATGTGCGACGGCAAATTTTCTGAGCAGACTATCGCAAAGATGGAGCAGATTGTGCAGCGGATGGCAACCATCGAACAGCTTGAGCAGTTTGATGAAGTGATTGAAAATGACAACCAGTTTCACGCCTGCATTATTAAAGAGTGCGGACTCAAACGTTTGTATACCCTGTGGAGCAGCATGGACAGCGGCAACACCATCGTCTTTTATCGCGGCGCGGGCAAAAACGAATATGTAGTACACAATCAGGAGAAAATTCACCGCAGGGTGCTGGATGCGGTAAAGACCGGCGACGTGCAGGTTATCTGCAAAACATTGATCGATCATTATATGGAAACAACCATCGGTTATCTCAAGGACCATGGCATTTCGACCGAGGAATTTCCATATAAAATCAATGTCAATTTTTAATGCAGTACCATTTCCAGAAAAGCGGAATTGTATCTCCGGTTTCAATTAGATTGTCATAAAAAATAACTCTTTGGTCACTTTGAGAGGAAAATGAGGTTGTTTTATGTGCAAAATATCCATAAACGGCAGCTTAAAAATGAATAAGATGAACAAAGTGTTAGCGAATTTATTGCAATCAATAAACAACTATGATACAATAGCTCTCGTAAAGATTGTAGACAATCTTCTGCGTACAGTAATCTTTATACATACTACCAACAGCACGGAGGGAACGGATGCCTAAGTTAAACTATAAAACCCTGCGGCAGGAAGTGGTAGACGAGATTCGACAAGGAATTCTGACCGGAGACTTTCAGGCTGGAGAGCGCATCAAGGAAAACGAGATGGCGCAGCAGCTGGGCGTCAGCCGGGGACCGGTCCGCGAGGCATTGCGGCAGCTGGAGCAGGAAGGTCTGGTGCAGTATGAGCGCAACGTCGGATGCTCGGTTGCACAGGTGAGCGGTCAGGATGTTTATGAAATCTGCTTGCTGCGGGCGACGCTGGAAATTTTAGCAGCACGTCTGTTGCAAAAGGGCAAATCCGTACAGCAGGCTTTGCGGCAGATGCAGGATTGTGTGGAGCAGATGGAACAGGCAGATTATGATTTCTATCAGCTGGCACAGCAGGACAATCGCTTCCATGCCGCAGTAATCGAGCAAGCAGGATTAAAAAAGCTTGCAGAGCTGTGGAAAAGCACCAACATCCATAATCTGGCAATCTTCTATGCCGGCAGAAACAATGGCAGCTTTGACCGGCAGGAATACTGTCAATCGCATCAAAGGCTGTTGGAGTGCTACCACACCGGCGACATCTGCCAAATCAGCAAAGAGATTGTGCAGCATTACAGCCTGAAGGCAAGCCGCCCGATTGAAGATGTATTTACTTTTTCTTAAAAAACAGGCATGCCTGTTTTGTTTCGGTTTTCCCGAAACAATCTTCCGAATGGAAATTTTATTTGGCTTATGCACGCAAAAGCGTGTAAAGATAAAAAACAAAAAGAGAGTTTGTTAAGCCCGAAAGGAGAAACAATCATGAAAATCAAAAGAATCCTGGCAGTCATGCTGGCAGGTGCGATGATGCTTTCTATGGCTGCTTGCGGCGGCGAGAGCAAAGAGGAAAGCGCTGCTCAGCCAAGCGCAGAGCAGAAGACCATCGACGGCAACGTGCTGGATGCAGAGCAGTACTTCAACGGCTACCTGGGTGCAGACCCAACAACCCTGGACGGTGTTATCGGTAACGACAATATCGGTGGCGGCGTTCTGAACAATGTAATGGAGCCACTGACCAGACTGGCTGAAAAAGATGGCAAAAACATCCGTGAGGGCGCAGGCGCTGAATCCTGGGAATCCAATGAAGATGGTACCGTATGGACCTTCCATCTGCGCGAAAACACCTGGAGCGACGGTCAGCCTGTTAAAGCACAGGACTATGTTTACTCCATCGTAAGAACCCTGACCCCGGAAACCGGTTCTCCAAACTCCTACCTGCTGACCTGTGTTAAAAACGCAAACGCAGTTCTGGCAGGCGAGATGGACCCATCTGAGCTGGGTGTAAAAGCAATCGACGATAAGACTGTTGAATTTACCCTCGAGCAGCCAACTCCATACTTCCTTTCTCTGACCGATGGCAGAATCATGCAGCCACAGCGTCAGGACATCGTGGAGCAGTACGGCGAAAGCTACGGCGCAGAAGCTACCAACATGGTTTACTGCGGTCCTTTTAAAGTAGAATCCTGGATGCACAACGCTGAAATGGTTCTGGTTAAGAATGATTCTTACTGGGATAAAGACAGCGTAAATCTGCAGACCATCAACTACAAAATCATGAATGATGAGAACACCATCTTCAACTCCTTCACCAACGGTTCTATCGACTCCTGCGGATGCGGTACACCGGAGTGGATGGAAAAATTTGGTGCAATGGAAGAAGTTCAGTACATTCATAATGTTTCTCCTTCTGTTCGTTATCACTTCTTCAATACAAAAGACGAGCTGTTTGCAAACAAAAATATCAGAAAAGCATTTACTCTGGCAATCGACCGTGAGGATGTATCGAAATCCATCTACTTCAACACCATGGAACCTGCATACGCATGGGTACCAGACGGCGTTTCCAGCGGCGAACTGGGTATTTACAGAGAACAGGTAGAGGCTCCTCTGAAAGCAATGGTTGGAAAAGAAGATCCAAAAGAGCTTCTGATCAAAGGTATGGAAGAGCTGGGTCTGGGTTCCGATCCTTCCACTCTGGAAGTTACCTTTAGCCTGGGCGATACCAACCAGTGGATCAAAAACTACGGCGAATACTACCAGCAGAAATTTAAAGAAGTTCTGGGCGTAAACGTAGTTCTGGACTTCAACGAATGGGGAAGCTTCCAGTCCAAAATCAACGCCGGCGAATATCAGATGGGCTACATGGTATGGAGTATCGACTACAACGACCCATACGCAATGCTTTCTTTGATGAGATCCGATTCCACAGCAATCCCAACCTTCTGGGCAAACGAAGAATATGATAAGCTGATGGATCAGGCTGCTGTTGAAATGGACGAGGCAAAACGTATTGAGCTGTACAAACAGGCTGAAACCATTCTGATGGACGAAGCTCCGATTTGTCCGGTTGTAAACGAAGCTTCTAACACATATCGTTACAAATATGTAAAGAACAGCAACACAATGTCGTTTACCTCGACTGGTCTGAAATACGCGTATACTAGCGGTCGTCCAGACTAATTCACTTGTCTGAATAAGGACTCTTTGTTGTATTGTGTTTCATAAATAAAGAGGTTATGAACAGAAAGGTGATCTCAGGAGAGGTCACCTTTTCTTTTCCAATTAAGGGGGAGAATTATGATAAAATATATTCTGAAACGAATCGGGTATATGTTGGTTACTCTGCTGATTATCACAACAGTAACCTTCTTCATGATGCACTCGATTCCTGGTGACCCATTGGGTGCGATGGCAAACAAATTGCCGGAGCAGGCAAAGGCAAACTACTACGCAAAATACGGTTTGGATAAACCTCTCACCGAGCAGTATGGAATCTTTATGAAAAACCTGATCACCAAAGGTGACCTGGGTGAATCGCTCAAATATCCGGGTAAAAGCATCACCGATACCCTGCTGACCAACTCCAAGGTATCCGGTATGAACGGTGCGATTGCACTTTTGTTTGGTGTAACCACCGGTATTGTCTTAGGTATTGTGGCGGCGCTAAACAAGAACAAGTGGCCGGACTATCTGGTTATGTTTATCGCCATGCTGGGTATCACCATACCGGTCTTCGTACTGGCGGCGATGCTCCAGTACCTCTTCTCGGTAAAATGGCAGATTCTGCCGACCAGCGGATGGGGTAAACCAAAGCACATGATTCTGCCAATCATTGCAATGTGCTTCGGCAGTGTTGCGACCTATGCCCGTTACCTCAAGGCAAATATGCTTGACGTCATGGGACAGGACTACATCCTGACCGCTGAGGCAAAGGGTGTCAGCCGCTTCCATATCATCAAGGACCACGTTTTGAAGAATGCCTTCCTGCCTTGTATCACCATCCTGGGCGGACAGATTTCTGGTATCTTCACCGGCTCCTTCGTCATCGAAAAGATGTTCGGTATCCCGGGTCTTGGTTTCTACTATGTTTCCTCGATCAACGACCGTGACTACACCATGATTATCGGTACGACCATCTTTGCAGCGGCTTTGTTTGTTGTAGCGCAGCTGCTGATTGATATTGCCTACACCATCTTTGACCCGCGTATCCGCATTAAATAAGGAGGAACACCATGGCTACAGAACAGAATATCCATTCTGCAGCGGAATGGGAAGACATTCCGGCGGAAAAGTTTGAAATCATCGGCACCGATGATTTCTCCGGCGACATCATTGCCCGTCCAAAGATTGGCTACTGGGCAGACGCATGGAGAAGACTCAAAGAAAATAAAATCGCACTGGTAGCACTGATTGTTTTGCTGCTTTTGATTGTAATGGTTTGTATCGGACCTGCTATCTCCGGCTATAACTTCGAGCAGATGGACACTTCCGCCATCAACCAGAAACCAAGTGCAGAGCACTGGTTTGGTACCGACTCGCTGGGTCGTGACCTGTTTGCTCGCGTATGGCAGGGCGGACGTGTTTCGATTATGATCGGTGTTGTCGGTGCAGTGGTTGCCAGCGTCATCGGTTGTATCTACGGCGGTATCGCTTCCTACTTCGGCGGCATTGTAGACGATATTATGATGCGTATCGTTGAGGTACTGCTGAGTATCCCATATCTGATTATCGTCATCCTGATTTCGGTTGTTACCGACTCCAAGAGCATCGGCACCATGATGCTGGCGCTGACCCTGACCGGCTGGTGCGGTATCGCACGTCTGGTTCGTGGACAGATGCTCCAGCTCAAGAGCCAGGAATACGTTTTGGCTGCAAACGCACTGGGCGTTTCTCCGTTTAAAATCATCATGCGCCACATGATTCCAAACACCATCGGCATCATCATCGTTGCTATCACCTTCGATATCCCGGGCTACATCTTCTCTGAGGCATTCCTGAGCTACATCGGTCTGGGCATCCAGCCGCCGGATACCAGCTGGGGTGCGCTTGCATCCGCTGCACAACAGAACTTCATGTTCTACCCTTACCAGCTGTTCTTCCCATCGCTGATGATTGCACTGACCATGCTCTCCTTCACCCTGCTGGGCGATGGACTGCGCGACGCTCTCGACCCGAAACTGAGAAAGTAGGAGGATCCTTATGGCAAACGATAAAATCTTAGAAGTAAAAGACCTCAGCGTATCCTTCAACACCTATGCGGGTGAGGTCAAGGCAGTCCGCGGCGTCAGCTTTGAGCTGAACCGAGGCGAGACCCTCGCCTTTGTTGGAGAGTCTGGCTGCGGCAAAACCGTAACAGCAAAATCCATCCTGCGCCTGCTCAAACCACCGTTCGCTGTCATCAAGGAAGGCTCCCAGATCACCTGCGACGGCAAGGACGTACTGGCGCTGAACAAAAAAGAACTGTGCGAATTCAGAGGCGACGAGGTCAGCATGATTTTCCAGGACCCGATGACCTCTTTGAACCCGACCATGACCGTCGGCAAACAGATTATGGAAAGCCTGCGCATCCATCGCCATCTGAGCAAAAAAGAGGCGAGGGAAGAAGCAATCCGTATGCTGAAGATGGTAAACATCCCAAGCGCGGAAAAACGTGTGGACAGCTATCCGCATGAGATGTCCGGCGGTATGAGACAGCGTGTTATGATTGCGATGGCTCTGGCGTGCAATCCGAAGATTCTGATTGCAGACGAACCGACTACCGCACTGGACGTAACCATCCAGGCACAGATCATGGACCTGATGCGCGAGCTGAAGGAGAAGATGAACACTGCGATCATCCTGGTTACCCACGACCTGGGTGTTGTAGCAAACTTTGCAGACAGAATTCAGGTTATGTATGCCGGTCAGGTCGTAGAGCGCGGTACTGCAAGGGAAATCTTCTACGATTCCAAGCATCCATACACCTGGGCACTGCTCAGCTCGGTTCCAAAGCTGGCAAAAGAATCCAAGCAGGAACTGTATGCGCTCAAAGGCACTCCGCCGGATTTGATCCTGCCGCTCAACTGCTGCCCGTTTGCATCCAGATGTGAATACTGTATGCCAATCTGTAAAGAGCGCAATCCGTTTGAAACCACCATCACCGATACCCACAAGGTATCCTGTTGGTTGCAGCATCCAAATGCACCAAAGGTAAAATCCTTCTATGATAGGGAGGCGAAATAATGGACCAGGTAATCGAAAAACTGCAAAATGCCGACACCATCATGGAGGTCACCGACCTGTGCAAATTCTTTAAAGCAGGTCGTAAACAAATTTTGAAAGCGGTAGACCATGTCAGCGTGTCCATCAAGCGCGGTGAAACACTGGGTCTGGTAGGCGAGTCCGGCTGCGGAAAAACCACCTGCGGCAGAACCATGATGAAGCTGTATGAACCAACTTCCGGCAAGGTTGTCTTTGACGGCAAGGACATCTCCACCCTGAAGGGAAAAGACCTGCTGGAGTTCCGCAAGAACGTCCAGATTATCTTCCAGGACCCATATGCTTCTTTGGACCCTCGTATGACCATCGGAGAGATTATCTCTGAGGGTATGGACGTCCACTTCAAGCTGACCGATAAAGAAAAGAACGATAAGGTTGCAGAGCTGCTCAACAAGGTCGGTCTGAGTGCCGATTACGCCAACCGCTTTGCACACGAGTTGTCCGGCGGTCAGCGTCAGCGTGTCGGAATTGCCCGCGCACTGGCGGTAGAACCAAAGTTCATCGTCTGCGACGAGCCAATCTCCGCACTCGACGTTTCCATTCAGGCGCAGGTTGTCAACCTGCTCATCAAGCTCCAGAGAGAGTTTGGTCTGACCTATCTGTTCATCTCGCACGACCTGTCGATGGTTAAACACATTTCCGACCGTGTAGGCGTTATGTACCTCGGTTCGATGGTAGAGCTTGCCAGCAACCACGACCTGTACGACAGACCGCTGCATCCATACACCCAGGCGCTGATTTCGGCAATCCCGACAGCAGACCCGGATGTGGAAGCAACCCGTCAGCGTATCAAGCTCGAGGGCGAGGTGCCAAGCCCGATCAACCCGCCACCGGGCTGTAAATTCAGAGCAAGATGCCGTTATGCAATGGACATCTGTGCTACCCAGTCCCCTGTGCTGCAGGAGGTAGAACCAAATCATTTTGTAGCCTGCCACCTCTGCAACAAAAATAAGTAAATGCTTTTAAAAGATGCCCAAAGAAATTTTCTTTGGGCATCTTTTTTCATTGATTTAGGATTGTATCCGCGATAAGATTGTGGTATACTGTGTTTGAAAAACAGTTCGCACATATTTGTATAAATTTATGGCATAGAATTTATACAAAACGCTGAAAGCAAAAACTGAATCAATGCTGCGAAGGTTTTGACAAAATTGTTAGGAAAATCATTTGATTATATCATAAGAAGAGGAGTGCAGAACATGGATATTTTGAAAAACACCGATGCAATGGGAAAACGCATCTTTGCGGACCTGGAAAAAATCAACTTTATCCGCACCAGCACCTCTGCGGAGGAAACCAGAGCTGCCAATATCATCAAGGATGAGCTGGCAAAAGAGGGTATGGAAGCTGTCATCGAAGAATTTATGGTAGAAACCGCTGACATCCACAAGGTTTCGCTGAAAGCACTGGGCAAAGAATGGGAGATCAAAGGCTACCGCCGTTCGGGCAGCACCCCACCGGAAGGTCTGACCGCAGAGTTTGCTTATGTACAGCAGGGCAACGACATCGACCTGTATGACAAAAAGGGCAAGATCGTTTTGGTCAATAGCGGTAGACTCAATGAAGAAGTGTATGAGAAGCTGGTTCGTTACGGTGTTGCAGGATTTTTGACCTGGAACGGAAACGTTTCGGATGTTCGTGAGGATACGGACCTGGGCGAAAGAGAGCTGCGTTACTGGGCACTGCGCTACGGCACCATTCCCGGCGGCGTTCTGCGTGCCATCGATGCGATGGAGCTGGTCAAAGGCGAACCGGAAACAGTGACCTTCACCCTGATTCAGGACGATGTGACCCGTCCATCCAGAAACGTAGTGCTGCAGATCAAAGGCACCGAGGACACCAATGAGAACATCACCTTCGGCGCACACTTTGACAGCGTTGAGTTCAGCCACGGCGTATACGACAACGGCGCAGGCTCTGCCATCCTGATGGAGCTGGCACGTCATTATAAACAGAATCCTCCAAAGCGCAACCTGACCTTCTGCTGGTACGGCTCGGAAGAGGTTGGTCTGCTGGGCTCCAAAGCGTATGTTGCTGCCCACAAGGATGAGCTGAAGGACGTTCAGCTGATGATCAACGTCGACGTAGCCGGTCCGATTCTGGGTGCAGACTGGGCTGCCATCATGGCAGACGAGTCCCTCTGCCGCTTTGTAGAGTATCTGGCAAAAGAGGTCGGCTTCTCCACCGATGTTACACAGGAGGTTTACTCCAGTGACTCGGTTCCGTTTGCAAACGAGGGTGTTCCGGCAATCAACTTCTGCCGCTTTGGCAGAAACGGCGGCGCGATGATCCACTGCCGTCACGATGTCATCGACTACCTCGATTATAAGAACTTTGGCAAGACCGCAGCTTTCGTACAGGAATTTGCAGACCACATGGTCAACGCAGTGGTATTCCCGGTTCCAAGAAAGATGCCGGAAAACATGGTAGAGGCAGTAGACAAATATCTGCGCAAAAAACGTGTAGACGAGAAATAATCCTCCAAATCCCCAAATACGACAGCCACAACAGTTTTCTGTTGTGGCTGTTCCTGTATTTTCATTTGTGGGATGGAAGGAAGCCGAGTAAACGGACATCTTGAAGCCGGGAGGCGTTTGCATGAAGCTAAAAAAATGTATCAAGGACGCTTTTGTTGTGATTGGGAAAGAAGGTTCCACCTTGGAGGGGCAGGGCTTTATCCAAAGTTTGTGGGCGGATGCCAATGCACATTTTGCCCAGGTGCAGCCGCTTGCCAAAAAGGACAAGGATGGCAACTTGGTGGGAATTTGGGGTGCCATGTCCGATTTTTCCCGATCGTACCAGCCGTGGGAAGAAAATTTCAGCAAAGGCTTGTACCTTGCCGGTGTGGAATGTCTGGATGAGGCACAAGCACCTGAAGGCTGGACAAAATGGAAGATTCCGGGCTATGAGTATCTTTGTGCCGAGGTGGAAAATGAAAATACATTTTCAGAGGTGCTGGACTATCTGCGGGACAATCAAATCCCGCTGGTGGGAGCAGTTCAGGATTTTTCCTGTCCGGTAAGCGGAAAGGATTATATGCTTTTCCCGATTAGAAAACTTTAAAGGACCTCCGTTGTCTGGACAGGGTGATGATAAAAGCCGACCGATGCAAAGCATCGGTCGGCTGCTCTATTTTTTTATTCGGTGAGGGTCGGCTGGTCGTTGATGGTGACTGCCACCCGATTGGGCATACAGACGGCGCTCTGCGGCTGATGGTCCAGCCAGCCAAAGCCCATGCAGAGGTGGTCGGGACAATCGGAGGAAAGGAAGCGTATCCGGTGGTCAGAAATTTCCAACACTACTTCGGCTCCATATTCCGACAGGCTGATCTGCTGGTCCGGTGCAGATTGCAGCTCGATTTCGCGGACGTTGTTTCCATCCACCGAAATCAGTGCATATGCCTGCGGACCCTGCAAATGTTCCATGATAAAGAAGATACCCAGCATCAAAAGGGCAATGCCGGTAAAGGAAAGCAGAAGGATGCGGTCCTGTTTTTTCATGCAAAATTCTCCAATCTGTAAAATGCTTTCCTCATTATACAAAAAAACGGCAAAAGCGTCAAGAGAAAACCGCCGGAAGAAATCTTCTTCCGGCGGTTTGTTCGATGAAAGGGGATTTATGCGTTTGCGCTCCACAGACCATGCAGGTTGCAGTAAGCGTAAGCAGCAACCGGTTTGTCGCAATCGGTCAGCATGAAAACAGCCTGTGGCTGTTCGCCTGCCTTCAGCTCTTTGCGCTGGCTGCCCTGTGCAGTTTCCAGAACAATCCATTTGATGAAATGCTCCTCGAGCATCGGGTGAGCTACTTCGCCAACGGTAACGGTGACCTTGTTGCCCTCTACGCTGATGACCGGAACGTGTTTTTCCGCAGCAGCATCTACGCTGCCCGGAACCAGTTCGCTCATCTTTTCGCCGCAGCAGATAACCGGAACGCCTTTGTTCTCTTCAAAAGTGATGATATTTCCACAGTGTTTGCAAACATAAAATTTCATAAGTCGTTTCCTTCTTTCTTCAATCGAGTTCGATTATCTTAAATGTATACCAATTTAGTTTATTTTCCTGTATCTTTAGTATACCGTATTTTTGCGCGTTTGACAAGAGGGAAAACCAACAGAATGAAAAAAATTTTTTAGGCAAGCTGACAGGAAAAAACTTGTTTTTGCTTATTTGCTCGGGCTGCTGCGAACCATCAGCCAGCACAGAGAGAGCATCGCCAAAGAAATCAGCAGATAGATGGAGGAAGAAAGCAGCGGATGCTGATAGGGCAGCATATAAAGCCGGTCGAGCACACTGTCGAATTGAGCCAGATAATACAACAAAGAGAACAGGATGCCACCCAACAGGATGCCGACCATCCAGCGCCCCATCTTATTTAAACGATAGAAGAGGACGGAAAGCAGGTAGCCGAGGCTGATAAACAGCAAGAAGGTGGCAAACTGATAGAGCAGACCGACCGCCATGCGCAGCACGACCGAAGAGATGGGGATGGCAAAGATGGGGGAGCCCATCGGGATTCCAATCAGCTGACTGATGAGAAGAACCGTAAGATTCAAAGCGGCGGTCATCAGACAGACAGCGCAGGAGGAGAGCAGCCAGCCCTTGAAAAAGGTGCGGCGGGTGGAGCCCATCTGCAAATGGAACATCAGGGCGCTTTGAAAGTTCATTCCGCACACCAACAGAAAGAAGCAGGTGGCTACTTCCAGACCGGATACGCTTGACCCATCAGCAAGGGTGATGCTGGTGCCCATGATGAGCAGTGAAACCAGGTAGAACAGAAGAACTGTCCATTTGTACTCGGAAATTTGAAAGAGAAAGGATGTTTTGGTGTTCATCAAAAAAGCCTCCTTTTATTTCATAGTTGGGTCGTCTTCATCCGTCGCACTGCCGACCAGTTGAACAAACAGCTGTTGTAAGCTCAAGCCGCTGATGTCCAGCGAAGCGGGTGGAGTCTGCCGCTTGCCCAGGATGGCGGAAGTTTTGAGTCCACCGACGACGTTGGAGCCGATGACCCGCTTGTCTGCACAGAAGTCATCCACCTCGGCAATGCGACCGGACACACAGTAGCCCTGTTCCAGCAGCGTTTCAACCTCCTCATCGACCAGCAGCTTTCCGTGGTCGATGATGGTGACCCGTTCCAGCAGACCCTCTACCTCGCTGATGAGATGGGTGGACAGCAGGATGCAGGAGGGCGATTCGGTGTAGCTTTCGATGAGCAGCTTGTAAAACAGTTCCCGATGGAAGGCATCCATGCCAAGGGTCGGTTCGTCGAGCAGCAGCAACGGCGTGTGGACCGACAGAGCCAGCAGCGCGCGCAGGACCGAACGGTAGCCGGTGGAGAGCTTGAGGTTAGGAGTTTTGCAGTTAAGTTCAAACCGCTTTGCCCAGGCAAAAAACTGCTCGGAAGAAAAGTTCGGATAGCTTCGCTTCATCCAGCGGGCAATCTCCTTGGCATTGAGTTCAGAAAACCAGGATTTTTCGGTTGACAGGAAAATCTGCTGCTGTGCCTGCGGGTTTTCCCACAGCGGCTTGCCTTCCCAGAGCAGCTGACCGTCGGAGGGCTGTATCAAATTTCCCATCATTCGCAGCAAGGTCGTTTTTCCGGCACCGTTGCGTCCGAGCAGACCATGGATTCGCCGGTCCTCCAGATGAAGGTTCAGCCGGTCGAGAGCGGTGACCGAGCCAAAGCGCTTGCTCACATCAATGCAATCCAGTTTCATTCTGCAAATCCCCTTTCAATCCAATCGCGCAGCGTTTCCGGTTGGATGGAGAGGCGTTTTGCCTCCTGCACCATCGGAAGAACGTACTGCTGAAAAAACTCATCCTGTCTTTTTTCCTTGAGCAGCTGCAAGGCTCCTTGGCTGACAAACATTCCGATTCCTCTTTTCTTGTAGACGATGCCCGCATCCACCAGCAGGTTGATACCCTTGAGGGCGGTAGCGGGGTTGATTTTATAGCTGGCGGCAAGCTCGGTGATGGAAGGAATCTGCTCTCCTTCACGGTAGACACCGGACAAAATCTCATCCTCCAGTCCTTGAGATAGCTGTAAGAAGATGGGAGTTTGGCTCCCAAAGTCGATCTTCAACAGGACACCTCCTCTTGTTATATGGTTAATTAGTTGAGCAACTAACTAGCTTTGGCCTTAGTATACATCCGACAGGTGGGTTTGTCAAGAGAAAATTTACATTTCCGCTGCTGGCGTTTTAGCAGGATAAATTTACAAACGGCTCGAATTGTGCTATACTAAAAAGAAGTTGAGTTATCAGGACACAACAAAGAATGTTTAGAAAGGGCTGTCAAACCATGCTGTTGCTCTTGATTCCTGTATTGCTGATTATCTGGGGGTTCTGGTGGATTCACAAGCCGCCGGCATATCCGAAGGACCCGGACAATATGGGCTATTTCTTCATCGGATACCGCACCCAGTGGGCACTGAAAAGCCCGGACACCTGGCTGTATTCCCATGTGCGCTATGGCAGATGGATGGTCGGGCTGGGACTGGTCACCCTGATTCTGACGGTGGTCGGGGTTTTCCTGCTGCCGGCTGACAAGGTGGAACGCACCCTGCTGGCGATGTATGTAACTGCGCTGATCATCCCGTATGTTCCAATCGAACGGGGACTGCGCCGCTGCTACGACCGCTATGGCAGACGCATTGACGAACGGTAAAAATAAAAAGCTCCCCATCGGGGAGCTTTTTATTTTTACTAAAAGAGATTGAAGTCCAGGTTCTTGGAGAGATGCTCCAGAATTTTGATACCGCCGACGCTGTTGCCCTTTTCGTCCAGCGAAGGGCCAAAGACGCCGATGCCCATACGGTCGACCAGCGCTGCTGCAATGCCGCCGCCGACGCCGCTCTTGGCAGGGAAGCCGACGGTCATGGCAAATTCACCCGAGCCGTCGTACATTCCGCAGGTCAGCATCAGGGCGCGGACTTCCTTGGCACTTTCTTTAGGAATCAGCTCCTCCTGGGTGACTGGGCAGGCGCCATGGTTGGCAAGCACAGCACTCATCTGAGCGATGTCCACTGCGGTGACGTTGACCGAGCACATCTTAAAATAAAAATCCAGACACTCTTCTACATTGCCCTCCAGGATACCGCTGGCTTTCAGGTAGTAGGCAAGCGCGCGGTTGCGGTCGCCGGTGGCTTTTTCCGAGAGATAGACCGCCTCATTGAGCGAAATTTCCTCGTCGCCGCACAGCTTGCGTACAAAAGATAAAAAGCGCTCGAATTTTTCCTCTGAGCTGTTGCCTTCGATGCAGTCGGCAACGGTGATGGCTCCCGCATTGATGAAGGGATTGAAGGGCTTGGTTTTGGTTTCCAGTTTGACGATAGAGTTGAACGGGTCGCCGGTGGGCTCTACACCGACCTTGTCGTGAAAGAGGTAGTCGCTGCCCTTGTCGCTGATGGCAAGGATGAGCGACGCCAGCTTGGAGATACTTTGGATGGTGAAGCGGGTGCGGGTGTCGCCGCATTCCATCACCGTACCGTCCAGATTGACGATGCAGGCTCCCAGCTGGTATTTGTTGACCCGTGCAAGTTCAGGAATGTAGGAAGCAGGGCTTCCGAGTTTGATAAAGCAGCGACCGTAATCGACGGCGTCCTGCAGATGTTCCTGGGTGAGCATGGAGAAAATCTTCCTTTCTCTGTAAAGCGTTGTGGCAAAAAAGTTCGGTATTTTTATTGTACAACAAATTTGTGGGAATGCAAGAGTCAAGCGGATTTTTGCACAGCGGTGCAAAAATCAAAAACCCCGCTGTCCAAACGGACAGCGGGGTTTGAGTAAGCAAAAAACTTAGATGAGAGCCAGGGTATCTCTTGCGATTGCAAGCTCTTCGTTGGTTGGGATAACCAGAACTTTGACCTTGGAATCAGCAGCAGAGATGAGCTTGTTCTCGCCTCTGGTGTGGTTTGCCTCTTTGTCGATCTTAACGCCGAGGTAACCCCAGTATTTTTCGCACAGCTCTTCACGGATTTCGATGTCGTTTTCGCCAACACCAGCGGTGAATGCGATTGCGTCAACGCCGTTCATAGCAGCAGCATAAGCGCCTACGTATTTTGCGATGCGGTAGGTGTAAGCATCCAGGGTAACTTTAGCCAGATGGTGACCTTCTTCAGCAGCTGCGGTGATGTCACGGCAGTCGGAAGACAGACCGCCGCTCATGCCCAGCAGACCGGATTTCTTGTTGAGCATGTTGAGTACTTCGTCAACAGTTTTGTTCTCTTTGTTGCAGATGTACTGGATAACAGCCGGGTCGAGGTCGCCGGAGCGGGTACCCATGATCAGACCTTCCAGAGGGGTCAGACCCATCGAAGTATCTACACATTTGCCGCCGATGGAAGCAGAAACGGAAGCACCGTTTCCGACATGGCATACGATAACCTTTGCGTTTTCTGGGTCCAGACCAGCAAACTTGATGGTTTCTTTGGAAACAAAGCTGTGGCTGGTGCCGTGGAAGCCGTAGCGGCGGATGCCGTATTTTTCAAAGTATTCATGTGGGATTGCGTACAGGTAGGATTTTTCATCCATGCCCATACCGAAGGTGGTATCGAATACAGCAACGTTTGGTTTGCCTGGGCATACCTTTTCGCAAGCTTCAATACCCATCAGGTTTGCAGGGTTGTGCAGAGGACCCAGGTCGAAGCACTCGCGGATAGCAGCTTTAACATCGTCGTTGACAACGATGGATTTGGTGAACTTTGTGCCGCCGTGGAGTACACGATGACCGATTGCGTTGATTTCCTCAACAGAAGCGATGACACCGTGGTCTTTGTCGGTCAGTGCATCCAGAACCAGTTTTACAGCTACGGAATGGTCTGGCATTGGGGTTTCAACAACATAGTTGTCTTTACCCGGAACTTTGTGGGTCAGAACGGAACCGTCAATACCGATTCTCTCACACAGACCTTTTGTCAGAACGTGCTCGTTCTCCATATCAATCAGCTGATATTTCAGAGAGGAGCTTCCGCAGTTCATTACAAGAATTTTCATATCAAATTCCTCCATAGTTTTTTAAAGCCTTCCACGCAAAAGGGTGGAAAGGCAGATTGACACTCCTATACACTTACTATATTATTATATCTGAATCAACTTTTCAAGAGAGAAAGAGCGATTTTTGAGGAAAGCGGGCAATATTTTTTAAAAAACCCGGAAAATCGGGCAAACATCCCCGAAAAACGCCGAAATTTGACAATAAAATGACAAAGAAAAGGGAAGGAGAAGCACAAGAATGAAAACAGCCGTCATCACAGCAGAATATAATCCCTTTCACAAGGGGCACAGGTGGCAGCTTGAGCAGGTGCGAGCGGCAGGAGCCAGCCATGTAGCGGTGGTGATGAGCCCGGACTTTACCCAGAGGGGAACGCCCGCCATCTTTCCAAAGCGGCTGCGGGCACAGGCAGCACTGCAAAATGGAGCGGACCTGGTGCTGGAGCTGCCGGTCTGCTACGCTTTGGCGGGTGCACAGCGTTTTGCTTTTGGTGCGGTGCAGCTGGCGGCTGCAATGGGTTGTGTGGACCTGCTGGCGTTTGGAGCGGAGAACGCTGACCTTTTGCAGCTGCGGCAGGCTTGTACCGCTTTGCAGCAGGAAGAGGTCAACCAGAACATCCGGCAGTTGCTGCCATCCGGTATCACCTTTGCAAAGGCAAGGGAGCGGGCAGTGGCTGCGGTGTATGGGGAGGAAACTGCTCTGCTGCTGCAAAAGCCGAACAACATCCTGGCAATCGAGTACCTCTGTCAGCTGGAAAAACTGCCGGATGCGCACATCCAGCCGCTGGCGTTGGGACGGATTGGAAACACCCACGACGGGGAGCCGGTGGGCGAGTTTGCCTCGGCGAGCTTTCTGCGCGGTTTGATACTGGAAGGCAGGTGGGAGCAGGCGCAGCAATATCTGCCGCAGAACGTCTGGCAGCTGTACAGACAAGCGCAGCAGGATGGACAGTTCGCCGACCTGCAACTGGGAGAGCGGGCGGTGCTATCTGCTTTGAGAAGGATGGAGCAAAAGGAGATGGCGCAGCTTGCCGACCTGTCGGAGGGTTTGGAGAACCGCCTGTATCGGGCAAGCAGGGAAGCCTGCTCGCTGGAGCAGCTGTATGCAGCGGTCAAAAGCAAGCGCTATCCGCTGGCGCGGGTGCGCCGCCTGGTGATGAATGCCTTTTTGCAGCTGCCTGCGCAGATGCAGACGCTGTCGCCGCCCTATTTGCGGGTGCTGGGCATGAACGAGCGCGGCAAGCAGATTTTATCGGCGATGAAGAAGACTGCTTCTTTGCCGGTGTCCACCAGCCTGATGAAGCTGGCGCGCAGCACAGAAGCAGCGCACCAGTGGGCGCAGGCTGAGGCAGCTGCCTGTGACCAGTACAGCATCTTCTGCCAGCAGATACAGGCATCGGGCAGCGACTGGAGCCTGCCGTTTGTTTCTCTGTTGGAGCAGAAAGATTAAAAGCAGGCGGGCTTTACCCCAACAGCAGACGGACAGCGGCAGCGCTGGCGGCAAATCCCATCAGGTCGGCGCATAGAGAAGCAGGAGCAGCATAGCGGCTGTTTTTGATGTTGGCAGCGGAGCAGTAAAGGGCGATGGTGTAGAAGGTGGTTTCGGTGGAACCCATCAGCACACTGGCGACCCTGCCAACAAAGCTGTCCGGTCCATACTGGGAGAGAATCTGCTGGAAGGCGACCAGAGCGCCGCTGCCGGACAGAGGACGCAGCAAAGCCAGCGGCAAAACCTCCTCCGGGATGCCCAATACCTTGGCGGGCGCTTGCAGGGCACGGCAGAGCAGCTGGACAGCACCCGAAGAGGAGAGCGCACCCACCGTCAGGGTCAGCAGCAACAGCGAAGGGAACATCTCCCACACCACCCGCAGACCGTCCTCCACCCCTTTGGCAAAAGCAGACAGCAGGTCAACACGACGAAGCACCGTCACCAAGAATACCAGACAGAGCAGGGCAGGAACGACCAGATTGGAAAAGAAGCTCATGCCATTTTCCTCCTTTTTTGCCTCTGCGGCAAGGCACAGAGAGATGCCATTCCCTTGGCAGCAGCAATGCCGGTCAAAACCGATAGAACCGAGGAGAGCCAGACAGCCAGCAGAATCTCCATCGGGGAGGCAGAACCGGCTTGCAGCCGCAGCATGGCAGCGGTGGTGGGAATCAGCTGAAGAGAGGCGGTATTGAGCAGGATGAGCAAGATGCTGTGGTCGCAAGCACAGGTAGGGTCAAGCGTATTTTGCTGCAACTGACAAACTGCCTGGATACCAGCAGGAGCAGCGGCAGCGCCTAAACCCAGCAGATTGGCAGCCAGATTGAAGCAAATGTTTTGAGCTGCCTCCGATTTAGGGGAAAGACCGGGGAAAAGCAGTGAAATCAGCGGGGAGAATAGACGAGAAAGAGGCTTGAGTAAGCCGGATTGTCGGATAACTTCCATCACTCCGCTCCAAAAACAGATACCACAGCCAACAGAAACGGTTAATTCCACCGCTTTTTGTGGAGAAGATAGAAGATGGACGCAAACTGTTTCCATGTTTCCGTTGAAAATAGCTGTAACCAGTGAAAAAGTGAGCAGAAGGACAACCAATTTGGCAAGCATAAACAGACTTCCTTTCGACAAGATTTGACAGGATTCGATACCATGCGACAAGAGGCGGAGATTGTTCTTAAAAATTTCCAAAAAATGTAAATTATATTGATTGACATTGTGGAATAAATGGTTTATATTTATCAGTAAAAGGCGAATCTTGGAATGTAAAGGAAGTGTATGTCAGATGAAGTCGACAGGAATTGTTAGAAAAATCGATGAGCTGGGAAGAATCGTTCTTCCAATCGAATTAAGGCGCACGATGAAAATGCAGATTCGGGACGAGGTAGAAATCACAGCGGAAGATGACCGAATTATTCTGAAAAAATATCAGCCGAAGGAGAATGCAAGCTGTATCTTCTGCTCTTCACAGGAAGGGCTGCGGACATTTAAGGAACATTGGATCTGCCAAAATTGCATGGCAGAGCTTTTGACAAAGTAAAAAGCGCAGCACAAAATCGCAAAATCTGAACAGAAGATCGTCTTTTTAAAGTATGAGAGAATCGGAGTGAATAGAACTGGACCGATCGGTTTACAATAATTCTGTCTTGAAATCACAAAGGCAAGGAGATGTTGTAATGATCGATAAACTGGTATTGGCACTGGTGGTCATCGGTGCGTTGAATTGGGGCAGCATAGGGCTTTTCCAATTTGATTTGGTGGCAGCTGTGTTTGGCGGGCAGGCGGCAATCTTCAGCCGCATTGTCTACACGCTGGTTGCATTGGCTGGGGTCTGGGCCATTTCCTTTTTCTTCCGTGACACGACTGCACACCATCCGACAACAAGGGAACGACATAGTTAAAGATAAAAAAGGACCGGAGAAAACTTCTCCGGTCCTTTTTGCTGTTATTGTTCTTTTCGCTTGCACAGCATATTTTTGAGTCTGTACATATTGGCAGCGCGGCGGCGCAGGGTCTTTTCGATGTCCACCGTGATGGTTCCGTCGTCCTGCACCAGCAGAACACTGCCCTCTTCTGCTTCGGGCGGCAGATTTTTTCTGGGCAGGGCATCAAACTGTCCTTCGGGAGTTTCACAGACAACGTATCCTTCTTCAAAACGGTCGATGATCAATTCTTTCATAGATGATTCCCAGCTTTCTGTTATGGTTTTTCGGTTCGAACCGAGATGGAGCTTCCATCACTGGTAAAGGTGATGTTGCCGGACAGGTCGGTTCGATAGTATTCGACATCCATCTGCTCAAGCTTCTGGATGGTTTCCTTGTGCGGGTGGTTGTACTTGTTGCCCTTGCCGCAGGAGATGGAGGCGTATTCGGGAGTGACAGCATCCAGATACTCCCGGGTAGAAGAGGTGGAGCTGCCATGATGACCCATCGTCATCATATCACAGTCCAGGTCGGCTCCGCTTTGCAGCAGCAGCTTTTCCATCTCCTTTTCCTGGTCGCCGTTAAAGAGGAAGGAGGTTTCTCCAAAGTCCAGTCGGCTGACAACCGAGCCGTTGTTCTTGCTGTCAATCTCTTCGGTGACCGGACCCAGCACCGACAGCACCGCACCGCTGCCAAGGTCGAGCGTATCCCCTGCGCGTAGCAGCGACAGGTCCAGGTTTTTCTGCTCGATGACATCCAGCAGGTCCTCATAGGTTTTGGTGGTTGGAATCAGCTTGTCCGGCAGATAACCGAAGAAGACTCCATCGGTGACCTCGATGTTTTGCAGCACCGTGTCCATGCCGCCGATGTGGTCGGCATCGGGATGGGTGGCGATGACATAGTCCAGTTTTTCCAGACCCAGCTGGTCTAAAAATTCCAGCACTTCGTCGCCTTTGTCATTTTCACCGGCGTCGATGAGCAGCGAGCTTTGGTCGGTGGTGACCAGGATGCTTTCACCCTGACCGACATCGATGATATGGACCTTGACCTGACCGCTGACCGGCAGCGAAGGTGTGGGACCGGTCGGACCGCCGTAGAGGATGCGGTCGATGAAATCCATCGCCTGCTGTGCAAAGGAAGTGTCAATGCCAATCAGGTCGCCGCCGAAGGTAAAAATGCTCAATACAACAGCGATGACAGCAAAGACGGTGACTGCCCATTTGGGAAGGGCGGGATTGGTTTTCTTTTTGCGTCGTTTTGCCATGGTGACCTCCGTGAAAGATTAGCGGTATCTTCCCTTGCGGGAGGAGCGTGTATCATTGGTCAGCACACCGCCGCGGTTGACCACAGTGCTCTTGCGGCTGACCGGTTTGCGCGGCTTGGCTCCGGTGCCGTTGGACTTGCGGGCAGGTGCGTTGCCGGAGGAAGCTGCCGGACGGCGGGTGTGGGTTCGGATGTATTCGTTGTCCGGCGCGACCAGACAGTTTGGACCGTTGCCGATCAGGTCCTCCCGATGGGCGCGGATGAGTGCCTGGATGACGTTATGACGATTTTCCGGCTTGTAGTATTGCAGAAGGGTGCGCTGGTAGAATTTTTCCTCTGCGGTTTTTGGAACATAGACCGGCTCCATCGTCTGCGGGTCCAGACCGGTGTAGAACATACAGGTGGAGTTGGTGCCGGGTGTGGGGTAGAAGTCCTGCACCTGTTCCGGGCGCATATGGTGGCGCTTGAGGTAGACTGCCAGCTCCACCGCATCGGCGATGGTGCAGCCGGGGTGGGAGGACATCAGGTAAGGCACCAGATACTGCTCCTTGCCGATGCGCTTGGTTTCCTCATAGAAGCGCTTGCAGAAGCGGTCGAAGTCCTGGATGTGCGGCTTGCCCATCTTGTCCAGAACATGATTGACACAGTGCTCGGGAGCCACCTTGAGCTGACCGCTGATGTGGTATTTGACCAGCTCCTGCAAAAAGGTGGGATTGGGGTCGGCGTTGAGGTAGTCGTAGCGGATGCCCGAGCGGACAAACACCTTTTTGACCCCTTTGATGCGGCGCAGCTTGCGCAGCAGCTCGACATACTCCATGTGGTCAATCTCCAGCTGCGGGCAGGGCTTGGGTGCCAGACATTTTCTGTTTTGGCACAGACCATATTTCAGCTGCTTTTTACAGGAGGGATAGCGGAAGTCTGCCGTAGGTCCGCCGACGTCGTGGATGTATCCTTTAAAGTGCGGATTGTGGGTCATCTCCTCCGCTTCGTGCAGGATGGACTGCTCGCTGCGGGAAACCACCTGTCTGCCCTGATGGAAGGTGATGGCACAGAAGTTGCAGTTGCCAAAGCAGCCACGGTTTTGGATGATGGAAAATTCCACCTCTTTGATAGCATCCACTCCGCCCATTGCCTCATAGGACGGGTGATAGGTGCGGGTGAAGGGCAGGTTGAACACCTCGTCCAACTCCTCGCGGGTGAGGGAAGGCATCGGCGGGTTCTGCACCAGATACAGGGTGTCGGTCTGTTTTTGAACGATGGTCTTGCCGTAGACGGCGTCCTGCCATTCGGTTTGAATCTGATGGGCTTTTGCATAGCTTTCCTTGTTTTCGGAAACCTTGTGGAAGGAGGCACAGCTGACGCTGTCCTGTGGGATTTCTTCCTGACGGCACAGGTAACAGCAGCCGCGCAGGTCACGAATGGTTTCCAGTGCTTCTCCCTGGCGCAGGCGCTGGGTCAGCTGAGTGATGACCTTTTCCCCCATGCCGTACAGCAGCAGGTCTGCCTGCGAATCCAGCAGGATGGAAGGGCGCACCGCATCGTCCCAGTAGTCGTAGTGGGCAAAGCGGCGCAGCGAAGCCTCCAGACCACCGATGACGATATTGGAATCGGGGTAAAGCCGGCGCAGTTTGCGGGAGTAGACGATGGTGGCGCGGTCGGGACGTCTGCCGGCTTTGCCGCCGGGGGTGTAGGCATCGTCGCTGCGGCGGCGTTTGGCAGCGGTGTAGTGGGCGACCATCGAGTCGATGTTGCCGCCGGTGACCAGAAAAGCGTAGCGAGGCTTGCCGAATTCCATGTAATCGCGGTCGGCAACCGGTTGGGAGATGATGCCGATGGAAAAGCCCAGCGACTCGATGACGCGCGAGATGATGGCAGCGCCAAAGCTGGGGTGGTCCACATAGGCGTCCCCGATGATATAAACAAAATCAAGTTGTTCCCAGCCGCGCTCTAAAGCCTCGGCGTGGGTGATTGGAAGGAATGATGAAGTCATGCTTTCTCCTTTTTGTGCGATTGGGATGGATAGGTTGGAACGAAATCAGTATAGCACAAAACTTTGGTAAAAGGCAAACAAAAAACCGGATACAGAAGATTCTGTATCCGGTAAAAACTGTAAGCTTTTTATACAAAGAGAACTTACTTGAGTTCGATCTCTGCGCCAGCCTCTTCCAGTTTAGCTTTGATTTCCTCAGCCTCAGCTTTGGAAGCAGCCTCTTTGATTGGCTTTGGACACTCGTCAACCAGAGCCTTAGCCTCTTTCAGACCCAGACCGGTGATCTCTTTAACCAGTTTGATAACGCCCATCTTGGAAGCGCCAGCGTTTTTCAGGATAACGTCAAACTCGGTTTTCTCCTCAGCAGCAGCGGCAGCAGCTGGAGCAGCAGCAACAGCTACAGGAGCAGCAGCGGAAACGCCAAATTCTTCTTCAAGTGCTTTTACGAGCTCAGCAAGCTCAAGAACAGTCAGTTCTTTAACATTCTCAACAAATGCTAAAACTTTCTCAGAAGCCATGATAGTACCTCCATAATTTCAATAAAAGTGTAGCGGCGGGACCGTTAAAGGACTCCGCACAGATTGGGATTATTCTGCAGCAGGAGCTTCTTCCTGAGCAGCGGACTCAACAGCAGGAGCGCCGGATTCCTCTTCCTTCTTCTCGCCGATTGCTTTGATAGCAACAGCAAGACCTCTGAGGTTGCCAGTAAGAACGCTGAGCAACATAGAGATGAGGCCTTCTTTGTTAGGCAGCTTAGCCAGAGTCTCAACACCAGCTTTGTCCATTGGCTTACCATCAGCAAAACCAGCTTTTACAGCGTAGCTGCTCTTGGAAGACTCAATGTACTTGCAGATGATCTTTGCAGCGATGATCGGATCTTCGTGGGAAAGAGCCAGAGCGGTGGTGTTTTCCAGCACGTTGGAGATCTCCTCGTATGGAGTATCTTTCAGTGCCAGACGGAGCATGGTGTTTTTAACAACACGGTACTCAACGCCAGCTTCACGCAGTTCTTTACGAAGTTTGGTATCATCGGCAACAGTGATGCCCTTGTAATCAACCAGGACACCGGCAGCAGAGTTGGTGAGTTTCTCTTTAAGCTCAGCAACATACTGCTGTTTTTCGAGTAAAACCTTTTCGTTTGGCAAATCAGTTCACCTCCTGAAAAATGCTTGTCCGCAAAAAGATGCGGTGCGGATTGATGCAAATCGCCGCCCTGAGCGCTCTGCCCGCAAAGCGGAAGGAGATACTCAGTTGACCCGAAAACTTAAAAAAGCTCTTTTCTCCCAGTGGGGGACCACCGAGGGAAAAGAGCAGATGAAAAGTCATAGATATGCTATTTCATCATTTCCTCGGCAGGCTTACTTTAAGCAATGCTCGTGCATTTGCACCTGCTGTCTATGGAATTGACAGCTTTTTTATTATATCGAAGGAAACCTGTGCTGTCAAGAGCAAAAATGCGGATAAAAGGGGTGTTTTTCGAAATTTATGAAAACTGACTAAGAGAGCGCGGAAACAGTCGGGTCTTCATTGGCGGCTTTAGCATCCTCGGAGCGGGAATACAGGCTTTTGCTGCGCCATTTTCCGCTTTTCCAGCGCAGCTGCATCAGCAATCCGCGCAAACATTCGTCCGCAGCAAAGGCAATCCAAATGCCTCGCAGTCCCAATCCCATCGGAACGGCAAGGATAAAACTGCCCAGGGTGGAAACCAGCCACATGGAAAACACAGCGACCACCGACGGATAGACGGTGTCACCGGCTCCGCGCAGACCGTTGATGACTACAATGTTGAAGGTGCGTCCGAATTCCACAAACAGGTCGATGAAAAACAGCGCCGCTCCCGCCTGCACGATGACCGGGTCGCTAGTGAAAATCATCATCAGCTGGCGGCGGACAAACAGCGCGCCGATGCTGATTGCCATGGAAATCACCAGTGAGATGCGCAGCGAGCGCATACAGACGCGGTCTGCCTGGTCCGGCTCACCGTTGCCCATGTGATAACCGACCAGAATCTGTGCGCCCTGCGCGATGGAATTGGAAAAGACATAAAAGAAGATGACAATGTTGGAAAAATAGGTCTTGGTGATAAAATCGCTGTCGGACAAAAAGCGGAAGATGATGCCGGTGACCACCAGCTGTGCAACGTTGTAGTTGATGCTTTCAAAGGCAGAGGGCAGACCCACCAGCAGAATTTTTTTGCCCTCCTCGCGCGGAAAAGGACGCAGCAGCGAAAAGATGGACAGCGGCTCGACATAGCGGAACAACGCTACGCAGAGGATGGCGACACCTGCTACACGGGCAAGGGTGGTGGCAATGGCAACGCCGCGCACGCCCAGCGAAGGCAGCCCGAACAGACCAAGCACAAAAGCGGTGTCCAGCACAGCATTGAGCAGGTTCATGATGGCGGTGACGTACATCGAGATGCGGGTGTGTCCATGGCTGCGCAGGATGGCAGTGACCGAGTTGAGCAGTGATTGTGTGAAGATGAAGCCGCCGACAATCAGCAGATATTCGCAGCCGTATTCCAGAATCTCGCCCTGTGCGCCCAGTGCAGCCAGCAGTGGACGGTGAAACAGGGCAATCAAAGCGGAAATGACAAGCCCGATGACGGTGCTGAACAGCAGCGACAGCGCAGCAATCTGTGAGGCGCTCTGGCGTTTTTGCGCACCCAGACTTTGGGAAATCAGGATGGCAGTTGCGCCGGAGATGATGCTGAACACCAGGTTGCAGATGGAAATAATCTGGTTGGCTGCGCTGACTGCACTGGCAGCGACATCGTTATAGCGACTTAGTACAAAGATGTCGATGAAGCCCAGCAGCATGAACAGCACATTTTCAATGAAAATCGGCCAGGTCAGGGTAAAGAGATTCATGCGTTTGTTCATTGTTTGTCCCTCTCTGTTTTTAGATTACACAAGCGTTTCCTCTGCGGCAGAGGATTTTGACCTCACCTAAAATACAGCGCAAAACGGCAGTTGTCAATTCTTTTTTGGTAAAAAAATAACAATTTTTCCGCTTTGCATAAAAAGAAAAAAGCATGGGAATTTTGGATTGTGCAATCGGAAATCAGAGGGGAAGGAAAGCGGTTTTCGAGGGCTTTGGCAGACTGCTTTTACCGGTCGGACCCCAGTGCCTGCTGCATCCAGCAATCCAAAAAGGTAAGCTGGCTTTCGGTGTGAAACCAGTGCTCACCGCCTTCCAGTATGGTCAGGTGTGCGTTGTGGGTCTCTGCAAAGCGGGTGACCGTTTGCAGCGATGTCAAATGGTCATGCTCTGCGTATAAAATCTCGGTGGGGACCTTCCAGTCGATGGGATGCTCCCGCACAAAGCAGAGATATTTCCAGGAAAGGGTTTCGCCAAAGTCGGTGGGAATCTCTCCCTTTTGGGCAAGCTCCTGCTCGGACACCTTTGCCCAACCCATCATGTCCAGAATCAGCTGCTCCATATCCAGGATGGGAGAAATCAGCAGGGCTTTTTGGATGTCGCAGTTTTGCAAAGCGTGCATGGCAAAGTAGGCGCCGATGCTGTTGGCAAGCAGGATGACGGAATCATACTCGCGGCGCAGGATGCGGTAATCGGATACAATTTGCTCCTGCACAAGCCAGGGGAGAGAGCCTTGATAATCGACGCCGTGCAGGTAGAAATCGGGACAGTTTTTAGCGTACTGCTCGACCTCACAGGCGTTTCCGCCCTTGCCGTGCAGATATAGGATGGCTTTTTTCAAAGATAAGACCTCCCGTCAAGGTGAATGGATGTGAAAAATAATCTGCTCACAGAATAGCAGTTTTTGCAGCAAAGGTCAATTTTCAAGAGGATAATACGACGGCAACAGAGGGAGTGTTGCTGTTTTCTATAAAAATGAAGAGATTCCATTAAGCAAATAGATGAAAAGAAGGAAACAGACTTGACAGGCAGAAAAGAAAATGATATATTATAATCAGTAACAGGAATCATTATTATTAAGGAGCGGAATATGACGACAACCAGAAGAAACTCCCGACAAAGGACGCTGGTGTATCAGGTAGTCAAAGATTCCCACAGTCATCCGAACGCAGAGGAGGTCTACCTCCTGGTTCGCCGGCAGCTCCCGGACATCAGCTTGGGCACCGTTTACCGCAATTTAAATTTGCTGGTGGAAATGGGTTTGTTGCACAGGATTTACACCGGCATGGGCGCCGATCGATTCGATGCTGTGGTAACAGCGCACCCGCATCTGATCTGCTCCTCCTGTGGGGGAGTGTTTGACTTGGAATGCCAGGTGGAAAGGGAAACCGCGCAGCTCAAACAGGCGTTCGAACGCTCAGGTGCAACCATCGACGAAGTCCAGGTTCGAGCCTGGGGAATTTGCGACCGTTGCAAACAAAATCATCAGAAAGAAAATGAACATAAACCACAATTTTAAGAAGAAAGGCGGATTTAGAGTATGAATTTAAAGGGTACTAAAACAGAACAGAATCTTCAGACTGCATTTGCAGGTGAATCTCAGGCAAGAAACAAATACACCTTCTATGCTTCTCAGGCAAAGAAGGAAGGTTTTGAACAGATTGCAGCCCTCTTCACTGAAACTGCCAACAACGAAAAGGAACATGCAAAGATGTGGTTCAAGCTGCTCAACGGCGGTATCGGCAAAACCGTAGACAACCTCAAGGATGCGGCTGCCGGTGAAAACTATGAGTGGACCGATATGTATGCGACCTTTGCAAAGGAGGCCAGAGAAGAAGGCTTTGACCACATCGCAAAGCTGTTTGAGATGGTAGGCGAAATCGAGAAGGAGCATGAGGCAAGATACCTGGCACTGTGCAAAAACATCGAAGAGGGCAAGGTATTTAACCGTGAAGGCAAACAGGCTTGGATCTGCCGCAACTGCGGACACATCCACTTTGGAGAGGAAGCACCGGAGGTTTGTCCGGTCTGCGCACATCCAAAGGCATACTTTGAGCTGAGAACCCAGAACTACTAAAAAGAACATCTTCTATAAAACAGCTGGGCAGCTGCACAAACGTGCAGCTGCCCAGCTGTTTTTTCTGGAAAAACGCCGACAGAAGGGCGAACCGGTCTTTGGCAATATCGGACGACCCTTCCGAAAGAGGAGGAGAGCGCATAGGATAAAACTGTCAGGAGGAAGCGCTCGAGTGTCTTCCTGCTGTAAAATAAGGAAAGAGGCTAAGGAAATTTTCCTTAGCCTCTTTGCGCTTTTTAAATATTGATTAAGAAAGAGCGGGGGAAGCCACGATGCAGGCGGAGATGCCGTTTTGCTCCAGCAGTCGGATTCGGGCATTCAGCTGTTCCTGCGTCAGTCCCTCTGCGTCGATGACGGCGGTCAGCTGACAGCCTTCCATCTTCTGCACCAAAGCTGCACTGGCAGTTTGCAGGGTGTTTTCCGGGTCGTCTGCCGGATTCGGGATGGACACCGCTTCGGTGGTGAAGCCGTTGCCAAAGCTCTGGATGCGCAGGTCTGCCACCGCACGCTCACCCACTAAAGCAGCTGGGTCGCCAAAGTACATGGCGGTATTTGCGCCCAGCAGGCGGGAAGAAGGGAACATGGCAGACAGCTCGACACCCTGCTCGGCAGCGTATGCGGTCATCTGTTCGATATATTGCGCCAGGAAGGCGTGCTTGTCGTCCGAGGCGTGTGTGCCGTAGTCAATCATGTCCAGCGAGTAGCCTTCCGGGAACTGGACCTCCTGCAGGATGATTTTCTGGAAGCCTGCCTTGATGGCATCGTCGATGATGTGGCGGATATAATCCTGACCCGATTGGGTGAACGGGTCGATCCAGGGTTTGCCGCCTTTGTCGGGGGCATCGTCCACCCACAGTACATCCGAGTCCATATAATAGGTGGAGGCGCTGTTGTCCGCCAGCGGGTAGATGTTGTCGTGGAAGGTATAGATGGAGGCGACCGGCATCAGTCCCGCATCCAAAATCTGCTGGGCAGTCTGTTGCAGGTCGATGGGATGCTCGGCAGTCACGCGGGCATTCACCGTCTCATTGTAGTCGATGGAATAGTTTACGGTGCCGTCCTGCGATTTTAAGTCGAACAGGATGCTGTCATATCCCTGCTCGGCTACCTGCTGAAGGGCTTGGGAAAACGCCTGTGGGTCTGCAACCGTCTGGTTATCCAGGTAGGCGGTTTTGGAGGCGGTCAGCTCGGACGACGCGGACGGTTTTTCCGGCTCGTCAGCCGGTGGGGCAGCCTCCTGTTGCTGCGGCTGTGCAGCAGGCTCAGAAACACCGGGGACCATCTCCTGTTGCTCGGTGGGTCCATTCTGCTTTTGCGAAATCCAGTCGCTGACAGGACCATATAATGCCCAGCCCAAGCCAAACAGAACGGCGATGGCAGCGACGATCGCGGCTACCCGCGCAAGGATGCTGCCTGCCGACCGCCGGTAGATCCTCTTGTGACGTTTGATTTTATAAGGTCTTGCCATTTACGGAATCCTCCCTAAACAAAGTGGTGATTTAAGCGGGAAGCTGGTTGCCCAACAGGCCGAACAGCGCCAAGGACAGGATGCCAAGGCACAAGAAGGTGATGGGGAACCCGCGGAAGATTTTGGGAATGCGGGTGAGGGACAAGCGACTGCGTACCGACCAAAGAATCAACAGAGCGGCGGTAAAGCCTACTCCCGCACCCAGACAGTAGCCAAAGAAGGAGAAAAACTGGGAGGTGGTGCTCATGCGCGAGGCAATCAGCAGGCTGCCTAAGGTAACGCTATTGATGCCATAGAAGGGTAAGGTGTCCTTGACTTGCATAAACAGCTGCGGGCGCAGGTGTTTGACCAGATAATAGACCAGCAGCATCACAGCGCCGTTAATCAGCAGCATCCCAAGGGTGGAAAGGCTGGTCAGCGGCAGAAAACCGATTTTCAGTCCGGTGTACAGCACCTTTGCCCGGAAAAAGGCATTAAACAGATAAGCGGGAATCGAGGAGAGCGCTGTGACCAGTGTCAGCAGACCGCCGACGGTGAGCAGCTGGCGCAGCGAGCGCTTTTCATACAGTCCCGGGATGTCGACAGCGCGGGTGAACAGCAGGTTTTCCAGAGCAAATGCGGTCAGAAAAGCCGCCATCACTTCGGTTAAGTAAATCATTTCTGCTCACCTCCCTGCGGTGCAGATGCTTGTGCGGCGTTCTCGCCGGCTTTCATGGTAAAATACAGGACGACGCGGTGGACCAGCCGGCAGAAGGCGGCAAAAAAGCCAAGGAGCAAAAATCCTCCCAAGGCCATCTGCGCAGTAGGGATGCGGGGCGTATTTTGCAAAACGGGGAATCCCCAAAGGCTGCCGGTGGCAGAAAGCTCGCGGATAGCGCCGCAGACAAAGGCGACCAGCGTTGCACCCAGCCACTGACGCAGGGCGAAGCCGAGCGCCTGTGACGGCTTTTGCAGCTGCACCTTTTCCACTGTGTAGATGAGCAACGAGTTGACGCAGATCAGGGAAAAGTAAACACCCAGCGAATCAAAGATCAAAGGCGATACGTTTTTCACCATCATGCGCGATGGAATCAGCAGCAGGCAGGAAATCAGCGGGTACAAAACCGCGCGCCAGGGCTGCGGGACCTTTTTACGCAGCAGGCTGGCAATCAAAACGGTGGGGATAAAGCAGACGAGCATAACTGCCGAAATAGCGGTGGTGCCGGTCAATCCGTAGGAAGGGATGACCACCAGCGGTAGAGCAAGTCCCAGACTCAGCAGGGGATTTTTATAGAAGATGCCCTGCGTCTTGCGCAAAAAGCGCTGATATTTACGGACATAGGTTAGATTCATCCTTGCTTGCCTCCTTGTTCGGTGCGGTTGTCTGGCAGCTGTTCCTGCTGGTTCATCCAGGGGATGAGGAATTCACACAGGGTATCGAATGCCGGAGCCAATGCGTTCATCAGCAGTACAGCAAAGACAGCGCTGAATTCCAGAGGACTGGAGTAGCGGAAGACCATTGTCAGCAGTCCGGCACACAGACCGTAGATGACCCGCGCGATGCGGTACTTGGGGGTAGTGACCGGGTCGTTGATGATGTACACTGCGACAAAGAAGAGGGAACCGGCAAAAACTTCGTTGGCAATCGATTCCAGAGGGCTGACACCATACGGATGGTTGATGGCAGAAAGGACGGCAATCGGCAGCAGGAAGCTGAGGGTGGTGTACCACTTTGCAAGGTTGCGGGCAATCAGATAGACCAGACCGGCAAAGATAATCAAAGTGTAGGTGGAGCCGAGCGGACCAGGGAAATTGCCCAGGAAAAGCTCGGTCAAGCCCAGTCGGGGGATGCCGCCCAGTTTCAGCGTGGCAGTGGGACCCTGAAGCAGGGTGACCGTCTGGTCGATGGTGACAGGCAGCCTTTGCAGCGGCTGGGTGTAGGCAAACATCTGGGGATTCCAACAGATGATGGCAAAGGCGACACCTGCTGCTGCCGGATTAAAGATGTTGTGACCGGTTCCGCCAAAGGGTGCTTTGCACACCAGGATGGCAAACAGCGAGGCGACCACAATGACCGTCAGGTCGATGGCAGGCGGCATCAGCATCGAGATGATGACACCGGTGACCGCTGCGCTCAAATCGCGCAGGTTGACCCGACGATAGGTCAGGCAGCTGCACAGCCAGTCGGCAGCAAGGCAGGTTAGAACAGCGACCGCGCCAATCACCAGTACGCGGGGACCGTAGTAGAAATAGGACATAAAGTACAGCGGCAGCAACGAAATCAGAGTGTCGCCCATGATGGTGCGGCAGGATTCGGGGTGCCGGATGTAGGGTGCGTGGTGTAGTGATGAATTCAAACCGAAAGTCTCCTTTCAAAAAAGGCTGAAAGCAAGGCAGTCTACTGCTTGCTTTCGCCGGTAAGCCGGTCTTTAGCACCGATGATGGTGTGCGCAAGGTCCAGCCGGGAAGGACAGATGTAGCTGCAGCTGGAGCAGCCGATGCAGCTGTGCAGCCCAAGGGAGATCGCTTTTTGCGAATGGCTGGTGGTGATACACTGGTACAGCTTGTGTGGGTTGAGTCCCGATGGGCATGCCTCGACACAGCGTCCGCAGCCGATGCAGCTGTACAGCTGCTCCTGACGGTCCACGCGAAAGGCGAGGATGGAGCTGGTGCTGGCGCGGATGAGGGTGTAGTCAGGGTCGCTGATGCGGATGCCGTGCATTGCTCCGCCCTCCAGAATGTAGGACGGCTCCCGCAGCAGACCGCTGCGCTCAAGTAAAGAGGAAACCGGGGTCCCGATGCTGACCTCAAAGTTACGCGGGTTGGTTACACAGTTTCCGGCAACAGTGACAAAGGAGGTTGTCTGCACCTTGCCCTCGGTGATGGCGCGGTGCAGGTGCAGCAGAGAAGCAGCTCCGGCAATAAAGGTCTGTTTGCCCAGGCTGCGAAAGGCGCGGGTTTCCATCGGGTAACGTCCCGACATCTGGCGTACCTGTACCGATTCGATGAAAGCCGGAATTTTTATGTCTGTCAGCGACATATTTTTATATACAGCGATGAAGCGGTCGGTTGCTCCCAGCGCAGAAGCCAGCCAGTTTGCCGATTGGACAATCTGGTTGCGGCAGAAGAGCATGGGATTGATCTGGCTGGAAACATACGGCTCGTCGTCGATAGCATCGATGCAGATGGTGGTGATTTTCTGCCGGGCGGACTGTTCAATCTTATCCGCCAGCGGCTTGCCGTCGTGTTCGTCGATGATATTGGCGCGGCGGGCAATGTCAGCCAGCTGCTGCCAGCTGAGCGGACGAGACAGGTCGCAGCCGTGTTCAAATGTCGGCGCTTGCAGGGTAGTGGCGCTGTAAAACGGCAGAAAAGGCTTGGAAATGGCAGGTTCCTTCTCTTGCTCCAAAAGGATGCCGTTGGAGGAGCCGGTCGTCAGCCAATGAAAAAATGACATGAAAGAAAAAACTCCTTTCGATAAATACAAGGCAAGGGGTGAAGACAGTGTGCAAAGGAGGATGCAGCCATGCAGTTTTTTGTGGATCGTGATACCGTTCGGATGCTGTTGAGCCAAAAGGAAGCAGCACAGCTTTCGTTGTGTCCGCAGCCGGATTGCAACAATCCGAAGGTTTGTGAGAATTTAAGCCGCCTGATCCGTCGGGCAGCAGCGTGCAGCGGACGGTGTATTCCGAAAGGGGAATTCTCCGTTTCGGTGTGCAGCCGGGAACAGGGGATGGAAATTACCCTGACAAGGCTGGGTGCAGAGCAAGGGCAGCGGCAGGTGTGGCGCTTTTGGGAAAGCGAGCAGATGATACAAGGGTGTATCTGCCTGCATCGGCAGTTGTGCCGCCGGACGAGAGAGTTCCCGATGGAAAGCAGCCTGTACGCAATGACAGGGAAAGAAGGTCCGAGCAGTTTTTATTGTTTGAGTTTGAATCTGCCGTCCACATGGGAGAAAAAAGCGGAGTGCATCCTGCTGGAATATGCACAAAAGGCAAAGCACCCGCTGCTGGCGCAGGGGGTGCTTGCCGAGCGCGCGGTTTGTTTGGTGCAGAAAAAGGCGGTGGAGCGCATTGCAGAAAGCTTTGGGCGTTCCGGCTAAAGGGTCTTGTACAGAAAAAGCCTTAGTCAGCCGGCAGCAGGGTGCGCATCGCAGCGGCGTAATCCTCTTTCGAGAAGAGGTAGGAACCGGCAACCAGAACATTGGCTCCGGCTTCGATGCAGGTTTTGGCAGTTTCCTGGTTGACACCGCCGTCTACCTGGAGGTCAATCTCGCGTCCGCTCTGCTCAATCCAGCTGCGGATGGAGCGCACCTTGTCCATCATATCGGTCATAAATTTCTGTCCGCCGAATCCCGGTTCTACGGTCATGACCAGCACCATCTCCACCCGGTCGAGGTACGGTTTGACCAGCTCTGCCGGGGTGTTCGGTTTGATGGAGATGCCGGCTTTGCAGCCCAGCTGGTGGATTTCCTGGATGGTGGCATCCGGGTCGCTGTCCGATTCAAGATGGAAGGTAATGATGTCCGCTCCGGCTTTGGCAAAGTCTTTGGCATAGCGCAGCGGCTCGCTGATCATCAGGTGTACGTCGAAGATGCCGTCAAAATCCTTGCGGATGCACTTCATGACCGGTGCACCGAAGGAGATGTTGGGAACAAAATGTCCGTCCATGACATCGATGTGCAGCCACGGAGCGCCTGCCTGCTGCATTTTGCGGGCTTCCTGACCCAGCTGAGAAAAATCTGCGGACAAAATCGAAGGGGAAATCTTTATCATAAAGGGCACGACCTTTCCAAAAAGTAAGATTTGCTCTGCCGAATGGCAGAAGAATACCATTTTATTTTAAACCAACTGTCATAAAAGGTCAATCGTTTATCGGCGCAAGAGGTCTGATGATAGGATAAATTTTTGGTTTGTTTACATTATAGGACGATTTTTCCTTTCCCGATTTGGACAAAAGGAAAAACCGGACGGCAGAAAAAACTGCTGTCCGGTTTTTCGCTGCATTTCGGGGAAAGAGGGCGTTTATAATTTCTCATAGGAAATTAAAGAGGAAAGAGGATGCCTTGTTTGTTCGTGGCGGTTTGGGTCTGCGGGCTGCTCATCGGAGTATCCGATCAACAGAAGATTGACCGGTTCCAAATAGTCAGGCAGCTCAAATTCTTTTCGGATGACATCGGGCTTGAAGTAGCAGACCCACACGCTGCCCAGACCAAGTTCGGTAGCTTGCAGCATCATGTGATCGGTCAGGATGGAAGCGTCAATGTCGCCCGTCTGTTTTTGGTCAAAAGGACGCACCCATGCCTTTCTATGGTCTGCACACACCAGGATTGCGAGAGGAGCGCCATAGATGTTGGCGGCTTTTTCCAGCTTTTTCAAACTTTCTTTTTGTTCGGCAACAATCAGGTGGACCGGTTGCAGATTTGCTGCGGTTGGCGCGACATGGGCAGCTTGCAGGATTTTATCAAGTTTTTCTTTTTCTACCTTTCTGTTACTGTAGCGGCGCACAGAGTATCTCTTTTTTGCAATCTCAATGAAATCCATCATGGTCAATCCTTCCTTTGTATTGTATAATGAAATCGACCGGTTCGGTCGTTATCTTCATTTTAGCATGACGTCATAAAATAACAAGATTGCACTTTTTAGATAGATACTTTCCATTTAGAAAGTATCCTGGAAGGAAGGATTTATGAAAATGCAATATAAAAAAGAACAGTTTAGCTGCCCGGTGGAAGCCACCCTTTTTCTGATTGGAGGAAAATATAAGCCGTTGATTCTCTGGCATTTGATTGAAGAACCACAGCATTATATGCAGCTACAGCGACTGATCCCAAAGGCAACTCCTAAGATGCTTTCACAACAGCTGCGCGCACTGGAGGAATGTGGGATGATCCACCGGGAGGTGATCCCTGAAAAACCACCAAAGACCCTGTATTCCCTGACGGACTTTGGAAGGAGCATTGTTCCGGTATTGGACGCGATGTGTAACTGGGGAAGTGCTTTCCTGGAGGGGTCGGATACGAAGACTTGCTGCAACAAAAATCATTTGTTGGGAACGCAGCATGGGCAATCAAACAGAGATGCTCTTTAAAAATAGGGGATTTGAAAAGTTTGACAGAGAGGGTTTTACACCGCAGCGTTTTTGTGGTAGTATAAAAATACAAAGTTCCTGTCGGTTGGACAGGGACCGGACCATGAGAAGGAGAGGATAGAAAATGATCGATCGCAGAATGATCCCTGCTTTTGGAAAGGAAATCTCCCGCCTGGGTTACGGAGGAATGCGTTTTCCAAAAAACGGCGATGAGGTAGATATGGATGCAGCAGTCCAGCTGTTGAGAAAAGCGTACGAAATGGGCATCAACTATTTCGATACCGCGATGGTCTACCACAAAGGGGAATCGGAAAAAATCTTTGGCAAGGCATTTGAGCCGTATGCGAGGGACAGCTATTTTATCGCAGATAAAATGAGCATCTGGCTGTGCAGCGACGAAGAAGACATGAAAGCCCGCTTCTACAACCAGCTCAAAACCTTAAAGACCGATTATATCGACTTCTATCTGGTACACAGCCTCAACCGCAACCACTATAAAAAGGTAAAGGACCTGCACTGCGTGGAATTTTTGCAGCAGATGAAGCAGGAAGGCAAGATCAAACATCTGGGCTTTTCCTTCCACGACACCTATCAGGTGTTCACCCAGATTTTGAATGATTATACCTGGGATTTTGTACAGATTCAGCTCAACTACCTTGACTGGCACAACCAGGGTGCAGAGCAGCTGTACCGTGAGCTGGAAAGACGCAACCTGCCGGTCATGGTCATGGAGCCGGTGCGCGGCGGCTATCTGGCTACCATCGACAGCGAGCGTGCCAAACCATTTTTGGAGCTGGAACCACAGCGCTCGATTGCCAGCTGGGCAATCCGTTGGGTGGAATCGCTGCCACAGGTTGCGGTTGTGCTCAGCGGTATGAGCGATTTGCAGCAGCTGGAGGACAACGTTGCCACAATGACCAACTTCGAGCCGATGAATGAGCAGGAGCTGGCAGCCATCGACCGGGTGGTCGAGGAGATTCGCAAGGTCAACGAAATCCCCTGCACCGGCTGTCGGTACTGCATGGACTGCCCGATGGGTGTGGACATCCCGGAGATTTTCTCCATCTACTCCCAGTACAAGATTTTTGGCAAGGAGAAAGCGTTTGTTCAGGACTATGAAGAGGTGGTCGAGCATGGAAACGGTGCGGAGCATTGTGTCCGCTGCATGGCATGCACCACAAAATGTCCGCAGATGATTGCGATTCCAGATAAGCTGGAGATGATTGCCAAGCTGTATGCCCAGAAAAAGGCGGAGCTGGAAGCCGTCGAAGCAGCAAAGTAAGAAAACTTTTGCAATAAATAGAAGGACCTCGCTTTTGCGAGGTCCTTCTATTTATTGCAGTTTTAATGGATAAGAGGGAAAAGTTTACTCGATTGCGATGTGTTTGCGTCCTTCTACCTGTTTAGCTTCCTTCTTTGGCACGGTCAGCTGCAGGATGCCGTTTTCAAATTTCGCCTGAATGTCCTGCTCGGTCAGCTGGTCGCCGACATAGAAGGTACGGCTCATGCTGCCGGCATAGCGCTCGCGGCGGATATATTTGCCGTCCTTATTCTCTTGGTCCTTGTCCAAACCTTTTGCGGCGCTGATGCTCAGGTAGCCGTTTTCCAGCTGGACGGTGATTTCATCCTTGGAAAAGCCCGGCAGGTCGATGTCCAGCTCGTAGCTCTTTTCACCTTCGCGGACATCGGTCTTCATCATGTTCTGAGCGTGTTTGCCGTACAGCGGGCGGCTCATCCGTTCGAATTCCTTATCGAAATCGAAGTTCATCATATCATCAAACAAATTTTCACCAAAGATGCTAGGCAGTAACATAAATCATTCCTCCGTTTTCAATCCATTTTGTTTTGTTCGTTGGAACATCAGGAAGAGGCTTTCAACGGTTTGCTGCGGGAGGCTCCTTCTGGAATCTCCTGCGTGCCTGGAGGTCTTTTTCTTTTGTTCTGAACCTAGTATAGCTCGCAATATTAGCACTGTCAATAGATAAGTGCTAATATTTACTTTTAGTTAATAAATATCATATTTTATACGATAAGTTAATAAAATCTGCGATTTTCCAGAAAAACACCCTCTGCTTTCGCCGGTAAGCGGGGAAAGCAGAGGGCTTGATTGCAAAATACAGGGTGCGTTTATTTGAGAATCTTTGCCTTTTGCAAAGCAGCGATGATAAGAGGAATCAAAATGAGCTGCAAAACGATGGCGGGAACGGCATTGATGAGTGCGCCTGCGATGAACGCCTGGAAGGTGAAGCCGCCGCCGGAAAGTCCCATCAGCACAACCTGAGCGATTCCCCAGACGATGCGTCCGATCACCATGGCAGGGACCAGGCTGAGGTAGATGCCTTTGATGTTGTGCTGGACACGGGAGTAGACCAAGCCGCTGACCAGACCGTAGGCTGCCATCTCAAACGCCATGGCAAGACCCATCGGGTACAGCGGAGGCATCTGGAACAGCAGGAAGCGCACCGGCGGCAGAATCAATCCCACCAAAGCGCCGTAGGGAGCGCCGCAGATGAAGCCGCACAACAGGACGGGAAAGTGCATCGGGCTGATCATATTGCCGATTTCAGGAATTTGACCGGTCAGAAAGGGGAGTACCAGTCCGATTGCAAGGAAAAGACCCGACAGGACCAGCTTTTTGGTGTTGTGTTTCATAACAATATCCTCCTCAAAATGAAAAATGGGTGCCGTATGACAACAGAGGAGCTGTCAGCGCATCAAGTCCATTCGGTCTGCTTCCGAGATGGAGCGCAGCACTCGACAGGGATTGCCCGCGGCAACGGTGTTTGCAGGGATGTCGCGGGTGACCACGCTGCCCGCGCCGATAACACAGCCGTCCCCGATGGTCACACCCGGCAGGACGGTACAGCCGCCGCCGAACCAGACATCGTTTCCTACCGTGATGGGACGGGCAAACTCAACGCCCTCTCGGCGTTGCTGCGGGTCGATGGGATGACAGGCGGTATAAAAGCCGCAGTTGGGACCGACCATCACGTGGTCGCCAAAGGTGACCTTGGCGCAGTCGAGGATGACGCAGTTGTGGTTGGCGTAAAAATTTTTGCCCAGATGGATGTTGTAGCCGTAATCGCACCAGAAGCTCGGCTCAATCAGAAATCGTCCGTCGGTGCTGCCCAACAGCTGGCGCAGCAGGTTCATTCGCTCCTCCCGCTGCTGATGTTCGGTTGTGTTGAAGGCATAGCACAGCTGCTTGCAGCGGGCACGCAGCGAGCGCAGCTCCTCATCGCCCGGAAAGTAGGGCAAACCGGCATCGGAACGTTGTTTTTCTGTCATCGTTTTCACCTCGCATACAGTTTGGGGATACCCAGTGCATTATACCACATCCGACCCGTTTTTTCCAGATTCGGCAATGAAAAACGGTACAAGCTCAGGAGAGAGACTGCGCAGAAAAGGTGAGGGTGACCAGCTGTGCGGCATCGCTTTCGATTTCCTGCGGATTTTCCAGCGCATAGTCGGGCAGGTAGTGGGTGTAGGAATCCTTTTGCTGCCAGTTGAGGTAGAGCACGCACAGAGCGACCGGCTGCTCCAGGATAATATCGGTGCGCCCGGAGATGGCGCTTTGTCCGTAGCCGGTGGCAGCGGGCAGCGACCCTATCTGTGGCTGGATGCGCTGGATGGAGCCAAGGTTGTCCACCGCCAGCCCGCTGATTTGGTGGGTGTCCGGGTCGGTCCGGCAGAGGATGCGACCGGTGCAGGAGGGCTGGTCGATATTTCCTGAGAAGGAGCCGGCGGGTTTCCAGCTGCCATTTTCCAGGGTAAACAGTTCGAGCGAAAGGCTTTTTGCTCCCTCGACCGAAAAATCGAACAGCTGTGGCTGCTCAATCTCCAGCAGCTGGAGCAGTTCCTGCTCGTTTTGATTGAGCTGGGCGCTTTGAACAAAGCTGGCTGGTTGCTGCTTGCACCCGGTATACAGCAAGCAGCACAAAAGGGCGGTCAGGCATAAACAAAGGATGTGCTTCATAAAACCTTCCTCTCTATATGGTTTATAAGGGTGTGTTTTTCACAGTATATCATAAAACAGAAGGGGTGGACAAGGGGCGAAAAACGAATATTTTTTAGTAAAATAGAATAAAAATCCAACGCTTGACTTTGTAAAAGTTGTATGTTATTCTAAAATAGAAAAGAGCATTTGCGGATCATATCGAGCGGTCTGCGGATGCTCTTTTTTGCAGAGCGGGAAAACGGGAATGATTTTATGCAGGAGGGAAAAAATGAAACAAACAATGGACAAGGAACGCTGGAAGGGGTGGCTCATCTCCTTCTTTATGGAAACGTTGGGCGGATTTTTGGTGGCGGTGGCGCTGGACAGTTTTGCGGTTAATGCAGGATTTCCATTGACCGGATTTTCGGGCATCGCGCTGATTTTTAACCGACTGTGGGGAATGCCCATCGGTGTGACTATCATTTTACTGAATATTCCGCTTGCCTTTTTGTGCTATAAACTGTTGGGAAAAGGATTTTTTCTGCGCTCAATCCGCTGTATGATAATTTCCTCCATTTTTATTGATTATATAGGACCGATGCTGCCGGCATACGACGGCGACCGGCTGCTGGCGGCGCTGTGTACCGGCGTGACGATGGGTTTGGGATACGGTCTGATTTATATGCAGAACTCCTCCACCGGTGGTGCGGATTTCGTGGTCATGGCGCTCAAGGCGGTGCGCCCGCATCTGTCGCTGGGCAGGCTGGCATTTATTACCGACGTGGTCATCGTGCTGGCAGGCGGATTTTTGTTCCGGGATGTGGACGGCATCATCTATGGCATGATTGTCAGCTTCATCTTCTCGGTGGTCATCGACAAGGTGATGTACGGTGCAAACGCGGGCAAGCTGACGCTGATTGTCACCGAACACGGCAAGTTGGTCTGCGATACCATCGACGAAACCTGCAAGCGAGGCACGACCATCCTCAAGGCAGCCGGTGGCTACAAGCAGGAGGACAAACAGGTGGTCATGTGCGCGTGCAGTGACAAGCAGATGTACCAGGTGCAGCAGGCGGTGAAGGCGGTGGACCCTGCCTCCTTTATGGTGGTGCTGGAATCGAATGAGGTTCACGGAGAAGGCTTTCGTTATATCCAGATGGGGGACTGACCACCATCTGGATTTTTTGCATCTTTTTGTTCACGGAATAGAGAAAAAATTGTGTGGCAGAGATATGAATTTTCTAAGCACATGAAAGAATGACAGAAAGGAAATTCGTATAATTTTTTGGAAAATAGTCCTAGAAAAGCCTTTTAAATAGCGCAAATTTGTGGTATATTTATTTAAAGAGGGAAAGGTTGCGTATAGCAACCTTTTGGCTTTATCAAAACACACGAAAAAGATTGAACTTTATTGTCAGTTTGCCCTATTTTTGAAAGGAACTTTCGCAGGTTCAGCCGTACTTTAGTCATCGTTATTAAAATGAGAAGTTTTTTTTGTCGCTTCTGTACATTGCACGAAAAAAATCAAAATCAACTTTTTTGAAAGAAAACTTGCAAAGATGGGACAATGGTGATAAATTAGAGCGGGGCATATTCTGTCTGCCCCAAAAAAACAGTCGGATATCAGCGCTGGCAAGCGCTTATCAATAAAAAACAGCCGGTGGTTACACAGGCTGCATTTTTCGGTAAATACTGAAAGACCAAACGGGAGGGAAAACACGATGAGAGAGATTAGTGCCAAAGACATTACCGCACAGGTAAAACGTCTTTGCATGGAAGCAAACTCCTATCTTCCTGAGGATATCAAGGAGAAGATCAACGCATGTGAACAGGCTGAGCCATGGGATCTGGCAAAGAACATCCTGGGCATCATTCATGAAAACTACCTGATTGCAGAAAAGGCTTATGTTCCGGTTTGCCAGGATACCGGCGTGGCGTGTGTATTCATGGAGATCGGTCAGGACGTTCACATCGACGGCAACCTGGAGGAAGCAGTCAACGAAGGTGTACGTCAGGGATACACAGAAGGCTGCCTGCGTAAATCGGTCGTCCGTGATCCACTGGACAGGGTCAACACCACCGACAACACTCCTGCTATGATCTACTATGATATCGTTCCTGGAGACGGCTTTAAGCTGACCGTTGCTCCAAAAGGATTTGGCAGTGAGAACATGAGCCAGATCAAAATGCTCAAACCTTCTGACGGGCTGGAAGGCGTTAAGGCATTCATCATGAAGGTCGTTGAGGATGCAGGACCGAACCCATGTCCGCCAATCGTAGTCGGCGTAGGCATCGGCGGCACCTTTGATAAGGCAGCTCTGCTGGCAAAGAAAGCGCTGATGAGAAACACCAACGTTCGCAATGCAGACCCGTTCTATGCACAGCTGGAAGAAGAGATGCTGGAGAAAATCAACGCTCTGGGCATCGGTCCACAGGGCGTAGGCGGCAAGACCACCGCTCTGGCAGTCAACATCGAAAAGATGCCGACCCACATTGCAGGTCTGCCAATCGCAGTCAACATCAACTGCCATGTTACCCGTCATAAAACTGTTGAGTTATAAGAGGAGAAGGTTATGGAAAAGAGAATAACAACTCCACTTACCTTGGAGCAGGTAAAAGACTTAAAATGTGGAGATAGTGTACTGATTTCGGGAGTTATTTACACAGCAAGGGACGCTGCTCACAAACGTCTTTGCGAACTGGTAGCACAGGGCAAGGAGCTGCCGTTTGATCCAAAGGATGCTGTTATCTATTATGTAGGTCCGGCTCCGGCAAAGGGCGACCAGGTGATTGGTTCCGCAGGTCCTACCACCAGCTACCGTATGGACGCTTATTCCCCGACCATGATCGAGCTGGGTCAGCGCGGCATGATCGGCAAAGGTAAGAGAAGCCCTGAAGTAATCGAAGCGATGAAGAAACATGGCGCAGTTTACTTTGGAGCAATCGGCGGCGCAGGCGCTCTGCTGTCCCGCTGCATCAAAAAGGCTGAAGTTATCGCATACGAGGACCTGGGTGCAGAGGCACTCAGACGTCTGGAGGTTGAAGACCTGCCGGCATTTGTCATCATCGACAGCGAAGGCAACAACCTGTACGAAAAAGGTCCAAAAGAATATCTTGAATCGCTGCGCTAACAGCGGGCAGTGACCGAAAATATTGACAAGAGGTGCAAACAATAATGGAAAAGAAAAAACTGGTTATCGGCGTTATCGGTGCGGACGTTCATGCAGTCGGAAACGCCATCCTCAACCGTGCATTTCTGGACGCAGGCTTTGACGTTACCAACCTGGGCGTACTGGTACCACAGGATGAGTTTATCAAAGCAGCTGTCGAGGTAGGCGCAGATGCCATCTGTGTTTCTTCTCTGTATGGACAGGGCGAGATCGACTGCACCGGTATGAGAGAAAAATGCGACGAGGCAGGCTTAAAAGGAATTCTGCTGTATGCAGGCGGCAACCTGGTTGTAGGTAAAGTTCCGGTAGAAGAAATCGAAAGACGTTATAAAGCAATGGGCTTTGACAGAGCATTTGGTCCAGGCACCGACCCACAGGTAACCATCGCTTGTCTGAAAGAGGACCTGGGCATCGCATAAAAACCCTCAAAAGAGAATAACGATTTGAGTCTAGATAAAGAGGGTGAAGGCAATGAAGGCTGTTTTGCTGATTGATTTTGGAAGCACCTATACCAAGATTACCGCAGTCGATGTGGATGAAGAGAAAATTTTGGGTACAGCGCAGAGCTATACCACCATCGAAACGGATATCATCAACGGCTTAAACAACGCACTTGCAATTTTAAAGGAAAAAATCGGGGACATCCAGTTTGAGGAACAGTACGCCTGCTCCTCTGCTGCCGGCGGCTTGCGGATGGTTGCCATCGGTCTGGTTCCCGAGCTGACCGCAAAAGCGGCAAGACAGGCATCGCTGGGCGCGGGAGCAAAGGTTATCAAAACCTACTCCTATGAGCTGACAGAAGGGGATTTGGAGGAAATCGACCGCATCAATCCTGACATCTGTCTGTTGACCGGCGGCACCGATGGAGGCAACAAGGAAAATATCGTCTTTAACGCACGGATGCTTGCTAAAGCGAAAAATCCTTTCCCAATCATCATCGCCGGCAACCGCAACTGCGCCGACCAGTGTCAGGAAATCCTGAAGGAAAAACAGACCTATGTCTGCGAAAACGTTATGCCGCGGCTGGACATCCCGAATGTAGAGCCGGTTCAGAAGAAGATTCGCGAAATCTTCCTGGAGCAGATTGTTAAGGCAAAGGGACTCAGCCGCGCACAGCAGCTGGTACAGGGCATTCTGATGCCAACCCCTTCTGCTATGCTGACAGCGATGAAGCTGCTGGCAAAGGGATGTGAGGGAGAAGACGGCATCGGAGATCTGGTTGGAGTGGATTTGGGCGGAGCGACCACCGATATTTATTCGATGTCCTTCGGTCTGCCGACCACCGGCATGACAGCTCTCAAGGGTCTGCGGGAAGAGTATGCAAAGAGAACGGTAGAAGGCGACATCGGTATGCGTTACAGCATCCATGGCATTGTGGATGCCACCGACATCGCTCGTGTATCGGAGCTGTCCGGCTTGAGTGAACAGCGCTGCAAAGAACTGATTGACTACCTTTCGGTTCATACCGATGTGGTACCGAAGGATGACGACGATGAGCTGGAGGCGCTGGATTATGCGCTGGCTTCCCTTGCCATCGAGGTAGCGGTTACCCGCCATGCAGGACATCTGGAGCAGTATTATTCCCCAATGGGCATCAGCTATATGCAGATGGGCAAGGATTTGACTGCCGTCAAGACGGTCATCGTCACCGGCGGTGCGCTGATTCACACCAAACGCACCGCGCAGATTGCTTCCCATGCATTATTTAATCCACTCGATGCGTTCTCCTTAAAACCAAAGGAGGCGCAGGTGCTGGTGGACCGCAAGTATATTCTGGCGGCCATGGGCATCCTCAGTACCGAATATCCACAGACGGCATTGAGAATCATGAAAAAGGAGTTAGTAAAAGATGGAAACCATTGATATCAAAAATAAAAAATGGTCCGACGACGAATTTTATAAAGTTCGTAAAGAGATCCTCGCTACCTGGGAAACCGGTAAGGAAGTAGACCTCGACGAGGCCATCGCTTACCACAAATCCCTGCCAGAACACAAAATCTTCTCCAACAAGCTCAACAAAGCAAAAAAAGATGGCGTTACTCTGGTACAGCCAAGAGCTGGTGTTGGTCTGATTGAAAACCATATCGAGCTGCTCAAACACCTTCAGGACGAAGGCGGAGCAGACCTGCTGCCAAGCACCATCGACTCCTATACCCGCCAGAACCAGTATGAAAACTGTGCTGAGGGTATCAGACGTGAAAAAGAGAGCATGGCAAGCGGCAAATTCCATCCATACCTCAACGGCTTCCCGGCAGTTAACCATGGTGTAAAGGGCTGCCGTCAGGTTGTAGAAGCTCTGGATACCCCTCTTCAGGTAAGACATGGTACACCAGACGCAAGACTGCTGACCGAAATCACCTACGCAGGCGGCTTTACCTCCTACGAAGGCGGCGGTATCTCCTACAACATTCCATATGCAAAGAACATTCCGATCGAGCAGACCATGAAGGATTGGCAGTACGTTGACCGTCTGACCGGTATCTATGAAGAAGCTGGCGTACAGATCAACCGTGAGCCATACGGTCCTTTGACCGGCACCCTGGTTCCACCATGTATCTCTCACTCGGTTGCTATCATCGAAGCTTTGGCAGCAGCAGAGCAGGGCGTTAAGAACATCACCGTTGGTTACGGTCAGCTGGGCAACCAGATCCAGGACGTTGCAGCAATCCGCACCCTGGAAGAGCTGACCGAAGAGTACCTGCACAAATTCGGCTACAACGATGTCAACGTTACCACCGTATTCCATCAGTGGATGGGCGGTTTCCCGGCTGACGAAGCAAAAGCATTCGGCGTTATCTCCTGGGGTGCTGCCTGTGCAGCACTGTCCAAGGCAACCAAGGTTATCGTAAAGACCCCACACGAGGCTGCCGGCGTACCAACCAAGGAAGCAAACGCACAGGGTCTGCGCTGCACCAAACAGCTGACCAATATGCTGGTTGACCAGGTTACCATCGGTTCCCGTATGGAGCATGAAAAAGAAATCATCAAAGCAGAGACCCGCTGCATCATGGATAAATGTATCGCTCTGGGTCATGGCGACATCATCCTGGGCGCAATCGCTGGTATCAACGCAGGTGTCATCGACATCCCGTTCGGTCCGGCAAAATGCAACGCAGGCATCATGCTGCCAGCCCGTGACAACACCGGTGCTGTCAGAATCCTGGAAGTCGGCAACCTGCCATTCACCGACGACCTCAAGAAGTTCCACAAAGAAAAACTGGCAGAACGCGGCAAGGCAGAAAACCGCGAGGTTTCCTTCCAGATGGTTATCGACGACGTATATGCAATCAGCAAGGGTCGTCTGGTAGGCAGACCAAGATATTAATTTTTAATTTTACTGCATCTTAAAAGCCAAAGCGGGCGGCGGAAAAAAAGCCCCGCTGCCCGGCGGCTTTTGTTTTAATCAAGAAGGGAGATTTTTAAAATGAAAATCGTAAACGTAGTATGCGCTCCAGGCCGTACAGGTTTCTTCTTTGACGACCAGAAAGCAATCAAAAGCGGTGCAAAATCCGACGGTGCGGCTTACATTGGTCAGCCTGTAACCTCCGGTTTTAAATCCATCCGTCAGGCAGGCGAGTCCATCTCGGTTATGCTGGTTCTGGAAGACGGACAGATCGCATGGGGCGACTGTGCAGCTGTTCAGTACTCCGGTGCAGGCGGCCGTGACCCACTGTTCCTGGCTGAGGACTTCATCCCGGTTATCGATAAATACATCAAACCTGCTCTGGTAGGCAAAGAAGCAGACAGCTTCAGAGAACTGACCAAGATGATGGAAGCAATCGAAGTTGACGGCAAGAGACTGCATACCGCTATTCGTTACGGTGTTTCCCAGGCAATCCTGGATGCAGTAGCAAAATCCAGCAAACGTCTGATGAGCGAAGTTGTTGCTGACGAGTACGGCACCACCGTATCCGAAAAGCCAATTCCGATCTTCACCCAGTCCGGCGACAACCGTTACGAAAACGCAGACAAGATGATCCTCAAAGGCGCTGCTATCCTGCCACACGCTCTGATCAACAACGTAGAGACCAAACTGGGTCGCGACGGCTCCAAGCTCAAAGAGTACGTTTGCTGGCTGCGTGACCGCATCCTGCAGCTGCGCACAGATGAGTCCTACTGCCCTGTTTTCCATATCGACGTATACGGAACCATCGGTCAGGCATTCGGCGATGACAACTACACCGTTATGGCTGATTACCTGGCAGAGCTGGAAGAGGCTGCAAAACCATTCCACCTGCGCATCGAAGGTCCAATGGACGCTGGCGAAAGAGAAAAACAGATGCTGTGCATGAAAGGTCTGAGAGAAGAGCTGGATCGCCGCGGCATCAATGTTGAGCTGGTAGCTGACGAGTGGTGCAACACCCTGGAAGACGTTATCTACTTCTGCGACAACAAAGCAGGTCACATGGCTCAGATCAAAACTCCTGACCTGGGTGGTATCAACAACACCATCGAAGCAGTTCTGTACTGCAAAGAGCATGGCTTCGGTGCATACCAGGGCGGTACCTGCAACGAGACCGACCGTTCCTGCCAGGTATGCGTAGACTGCGCAATGGCTACCCAGCCAGACCAGATCCTTGCAAAACCAGGTATGGGCGTTGACGAAGGCTTCATGATCGTTTACAACGAAATGAACAGAGTAATCGCTCTGAGAAACGCAAAAAAATGCTAACCGTTTTTGACGGTCCGGCAAAATAAGCAAAACCGATAGGGATTCTGCAAAGGAATCCCTATCGGTATATCTGCGCAATGCAGGAAGGGAGGCGTTGTATGTCGTATATCAGTCATCTGTACAGCATTTATTTTGCACCAAGAGGAAACGAGCGAATGGCGGAACTGGGAATGCAGATTGCACAGCAGTATCTGCGCCCGATGGATAAGCTGATTGGGATCATCGGCGATGCAGGTTCCGGTAAAAGTATGCTGGTCAAGGGGATGTTCCCCGGACTGGAGTTGACTAATGACGACGAGGGGGTCAATGTTCGTCCGCTGCCGATTCTGGAGATGCTGGATGATCCGCTGGGCATGGGAATCAGCAAGAGAGGCTTTTCTCTGTTTGCCACCCCGCACACCTACCATCTGGATATCCGCTTTGAGCAGGGCTTTACTCAGTGTCCCGAGCTTGCACGCGCCATCATGGCAGCTATCGAAAAAGGCAAGCGGGTGGTGGTAGAGCACTTTGATTTGATTTATCCGTTTTTAAAACGGGAAGGCAGTGACCTGCCGGTCAACGCAGATGTGATGATCGGCGTGGGGGAGGAGGTCATCGTGACCCGCCCGGACCTGTTTGGTCCCATCCCGCAGGATATTGCCAACATTGTTTTTAAATCCATCCGATACAGAAAGATGATTCATTCGGCAGAGGATATCACCGGATATTTTCTGTCGCACGGTCATCCAGAGGATTATGAACACGCAGAAGTAAAGCACGGCTTTGTCCTGTGCTTTAAAGATAAACCAATCGTTTCGTTGGATACGATTGAAAAAAAGGTGCGGGCGGTCATCGAACAGGATGTTCCGATTTCGTTCCATGATGAGGAGCACATCAGCATTGGAGATGTTATCTACCGATGCACTGCGCCGCGTAACCATGTTCGCAGCGCCGGAGAGATCGAAGGCTTTACCCTGATTAAGGATATTCCGTATGACCCGGTGCGCAAATGCTACCTCATCGTCGGTCTGGTTGGGCAGAAGGAAGCTCCGAAGATCGGTTCGGACATTGATAAGATCGAGCGGATTTACTAAAGGGTATCCGTTGCGCCTGTCCGTTTACCCGAAAGGCTGCACAGGCAAGGTGCAGCTTTTCTTTTCGGAAAGGACCGCGCACTTGGAAGGGAGGACATACAGATGCAGAAAGGTTGTACACAGCTTTACTATGGGGACGGCAAGGGAAAAACCACCGCTGCCATGGGACAGATCGTTCGTTGTGTAGGACATGGCTTCAAGGTGCTGGTATACCAGTTTTTGAAGGAACCGAACAGCGGAGAGGTCAGCATCATCCGTTCGCTGCCGGGTGTGGATTATATTGAAAATGAAGGACCAATCCCCTTCATGTTCAATCTGACTCCCGAGCAGCAGGAATTTTATAAGGAAAAATTCCAGAAGAAGTTTGATGAAGTCAGAGAAAAATATTTTACCGGCAACTATGACCTGGTGGTGCTGGATGAAGTGATTGACGCTTACAATCTGGGCACCATTCAAAAGGAACAGCTGCTGGAAATGATGGATAAACGTCCCGAGGGCACCGAGCTGGTCATCACCGGACATCAGTACGGAATGGACATCAGCGCATTGACCGACCGGGCGGACTATGTGACCAAATTTGTCAAAGAGAAGCATCCCTTTGATTTGGGTATGCCGTGCCGCAAAGGCATCGAGGAGTAGGGTAAATCAGCTCCTGTCGTCTTTTTAAGGCAAGACGTACCTTAGATTTTCCTTTAAGCAACAGAGAGGGGAAGAAAACCATGAATATCAAAACAAGCGCCGTTGCAGGCACACTGGAATCCAGCGATGTCTATGTAAAGGTAGAACCCTGCGAACGGTTGGAAATTGAGATCGAATCGGTTGTTTATAACCAGTTTGCTCAGCAGATCGAGCAGAGTGTCCGCGAAGTGACCCAGGAGCTGGGCGTAGAGTCCGGCAAAATCTCGGTCAACGACAAGGGAGCGATCGACTGCGTCATCAAAGCGCGCGTTGAAACCGCAATCAAGAGAGCAGGAGGGGAAAACTGATGAGAAGATCCATGTTGTTTATTCCAGGAAACACCCCGAACCTGCTGATGAACGGCGACGTTCTGGGCGCTGACAGCATTATCCTGGATCTGGAGGACGCAGTATCTCCGGCAGAAAAGGATTCCGCAAGAATTCTGGTGCGCAACGCGCTCAAATCGCTGCATTACAAGGGTTGTGAAATCATCATCCGTATCAATCCGGTAGAAACCGATTACTGGATGAAGGACCTGGATGAAATCATCCCGCTCAAACCCAATATGATTATGCCTCCAAAGGTCAGCGGCGCACAGGATGTAAAAACCGTTTCCGAGTACATCGCCAAGCTGGAGGAAAAATGCGGATTTGAAAAGAACACCGTTAAGTTGATCCCTCTGATTGAAACCGCAATGGGTGTGGAGAACGCCTTCCAGATTGCCAGTGCAGACGAAAGGGTAGCTGCCATGTTCCTGGGCGGCGAGGACCTGACTGCTGACCTGCGCTGCAAGAGAACCAAAGAGGGCAACGAAATCTTCTATGCCCGCACCCGTCTGGTATGCGCTGCCCGCGCCTGCGGCATCGACGTATACGACACCCCATTCACCGACGTGGACGACATCGAAGGACTGTATACCGACGCCAGCTTTGCAAAGAGCCTGGGCTTCTCCGGCAAAGCATCCATCTCTCCAAGACACGTCGAAGGCATCAACGAGGTCTTCAGCCCAACACAGGCAGAGATCGACTATGCGCATGAGGTCATGGAAACCATCCGCATCGCAAAGGAACAGGGCAAAGGCGTTGTTTCTCTGCGCGGCAAGATGATCGACGCACCAATCGTAGAGCGCGCAAGACAGGTCATCGAGATGGAAAAAGCAATGTTTGGAGAGGTGGAAGACGATGAGTAAGTTACTGGCATCGATTAAAGAAGCGATTGAAAAATGCGAACTCAGGGATGGAATGACCATTTCCTTCCACCACCACATGAGAAACGGCGACTATGTGCTGAACATGGTGCTGGATGAGATCGCAAAAATGGGCATCAAGGACCTGACGGTCAACGCAAGCTCTGTTTTTGACGTGCACGAGCCAATCATCGGTCATATCAAAAACGGCGTTGTCACCGGCATCGAGTGCAACTACATGGGCGGCAAGGTGGGCAAAGCCATCTCCGAAGGAATCATGGACAAACCGGTTATCTTCCGCAGCCACGGCGGCAGAGCTTCCGACATGGAAAAGGGGACCTCGGTCATCGACGTTGCCTTCATCGCAGCTCCTACTGCGGACGACATGGGCAACTGCACCGGCAAGGTGGGCAAATCTGCCTGCGGCTCCATCGGTTATGCTTTTGCCGATGCAATGAATGCGAAAAAGGTTGTTGTCATCACCGACAACCTGGTAGAATATCCGCTGGTAGACTTCTCCATCCCGGAGGTCTATGTTGACTATGTGGTAGCGGTAGATCAGATCGGCAACCCTGCCGGTATCGTTTCGGGTACCACCAAGATCACCCGTGACCCGGTTGGTCTGAAGATGGCAAGCTATGCTGCAAAGGTCATCGAAGCCTCCGGTCTGCTCAAGGATGGCTTCTCCTTCCAGACCGGTGCAGGCGGTGCGACCCTGGCTACTGCAAAATATGTCAAAGACATGATGCTGGAAAAGGGCATCCAGGGCAGCTTTGGCATGGGCGGTATCACCGGATATATGGTCGATATGCTGGAGGCAGGCTGCTTCAAAGCGCTGCTGGACGTACAGTGCTTCGACCTGAAGGCAGTTGAATCCATCCGCTCCAATCCAAAGCACATGGAAGTTTCTGCAACCCAGTATGCAGGCGTCAGCGGCAAGAGCGCCGGCGTAGACAGCCTGGACGTTGTTCTGCTGGGTGCAACCCAGGTGGACCTTGACTTTAACGTCAATGTACACACCGATTCCAACGGCTACATTATGGGCGGTTCCGGCGGTCACTGTGATACTGCTGCCGGTGCAAAACTGGCAATCATCATCGCTCCGCTGACCCGTGCAAGACTGCCGCTGGTGGTAGACAGATGCCTGTGCATCTCCACTCCGGGTAAGACGGTCGATGTGGTCGTTACCCAGAGAGGAATTGCAGTCAACACCGAAGGCGGCAAGAACGTTGAGCTGAAAGAGAAGCTCAAAGAGGCAAAACTGCCGGTCGTTGAGATTGCAGACCTCAAACGGATGGCAGAGGAGATTGCGGGCGTACCGAAGCCGGTACAGATGGGTGACAAGGTCGTTGCCAACGTCATCTACCGCGATGGCACCCTGTTGGATGTCATCCACAGCGTAAAATAAGCCAATCTTTTGATAGAACAGATGGCAGGCAAAGCATCCGCTTTGCCTGCCACTTGTTTTTCAAGAGGGGATAGGGTATGATAGTACAAAAAGTGTTTGTCACAGGAGAGGAGCGTCCGTTCAGATGGAATACAGCCAGTTTTATGAGGAATATGGGCAGCCGTTCAGCGGAAGAAAACTGAAACGATTGCAGGCATTTTTGGAGTCGATGCAGCTTTCGTACGACCAGGGGGTGGAATATACCGTCAATTTGATCGATGCACAGGGAGAGATTGCAGCGACCGGTTCCTTACAGCAGAACGTCATCAAATGTGTGGCGGTGGACGACCGCCATCAGGGAGAAGGACTTTCCTCGCGGGTGGTCACCCTGCTGATGAACCACGCCATCGAACAGGGCAACAGCCATCTGTTTGTCTTTACCAAACCGAAGAATATTGCGATGTTTTCCGACCTTGGATTTTTTCCCATTATCCAGACAGAGGACGTGTTGTTCATGGAAAATGTGCGGGACGGCATCGGCAGATATGTCCGCAGCTTGCAGCATCCAAAGGACAACGGCGGTGTGATTGGTGCAGCGGTGATGAACTGCAATCCATTCACCAACGGACATCGGTATCTGGTGGAAACGGCAGCTTCCCAGTGTGAGCTGCTGCACCTGTTTGTCCTGTCGGAGGACCGAAGTGCCTTTCCGGCGCAGGTGCGCTATGAGCTGGTCAAGCAGGGGGTGTCGGACATCGGCAACGTGGTGCTGCATCATACCTCCGATTACCTGATTTCCTCCGCAGTTTTTCCGACCTATTTTATCAAGGAGAAAACCCGAGCAGAGCAGGCAAACTGCGAGCTTGATCTGCGCATCTTCTGCGAATACTTTGCTAAAGAGCTGGGTATCACCCGCCGCTTTGTGGGGACCGAGCCGTTTTGCCCGGTGACCAGCGCCTACAACCGCGCCATGAAACAGGTGCTGGGAGAATATGGAATCGAGGTGGTAGAGATTCCACGACGCCAGCTGGATGGGGTGGAAATCAGCGCCTCGAGCGTGCGGGAGCGGATGAAGGCAGGGGACTATGATGCCATTCGCCGGATGGTCCCGCAGACGACGATGGATTTCCTGCTGTCCGAGCAGGGCAGGGAAATCGCAGAACGCTTGAGACAGGGACGGTAGAGGATGGAGCAGTATTATTTACGGCAGCTGCGCGCCTGCCAGCCGATTTCGTTGCAGCAGCTGCTGGACGCAAAGGAAGCGCGGGTGCTTCGCCAGCAGCGGATGATGCAACAACAGGGGGGTACCCTCATCAGCTTTACCTTAAATATTGCAGGCGGTGTCAAAAGCTTTCCGCTGTTTTCCTACGCCTTTGCGCTGGGCAAGGAAAGCATCCTGCTTCAGCTGCAATTTGCAGGCGCAGAAGTTTTGCAGCAGGAGGAGGTCCATCAGCCGACAGGGGACGAGCTTTGCCTGCTGACCGATTTGGAGCCACTGGAGGTAAAACGCCTGATGACCCAAATCGAGGAGGATGGCGCGCTGGGCAGGCTGTTTGACATCGACGTGATGACCGCCGAATCCCCCAAAATTTCGCGGCAGCAGCTGGGTCTGCCGCCCAGACGCTGTCTGCTGTGTGAGCAGCAGGCGGCGGTTTGTGCAAGAAGCCAGGCGCATGACATCCGGCAGCTGCAAAGCCGCACCGTGCAGATTATCTGCGAGCAGCTGATGGGTCGCTGCGCAGATGACATCGCCTCCACCGCCTGCCGTGCGCTGCTGTATGAGGTCCACACCGCACCCAAGCCGGGACTGGTCGACAGGGAGAACAGCGGCGCACACAGCGATATGCAGGAAACGACCTTCTTTGACAGCAGTTGCGCCCTCTATCCATATTTTCGTCAGGCGGCGTTGTTGGGTGCGCAGTACGGCAGCAACAGCGACACCTTCCAAAAACTGCGTTGGAAGGGCAAGCAAGCCGAACAGCGGATGCGTCAGGCGACCGGCGGAGTCAACACACACAAGGGAGCCATCTTCTCAATGGGGATTTTCTGTGCGGCAACGGCAGCAGCTTCCCTGAGAGAGGGAGGATACTCCCGCCAAAAGCTGGAGAAGGGCTGTGCGGCTTTGTGCAAAGGATTGTGCGACGATTTTGCGCAGCTTGACCGGGGAGTGCGCCCGCCTTGTTCCTACGGGGAGCACTTGTACTGTCAGCACGGCATCGTCGGGATTCGGGGAGAAGCCGAGCGTGGCTTTCCTTCGGTGATGCAGTTGGGATTACCTGCCCTGCAAGCGGCACTCAAACGCGGAGAGAGCTGCAACGATGCGGCGCTGTACGCGCTGTTGCAGCTGATGACCTCTGTCGAGGACACCAACGTTTTGACCCGCTCGGATTTACAGACATTAAAATGGATGCAGCAGCAGGCAGACAGCCTGCTGCAAAAAGAGCGGCTGGACCACCGTCTGCTGCAAGAGCTGGATGCCCGGATGATTGAGCAGAACATCAGTCCGGGAGGCTGTGCGGACCTATTGGCACTGTGTCTGTTTGTTCACTTTTGGGAAGAGAATCTTTCCAAAGGGATATTGCCTTATCCACAGGAAAGTGGAGATTTGTTTGGGGAAAATGCAGAAAATAAAGCGTTTACTATAAAATAGCTTGACAAAATGGGTGAGGTGGATTAGTATAAGGGTATGAAAGGTAGATGTTGCTGATTTTAATAAAGCAAATGCCTGCAAACAATTCGTATTCTCCTTTTTGAGGGGGGCGAAGCGTCCCTTGCGGCTTTTGGGGACACCGCCCTTTCCCCCTTATATGATCCCAAAAAAAGACAGCCCTTGCGGTCGAAGGACCGGCAGGGGCTGTCTTTTTTATTCTGTTATGGTTTCTCCGAAAGAGATGTGCGAGACACCACATAGCGGTCGTGCGGCATATCCACTCCGCGGTAGTGCTTGACCATCCGGTCTGCCTTGTGCATCCCGTTTCGCAGGGCAACCTGCTGAGAGGCGGTGTTGGTGTCCCGAATGATGGAGCAAACCTCATCTGCCCCAAGGGTTTCAAAGGCATACTGCCTGCACGCCTGCGCCGCTTCGGTGGCATAGCCGCAGTGCCAGTAGGAGCGGTTGAAGAGGTACCCGATTTCCAGAAGCTCCTGACCTTTCCACGGCTGCATGGTCAAGCCGCATTGACCAATCATTTCGCCGGTTTGTTTGAGGATGACCGCCCAAAGACCAAAGCCGAGCTGACGGTATCGCTCCAGCTGGCGGTCCAGCCATACCTGCGCTTCGCTGTCACTGAAGGCACCTTCGTAGGCGTACATCGTCTGTTCGTCTTGAAGGATGCGGCACAGGGCAGGAAAATCCTCCTGAGTCATCTCCCGCAGGAGCAGGCGTTCGGTTTGCAAAATCATGGAAAAACCTCCGTTTCATCAAAAAGTTCGGGATAGCTATTTTAGCAGATGAAAAAGAGCGCACACTCATTATAGGGGGGGAAGCCCTCTGTGAAAAAATCGCGGCACACGAACTGCTGCAAAGCAAAACTTATCTGCTGAGATTTGGGGAAGGTTGGTCAGTTTGGATCGGCTGAAACACGAGTCGCTCATTTGGATAAAAGAAAAGAGTCCGAACGCGAACTGCGTCCAGACTCAGTCTGGTGCGGATAACAGGACTTGAACCTGCACGGGGGTACCACTAGAGCCTAAATCTAGCGCGTCTGCCAATTCCGCCATATCCGCAAATGACCTCTGATTTTTACACGGCGAGGTGACCGAGGTGGAGCGAACTGCTTTATCCACAAAGGTTGCGGCAAGGTGCGAAAGCAACTGCTTTCCTTAAAAAGGAAGGATGCCGCATACCGTTATTTATTATAGCAGTTTAAGAAGGGAAAGGTCAAGTGTTTTATAAAAAGAAAGAGAATTTTGAGAAGAAAGAGAAGGAATGAATTGACTTTATTTTAACGAAAGAGTATAATATAGTCAATATCAATAAAATGATTGTCTGTAAAGGACAAAAATAATGTGATTTATTGGAGAACAGGAGGAAAAACAAATGATGTTGTTAAAAGATCGTGTAGCAGTTGTAACCGGTGGAACCAGAGGAATCGGATACGCCATCGTTAAAAAATATCTGGAAAACGGAGCAAAGGTCGTTCTGCTTGGTTCGAAAGAGGAGTCGGTCAATAAAGCTGTCCAGTCGCTCAAAGCAGAGAACCCGGATTGGGTCGTAGAAGGAATGTGGCCAAACCTGACCGATTCCGAGGAGATGGAACAAGCCATCGCCAAGGTCGGCGAAAAGTACGGCAGACTGGATATTCTGGTCAACAACGCCGGTGTATCCCAGAGCACCAAGTTGGAGGACTACCAGCCGGAGGACTTTGCAGGTATTATGAACCTCAACGTAAACGCACTGTTCAATGCCATCCAGCCGGCAGTTAAGATCATGCGTGCACAGGGCGGCGGCGTCATCCTCAACACCAGCTCGATGGTCAGCATCTCCGGTCAGCCATCCGGTGTCGGTTATCCAACCAGCAAATTTGCCGTCAATGGGATGACCCTGTCGCTGGCAAGAGAGTTGGGTCCAAGCAACATCCGTGTCAACGGCGTTGCACCGGGCGTTACCCGCACCGACATGGTAGCGGCTCTGCCGGAGAATATGATTAAGCCTCTGATTGCAACCATCCCGCTGCGCCGCGTCGGTGAGCCGGAGGATGTTGCAAACGCATTCCTCTTCCTGGCAAGCGATATGGCAAGCTATATCACCGGGGAAATCCTCTCGGTAGACGGCGCTGCCAGAAGCTAATTGACAAATTAAATCCATTAAAAAAAGGCGATGAATTTTCATCGCCTTTTTTATGTGTGTTTAGCGGGTCAGCGCTTCTTCCAGCAGCTTTACATCAAAGTGGAAATCCTTGTAGCCCTGCACGACGGTGTCCCAGTATCTCTGGGTCGGCGGCAGCTTGTCCCCGCCGTTCATCACATACCAGAAGCCTTCAACCTCTCCGTGTCCTTCAATGGAAAAGGTCATCGTTTCGGTGCGGTAGATGTTGTCCTCTACATCTTCATAGTCGTCCAGTGCGCGGATGTCCTCCTCGTACACCTCAAAGGCAGCGATGGGGACAAAGTGGTCAGGATTGGGCACAACGGTGAGGAAGGAGGTGTCCAGTGTGTGTCCGCGGAACATCAGCTCATGTCCTTCGGCGCGTCCAGCACCCAGCAGGCGGGCAGTGGGCACCGCACCTTCATGTCCTCCAGGTTCAGATTGCTTCCATAGGCAAAATAAATTTTGGGTTGCTTATTCATTCGACCATCCTCCTTTTTTATCAGTCTTAATATTTCTGCTTATTAAGTTTATCATAGCAAGTTGTGTGCTTTTTTTCAAGAATTTATTCTGAAAAATGCAGCTGCCATTTTGTGACACAGGAAAAACGGCTTTCCCCAAAAACAAATTGGGGAAAGCCGTTTTTTATGGATGAATCGTGGATGTCAAAAATTAGTAACCAATCAGCGTGTTATAAAAGACGAGGGTGTTGTCCGAAGAACACAGGGCGGTGCGCTCCATCGCATCCAGCTGTTCCGGTGTTTTTCCGGTAAACCAGTCCAGATGATTGCGGCGGGCAAACTCTGCGACGCTGATATTTTCAGAAACGTCAAAGAGCATCTGCATCGACTGCTCGGCGCCTTTTTCATAGAGAGCATCTTTATAGACGTTTGGATTTAAAAGTGGATACAGGTCGTCGCTGTATTCGGAAGGGGAAAGCAGATAAGGCAGCTGGAATTCGCTGTCCTTTAAGATGGAAAGCAGAAGGCGGTTTTCGATGAACAGTGCGCCGCGTACCGGAACTTCTGTGGAATCCGTTTGCAGATAGAGTTGATTGCAGCTCATCGAGGTGCGGTTCGGGCTGGAAGCTGCCAGAATCTGCTCAATCAACTCTGGGTCGGTGATGCTCCATTTGAGATTGGAGCGCTCGATGGATTCGGCATAATCCTCCAGGTCGCTGGTGATGGAGAGTGTAGGGTCCAAATCAATGTCCTCCATGGTTGGCATTGTCACAACCAGAGATTGAACCTTGGTGGAGGGCTGCTCAAGATTCAGACCGAACGATTCCAGAAGTTTCAGCGTTTTTTGATAAGAGGAGCGCAGAATCAGCTTGGAGCTTCCATAGGGCAGCTTTTGCAGCTGTTCGCGCAGCTCAAGATTTTGCCGAAGACTTTCATCGTATTCCTTGACACCAAATTCCAGGTAACCGCAGAAGGAGTCGGCAGAATAGTCGAAGAGGCGGTCGGCGGTCATGGTCATCAGGTCTTCGCGAATTGCCTGAAGCAGGGCTTCATATTGGTCGGTGTCGACCGTTCCGATACGGCTGCCGATGGCGTTGTAAAGGGTCACCTGCTCGAGCAGCTCGGGCTGATAGAAAAAGACCGGTTCGCTGCTTTGAATCACTTCCGGTTCGCAATAGATTTGCTCGAGCAGCGGAAGGTCGTGGGCGCTGATTGGATACCTGCGGCTCAGTTTATGACCGTTTGGCTCCAGAGAATAGGTGATTTCATAGAAGGATGAGGTCTGACCGGCGTAGTCTTTTAGGTCCAGTCCATTCCGGTGGAGCTGAAGAACCAGCTTCTTTGCAGATTCCGAGGTCAAGGTGCTTTTGGGAGTGGCGAAATTGCCGTGCCAGATTCCTTTATCATCCACCCAGGTGTAGGAGGAATAGCGGCTGGCTCCGGTTGCCATTCGGAAGGAGAGGTGTTGAATCTTTTCCTCTGTCGGAATTCGGTAGACCTGACCAAAGCCGTCGGTGACAAAAAAGATGGGAACGATTAGACACAGCGCCATCAAGAGGGCAATGCTGCGTCCATTGCTGCGCAGCTTGGAAAAGCCTTTTCCGGTGACGCCCTCTACCAGCAGGAAGCCGAGTGGTGCGCCCACCAGACAGCCCAGCAGGGCGTTGGTGACCGGATCGTCAAAAAACTGGATGCCGAAGACCAGGAACATCATCAACATTCCTGCCAGAATCTTCATGATTTGGGTGAAGATGGTTTGTCTACCCCACTGCTGCGCCCACTCGCTGTGGAAGCGGCGGTAGAGATGCAGCGCAAGCATCAGAGCGGCAAAGCCCAAAACCAGCCAGAGTAACATTCCAATCAACCAATGGTTGTCATCTGGAAGCGGGGTGTAGGAATAATGGTTCATATAATATGCCATCATAGCATAGGGGGAGAGCAGGCTGGCAGGAATCAGAAGGCTTCTATTGGCTGCGCCATAAAGGGAGCCGGAAAAAGCTGTGACCATAAACAGAAGTACCGAGCCGGCACCATTGAGGGCAGCGGAATAGAGGATGCTCTCGATGGTATTCGAGGAGGTGACTGCCACCATGCAGGAGATGGTGAAAATGGAGCTGTACAGGACAGCCCAAAATAGAAAATCCTGGAGATGGATGGACAACAGGGTGATTGGAGAAAGGACAGAATGATAGAAAGCCAACTGAATGGACAGGGACAGCACCTTGCAAATCAGCAGAGGAGGCAGCAGGAAGGTAAGCCCTGCAAAGTAGCGGGTGAAAAACAGGCGGTCACGAGATATCGGCATCCCGTGGTAGAAATCCACCGAAAGACGGGTGTGCAGATAGTGGAACAGCATGGCTGCCAGCAGGACCGGCACGACAAAGCCCAGCGTACAGAAGGCAAAGGAGGAAACGCGAGGGTGCAGGCTGTTCGGGGTGACGATGATCATATCGACCTGCGAGGCAGAGGAGTAATCGGGCAGCACGGCAGTCAGCAGCAGGGCAACCAGATACATTCCCATGGGGATGAGGTTCTGTTTGACTACGATGCGATACAGCTCAAAAAACTGGTGGTCGAACAATCTGCCGGATGGACGGGAACGAGAATTAGAAGATGACGTTGTTGTAGTCATAGCCGACAACCTCCATTTCTGTGATAAATATTTCTTCCAGCGTCAGCGGCACCGTTTCACACAGCAGCGGGTGAAAGACCGACAGCTTCTGCTGAATCTGTATCGGATTGCCGCGGACCACCATCTCTGCAATGCTGCCGCTGCTGTGCATGGAGATGATGGGGAACAGTTGAGCAAGCTGTTCGCGGGAGGGCAGCGGACGGGCGGCAAACTGGATTTTGGCAAAGTCGCAGCGCAGCTGGTCCAACTCCCGCTGGAACAGGATGTGTCCGCCGTGCAGCAGACCGACCTGGTCGCACAAATCCTCCAGCTCCCGCAGGTTGTGGGAGGCAATCAAGACGGTGGTGCCTCGTTCGATGACATCGTCCGAAATCAGCTTGCGTACAGCGACGCGGATGACCGGGTCAAGCCCGTCGAATGCTTCATCCAGCAGCAGGTATTTGGGCATACAGCTCATGCCGAGGATGATGGCGATTTGGCGGCGCATCCCCTTCGAGCAGGTGGACAGCTTGCGCTTGGGGTCGATAGGAAAGCGCTGCACCAGCTGCTCGTACCGCTGCTGTGACCACTGGGTATACAGACAGGCGTACAGCTTTGCCATGCTTTCCATCGAAGCGCCCGGCTGCTGATAAATTTCATCGGGGATGAAGAAAATCTGCTGTTTGCACGCCGGGTTTTCATAGACCGGCTGACCGTCGATTTCAATGCTGCCGCTGGTGGGACGGTAGATGCCTGCCAGCAGGTGCAGCAGGGTGGATTTGCCGGCGCCGTTGGAGCCGACCAGACCGTAGATGCTGCCTGACTCGATGGTGGTGGACAGATTTTCCAAAGCGGTGATTGAACCGAAGGTTTTGGTAAGAGAAACCGTTTTAATCATCTTGGGTACCTCCTTGGTTGCAGGGTGAAAGGGAGTCCAGCTGTTGGCAGATGGCGTCGAGCAGCTGCTGCGGGGATACGCCGCGGCTCAACGCCTTGTCCACAGCGTCCAAAACCTCCTGCAAGGCTGCCTGCCGCAGCGATTGCAGGGAAAGGACATCCGGTGAAACAAAGCTGCCCCTTCCTGATACGGTGTAGATGATGCCCTGTTGCTCCAGCTGCTGATAAGCTTTTGCAACGGTGTTGGGGTTGACACCCACCTCGCGCGCCAGCGCGCGCACCGATGGCAGCTGCTGATTTTCGTCCAGAATCCCCAGCATCGACAGACGGATGATCTGTTCCTGAAGCTGCTCATAGAGGGGGACCCGACTTTGCAAATCAATCTGGATCATTTCTTCACCTCCCAAATCTATCTGTATGAAGTGTATTAGTTTGAGTAGTACACTTAGAGTATAACAGATTTTTCTGGCTTGTCAAGTATGAAAAAGACAGAGGCATAAAGTTTTCAAAATGCACCGAATCAGTCGATGCAGCAGGTGATTGAATCCAAATTTTTTTGTTGGATACAGGGGAAAAAGACTTGCTTTTTTGACTGTGATGTGGTAGTATGTATTTTGTTATCTTATGATTTTCAGAAAGAGGTGACTAGCTAAGATGAAACAGGGAATCCATCCAAAGTATGAGCCAACCGTTATCAGATGTGCATGTGGTGCAGAATTTGAAACCCGTTCTACAAAAAAGGATCTGCGCGTTGAAATTTGTTCAAAGTGTCATCCTTTCTTCACAGGCAGACAGAAACTGGTTGATACCGGCGGTCGTGTAGATCGTTTCAACAAACGTTTCGGTCTCAATAACAAATAGGTTCAGAACTTTACGCTCACAAGGCAATGCATCAGAAAAACAGACTGCTGCATTGCCTTTTTGCTATCCCTTGTTGCAAAAACACGGGGATAAAATCAAAATCAGGCGGAGGGAAGGCTTATGCAGGAATATGTAACCATCTATGCTCCGGCAGAAGATGAATTTGTCGAGCGCAAATCCAGGTTTATCGGAGCAATCGCGCCGGTGCAGACCGAGGAGGAGGCACAGGCGTGGATTGCGCAGGTGCGTCAGCAGCACCGGGATGCCACCCACAACACCTATGCCTACATCCTGCGCAACGGGATTAAACGTTACTCGGACGACGGAGAGCCGCAGGGGACTGCCGGTGTGCCGATGCTCGACTGCATTGAAAAAGAGGGTCTGGTCGATGTGGCGGTGGTAGTGACCCGCTATTTCGGCGGCATCCTGCTGGGAGCTGGCGGCTTGGTGCGCGCTTATTCCCACGGAGCCAAGATTGCTGTTGATGCTGCCTCCCGCAAACTGATGACCACCTGCGTGTTACTGGAGATGCAGATGGACTACTCCTTTTACGGAAAGGTCAACTATCTGCTGCCAAACTATGTTTGCCGGGTGGAGGACACCGATTTTGGAGCGGTGGTCAGCATGAAAGTGCTGTTTAAAAAGGATGAGAGCGAGCGCTTTATCAAAGAAGTCACCGAACTGAGCGCGGCTTTGATTGTTCCGCAGGTGGTGGAGGAACGTTTCGACCATTTTGCGGGATAAGTTCGCATAAAAAATTAAAATTACAGAAGGAATTTCGTCTTTTTTTCAGTATATAGTATATAGAAGGGGAAAAAGGGAATTTCCTTTCAAAAGGTAAGGGAGATCATCTGGAAAGGAGGGCGGCAGGATGTTGCCAGAACTGTTTATCCAGCAGCTCAAACAGAGCTGTGATATGGAGCGGATCGTTTCCGGCTATCTGCCCTTAAAGAAAAAAGGGCGCTACCTGGTGGGACTGTGTCCCTTCCACTCGGAAAAGAGCCCTTCTTTTTATGTCTATCCGCAGAATCAGTCTTTCTACTGCTTCGGATGCGGAGCGGGAGGCGATGTGATTACCTTCATCCGCCGCATCGAAAATCTGGAGTATATGGAGGCGGTCAAGCTGCTGGCGGACCGCTGCGGGCTGGAGCTGCCGATGGACAGCGACCAGTCGGACGAACGTTCGATGCTGAAAAAGCGGGTGCTGGAAATCAACCGCGAGTCTGCACGGTTTTTCCATTCCTGCCTGATGTCCGAACAGGGCAGACAGGCGTATGAGTACCTCATCAGCCGCGGCAGGGACCGCAAGACCATCCGTCATTTTGGATTGGGCTATGCACCGGCAGGCTGGGACGGACTGCTCAACCACCTGCGCACCAAGGGTTTTTCGGACAACGATATGCTGGAAGCCAATGTGGTGACCAAAGGAAAATACGGACCGCACGACCGCTTTTCCAACCGCGTCATCTTTCCGATCATCGACCTGCGGGGCAATGTGGTCGCCTTTGGCGGTAGGGCGCTGGACGACAAGGGAGCCAAGTATCTAAACTCCAGCGATACGCCGGTCTTTAAAAAGAGCAAGACCCTGTTTGCCCTCAACTTTGCCAAAACCTCCAAGCGCCCGGGTCTGATTTTGGCAGAGGGGTATATGGACGTCATCGCCATCCATCAGGCGGGCTTTGACAACGCGGTGGCAACTTTGGGCACTGCGCTGACCGAGGAGCAGGCAAGGCTGATTTCCCAGTATGCCGAGCGGGTGGTGCTGGCGTACGATTCGGACGGACCGGGACAGGCAGCCACCAAGAGGGCGATGAATATTTTTGATGAGGTCGGCGTCAAGGTCAGTGTGCTGTCGATGACCGGTGCAAAGGACCCGGACGAGTTCATCAAAAAATATGGAACCGAGCGCTTTGCCATGCTGCTGGACAACAGCCGCAACCCGGTGGAGTTTGAGCTGAGCAAGCTGCGCACCACCCATGACACCGCACAGGCGGACGGCAAGGTGGGATACCTCAAGGAGGCGTGCAAGCTGTTTGCCGGCATCCGCAACCCGGTAGAGCGGGAGGTCTATATCACCCAGACGGCAAACGAGCTGGCAATCTCGCCGCAAGCTATCAAGGCACAGATTGAAAATCTGGACAAGCGGGAGTCCTACCGCCAGCGCAAGCAACAGCGGGCGGACACCAACATCTATATCGGCAGGATGGCAGCAGCAAAGGACGACCTGCAGCGCCGCACCAACCTTCGCTACGCAATGGCGGAGGAAGGGGTGCTGTTCTGCCTGATGAAAAACCCGGACTCCTACCCGCAGGTCAGCAACCGGGTGAGCGAGCAGGATTTTGTTACCGACATCAACCGCCAGCTCTATCTGGCACTGAGCCAGCGCTTGGAGCAGGGACAGACGGTGGAGATGATCGACCTGTCGTCGCAGCTGTCCCCGGAGCTGATGGGAAGGATTTCGGCAATCATGGCGACGGCACCATCGCAGCGGTGCGACGAGCAGACGCTGGGGGATTATATCGCTCGGTTGATCGAGCATAGAAGTGTAAAAACGGAAAGGGAAGTTGCCCAGATGGATGACAACGACTTGGGAGAGTATGTCAAACAGCTGGCGGCAAAGAAAAACAGGAGGAGTTAGTTTGGCAGTAAAGGACAAAAAGGCAGTGATCCGCAGCCTGATCGAAAGCGGAAAAGCCAATGGCAAGCTGACAACAAGAGAGATCAACGATGCGCTGGAGCAGTTGGATTTCGATGTGGAAAAGGTGGACAAGCTGTATGACACACTGGAATCGCTGAACATCGACATCGTGGACGACATCGACCTGTCCGATTTGGACGGCAAGGATTTTGATGGCGAACACGACGAGGATGACGATGCACTGCTGTCGGTTGAGGGCATCAGTATCGACGACCCGGTCAAGGTGTATTTGAAGGAAATCGGTCGCGTGCCGCTGCTGACTCCCGAGGAGGAGATCGAGCTGGCAGAGCGGATGGCAAAGGGGGACCCTTATGCCAGAAAACGTCTTTCGGAAGCGAACCTTCGACTGGTTGTCAGCATTGCAAAACGATATGTTGGACGCGGAATGCAGTTTTTGGATTTGATTCAGGAGGGCAACCTGGGTCTGATCAAAGCGGTGGAGAAATTTGACCACACCAAGGGATTTAAATTCTCCACCTATGCGACCTGGTGGATTCGTCAGGCCATCACCCGTGCGATTGCCGATCAGGCAAGGACCATCCGCATCCCGGTACACATGGTGGAAACCATCAACAAGGTCAAAAAGGTTTCCAGCCAGCTGCTGCATAAAAACGGACACGATCCGACAGCAGAGGAAATCGCAGAAGAACTGGATATGCCAATCGACAAGGTCAGAGAGATCATGCGCGTTGCACAGGAACCGGTTTCGCTGGAAACACCAATCGGCGAAGAGGAGGACAGCCATCTGGGCGACTTCATCGAGGACTCGGATGCACCGGCTCCGGCAGATGCTGCTTCCCACACCCTGCTCAAAGAGCAGCTGGAGGATGTCCTGTCCACCTTGACTCCAAGGGAGAAGAAGGTGCTGGAGCTGCGCTTTGGTTTGGAGGACGGCAGAAACCGCACCCTCGAAGAGGTCGGCAAGGAATTCAACGTCACCCGTGAGCGTATCCGCCAGATTGAAGCCAAGGCACTCAGAAAGCTGCGCCATCCAAGCCGCAGCAAACGCCTCAAGGATTTCCTGGATTAGTGGATAAAAATAAAAAAGATGCAGACAAACGTCTGCATCTTTTTTTGTTTGATTTTATAAAGAGGAAATCTCGTCCCTTTGCAGCGAGAACAGTACATTGTCATAGACAACATCGTTATACCGCAGCGCCCGATGCAAATAACCCTCCTGCTGGAAGCCTAGCTTGCGCAGCAGGGCTTGAGAGGCAACGTTGGGAGCCAGCACTTGCGCTGAGATGGAGTCGTAGTGCTTGACCGAGAATAGGTAGTCGATGAAGGCGGTGAGCGCTTCGGTCATATATCCTTTGCGGGTATATTCCTCTCCCAGCCAATAGGCAAGGTCGATGGAGTTGACATCATAGCGCAGGCGGTCCTCGTCGATGTGGATTTTGCCAATCAGCCGGTCATCCTCTTTGCTGGCAATGGCAAAATCCTTTTGGTTGGCAATCATCTGTTGCAGGTAGTTTCGGGAGCCTTCGCGGTCCATCTTGAACATACACAGATATTGCAGGACGAAGTCGGAATTTCCCAGCCGGTCAAATTGCTCCAAATCCTCCATGCGCAGCTCGCGGATTGTCAGATGTTCGGTGACAAGGTTCATGGGAATTCCTCCTGATGTGTTTTTGTTTTAACTGCCTTTATCTAGCCAGCGAGCCCATTGGGTCCCATGGCTCGAGCATGATTGGTTCACTTTCAAAAATTTCAACCACTTCTTTTGGCAGATACTTTTTATTGACCACGATTTGGTAGGTGTATTCCTCGAACCAGCGGTCGCTCATAACATAGTATCCGTCCTTGCAGGCATCTTCACCCCAGCTGTTTTCTACGCGCCAACGGTTTGGATTGCCGTTTTCGTCGAGGTTGACGCCCTGGAATACCATCGCGTGGGTCATCTGGCTCTGTCCGTATTCCAGACGCTCTGCTTTGTTCATGCCAAAGTGGGTGCCGAACAGACCGTCCAAATCATAGATGTCCAAATCCAGGATGCCACCGGTGCGGGAGCCGCGTTTGCCGACGTCACAGCCGAACCAAACCGGTTCGCCGTCCTGCATCTGCGCGATGGCAGCCTTCTTCAGCTCTTCGATTGGCAGGTTGACATATTTGACTGGGCGACCTTCTTTGACGTTGCCCAGGTAGCTGACACTGTAGGATTTAAAGAACGGTTTGTCCTCGGTCGGAGCGTTGATGAGACTGATGTAATCGTTGACGTTGACGCCGATGTACTTGTCATAGAAGCTCTTTGGAGTCAGACCGCAGTCGCGATGGAAGTTGCCGTCCTTGTCGCGGTATTCAAAGTCAAAGTTCTTTGGCGGTTTGCCCAGGCTGATGCACAGCATATTGTAGATGGTGGCAAGCATCTCTTCCTTCTGCTGGCGCAGCTGTTCGATGCTGGCTCCGTCCTTGTGAGCTTTGCGCAGGATGCAGGCAAACTCGCGCAGCTTTTCGGTCATGTAGCTGTTCATCTCCTGGGTGGCGGAGGAGATTACACTCTCCGGCATGGCAGCTTTTGGAACCAGACCGTACTTGTTGATAAGGTTGCACAGCATATCCCACTGACCGCCGTCGTTGAGCGGAGCAGAAACCAGATGGGAGATCAATCTGCCGTTGCTTGGCTCATCCAGAGTCTCCAGAATGCTTTCCAGGAAGTAGTTGGATTTTTCCAGTTTATCATAGAACAGGGTGTAGCTCTGGGAAAGCTCAAAGTTTTCCAGATTCAGTTTGTGCATCACCTGAAAACGCAGGCAGTTGAGGGCTGCAAACATCCAGCAGCGACCGCTCTTTTTCTGGTTGGTGACCTTGCCCTGTTTTAAGCTCAGGGAAAATTCATGAGTGACCCTACGCTCTGTTTGGTAGTTGGTGGCAACCGCGTTGATGCCGTTGCTGACAACCGCATTCATCGCAAGAGCATTGGTGGGATTGGTGTCAAATCCCTGTTCGAACTGATTGAGGTTTTCCAAAGAAATGTTTGTGTTCATCATTTGTCACTCCTTCATAAAATGTAGCAGGCACTTTACCTGTTGACTCTATTCTACCACTTTTTCGACAAAAATCTTAAACTTTTTATGAATTTTACAGATATTTTTGCCGAGATTGGGTGGAAAAGAAGGGGTGTTCGCTTTTGATAGGCGTAAAAAGAGAAAAAAAGGGAAGAAAAACAGCATCGGCATTTCTAAAATCTTTTAGCTTGACAACTGATACAGGGTATTATATACTAAAAAGGTAAGGTTAGACCGGTCAATCGATACGGCGAAGAAGTGTGAGGTGAACGACGTGCATATTACTTTGGAAGCCGATTATGCAGTCAGGATCGTTCAGGTGCTGGCACAGAGCAATAAGCGCCTGGATGCAAAAACAATCTCTGAGATGACAGGAGTGACCCTGCGCTTTTCCTTAAAGATACTGCGCAAGCTGGTGGCAGCGGGGATCATCCGTTCTTTTAAAGGTACCCAGGGCGGTTATGAGATCGGACGACCGCTTGATGAAATCTCGCTGGGCGAGGTCATTGAAACCATTGAAGGGAGATATACCCTGAACCGCTGCATAACAGGGGAATATGCCTGCACCCGAAAAAAGGGACAGTGCTGTAAGTTTCAAAAAGTTTTCCGTGAAATCTCGGAGGATGTGCGCGAAAAGCTGTACTCCTATAAGTTTACAGATTTTGTGGATTAAAAACTCAACCATAGCAATACAGAAAGGCTCCGCCAAACGGCGGAGCCTTTCTGTATTTTGGGTTTTATATGGTGTTTTATCATTTAGAGATAACAAAATTAGCAGCGGTATCCTCTGGTTGCATACAGAATCAGCAGTGGACCGACCACCGGAATCAGCGAAAGGATGGTGAATAAAAATTTGTTCTGCGGCGCATACTGCTGGAAAACGAACAGATAAACCAGCACCTGACCGAGATAAACCAGCAGGCTGAGCAGTGAGCTGACCAAACCACCCAACAGAGGGACTGCGTAGGCGACCGAAGAAAAGATGGACAGCAGCGGCAGTGCGTATGCCAGCGGGATGTCGCTGAGATAGCGGTTGAAGGGTGCTGTGTTGTATTTGAGGGTGTCGCCGATGTATCCGATGATATAGAGGCTGAAAAAGGGAATGAAGGCAAGCCAGGCGTTATTTAAGCAGCGCAGTTTTGCCAGCTTGTAAAAAGCAAAAGCAGAAACGATGTAGATTGCCAGTGAGATCATGTTGGTGATTGACCAACCCAAAAATGCAAAATGCATAATGGATGCCCTTCTTTCTTTAGCTGTAAGATTGAACTTGTATTCTTATTATAGCATCTTTGCAGGAAAAATCCTAGGGGTATTTTCAAATATTTTCACAACATTTCCACTGAAAACGCAGTGGTTTTCAACAAAAACAGGAAAAAATAGGGAAAGAATACAGCAATCTGCTGTTTTATAAAGAATTATTTCTACAAATCATACAAGACAGTGTTCAAAAAAAGGAGGGTTTTGCCCTCCTTTTTGTCCTTTAGGCGTTTTTAGCAAAAGCAGCGTCGGGAATGGTCACCTTGCGGATATCCGCACCCAAGCCCTGCAATTTGCCAACCAGGTCTTCATAACCGCGCTCGACCCAGTGGATGTCCTCGATCTCGGAGGTGCCCTTTGCGCTCAGGGCTGCCTGAACCAGTGCGACGCCGGCGCGCAGGTCCAACGCTTTGACGTGCGCACCCGACAGCTGCTCCACACCTTCCACAACGGCAACCTTGCCGTCCACCTGAATCTTTGCACCCATGCGGTGCAGTTCATCGACATATTTGAAGCGGTTGTCCCACACCCCTTCAGTCACGATGCTCGTTCCCTGTGCGATGGCAAGCAGGGTGGTCATCTGTGGCTGCATATCGGTGGGGAAGCCGGGATGCGGCAGGGTCTTAACATTGGTCTTGACAAGCTTTCCAGTGCGGCGCACCAGAATGGAATCATCGTATTCTTCAATTTCACAGCCGGCTTGAATCAGCTTGTCGGTGATTGCCTCCAGATGTTTTGGAATGACGTTTTTGATGAGGACCTCTCCGCCGGCGGCAGCGGTCATGGTCATATAGGTGCCGGCTTCAATCTGGTCCGGGATGATTGGATAGGTTGTGCCGTGCATCAAATCGACCCCGTGAATCTTGATGACATCGGTGCCGGCTCCGCGGATGTCCGCACCCATGGAGTTTAAGAAGTTTGCAAGGTCAACGATGTGTGGCTCTTTGGCGGCATTTTCCAGAATGGTCAGTCCCTTTGCACGCACGGCTGCCAGCATGATGTTGACCGTAGCACCCACCGAAACCACATCCAGATAGATGTGGGAACCGAACATTTCTTCGCTGGTGGCGTTGATGAAGCCGTAATCGGTGGTGACAGTGGCACCCAGCGCCTCAAAGCCCTTGATGTGCTGGTCGATGGGACGCACGCCAAAGTTACATCCGCCCGGAGGGGAAACGTGCGCCTGCCCAAAGCGTCCTAAAAATGCGCCCAGGAAATAATAGGATGCACGCAGATGCCGCGCCGATTCGTAAGGCACGACCGGCTCGGTGATGTTGCGGGTGTCGATTTCGACGGTGTTTTTGGCAAGATAGCGCACCTGTGCGCCCAGGTCCTTTAATATCTGAAACAGGATGGTGACATCACTGATATTGGGTACGTTTTCAATGACGCAGACATCCTGCGCCAGTACAGTCGCAGGGATGATTGCGACCGCGGCATTTTTGGCTCCGCTGATCTCCACTTCACCGTGGAGGGTGCTTGGTCCGTTGATGATATATTTTTCCAAGGCAGACTCCCCTTAATTTGCATTTTTAAGCGGACAGGCTCCCGAACGACCTGACCGCACAGCACCGTTTAGTATTTCACAAAAAACAAAAAATACTACCGGCTGTTCTGTCTATCTATTTCTGCATGGACCGGAGAAGCTTTGCTTTCTGCCGGTCGAGTGATTTTTTTGGATTATTTTCAAGCTATTTAAACATACCCTTTTTCCAGAAAATCAGGGTGCATACCAACATCAATACGATGGCGGTGCTGACAACGAACCAGAAGTATGGAAGAGGAAGGTCGTTGACGTTGATACCGTAAAGACCGAAGACGATGTTTGGCAGCGCCATGACCATGGTCAGCGCAGTCAGCGTCTTCATCACGATATTCATATTGTTGTTGATGATGGAAGCAAAGGCATCCATGGTGTTGGAAAGGACGTTGGAGTAAATCGAGCACATCTCAATCGCCTGTTTGACCTCGATGATGACGTCCTCCAAAAGCTCTTCGTCCGCATCATAGAGCTTGATGATGCGACCGCGCAAAATCTTTTCCAGAGTTACTTCGGTTGATTTTAACGAGGTCGAAAAATAAACCAGCGATTTTTCCAGTCCCAAAATCTGGATCAGCTCTTTATTTCGCATGGTTTTGTGCAGCAAGTTTTCAGTTGTGTAGGAAATTTTATCGATCTGTTTTAAGTACTGCAAGAATCGCGTTGCGATGCGCAGCAGGATGTTCAGTAAAAATTGTGTGCGCAGATGGGTCTGGATATTCTTGACTAAACCCTGGCTGAGTTCAGAGATGACCGCATTTTCGCGCAGGCAGACGGTGGTGATGAAGCGGTTGTTGGTGATGATTGCCATTGGCATGGTGGAATAGACCACCGTTTTTTCCTCATCCTGTCGCTCTGCTGTCGGCACGTCCACGATGACCAGTGTCTGCTCCTCTTCCGATTCAACACGGGAGCTTTCCTCTTCGTCCAAAGCCGCGCGCACAAAGTCCTGCTCCAAACCCAAAACGTCCACCAGATAGCGGACCTCAGGCTCGGTCGGACAAATTGCACAGACCCAGCAGCCGTCCTCGACTGCATGAATCTGAGAAACTTTTCCGTCTATTGTTTTATAAAAATTGAGCACAGGCGCCCCTCCTATTTTGAGGACAGAACCGCCGTAAAGCCTGTCCCCAACGCTTTTGTTTTGCTGTATGTCGGAAAACCTAACGGGTCAGGCTTCAAAAAACTCACCTCTTATTTGGTAAAAAATCTACATAACAGTTTTATTATATCATAAACTAACCTGATTGCAAGCAAAAAACACCCGAAGCGGTTTTGGAAGGGTGAAGAAATATCAGACAAAAACAGGTAGAAGTTTTGTGCATTTTTTGCTTTTGTAGACAGTTGCGGCTATTTATGGTATTTGCTGTGGTTATTGATGCTGCACGCACGATAAATTTGTTCAAGCAGCATGACGCGGGCAAGCTGATGCGGGAAGGTCATGCGGGACATCGACAGCTTGAGATTGCTGCGCTGTTTGACCGCAGGGTCCAATCCCCAGGAGCCGCCGATGATAAAGCTCATCTGGCTGATGCCGCCGGTCTGCTGGCGCAAAAAGGTTTCGGCAAGCTGCTCGGAGGAAAGCATCTGTCCTTCGATGCACATGGCAACCACAAAGGACTGTGCAGGGATTTTGGACAGGATGCTCTGTCCCTCCTGTGCAAGGCAGCTTTCAATCTGTGCAGCGGAAGGGTCCTGCGGCATTTTGCCTTCGGGCAGCTCGATAATCTGTAATTTGACAAAGGCGCCCAGCCGCTTTTGATATTCTTCGCAGGCGCGGCGCAGATAATCCTCTTTTAATTTTCCGACGGTAATCAGGTCGACTTTGAGCATGGGCAGCTCTCCTTTTCAGATGGGATTTAGCAGTTTCGGTTTTCGTACCAGTATTTCTGGTCAAGGGTGCGGTAGGCAAGCGCTTCGGCAATCTGGGTGCGTCCGATGGTTTCTTCGCCGGCAAGGTCGGCGATGGTGCGGGCGACCTTGACTACACGGTCATAAGCACGGGCGGTCATCCCGAGGCTTTCGAAGGAGCGGCGCAAAAATTCCAGTGCTTCGCCGCTGAGTGGGCAGTAGTGCTGCAACTTTCCGGCAGGGATGCGGGCGTTGCAGTGGAAAGGCTCTCCGGCAAACCGTTCTTGCTGAAGCTTGCGTGCTTTTTCTACGCGCGCGCGGACAACAGCCGAGCTTTCTTCGGTACTGCTGCCGGTCAGGTCGTGAAACTGGACAGGCGCGACCTCGACGTGCAGGTCGATGCGGTCGAGCAAAGGACCGGAGATTTTGGAAATGTAGCGCTGGACAGCATTTTCCGAGCAGGTGCAGGCGATGCTTGGGTGTCCGCGATAGCCACAGGGACAGGGGTTCATGGCAGCAACGAACATCATCGAGCAGGGATAGGTGACGCGGGAGGCGGCGCGGGAGATGGTCACACAGCTGTCCTCGATGGGCTGGCGCAGCACCTCCAGCGACTGCCGCTGAAATTCCGGCAGCTCGTCCAAAAACAAAACGCCGTTGTGCGCAAGGGAAATCTCACCCGGAACCGGGCTGGAGCCGCCTCCGGTCAACCCGGCAGGGGAAACAGTGTGGTGCGGCGAGCGAAACGGTCGGGTGTTCATGATGGGGTGGTCGGGCGGAAGCATCCCTGCAACCGAGTAGATGCGGGTAGTCTGGATGGCTTCCTCAAAGCTGAGTTTGGGCAGGATGGTGGGCAGCCGCTTGGCAAGCATACTTTTTCCGGTGCCGGGCGGTCCAATCAGCAGCAGGTTGTGTCCGCCGGCAGCGGCAATCTCCAGTGCCCGTTTGGCAAATCCCTGTCCGCGCACCTCACAGAGGTCTTCAGTGAAGCGGTTGCCGCTGTCAAGCAGCAGCATCGGGTCGAAGGGGAGAGGAGCAATCTCCTGCTGACCGCAAAGGCAGCGGCAGAGCTGTTCGATGTCCGAAACCGGATAGACCTCCAAGCCATCGACGATGGAAGCTTCTTTGGCATTTGCTTCGGGGACATACAGGCGGAGGATGCCGTCCGCTTTTGCCTGAATTGCCATCGAAAGAACGCCGTTGATGGGACGCAGTTGACCGGACAGACCCAGCTCGCCGACAAAAGCAGATTTTTCCGGCAGAGCCTCCAGCTGCTGGGAGGCAAGCATGACCGCCAGAAAGATGGGCAGGTCAAAGGCAGGACCCGATTTCTTCTGGCTGGCAGGAGCCAGATTGACGGTGATTTTGGCAACCGGCAGTTCGTAGCCGGCGTGGACCAAAGCGGATTGCACCCGAGAGCGGGATTCCTTAACGGCGGCATCGGGCAGTCCGACCACATCGAAGGAAGGGATCGAGCGGCTGAGTGTGGTTTCCACCGTGACCGCATAGGCATCAATCCCGTTGATTCCATAGCTTTTAACGCAACTGTACACTGAAACATCCCTCCATGACAGCAGGATTTTTCTTTATTATACCACAGTTGGGGGAAAGCGAGAACGATATTTGCCAAAGTTTTGGAATGAATTTACATCAGCGGAGCAAAGGCGCGCAGCAGACTGCGCAGGACACGTACCGGCGCTCGCACCGACCGCACCTTTTGCAGGGTGATTTCCTCACAGATGTTCTGGGTTTTCAGGATGTCATCCCGTACCTGTGCAACCATGGGAGAAAGGTAAAAGGCGACGCCGCACTCGAAGTGCAGGTAGAAGCTGCGGAAATCAACATTGGTGGTGCCGACCACCGCAGTGGTGTTGTCACTGACAAACATCTTGGCATGGATAAAGCCGGGGGTGTATTCAAAGATGCGCACCCCTGCGCTCAGCAGCTGCTGGTAGTAGGAGCGGGTGACCATATGAACATACCATTTGTCGGGCACATGAGGAGTGATGATGCGTACATCCACTCCGCTTTGTGCCGCAAGGCAGAGGGCGGAGAGCATCTCGTTGTCCAAAATCAGATAGGGTGTAGTGATATAGACATAGTCGCGCGCATGGTTGAGAATCTGCATATAGACGTTTTCTGCCAGATTGCAGGAATCCAGCGGGCTGTCCCCATACGGTTGGACAAAGCCCGGCGCCAGAAAACTCTCGTTGGGTAAAAAGTCGCACAGATGCAGCTTTTCCTGACAGGTGAACTGCCACAGCTCCAAAAACATCTCGGTCAGACCCTGTACACCCTGTCCGCGCAGCAAAACGGCAGTGTCCTTCCAATGCCCGTGCTTCTCTTTTTCGTTGATATATTCATCGGCAAGGTTGATGCCACCGGTGAAGCCGACGTTGCCGTCAATGACACAAATTTTGCGGTGGTCACGGTAGTTGGTGGCAGCATTCAGGCGCGGGTGGAAGGGATTAAAGACGCCCACCTGAAAGCCCTTCTGCCGCAGCTGTTCGCTATACATGGCAGGCAGGGTGGTGACACAGCCGACGTCATCATACAAAATGCGCACCTGTACGCCGTGCCGCTGCCGCTCCTCCAGTACACGCAGGATACTGTCCCACATCTTTCCGTGCTGCACAATAAAGTATTCCATCAGGATGAACTTTTGGGCGCCGCGCAGCTGTTCGAGCAGCCGCTGATAAAACTGCTCGCCGAGGGAGAAGTATTCCACCTGGGTGTTGCGGTAGACTTCAAAGCCGGAGGTGCTGCTGATATATCCCGCCTGCCGACCGAGCATCGGGTCAATCAGCGACAGCTGCTGCAAGGGTGTGGGCTGCGAAAGGGAGTCGTTTGGATTAAGCGTAACCTTGCCGTGGTCGCGGTGCAGCAGCGAGCGGGTGTAGCTGTCAATCTGCCGTGCCATCCGTCGGCTGTTGCGCTTCATGCCAAACATCAAATAGAAGATGCCGCCCACCAGAGGAATTGCCATGATGAGGATGATCCAGGAAATCTTGTAGGAAGGGTTGTCCTCCCGCGGCAAAATCCAAAGAACCATCAAAAAGCTTAAAATATTGAAGGCAATGCTAATCCAGTATTGCCGGGTGCCAAGCTCGACCAGCGTGAACAGCAGCAAAAACAGCTGCAACAGGATGAGGACAACGATGATGAACAGACGGCTGGTCAGCAGGGTCAGCAGCCTTTTTTTGTGGGAGCGTCGGGCGGACGGCGGTTTGCGGATGTGGGCTCTCAAAGTGGGACACCTCCTGAAAGATAGGAAAAAAAGAGAGGCAAAGGGAAGAACCCCCTCGCCTCTGCGGGAAACATGGTTTTGCGGGAGCAGCTCCCGATGAATGGTTATTCCAGTCCGTTTGGATTTTTGGAGATAAAGTTCCAGCTGCTCTGGCACATCTGGTCGATGGTGCGGGTTGCTTCCCAGCCGAGCATCTCATGTGCTTTGGAGGCATCTGCGTAGCAGGAAGCGATGTCGCCGGCGCGTCTTTCCACAATTTTATAAGGGATGGCATGGCCGCAGGCTTTTTCGAAGGCGTGTACAATCTGCAAAACGCTGGTGCCGTTGCCGGTGCCCAGATTGATTGCCTCCACGCCGGTGTGCGCAAGGCTGTAATCAATGGCTTTGAGGTGTCCCAGAGCCAGGTCTACGACATGGATGTAGTCGCGCACGCCGGTGCCGTCCACTGTGTCGTAGTCGTCGCCGTAAACACTCAGGCAGGGCAGCTTGCCGATGGCAACCTGAGAAACATAAGGCAGCAGGTTGTTCGGGATGCCGTTAGGGTCCTCGCCGATCAAGCCGCTGTCGTGTGCGCCGATTGGGTTAAAGTAGCGCAGCAGTACAACGCTCCATTCGGGGTCTGCGACGTGCAGGTCGCTGAGGATCTGTTCAATCATCACCTTGGTGTAGCCGTATGGGTTGGTCGCAGAGGTAGGCATCCCTTCCTTAAATGGAACCGGGTTGTTCATGCCGTATACCGTAGCGGAGGAGGAGAAGACGATGCGCTTGCACTGATGCTCCTTCATGCTCTGGCAGAGCATCAGGGTGCCGGTGATATTATTGTGGTAGTATTCCAATGGTTTATGCACCGATTCGCCTACCGCTTTGAATCCGGCAAAGTGGATGACAGCATCAATCTTCTGTTCTTCAAAGATACGGTCGATAGCAGGCTTATCCAACAGATCTGCCTGATAAAAAACAGGGCGGGTGCCGGTGATTTTTTCGATGCGGTTGAGGACCTCCGGCTTGGAGTTGGAGAAGTTATCGACGATAACGACCTCTTTGCCGGCGTTGATCAGCTCAACGACGGTGTGGCTGCCGATAAATCCGGTTCCTCCAGTGACGAGAATAGCCATAATATACACTCCTTTATTGATCCTGATAAATTGTGTTTTTCCCTTGCATACAGTATATTCTTCTTAAAAAGCGGTGTCAACTGTGCTGCGGGATTTTACAAAGACTTTACCCTCCGTATGCCTGTGGGTAGCCGCTCTGCGCCATCTGGGCAAGCTGGTCGATCATCGGAAGCCCGCGCAGGCGCATTGCAGAAAAATCCACCGGAATCAGCTGCTGCGAGAGAACCGCAGGAGACTGGCTGTACACAGGGCTTTGAATGATTTGCTCCGGGTCCAGCTGGCTGTCGTAAAAGATGATGTCGGGGACCAGCTCCTCGCTTTCCACCTCGGGATAGCTCCAGCGGGAGCCAAGTTCTCCCAGATTGTCAAAGCCCATCTGGTCCAGCAGTTCTCCTTCCAGCGTTTCGCCGGTTGCCATGGTGTAGTCGGGCTGTGCAAGGTAGACCACCTTCTTTTTAGAGGCGACCCGCACATACTCGGAAGCCGGTTGGATGGCAGTATCCAGCCTTTGCTGGTACTCATTTAAAAAAGCTTCGGCCTTCTGGGTGCCCTCCAAGCCGTAGCAAAGGGAAAACAGAGTGCGATATCGCTCTTTGATGGAGTCGATGCTGTCCGGGTAGTCAAAGCAGATGACCTGAATACCCGCCTGCTCCAGCTGCTCGATGCTGCTTTGACGCATGGGAACAGAAACCAGCACCCAGTCCGGGCGCACGGCAATCAGCTGCTGCAAATTGGGGTTCAGGGCAGTGCCGCAGCTTTGGCTGGCAGAAAGGCTGACCGAAGAGGGGGCATCGGTGCAGGCACCCGAAATCAGGCTGGCAGCTCCGATGTCCCCTAATGCCTGCACCAGGTCGGCAGACAGGACGGCAAGGCTGCGGGGTTTGCTGGCAATCCGATATTCCGCTTCCCCTACGTTCAGCTTGATGGGGAAGGATTCGGTGGAGGTCAGCTCCGAGTGATTTTGTACCTGCGGTTCTTCCTGCTTTTGCATGAAAGAGCAGGAGGAGAACAAAAAGGCTGTGCAAAAACACAGCGCCAGGGTCAGGGCTTGTATCCTTCGTTTCATCCTGATGACGTTCCTTTCCAAAAGATAAAAGGTTCTGTTTTCGTTTATTTTTATTGTAACTTTTTGCAGGGGCAATGTCAATTCATCCTCTTTCTTTTGCTTTTGTGAAAGAAAGGATTGTGTGCAAAAAGAGGAAATCGTTTCCAAAAGGCGGGTGTAACCGTGTTTGGAAAAAGGGGATGGAAATTTGGACAATTCTATGAGATAATAAGAAGTGGTTTTAGATGAGAGCATCTGCAAAGGAGGGAGATTCGGATGATTGTCATGGACCTGGAATGGAACCACGGAACGGTGGACAAGCAGCTGTTGTTGGAGGGACGTACCCTGCGCTTTGAGATCATCCAGATCGGCGCTGTGCAGGTGGACAATCTGGGAAACATCTGCAAAACCTTTGAACGACTGGTAATGCCCTGTGTGCATCGCACCATTATGCCAAAGGTCATCGAGCTGACCGGCATCACTGACAGAAGCCTAAAGGGTCAGCAGGGATTTGTGCAGGTGTGGCAGGACTTTTGCCGCTGGGCGGGGGAAGAAGAGGAGATTGCATTCTGGGGAAACTGCGACAAGGCAGTTTTGCTGTCCAATCTGCTGTACCACAAAATCGACGGAGGAGAAAGCTTGCAGATGTACGACTTGCAGGCGATGTTTGACTGTGCCTTTTTAAAGAGCGGGCAGCAGACCTCGCTGAGCGCTGCCATCGAACAGCTTGGGCTGCCTCCTTACGGAAGTTACCACTCGGCGCTGTCCGATGCTGTTAATGCAGCCAACATCATGCGCAGCTTGGGCGGAGAAAGCTTTGTGTACAAAAATCAGACAAAGGTGCTCGAGCGTCTGCGCCTTCGTTCTGCCCGCCGCAAACGCAAGGAGCAGGAGGAAGGCAGCCTGCTGATGGAGCGCACCCTGACCAACATCACCGACACAGCACAGGTCAAACAGCTGCTGGCGCTGGAGCTGTCCCGACAGCTGGATAACGGCGTGCAGGAGGTGGTCCCGGGCTTTTACCGCAACCACAAAAAGATATGGGCGTACCAAAGCGGAGAGGAATTTTTCAAGGTGACCAGTCACTCCCGACCTGCCTTAAACGGAGAGGGCAAGGACTTTGTGCTACGCTTTTTTAAGATAGACCGCCCGCAGGTTGCGGCACTGCGCGCTTTTAGCAAACGGGCGTATCAGACGACGATGCATCAAAGCCAGCGAGCTGCTCGACGCAGTCGAAAAAAAAGCTCATAATAAAAACCGGCGAAGGAATTCCCTTCGCCGGTTTTTTGGGTTGGCAGTCAAATGCTGTGCAGAGCAGGGAAAACGCTTGTTTTCTCCTGATGGAAGGACTATAATAAAAGATACAATCTGACCTATATTAGAAGAAGAATTCTAATGATGGGACAGAGAAATTTTTGTACGATCAAGGAGGCAACCCACATGGAAGAAAACCGCTTTACATGGAACCTCGAGGACATCTATCCCGATGAGCAGGCATGGTATCAGGACCTTTCCAAGGCAAAGGAACTGACAGCAAAGCTGGCTGCAATGCAGGGAAAGGTCTGTCAGGACGGACATACTTTGCTTGAAGCGCTTGACCTCAGTACCAAATGCAGCGAGTATATTGCAAAGCTGTTTACCTATGCAAGCTGTCACTATGATGCGCAGATGGGCAATGCAGGCTACAAAAAGCTGTATGAAACCATCTGCGGAGAGAACAGCGCAGCTGCCGAGCAGACTTCCTTCCTGATGCCCGAGCTGATGGAGCTGACCCGCGAAAGCTTCGACCGGCTGTGTGTACAGGTACCGGAGCTTGCACTGTATACCCATTACATCGAAGACCTGCTCAGCCAGAAGGAACACATCCTCGACGAGCGCAGCGAGCAGATGCTGGTGCGTATGCAGGACATCCACTCCTCCTTTAAGAAGATTTACACCGACCTGCGTGTCAACGATACCAAGAGTGAGGAGATTGCTGACAGCCAGGGCAATAAGCTGGTGGTCAGCGATGCGACCTACAGCGCAGCGATGGAGCACCCGGACCGCGCTTTCCGCAAAGAGTTTTTTGAAAAGCTGCTGGGTACCTACGGTGGCTATATCAACACCCTTTCCTCCAACTACTATGCACTGGTCAAGACCAACGTCTATATCGCAAAAAGCAGAGGATATTGCAGCGCAAGAAATCAGTCGCTGTCGGAAAACTTTATCCCGGAGGAGGTCTATGACAACCTGCTGGCAACCGTTCGTGCCAACACCGAGCCGTTCCAGCGGTATATCTCGCTGCGCAACCGGGTGCTGGGCTTGGACAAGAGCTATATGTACGACCTGTTCCTCCCAATCGTGCCGGACAGCACCAAAAAGTACAGCTTTGATGAAGCGTATGAGCTGATGCTCAAGGCAACCGCTATTCTGGGCGAGGATTACACTGCGCTGGTCAAACGCTCCCACGAGGAACGCTGGTGCGACGTATATCCAAAACAGGGCAAGGTCAGCGGCGCTTACTCGACCGGAGTTTATGACGTGCATCCTTATATGCTGCTCAACTACAACGGCACACTGGACGACGTCTTCACCCTGCTGCATGAAACCGGACATTCGATGCACAGCTACTACTCCGACCACACCCAGCCGTTCATCTATTCCGACTACACCCTCTTCTGTGCAGAGGTTGCTTCCACCACCAACGAGATGCTGTTGTATCATTATCTGCTCGACCACGCGCAGACCAAGGAAGAAAAGGCAGTTCTGCTTTCCAAGCACCTCAACGACATCCGCTCCACCTTCTACCGTCAGACGATGTTTGCTGATTTTGAAAATCAGACCCACAAGATGGTGGAAGCAGGTCAGCCGCTGCTGCCGGATGTTCTGTGCGAAATCCATCGTAAAATCAACGAGGATTACTACGGACCGGACTTTGTTGCCGACCGCTTTATCTCCTATGAGTGGGCGCGCATCCCGCACTTCTACCGCGCCTTCTATGTTTACCAGTATGCGACCGGAATCTCCGCTGCCGTTGCGATTGCCAACCGCATCCGCAAACTGGGTCAGCCGGCTATCGAGGATTACAAAAACTTCCTGCGCTCCGGCTCGAGCGACCATCCAATCGAGCTGCTCAAGATTGCCGGTGTGGATATGGCATCTCCACAGCCGATTCTGGACATCATCGAAGACTTTAACCAGACCCTCAAACAGCTGGAAGAACTGCTGTAAATCAGAAGTTCAAAGAACTTTAGAAAAGGCGGCGTCCGTTTTGATGCGGACGCCGCCTTTTTGCGTGGTCGGGCAGGGCGCGGTGTTGCTTTTTTGTCCTTGCTGTGATAAAATGCTGAGGAGAAAACAAGTAGGATGAAACAGAAGAAGGAGGAAGCTGGAATGGCGATATTCTGTCCGCTGTACAGCGGGAGCAGCGGCAACAGTGCCTATGTGGATGCAGGAGAAAGCTCGCTGCTGATTGATCTGGGTGTCAGCTGCAAGGCGGCAGTGACTGCTCTGAATACATTGGGAGCAGACTTTAGCAAACTCAAGGGTGTTCTGATTACCCACGAGCACAGCGATCACATCAAAGGGCTGCGGGTGTTTTTAAAAAAATATCCTCTTCCTCTGTACGCTTCGGCGCCGGTGCTGGAATATTTGCAGGAGAATGTCGAGCTACCAGCTTCGGTGAGCCTGCATGAAGCAGATCCGGAGGGCTTTACTGTCGGCGATATGCAGATTAAACCCTTTGCGACCTGCCATGACAGCGTGGGCAGTTTAGGATACCGCATCATGCTGCCGGATGGGGAGGAATTGGGCTTTGCCACCGACCTTGGCTGCTATACGGCAGCGGTGGAGGAAGGTCTGCGCGGCTGTGGGACGGTGATGCTCGAGTCCAACTACGACGATGGCATGATTTTAGCATCCGACTACCCTTATTATTTAAAAAGAAGAATCCAGTCGAACAACGGGCATCTGTCCAACAACGACTGTTCGGCAGTGCTGCCGCAGCTGGCAGCCAGCGGGACCAAACAGTTTGTGCTGGGACATTTGAGCCAGAACAACAATATGGGATTGCTGGCACATCAGGCGTCGGAGCAGGCGCTGCTGCAATCGGGTCTGTCGCCGCAGGATTTCACCTTGCAGGTGGCACAGCGCAGTCAGCCAAGCACACCGATCATTTTATAAGTTAGGTAAATATAAAAGCGGGCAGGAACCTGATTGGTTCCTGCCCGCTTGTTGTTTTGTTGTATGGAGATAGTCTGTGTCCGTGCAGTTGGATTTTGTTTTCCGTTTTCCTATCGGCTCCAAATCAGCTGACCGCCCAGGTACACATGGTCGATGCCGTCAGTATCAATGGAGGTCAGGTAATCGCCGTGGGAAGCGAAGGGGGATACCGGAACCTTTCTTGCGCGGATGAACAGGTCATTTCCTTCCTGCTTGAGCTGCCATCCTCGAAGGGCGACGGCGGATTCTACAACAGTCACCTGTAAATCCAGATAGGACGGATGCTCTGTAATCTGATATGCCAGCTGCTTGCCGTCGACTGGTTCGCCGATGAGCAGCCAGCCGGACAGCACACAGGCGGCTGTCACCAGCAAAACGGTAAGGATGATTCCGATTTTCTTTTTCATGGGACTCCTCCTTTTGGGTGGGGATGGGTTTCCTTTTCTTGAGTTTATCATAATTTCCAGTGCCTGACAATAAAACGATGCAGAAAGGCAACAGCCTTCGCCCAAAGAAAAAGAAAAAATTTTAAATGGTGTGTATATTTGACGGCAAGCTGCATAGGATATAGGGTGAACTTTTTTATGAACAAGATGGAAGGAGGATTTTGAGATTGAAACAGCACACCCTACCCCAGCAGCACCAAAAGCAGGAGCATCCGACCCGAGAACACAAGCCGGTATATGAAAGCTGTCGTCAGTGGTTTATGACCGAAGGAGATGTCGATGACTTTATCTTCTATCACAGCGAGGAACAGGTCAGCCAGAGATAAAAAGAGAGCCGTTTTCCTTACAGGTGTCCTGCAAGAAAAACGGCTCTCTTTCTACTTATCGGATGTGATTTTGGTAAACAGGGGTGTAGCTGTCATCTTCGACCAGATAGACGGTATCAACGTCTTCATCAAAAATGCCCGACTGAACGAACTGCTCGATGTCCTCCTCCAGAAGGAATTTTACACAGGTTCCGCAGGAGGAGCTGAGCTTGCGCGGAACAGGCATCAGCATCGGTTTTTTCTCGGTGCCTTTGAGATGACGGGAGAAATTCACCGCAGCAAAGTGGGTGAAAAAGGTTGCGATGTAGGTCAATGTTACCATCCTTTTCTTTTGCGACTTGTTTTGCGACGCACTACACCTTACCGATTATTTTTTAAGGGTCAGGTGGAAATCGTCTCCGTCTTCGGAAACGCTGACGGTGAAGCCTGCATTCTGCGCAAAACGGGTGACGTTTTCTTTTGCGGTGCCGTTGTCTACAATGATTTCAAAGCATTTTGCGGAAGGGGAAGCTTCCAGTGCTTTTTTGGTCATCAATACCGGCTGTGGGCAGGAAAGTCCACGTGCGTCTACGATCTGTTTGTCTGCCATATCATTCAGCTCCTTTGCTCGGATTGGAAAGGTTATCGGTTATGCGTTCTTTTTAGCTTTTGCGATGTTCAGGGAAGCAACCACCAGCATGACTGCCAGACCGATGAGGACAGCAACCTTGCCTGCGATGGATGGACCGCCTGCGCTTTCAGCACTTGCAGCAGCTCCGGCAAGACCGAAGTTGTGTGCGAAAGCAGCGCCGACGATGTAACCCAGAACGGTGATAGCGGAGTCTGCGTTGCCCTCACCGGTGAGGATGAGCTGACGCAGAGGGCAGCCGCCCAGCAGGACAGAACCGAAGCCGACGACCAGCATACCCATAAAGTTCCAAAGGTGCATAGCGTGTGCAACCGGCTGACCGGTGAAGCCAAGGTGGAAGTTGCCGGTGACCAGGTTGCCAATCAGAGCTGCAATAATAATTGTAACAAATCCCAGCAGCAATTTCCAGTCTTTAAACAGAACAAGGTCGCGGATACCAGCTACCATGCACATACGGGATCTCTGGCAGAGTGCGCCAACGACCAGACCGGCGATGAGAGCCACGATAATGGGAGCGTGCATCGAGCCAGGTCCTTTTTCGCTGAAGACAAACAGGGAAGGAACCAGCAGGAACAGCACAAACAGCAGACCCAGACCGACCGGCAGAGCAACACCTTCGGAGGTGGTGAGCTTATAAGTACGCTTGAGGGAGAAACCTTTGTTGAGGAAGAAGATACCGACCAGGATACCAACGGCAAAACCGGCAAGACCAACGATTGCGTTCAGGTCGCCGCCGCCGATACGCAGTACCATACGCAGAGGACAGCCCAGGAATACCAGAGCGCCAATCATAACAAAAGCGCCCAGGAAGAAGCGGGTGACCGGAGCGGAGCCGCCTTTTGGAGAAAATTCCTTGCTGACCATTGCCATGATGAGTGCGCCGCCGATTAAGCCCACGATCTCAGGTCGGAAGTACTGCACAACAGGTGCAGAGTGCAGCTTGGTGGCACCGGCGATGTCACGCAGGAAGCAGGCGATACAGAATCCCATGTTTTTCGGGTTGCCCAGCATGACCAGAACAACTGCAATCAGACCGATTACAGCGCCGGTAACAACAATGCCGGCATAAGCTTTTTTGTCCTTCATAAACACATCTCTCTTTCTGCTTGGACAGGCAAAGCCTGTCGAAGATTATGATACTTTCGTAAACAGTTTATAACAGATGAAGAGAAAAGAAAAATAGTTTTTCTCTATTATATTATACAAATGGATTGAATTTATAAATAATGGTGGAACAAAGCGGAAAAGATGGTATAATGTAAACGAGGGAAACTGCCCTTTTAAGCCAAAATCACAAATGGGGCAGTTGCAGCCAAGCAATGCAGAAGAAGGAGAAGGATCATGAAAAGGGTATATCTGGACAACGGAAGCACATCTTATCCAAAGGCGCCGGGCGTAGGACAGGCAGTGTTTGATTTTATTGAAAACATCGGCACCAATGTCAACCGCGGCGGCTATGAAGCTGCCTATGCGGCAGAGGATGTCATCATTGAAACCAGAGAGATGCTGTGCAAAATGTTTCATTTTGATAAGATCAAAAATGTGATTTTTACTCCGAGCATCACCTACTCCCTCAACTATATTATAAAAGGATACCTGCGCGCGGGAGACCATGTCCTGGTTTCCGCAATGGAGCACAATGCCATGATGCGCCCGCTGACCCAGATGCTTGAGCAGGGCGTAGAGTTTGACCGCGTCCCCTGCAACCAGCAGGGCGAGCTGCTCATCGACCAGATGGAGGGAATGATCCGTCCAAACACCAAGGCGGTACTGATGCTGCACGCCTCCAACGTTTGTGGCACCCTGATGCCGGTCGAGCAGGTGGGACAGCTGTGCAAAAAGCACGGATTGACCTTTATTCTGGATGCGGCACAGACAGCGGGTGCCTTCCCCATCGACATGGAAAAGATGAACATTGATGTGCTCACCTTCACCGGACACAAAAGCCTGCTGGGTCCACAGGGAATCGGCGGATTTTTGGTCAGCGACGAGGTTGCGCAGCAGATGGTCCCGCTGGTCACCGGCGGCACCGGCAGCGTTTCCGACTCGGAGGTGCAGCCGGACTTTCTGCCGGATAAATTTGAATCCGGTACCCAGAACATCCCAGGTATCTACGGACTGCACGCTTCTCTTTCCTTCCTGGAAAGAACCGGTATCGAAAATATCCATCAGCATGAGATGAGTCTGTGCAAGGCATTTATTGAAAAAATCGATGACCTGCATGAGGATTGCATCCGTCTGGTCGGAACCCGCGACATGGAAAAGCGTGGACCGGTGGTTTCTCTGGACTTCCAGGGCAGGGATAACGCAGAAATCTCCTTCCTGTTGGACAGTGAGTATGGAATCAGCACTCGCTGCGGGATGCACTGCGCTCCAAATGCCCATAAAACGCTGAATACCTACCCGCAGGGCACCGTTCGTTTTGCCTTTGGATGGGCAAATCGTATGGAGGATGTGGACTGGGCAGTCAAGGCGATTCGGGAAATTCTCCAAAAATAGAGAAGCACCCTGTTATTTTTATGACACACACGTTTTTTTGAACAAATAGGGATAAAAATTTTGTGATATAGTGTTTATTGGCTCGTTAAATAATATACAAACTGAACAAAAAAGCGGCATAAAAACTTACATTGAATTTATCGCTTACCCCCTTGCAATTTATCGAAAAATCAGATATAATAAAGCCAGTGAAATCGGAAATATCTATTAAGGAAATCAAACACAATAGATATAATCAATATAGCAAACCGCTAAAACCCTTTTCACGACATTAATATTTGGTTGAAAGCATCGGGAGAATCCCCAAGGGTTGTAAACAAGAGTGCCGCAGCCGATCGGGGTGCCGTAGGGAATAAGCAGCAGGGAATGCCATCCCTGGTCTGTAAAAATCTCAGGCCCAAGCACCGATGCCAGACAAATCTCTGGAAGCACCCGCCAGACTACGGGTAAACAGAGCGAAAGGCACGTCGGTTGTTTTTTGCTCTTTTTTTATACGCTGAAAAATAGATTGCGGGAGACAGAGAAAATGAAATTTGTGATCGTAACAAACAATCCGAAGGTTCGTGACGAACTGGGACAGGAATTCGATGTCGATTATGCAGACATCACCTATCGAGAGATTTTGTGCAAGGTGCGGGATATGATCTATGAAGGTCATAAGCTGCTGACCCACCCGCTTTCGGGAAGTGTCAAGCCAAACGAAACCCCGTACAAGTCCATTTTGGTCGCAAAGAAGACCGGCAAGATGGATGTGCAGGACGCATCCATCATTGAAAACAGTATCATTACTGCGGACAAGTTTTCGGTTAAGTTCCCGGAAATGCCGCAGAGTGTCAGGGAAGATTTCCAACTGATCGATTCCACATTGATCCGCTCTGCACTGATGAGCATCCCTGATATTTTTTAATGCGCTTACATTGAGCCTCCCAAGAGGTTTGATTTAAGAAAGATAAAGGGTTTTATATTAACAAGGAGGTGTTCGCTTTGAAAAAGTTGGAACTCGGTAATATTCTCATTCACGATGTTCAGTTTTCAAACGAAGGTTCAAAAGTAGAAAACGGCGTTTTGTACGTTAACAAAGAAGAAATCTGCAAAATCGCTCTGGAAGATGAAAATATCGCATCCTGCGAAGTTTTCCTCGCTCGTCCAGGTGAAAGCGTAAGAATCACACCTGTTAAAGACGTCATCGAGCCTCGCGTAAAAGTAGAAGGCAAAGGCGGCATTTTCCCAGGATGGATTGCTAAAGTTGACACCGTTGGCGAAGGCAGAACCCACGTTCTCAAAGGTGCTGCTGTTGTTACCACCGGTAAGATCGTAGGCTTCCAGGAAGGTATCATCGATATGACCGGTCCTGGCGCAGACTATACCCCATTCTCCAAGACCATGAACGTTGTTGTTAAAATGGAGCCAGTAGAAGGCCTCAAACAGCACGAGCATGAGTACGCTCTGAGAATCGCAGGCTTCAAGATCGCTTGCTTCCTGGGCGAACTGGGCAGAAACGTTACTCCAGATGAAGTTAAAACTTACGAGTTCGACAACATCGTTGAGTCCGCTGCTAAATATCCAAACCTGCCAAGAGTTGCATATGTACAGATGCTTCAGTCCCAGGGTCTGCTGCATGATACCTATGTATACGGCGTAGACGCAAAGAAAACTCTGACCACCATCATCACCCCAACCGAGGTTATGGACGGTGCAATCGTTTCCGGTAACTGCGTATCCTCCTGTGATAAGAACCCAACCTACGTTCACATGAACAACCCTGTTGTTACCGACCTGTTCGAGCAGCACGGTAAGACCCTGAACTTTGTTGGTATGATCATCACCAACGAGAACGTTTACCTCGCAGACAAAGAGCGTTCCTCCAACTGGTCCGCTAAACTGGCTAAATACCTGGGCTGCGACGGCGTTATCATCTCTCAGGAAGGCTTCGGCAACCCGGATACCGACCTGATCATGAACACCAAGAAGATCGAAGCTGAGGGCATCAAGACCGTTATCATCACCGATGAGTACGCTGGCCGCGATGGTAAGTCCCAGTCTCTGGCTGACGCTGACCCATCTGCTGACGCAGTAGTAACCGGCGGTAACGCTAACCAGGTAATCGTACTGCCTCCAATGGAGACTGTATACGGTCACCTCGAGTTTGTTGACACCATCGCTGGTGGTTCTGCAAACAACATCGACGCTCACGGCAACATCACCGTTGAGATCCAGGCAATCACCGGTGCTACCAACGAAACAGGCTTCAACTACCTGTCCGCTAGATAATAGGAAGGGAAGGAAATACGATGAGCAAAATCAGAGTAGTACAGTACATTAACCAGTTCTTCGCTCAGATCGGTGGCGAAGAAAAAGCTGACATCCCAGCTGAACTGCGCGAAGGTCCAGTAGGTCCTGGTCTCGCATTCAACCAGGCTTGGGGTGAAGAAGCTGAAGTTGTTGCAACCATCATCTGCGGCGACTCCTACTTCAACGAAAACCTTGAAAAAGCTCAGGCTGAGGTTATTGAGATGGTTAAATCTCAGAACCCAGATATGTTCATTGCTGGTCCTGCATTCAACGCTGGTCGTTACGGCGTAGCTTGCGGTACTATCGCAAAAGCTGTTCAGGACAACCTCAACATCCCTGTTCTGACCGGTATGTACATCGAGAACCCAGGCGCTGATATGTTCAAGAAAGACGTTTACGTTGTTTCTACCAAGAACAGCGCTGCTGGTATGAGAGATGCCGTTAAGAAAATGGCTCCTCTGGCTCTCAAGCTGGCTAGACATGAAGCTATCGGCGCATCCTGCGAAGAAGGCTACATGCCAAACGGCATCCGTGTAAACCTCTTCGAAAAAGAGAGAGGTTCCAAACGTGCTGTTAAGATGCTGATCGCTAAGCTCAACGGCAAACCATACACCACCGAGTTCCCAATGCCATCCTTCGACCGTGTTGCTCCAAACCCGGCTGTTAAAGATATGGCTCATGCAACTGTTGCTCTGTGTACTTCCGGTGGTATCGTTCCACACGGCAACCCAGACAGAATCGAGTCCTCTTCCGCTTCCAAATACGGCGAGTACGACATCGAAGGCGTTATGGACCTCAAAGAAGGCGAATGGGAAACTGCTCACGGCGGTTACGACCCAGTATACGCTAACGAAGACTCCGACCGCGTTCTGCCAGTTGACGTTCTGCGCGACATGGAAAAAGAAGGCCGTATCGGCAAACTGTACAGATACTTCTACAGCACCACCGGTAACGGTACTGCAGTTCTGTCCTCCAAAAAATTTGCTGCTGAATATGCTGCAAAGATGAAGGCAGATGGGGTGGATTGCGTTATCATGACTTCCACGTGAGGAACCTGCACACGTTGCGGCGCAACGATGGTTAAAGAAATCGAACGTGCAGGTCTGCCAGTAGTTCACATCTGTACTGTAACCCCAATTTCCATGACAGTTGGTGCAAACAGAATCGTTCCAGCTATCGCAATTCCTCACCCACTGGGCAACCCAGCTCTGACTATGGAAGAGGAAAAAGTTATCAGAAGAAAGATCGTTGAGACCGCTCTCGAAGCTCTCGAGACCGAAGTTGACGATCAGACCATCTTCGACGTTAAATATTAATCTGTTTTAAAAGGCTTGGTCAGGGAGGAATCTCCCCTCCCTGACTAACTTTTAAAAAATATATGTAGGGAGACGATTACAATGGATAAAGTTTATGACATTATCGTGTTAGGTGCAGGTCCTGCAGGTTTGGCTGCTGCTTCTTATGCTGGCCGTGCAAGAATGGACACACTCCTTATTGAAGGAACAAAAGACGGCGGACAAATCGTTATCACCAACGAAATCGAGAACTATCCAGGCTCCCTGGAAGAAGAATCCGGCCCGTCCCTGATTGCCAGAATGACAAAACAGGTAGAAAAATTCGGTGCTGACCGCGTTACAGACACAATCGTTGACGTAGAGCTTGAAGGTAAAGTAAAACACCTGAAAGGCAACCATGGCGATTACTATGCAAAAGCTGTTGTTATCGCTACCGGTGCTTCCCCACGTCCGATTGGCTGCCCAGGTGAAAAAGAATTCACCGGTAAAGGTGTTTCTTACTGCGCAACCTGTGATGCAAACTTCTTCGAAGATTTTGAAGTATACGTAGTAGGCGGCGGCGACTCTGCTGTTGAAGAAGCTATGTACCTCACCAAATTCGCAAGAAAAGTAACTCTGGTTCACAGACGTGACGAGCTCAGAGCTGCTAAATCCATCCAGGAAAAAGCATTTGCTAATCCAAAGATGGCATTCATGTGGAACACCACAATCGAAGAGATCAAAGGCGACGGCGTTGTTACATCTATGATCGTAAAAGACACCAAAACCGGCGAGACCAGAGAGATTGAGGCTGATGAGGAAGACGGAACATTTGGTATCTTCGTATTCGTAGGTTTCGATCCTAAATCCCAGCTGTTCGAGGGCAAACTCGAGATGGAAAATAGATACATCGTTACCGACAAATACATGCATACTTCCGTTCCAGGCGTATTCGCAGCTGGTGACGTTATCGTTAAACACCTGCGTCAGGTAGTTACCGCTTGTGGCGACGGCGCTGTTGCAGCTACCGAAGCTCAGCACTACGTAGAGAACCTGGCTGACTAATTGCCAGGATTTCCATCCAAAATCCAGGGAACGTTTTAAAAAGTTCGGTTTAATGAGAGTTTGAAGCCGGCACTTTTGGAATGTTCCAGAAGATAAAAATCTAAAAAAGTGGGACTGCAATCCGAACACGAGAATGCGCCTCTTTTAAAGAAGGAGATTTTGCAATTATGTTGGAAGTAACAAAAGAAAACTTCGAATCTGAAGTACTGCAGGCTGAAGGCTATGTATTCGTAGACTTCTTTGGCGACGGCTGTGTTCCATGTGCTGCTCTGATGCCACATGTACACGCTCTGGCTGACAAATATGCAGACAGCAAGCTCAAATTCTGCTGCATGAACACCACTAAAGCAAGACGTCTTGCTATCAAACAGGGCATCATGGGTCTGCCTGTAATGGCTATCTACAAAGATGGCGCTCAGGTAGAGGCTCTGGTTAAGGAAGACTGCACCCAGGATTCCATCACCGCTCTGGTTGAGAAATACGTCAACATGTAATCTTCCCGCTTTTGCAGGGGATTACCAATTCATTTAACCAAAGCAGCATAAGGCTGTTTTGATAAACCGGTGATTCGGTTCATCGGAGAAAGAAATAAGGAGGATTTAGTCATGAGCCTTTTGAATGGTAAAAAAGTTATCATCATCGGCGACAGGGACGGCGTTCCAGGCCCAGCAATCGAAGAATGCGTAAAGACTGCTGGCGCTGAGGTAGTATACTCCTCTACGGAATGCTTTGTCTGAACTGCCGCTGGCGCAATGGATTTGGAAAATCAGAAGAGAGTTAAAGATTTCGCTGATCAGTATGGTGCTGAGAACATCGTAGTTGTTCTGGGTGCTGCTGAGGGCGAAGCTGCTGGTCTGGCTGCTGAAACAGTAACCGCTGGCGACCCAACTTTTGCAGGTCCATTGACAGGAGTTCAGTTAGGACTCACAGTATATCACGTTTGCGAACCAGAAATCAAAGATGAAGTCGACCCAACTGTTTACGATGAGCAGGTAGGTATGATGGAAATGGTTATGGATGTAGATGACATCATCTCTGAGATGAGCTCTATCCGCGACGAATACTGCAAATACCTCTAAACCGAAGTTATAGGTGGTGTGGTGGTGTGGTGATGAATCACCATGCACCGCACCGCCTATTTTCTTTTTTTACACGCTGTCCGTTATGGACAAACTTTACGTTATTTTTATGACGATAAAGAAATGCCTATTGGCAGAAAGCACAGTGCAAGGTGCCTTCTTGTGTAAAAAAAGCAGAATTCTGCAAAAATCCATGACAACCCGCCTATTTTAGTGTATACTGATTATATGGGACTTGTCCTCCTTTTTTGTGATACAAAGGCGGGTCTCTGTACGCTCGGGCGCGTCCTTTCGCGTGCGGGCAAACGTTGTAAAAACCGGGATTCTGCGGACAGGCAGCCGGTTTTTAGCAAGGAAAAGATTCATCAATAAAATGAATGAGAGGCGTGACTGCAATGAACAGTGTAATCAAAGGCGCAAGCTACATTCTTGCCCATACACCAGACATGGTAATGGAAAATGGTACCACCCAGACCACCGAGAAAATCGTAAACCCAGGTTCTGAGTACCTCAAAGAACTGCCAAATCACATCAGAACTTACGAACAGGCTCTGGCATATCTGCCAAACCAGGCTTACATCGGCAATATGCATCCAGACGAACTGGGCAAATACCCACAGCCATGGGTAGACACCACCGTTGACGGCCTGAACAAGAGAGAGGGTAAATTCGGCGAAATCATGCCTGAAGATGAGTTCTACATGCTGATGCAGTGCGTAGACGTTTTCGAGCTGGTTATGCTGGATAAAGAGTTCGTAGCTCAGGTAAAAGATAAATTTGCTGCTAACCCAGTAATCGACGAGACCATCGTTGCTAGAATCCACGAAGGCGTTGATGCTTCCGAGATCGAGCACTTTGTAAACGAAGAGCACGCTGAACCACTGGTATATGGCGGCAAAACCATCGGTTTCGTTAAGAGAGCACATGACGTTGACGAAAACCTCTCCGCTCACACCATGCTGGAGAACATGGTTTCCAAAGCATCTGCTGTTCTGTCCCTGCTGCACCTGATCCGTGTTACCGGCATCGACAAAAACGAGATCGACTACGTTATCGACTGCTGTGAAGAGGCTTGTGGTGATATGAACCAGCGTGGTGGCGGCAACTTCGCAAAAGCTGCTGCTGAGATTGCTGGTCTGAACAATGCTACCGGTTGTGACGTCCGCGGCTTCTGCGCTGGCCCAACCCACGCATTCATCAACGCTGCTTCCCTGGTTAAAGCTGGTACCCACAAACACGTTGTAGTTGTTGCTGGTGGTTGTACCGCTAAACTGGGTATGAACGGTAAAGACCATGTTAAGAAAGGTCTGCCAATCCTGGAAGATATGATCGGCGGTTTCGCTATCCTGCTGGGCGAAAACGATGGTATCAACCCAGAAGTTGACACCGAGCACACCGGCAAACACACCGTTGGTACCGGTTCCGCTCCACAGAACGTAATCTCCTCTCTGGTAACCAATCCTCTGGATGCTGCTGGACTGAAGATCACCGACGTTGACAAATACTCTGCTGAGATGCAGAACCCAGATATCACCAAACCTGCTGGCGCTGGCGACGTTCCGCTTGCTAACTACAAGATGATCGCTGCTCTGGGCGTTAAGAGAGGCGAGCTGGAGAAGAAAGATCTGGCTACCTTCCCTGCTGAGCATGGTATGGTAGGCTGGGCTCCAACCCAGGGTCATATCCCATCTGGTGTTCCATATGTAGGCTTCTGCCGCGAAGACATCCTCGAGGGCAAAGTAAACAGAGCTATGATCATCGGTAAAGGTTCTCTGTTCCTTGGCCGTATGACCAACCTGTTCGACGGCGTATCCGTAATGATCACCAAGAACTCCGGCAAGACCGAAGAAGCTGCCGTTTCCGAAGAGCACATCAAAGGCCTGATCGGCAAAGCAATGAAAGATTTCGCTGCTTCCCTGCTGGCTGCTGCTGACGAAGAATAATTTTGCAGGTTTGTTTTAAATCTGTAAACTGAAAGGAATGAGGAGATCATTATGGCACAGATTGAAAAAATGATTGCCAAAACTTTCATGGACATTGCAACCGGTCTGGAAACTGGCTCCTTCGGAGCAAGACCAAAGATCGCTGTAACCGGTCTTGGAAGCGAACATGGCGAAGCAAACTCTGTGGAAGCTGCCGTACTGGCTGCTGACAGAGGTGTTGATGTTACCCTCATCGGCACTGCTGAAAACGAAAAATTTACTACCGTTAAGGTTTCTGATGAAGACGAAATGTACAAGGAAATGGAAAAAATGCTGGATTCCGGCTCCATCGACGGCTGCGTTACCATGCACTATCCATTCCCAATCGGCGTTTCCACTGTTGGTCGTGTTGTTACCCCAGGTAAAGGCAAACAGATGTTCATCGCAAACACCACCGGTACTTCCGCTGCTGAAAGAATCGAAGCGATGATCCGCAATACCATTGCTGGTATCATCACTGCGAAAGCTTGCGGCATCAAAAACCCAACCGTTGGTATCCTGAACGTAGATGGCGCTAGACAGTGTGAAGGCGCTTTGAAAGAACTTCAGGCTAACGGCTATGACATCCACTTTGCAGAATCTTCCCGTGCAGACGGCGGCTGCGTAATGAGAGGTAACGACCTGCTGGTCGGCGCTTGTGACGTTATGGTCACCGACTCTCTTACCGGTAACATCCTGATGAAGATGATGTCTTCCTACTGCACAGGCGGCAGCTATGAGGCTGTTGGCTACGGCTACGGTCCTGGTATCGGCGAAGGTTACGACAGACTGGTTCTGATCGTATCCCGCGCTTCCGGTGCTCCTGTCCTGGCAAACGCTATGGAATATGCTGCACAGCTGGTAAAAGGCAATTACAGAGAAATCGCTGCAAAAGAATATGCAGCTGCTAAGAAAGCTGGTCTGGAGAAGGTTATCGCTGCTCGCAAACCAGTGAAGAAAGAAGCTTCTGAAGAAGTCGTAGAGTGCCCACCAAAAGAGATTGTAACCGCTTCCGTTGCCGGTATCGAGGTTATGGACCTGGAGGACGCTGTACAGGCTCTGTGGAAAGCAAAGATCTACGCAGAAAGCGGAATGGGCTGCACCGGACCTCTGGTTATGATGTCTGAAGCAAACCATGACAAAGCTGTTGAGATCCTCAAAGCTGCTGGCTATATTTCCTAGTTCTTTTTTGAAAGCACAGGAGAAATCGTTACAATAGAGAGCGGCTTTTGATGCTTTTCTAACATAAAAATCGTTACAAAATAAGGTACACAGCTTTTGCCTTTGGGCATCGGCTGTGTACCTTTTTTGTTTTTCTGAAAAAGCATCGGACAGGTGAGTTTTTCACATTTTCAATGGGGATTTGTTGAAAACAGGCAAGTAAAAAGCGGAAGGGCATCCATTGGATGTCCTGCCGCTTGATGGTTTATAAAGATTTTTTAAAATCGTACCGGAGGCAAAAAGCCTTCAAAGATGATGGCGTCATATTGATGGATAGCTGCCTCATAATCCTGTTCACGGATGGTCCAGCCGACGGTGAGCGCACCACAGCTCTTGCAGAAGGAGAAGGAATGACTGTCCTGTGCAAAGCGGTGGTCGTAGGCGATGAAATGAGGCTTGGAAAGGATATTGAACATCATGCCGCCCAACGCCGCCGAAGAAATGGCAGTCAGCGGGTTGCCCTTGGAAGGAATGTGGGTCGCCAGCTGCCCGCGCATGATCTGTGGCTCGTTTTTGGCAAACCAGCCCATAATCAGTGGGTTCATGGATTCGATGCAGTAGTCGCCCGGATAGTTGCGCAGCAGGTCATAGACCTTCAGACAGGTCCGTTCAATCCGCTCGGTGGATTTGATTTCCACAATCAGCGGGACCCTTCCATTGACCTGTGCCAGTACCTGGGAAAACAGCGGAATCTTCTCAAAGGTTTCACCCAGATTATATTCCTGTAGCTGCGCATAGGTTGCCTGCTCGATGACCAGAGGGGAGGAACACATCCGTTGCAGGTCGTCATCGTGGAAAACAACAATTTTTCCATCGGCGGTCATCTGCAAATCCAGCTCGATGCCGTAGCCTGCCTGTGCAGCAGCTTCAAAAGCAGATAGGGAGTTTTCACAGCGGGTCTGATTATCAAATAAGCCGCGGTGGGCAAAACAGCGGTGGAAAAATTTTCTTTGCAGTGGGTGCTTCTGGAAGGAGGGCATGACACACAGCGCACAGGCGCCGGCGCCCATCAAAGCAAGGGAGAGCAGGTGCTTCATAACAAACCTTCTTTCATTTTTGGTGTAGCGTTCTGTTGGACAGGGACTCAGCGGTCCAACGATTCGTTTTCAAAGGCATTTTCCAACATCTCTCCTTCGGCACCGCACTCGCCTTCGTTTTCCTCTTCGGTGTCTGCTTCGTCGGGCAGCACCTTGGTCTGGCGGGCAAGGGTGTATTCCCTCTGTGCCATCTGCTCGACCGATGGATTAAAGTCGGAGAGATAGAGGTCAGGGTCGCGGCTCAGACGCTCCAGGTCGATACGCGCAGTCAGGCAGGCGTCGGAGGAAGGATGTTCGGTCTGGCTGATGATGCCGTTGCCCAGCTTGGTAGCAGAAAACGGACCGTAGATGCCGCTGATGGCGCGGAAGGGCAGGTCCATAAAGTCGCCGGTCAGCCAAGAGGCAACCGCAAACACCGGCTGCTCCTGACAGCGCATGAAGGCACAGCTTTGGAAGAAGGCGCTGCTGCGGCTGGAACAGAAGGCAGAAGGACACAGCAGCAACTGGGAGCCAAGCGAATGGGCAGCCCGTGCAGCTTCAAAAAGGCGCTGGTCCATACCAGTTAAAACCGAGATGCGGCAGAGTTTGGTCTGCACCGTCTGAAGCTCCTTGCCGGGGAGGATGCCACACAGCTTTTCCTGTGGGGAGAGGTGCAGCTTGTCCTGCTGCAGGATGATGGTGCCGTCCGGGTCAAACAGAAAGGCGCGGTTGACCAAGCCCTCGCGGGTGCGCACGATGGTCGTTCCGGCTAAAATGTAGACCGAAGCTTTGATGGCAAGCATCGAGAAGAAGCGGATATAGCTTTCATACAACGGCTGTGCCAGATATTTGGTGTAGAAGGAGAGAGCTTCTTGGACCGGTTCGGTGTCACCGTTGAGCAGGTCCTCGGAGAACTGGTAGCACAGGTCGAAGAGAGAAGAGGAGCTGAGCAGCGGGAGCAAACCGACATACTCGGGAAAGACAATCAGCTGGCTGCCGTCGGATACAGCGCGGTTGACACTGCCCAAAACCATCTCCAGGGCATCCTTGGCAGGCAGCTCGTTGTGCAGTGCCATCTGCACACAGGAAACCTTGATGTTGTTGGGACTGACAAAGTCCAGCGAGCGGGAAAGACGGATGTCTGTCTGCTCCAGCACCCGGTCCAGCTTCGGGATGCTCCAGTTGGAGAGCAGCAGCTTGGAGGCAGCAACATATTTGAGCTTCATCTAGCAGATGCCTCCCTTCCCGTAGATGCGTAGGTCCAGCTTTTGCGGAAGGTTGCCGCCAAAGTCACTGCGCTGTAATTTGTTCAGATACAGCTTGGCAAACAGGTTGTGAGAGCTTGCAGGCGGCACCAGATAGCCGCTTTCATCCTGTGTCAGGCTGCACGGCGCAGCTACCGCAGAAAAACAGTTGCAGCATCCCACCACATAGACGCCGTTGGACTGCGCCGCATTCCAGATACCGGTGGTGAGCATATGGCGGCTGAGCTGGTAGGAGTCGATGAACTGAGAAGCAATCACGATCTGTGCGCCCTTCATGCGGGCAACGCGGACCACCTGCGGGTGGTAAATATCGACATCGACACACAAAAAGATGTTGCCGATGGGGGTGGAGATGGGTTCGATTTTATGATACTGCTCCAGCTCCGCCTGGTTGTACAGGTTGCGATGGGTTGCTCCCTGGATGCCTAAAATTTCACCCTTTGGAGAGAACAGGCAGAGATAGAGAATGTTATCGACAACAAAGCGGCTGGGGACAAGGTACACCTTGTTTTGTGCAGCATATTTTCGGCAGGCGTTCAGATAATCGGGCGTATCCCATTCGGGGATATAAGATTTAACATCGGAAAAGATGACCAGGTCGGTGAGCTGCCGGACCTTTCCGAAGGGGGGAATGATGCTGACTACGGCACGAGCCACAGAAATCACCTCTTTGAGTTTGATGGTTCTATCAAAAAAGACAAGCATAAAAAGAAATACTTTGCTTCTATTATACTATCCAATGGGAAGTAAGACAAGGCAATCGGGCAAGGTTCTCCAAAATACAAAGAACATCCCATCCAAAGAGGAGAAAATCCTGCGACCGAACAGGAAGGATTATTTTCAACAAAGAAGTTGTGGAAACAGTTTAAAAATAATTACCAATCGTAAAAATCAGGTAAAATATCATAGTTTAAACAGTTTCAACGAAGTTTTCAACATATAGTTGTTGTGGATTTTTGTTAAATAGAGGGGAAAATAGTCAAAAAGGAGTTTTTCCTAGCGCAGCTCTGCAAAAAATCTGCTGAGCAGTTGGGAACATTCCTCCTCAAGCACGCCGGAACGAATAATGGGAGTATGATTAAACGGCATAACAAACAGATCAGCTATTGAGCCGCAGCAGCCGGCTTTTTCATCCTTAGCACCGTATACCACCCGGTCCAGCCGGGCGTTGATGATGGCACCGCTGCACATCGGACAAGGCTCCAGTGTGACATACAGCTCGCACCCGCTCAATCGCCAGCTGCCCAGTTTTTGACATGCTTGCTGGATGCACAGCACCTCGGCGTGCGCCAGGGCATCCTGGTCCAGCTCCCGGCGGTTGTGGGCGCGTGCAATGATTTCGTTTTGGTAGACAATCACCGCACCCACCGGAATTTCGTGCAGCTCGGCAGCCTTGTACGCCTCTTCAAGCGCATGGCGCATCCAGTGACAATCTCGTTGCAGATAAGCAGGAATCTCCTTCATCATTTCACCTCGACAGATAAAAGCAGAAGGAGCGGGATACTCCTTCTGCAAAAGATTTCGTTTATAGCATATTTTGTAAAATCAGCAGCACCAGCAGGGTCAGTGCAATCACCATCGTCACCGCAGAAAAGGTGACCCGATATTTAATTCGTTCGGTGGATAGGGTGGTGGAGCGGATGAACATGAACAGATTGGGGTATGCCCGCACCAGTACCAGCATGGCGGTGATGCCTGCAATCAGGTAGAAGGAAAGGATTGCCAGCCATACCAACGTCTGATAGGGTTCCGGGATGATTTGAAGCAACAGGTCTGCGGCTAAATTGAGCAGATTGTTGACCGCATGGATGATGATGCCTACCCACAGCGAGCCGGAGTAGAGGACCAGGTAACCGATGACCAGACCCATTAAAAAGGCGTTGGGCGCCTGCGCGAGGTTGCCGTGGAACAGTGCAAAGAGGATTGCCGAAAGCACCAGTGCAAAACTGTCACCGAAGCGGCGCATCGACTGGAAAATGATACCTCGAAAAACCACCTCTTCCACCAATGGAGTGAGGACGCACAGCTGAACTGCGAACAGCAGCAGCGCAAGCGGGTTTTGCGGAATGGAGATGGCAACATGTGGCTGTAGCCCAAACAGCTCCAGAAAGCGACCCAGCAGGTTGGAGGAGGCAAGCCCGATGACACTGACACCCATTGCCACAAAGATGCAGGGAACGCACAGGGAAGGGGAGAAGCGCTTCATTGGGAAGGCGACCCTTGCCGGCACGCGGCACAGCAGCATAAACAGCAGAAACGGGACCAGCATACAGATGGTGGAAGAAAAGATATTGACCAGCTGGATGATGCTGGAAGAGGCAACCACCTGGTTTCCGTAGACGCGGATGACCGGCCAAATCAGGGAGAACAGGCGAAGCACACCAAATGGAACACTGGCAGCCATCAAAAAATAAAGCAGGATGGCAAAGCCCAGTCCATTGGAATAAAACTGGAGCATACGCCGTTCGGTGATGACCGGAGGCGGAGGAGCAAAACCATAGCCATCCACATAGGTGTAGCAGTTGGGGTCCTCCGGCCGATAGCGGACAGGGTCTGACGGCTTTTTATTGTAATGAGTCATAGACAGAGCCTCCATGGGGAGAAAGTTTGAGTGATCGGATATAAGAAAAAAGAGAAAAACCCTTTCGACATTTTTCTGTTTTTTAGTATAGCACAGATTTTTAGCGGAAATGTTAAGACAAAACTAATTCTTTCTTTGCAACAGCAAACTCCCTTTGGAAAGATAGGGGAAAAAGACAAAAAAAGAGCGCCGGAAAAATTTTCCGACGCTCGAAAAGATGCTTAATATGCTTTGCCCCAGATGACCATGGTCTTGGCAGGCTTGCCGCAGCAGACACAGGTATCGGACAGGTGTTCCTGTTCAAACGGCATACAGCGGGAGGATACACCGGCAACTTCCTTGAGTTTTGCCTCGCACTCGGCATCTCCGCACCACATAGCTTTGATGAAGCCGGACTGTTCGGTGGCAGTCTGAATCATCTCCTCAAGATTCAAAGCGGTGAAGGTGCGGTTCTGGCGATTCTGAAGTGCGCGCTCGTACAGACCGTCGTGGACAGCCTGCAGCAGCTCGGCTACCTTGCTTTCCAGCTCGTCCAGCGAAACAAAGGTCTTTTCACGGTTGTCGCGGCGGACAATGACGCACTGGTTCTGTTCGATGTCCTTTGGACCGATTTCCAGACGAAGCGGTACGCCCTTCATCTCGTACTGAGCAAACTTCCAGCCTGGGGAGTTGTCAGAGATGTCGATGTCGGTGCGGAAAAGTTTTGCAAGACGCTCCTTGACCTCCTGTGCTTTTTCGATGACCCCTTCCTTGTGCTGAGCGACCGGAATTACGACCACCTGAATCGGAGCGATGGCAGGCGGCAGAGCCAGACCGTTGTCGTCACCGTGGGTCATAATGATACCCCCGAGCAGACGGGTGGAAACACCCCAGGAAGTCTGGTGCGGGGTCTGCGGTTTGTTTTCACGGTTCTGGAATTCAATCTCAAAAGCCTTGGCAAAGTGGTCGCCAAAGTAGTGGGAGGTGCCTGCTTGCAGGCTCTTGCCGTCGTGCATCATGGCTTCGATGGTGTAGGTAGCTTCTGCACCGGAGAATTTTTCCGAATCGGTCTTTTTACCGCGGACGACCGGCATTGCCAGCTTCTGCTCGCAGAAATCGGCGTACAGGTTCAGAATCATCTCGGTTTCTGCAACAGCTTCCTGTGCGGTTTCGTGCATGGTGTGACCTTCCTGCCACAGGAATTCACGGGTGCGCAGGAACGGACGGGTGGTCTTTTCCCAACGGACCACGCTGCACCACTGGTTGTACAGTTTTGGCAGGTCACGGTAGGATTTGATGATATTTTTGTAATGGTCGCAGAACAGGGTCTCGGAGGTAGGACGGACGCACAGGCGTTCCTCCAGCTCTTCGGAGCCGCCGTAGGTGACCCATGCTACTTCGGGAGCAAAACCTTCTACATGGTCCTTTTCCTTCTGGAGCAGGCTTTCCGGGATGAACAGAGGCATTGCCACGTTCTGGTGACCGGTCTTTTTAAATTCCGCATCCAGGATGCTCTGGATGTTTTCCCAGATTGCATAGCCGTATGGACGGATGATCATACAGCCTTTGACAGAAGAATAGTCGCACAGCTCTGCTTTTTTGACGATGTCGGTATACCATTTTGCAAAGTCGACGTCCATCGAGGTGATGTCATCGACCATCTTTTTATTGTTTGCCATTGTAGATGTCCTCCTTTAGTTTACACACATGGGCGGCATGCGGCACTGATACCTTTTATTATATTACCTTCCCGTGATAAATTCAATAGAAAAGCCCGAAGCTGTGCGCTTTTTGCTCGAATCCACAAAAAAAAGACCGCTTTGTGCCAAAGGTTTTGACACAAAACGGTCCTTGTCGGAACAAAGCTTGGGGAAAGTGCGGAAGAATCTTATTCCGCAACACGTTCCTCGATATATTTGACAATGTCGCCGACGGTCTTGAGGTTTTCGATGTCCTCATCCGGGATCTCGGTATCGAATTCTTCCTCCAGGGTCATCACCAGGTCAACAATATCAAGGGAGTCAGCACCCAGATCGTCGATCACTTCGGAATCCTCGTTCACCTGCTCTTCCTCAAGGTCCAGCTGGTCACAAAGAATCTTTTTAACCTGTTCAAAAATGTCCATTTCTTCTCCCTCCTTTCCAAATGTACAATCAAAATCCGCCGCATATCAGATGCAAAAAACGGATGCAGCAGGTAATAGAAACGCACCTTTTGGCAAACACACAAAAAGGGCGTACAAGGTATTGCTTATTTTTTATAGCATATTCCTTCTGGGAATGTCAATATCTAAAAGCAGATAAAGGCAGAGAATTTTGCTTCTGCCACCGGAAAAAGAGCAGTTTTGGCAGTTTCGCTCAAAAATCTTGTCATCACTAAGTGAATGTGGTAAACTAAAAACCAGATATTTTCTGTGCGAACGGTACAGGTCCAGGCAGAGGAGGAATTTGTGATGAAACGTTTTGCTATTCTGGGGTACCCGCTGGGGCACACCCTTTCGCCAAAGCTACACCGGCTGCTGGCAGAGCAGTTGGGAGAGCAGATTGAGTACAGCATCTGTGCCATCCCGCCGGAGGAGCTGGAGGAACACTTTGAGGAGCTGTTTTGCATGGATGGCTTTAACATCACCATTCCCTACAAGGTGCGCCTGATGGAGCAACTGGACCGGCTGGACACCAGTGCGCGCAACCACGGTGCGGTGAATGTGGTGTCGATTGCAGCAGACGGAAAACGGTGCGGCTACAACACCGACTGCATCGGCTTTGTGCGCACCATGCAGTCCCATGGAGTGCCGATTTCCGGCAGAGTGTGCGTTTTAGGAGCCGGTGGCGTGGGCAGAATGTTTGCCACCGAGTGTGCCCTGCGCGGCTGTGCAGTGACCTTGGCGGTCCGGGCAGCTTCGATGAAAGCAGCAGAGCAGGTGGCAGCACACATCCGTTCGTTGGATGCACAGGCGCAGGTAGAGGTCATGGACATCGAGCAGCTCGACGGCAGTCAGGCGTATGAGCTGATGATCAATGCAACGCCGGTCGGGATGTATCCCAATGTGCAGCACAGTCCGGTCGATGAGCAGGCGCTGCGCTCGGTGAAGACCCTATTTGACTGCATCTATAATCCGGGCACCACCCTGCTGATGCAGCAGGCACAGCAGGCGGGCTGTCAGACCATCGGCGGCATGGAGATGCTGGTCTGGCAGGCAGCAGCAGCGCAGGAAATCTGGTTCGGACGCTCCTTTAGCGACTGTCAGGTAGCGCAGGTAGCGGCAAAAATGTAAGCAGACGGCAGATAAGAGGACAGGAGGGAAGACAGAATGAAAGGCGTCCATCAAATTTTACTGTGCGGCTTTATGGGATGCGGCAAAACCAGCGTCGGACAGGCGCTCTCCTTTCGGCTGCGGTGGGAGTTTCTGGACACCGATGCGATGATTGAAAAGCGGGAAGGAAAAAGCATCCCGCAGATTTTTTCGCAGCAGGGAGAACAAGCTTTTCGTCAGATGGAACAGCAGGTCGCCCGGGGACTGGGTCGCAGAAAAAATGCGGTGATTTCCACCGGTGGCGGCTTTTTGATGCGGGAGGAAACGGTGCGTGCCCTGCGGGAAAGTGCAGAGGGGTCGTCAGTGGTGTTTTTGGACTGCTCGTTTGAAACTTGCTATGAGCGCATCCGTTCGAGCGACCGTCCGCTGGTGCGCTCCAACACCCGAGAGCAGCTGTATGAAATTTTCCTCAATCGCCAGCAACGCTACCGGGAGGTGGCAGATCTGGTTATTCGGAATGAGCAGCTGGTTAGCCAGACCGTAGAGGAAATTGTCGGGCGGCTGGCAATTTGACAGCAGTCTTGTACGCATCTTCTGTTATGACTGTCTAATTGCCTCATCGTTATATACAAGAAAAGACCCAATCGCAAGATTGGGTCTTTTCTTGTATATGGAACGGAAAAGATAAAATCTTTTGCTGGGATTACTTGTACAGAAAGCTATATGCAATATAGCTAAATAAAGTTGGATAAAATTGGACAAAAATAATCCGTTTTATCCACAAGGAAGGATGGATTTTTGAGAAAACAGCAGAAAAAAACATAAAATTTTCTGTTTACGATATTAGTATTCAGAAAACAAGGGGAAAATCAAGCAATATATATAAAAATAATTTAATATTGTTGAAATTTATATATATTATTGCTATAATACAATTAATCCGTTTATCTCTGAAGATAATTTGTTTCCAAAACAGTGCTCCGAAGGGCACTGTTCAAAAGCCGATTTTTAAGTTTAAGGAGGAATATCTTATGAAAAAGTGGTCAAAATGGTTGGCACTGGCTTTAGCCTCCGCACTAACATTGAGCGGATGCGGTAACAGCGATACAGAAGAAAAACCAACTACCGAGCCGGAAAAAGAGCCGACCACCGCTGAAAACCAGACCCAACCAGAGAAGGAAGAATCGAAGGACGCAAGCGGAAAGCACGAAATCAAAGATTTGGTGACCTCCCAGCTAGTTGTCAATGAGATGGAAACTTTCAATATGCTGTACTCTCAGAGCCAGAAAGAGTTTGATGTGCTCTGTAACAACTGGGACGGTCTGTTGGAAGTTGACCCGCATGGTGTGCCGATTGCCGGCATTGCAAAGGACTGGGGTACAGAGGACGGCGGTCTGACCTGGACCTTCCATCTGCGCGAAGGAGTAAAATGGGTAGACGTCAACGCGGAGGAGAAAGCTGACTGCAACGCATGGGACTTTGCTTCCGGTCTGGAGTGGGTGCTCAACTTCCACAAAAATGACTCGGCAAATACCTCTATGCCTCTGGAAATGATTAAGGGTGCAAACGAGTACTATGAATACACCAAGACCCTGAGCAAAGAGGAAGCCGATGCGCTGACTGCCGGCGAAGGCTCCAAATTCCTGGAGATGGTCGGCATCGAAATCCCGGATGACCATACCGTCATCTACCACTGCATCGACCCGAAACCTTACTTTGACTCGGTTGCAACCTACTCTTGCCTGTTCCCAATCTCTCAGGCAATGGTCGACGAACTGGGCGGACCGGACGGCGTGCGTGCCATGAACAACGAAACGATGTGGTACAACGGTCCATATCTTATGACCACCTACATCCAGGGCAATGAAAAAGTTCAGACCAAGAATCCAAAATATTGGGATACCGAGTGCAGCCTTTTCGATACTGCCACCATCAAGATGGTTGAATCCAATGACGTCGCTTTCCAGTTGTATCAGGCGGGCGAGCTTGACTATGTCGGCTTGAATGAAAGCAACCTGACCACCATCTACAACAGCGACAGCAACGCACACCATGACTACCTGGTTGAAAAGCTGCCGACGAAATACTCCTGGCAGCTGCACTTCAACTTTGCAAAGAACAAAGAGGACGGCACACCGGATACCAACTGGAACCTGGCGGTTGCCAACGAAGCCTTCCGTCTGTCCTGGTACTACGGACTGGACCTGGGTCAGTACTATCCTCGTATCAACGCCATCAATCCGATGAGCTGTGAAAATAACTGCTACACCATGAAGGGTCTGGTATACACCTCCGATGGTACCGATTATACCGACCTTGTTAAACAGGAGCTGGGTATCCAGGAAAATGGTGAGACACTGGCAAGATTGAACAAGGAAAAAGCGCAGCAGTACAAAGAGCAGGCGATGCAGGAGCTGAGCGCACTGGGTGTTACCTTCCCAATCAGCGCTGACTACTACATTTCCGCTTCCAACCAGACTGCTCTGGACAGCGCAAACGTTCTCAAACAGGTATTCTCCAACAGCTTGGGCGATGATTATGTAAAACTGAACATCAAGACCTATGTTTCCAGCTCAAGACAGGAAGTTTACACCCCTAGACTGCACTCCATCGTACAGACCGGCTGGGGCGCAGACTACGGTGACCCACAGAACTATCTGGGTCAGATGACCTACGGCAACGAAACCGCTTACTTCCCGAACAGCTATAACTACGTCAACGAGGTGGAAGTCAACGAGAACACCCAGGCTCTGATCGATGTCTTCAAGACCCTGAGCGATCTGGTCAACGAAGCCGACCAGATCCACGACGACTTGGATGCCCGTTACAAAGCGTATGCCAAAGCAGAAGCTTACCTGATTGAGCATGCGATTGTGGTTCCAACCTACTACGACGTTGGCTGGTGCCTGAGCAAGATCAATCTCTACACCCAGAGAAACGCAATGTTCGGCTGCCAGAACGGCAAGATGAAGAATTGGGAAACTGCTGCTGACGGTTATACCACCGAAGAAATGAACTCTCTGAAGGAAGCTTTCCTGGCAGAGTAAAAAGAGTGGATGTCAGCACAAAACCTTGCAAATGATTTTTAGCTAAATTCGAAAACGTCCATACAGAAAGCAAAAGAGCCATGTCCAACCGGACATGGCTCTTTTGTGCTGACAAAAACAGCAATAAAATGGCGTCCCCGGGCAGATTCGAACTGCCGGCCTTTCGCTTAGGAGGCGAACGCTCTATCCTACTGAGCTACGGAGACAAAAGGTTTTCTCAACTTTCTTAGTTTACTATTTTACGCTGGGTTTGTCAATATCTGCATCCCAAAGACAGGTCATGCCACGGGAAAGCGGTGGAAAAGGCAAAAAGATGTGTACCCCCTCTTTTCTATCGAAGGAAAAAGTGATATAGTAGTTGTCGGGTAAGAAAGAGAACGTTGTAATTTTACAGCGCAGGATCAATGATCACAGACAGGAGGAAGGAAATGAGGCTAGAGAAATCCTGTGGAGCACTGGTTTACCGCAGGAACCGAGAACAGATTGAACTGCTGCTTATCAAAAACAGATATGGAGGGCACTGGTCTTTTCCAAAGGGTCATGTGGAAGGAAGAGAAACCGAGGTGCAGACCGCTTTGCGGGAGGTCAAAGAGGAAACAGGATTGGACATCAGCCTGCAATCCGGTTTTCGTCATGCGGTAGAATATTTTCCCCGACCAAACGTCAAAAAGCAGGTGGTCTACTTTTTGGGTGAAGCCACCAGCAATGACCTGCATATGCAGGAGGAAGAAATCAGCCGCATCATCTGGATGGATATTCACAAGGCGTACCACATGGTCACCTTTAAAAATGATAAAAATCTGATTTGGATGGCGGGAAAACGCCTCCAGTAAATCCGGCAGGTCACAGATCAAGACCTGCCAACGAAAGGAAGAATGACATTGATGAAAGCGGTTAGAAAACGCTCGTCCAGCAATCCCGCCCGCATCATTTCAGAAAGCTTTGTAGCGGTGATTGCCATCGGGACGCTGCTGCTGTGGTTGCCGATTTCCTCCCGGGACGGGCAATTCACCCCGCTGCTGGATTCCTTATTTACAGCGACCAGCGCTACCTGTGTAACCGGGTTGGTGCTGTATGACACCTGGACCCACTGGAACCCGCTGGGACAAGGGGTGCTGCTGATGCTGATTCAAATTGGAGGGTTGGGTCTGGTGACCCTGACCAGCTTCTTCAACCTGGTGGTCGGCAAAAAGCTGGGACTGCGTGGCATGAAACTGGCGTCGGAGTCAATCAACTCCACCAGCTTCGGGGATGTTCCGCATCTGCTGCGGATGATTTTTACCTTTACCTTGACGGTGGAAAGCATCGGAGCGGTTTTGCTGGGACTTTATTTTGTGCCCGCCTATGGGTTGCATGGGGTGTTTATCGCCATCTTCTTGGCGGTGTCGGCTTTTTGCAATGCCGGCTTTGATATTTTGGGCTTTTTGGGAGAGTACACCTCGCTGATGACCTTTAACGGGCGGTATCTGGTGATTTTCACCATCATGGCGCTGATTATTGTCGGCGGGCTGGGCTTTATCGTCTGGAATGACCTGCTGGCATACCGCAAGACCAAAACCCTGCTGCTGCATACGAAGGTGGTTTTGTTGACCACCGCTTTTTTAATTTTCATCGGCACGGTCTGCTTTATGCTGTTTGAATGGAACAATCCGGCAACTTTGCAGCCGATGGGGATGAAGGAGAAGATCGGCGCTTCGCTGATGCAATCGGTTACCATGCGTACCGCCGGTTTTAATTCGGTGGATTTGTACGCCATGCGGGATTCCACCAAAGTCTTTTCGATTGTTCTCATGTTCGTCGGAGCAGCACCGGGTTCGACCGGAGGCGGCATCAAGGTGACTACCATCGCGGTCATCGTTATGACGGCGGTCTCCATCATCCGCGGCAAGGAGGAGCCGTACCTGCTCAAACGCCGCATCGCTGCTAACGTGGTTTATCGTTCGCTTGCCATTCTGTTTTTGGGTGTTGTGACGGTGGGTGTTACCGCCATCACCCTGATGGCAACCAGTCCGCTGGAGGCAAATGGATTGACCGGCATCGACGCTACCTTTGAGGCGGTGTCCGCCTTTGCGACCGTCGGGGTATCCAGCGGCTCCACTGCGATTGGCTCCCCCTTCTCGAAGATAATGCTCATCCTTTCGATGTTCATCGGCAGGGTAGGACCGGTTTCTTTTGGACTTTCCCTGGCGGCACAGCAGAACGTCAGCCGCAAGCTGATTGTGCCGGAGGGCAGAATCGTTGTTGGTTAACAACCGGACAAATTGTACAGCATCCGCATAGAAGCTATGTGGATGCTGTTTTTTGTGCAATGCAAAATAAAAAAGGGGAACCTTTTGAGCGGTGGCGACGAAATACAGGTAACAGGAGCAAGGGAGGGAAATGGATGGAAATCGAGGTGGTATCCGAGCTGATTGAGCAGTACGGCACGGAGGTGATGATTTTTTGCCGCAGGCTGACCGGCTGTGTGCCCGATGCACAGGACCTGTATCAGCAGACCTTTTTAAAGCTGATGGAGATGCGGGTGAAGATACAGCGGGAGAAAAATCCGCGGGCGTTTATATTTGCAGTTGCCAACAGCATCTGGAAGAACGAGCGCCGTAAGCTGATGCGGCGCGCCTTGATTGCACCCAGCTTCAGCCTGGAGGATGAACAAACCCAGGATGCACTCGAGCTGCCCGACACCGAGGACACCCAGCAGCAGGTGATCGAGCGGATTTGCCGACAACAGCTTTCGTTGGCAGTGCAGCGGCTGGAACCGAAATTTCGGACACCGATCCTTTTGATGTATGGCTTTGGAATGAGCATCGAGCAGATTGCACAGATCGAGCGGGTGCCCAAAGGAACCATTAAAAGTCGATTGAATCGGGCAAAAAAGAAATTGCGCAAGGAAATGGAGGCGTATGGATATGGAGAATAGGCACCAAAAAGACAGGGAATGGGAAAGGTTGCTGCGAGAAAGTCTTTCCGAAGAAAAACCGGAAAAGCAGGAGATGATTGTACAGAACAATCTGCTGCGCGCAAGGATGGAGCAGAAAAAGCAGCGGCGTTCGATCCCGCTGTGGTATCTGCCGGGAGTGCTTCATGCACTGATCTTGCTGCTGGCAGCGCTGGTCATTTGCCTGTTGGTGCAAAATCCTCTGCTGGAGCTGTTGGCAGCGGTGACAGCGACAGGAGGCAGTCTAACAGGCTTTATCCTGACCCGGTTGGGTGTGCGGATGTTCGATTTAAAAAGCAGGCTGACCTGGTATATAGAGCGATGAGGAGGAAAAGGGATGTTCTGGTTTTATCTTTGTCTTGGGATGGTGATTCTGGCAGCGCTGCTGTTGACTGCCGGTGTGTACATTTGGGTCTATCAGGATGCAAAGGAGCGCGGAGAACGCGCCTGGCTGTGGGTGCTGATTATCTTGATTTCATCGCCGTTGCTGGGTGGTCTGGTCTATCTGATTGCCCGCAGGGAGGAGCGCAGACCCTGCCGCTTTTGCGGGTGGATGCTGGAAAGGGATTCCCACTATTGCAGCCACTGTGGCAAGCAGTTCCCCTTCTGTGAGCCGGGCAGCGGATATAAGGAAGACCTGATGCCCGAGCACCCAAAGCAGAAAAAGCGCAACCGCCGATACCTTGTGTTGACTGCTGCCAGTGCAGTGATGATGGTGCTGTCTTTGGTGGGGATGATTTTCTTTGCGGTCCATTCGTCGGGATGGGAGCCGGAGTGGAACAGCGGCTGGGTGATGATGAATCTGGAAAGCAACAGCGGCGGCAGCTGGTCCTTCCGGTACAGTCGGGCAAGTGAAAATTATCACACCTCTTCCCGATTTACACTGGAGGACCCGCAGCGGCAGAAGCTGGCGGTCGACCTTCAGTTTGAGCAGGGGGAATGGATGCGGATGCAGATTACTCAGCAGACCCGGGACGGCAGGACGCTGGAGCGGGAGAGCAGGGTGACTTCGGACGAAAACATCCAGTATTTTTCCTTGGAAGGTTTTGAAGAGGGGACCATCAAGGTGCGGTTTTATAACAATGGAGTCAGCGGGGTAAAAGCGCAGGTGCGGGTAGCTTGACAAATGCCCGTCGGTCTGTTATACCAGAGGTAAAAGCCGTACCTCGTCTGTAAGGCGAGCAAGCGGGCAAGGAAAGGGGAGCAAATCAGGTGGAAATCATCAAACCGGAGGAGTACGCGGTATCCGAGTGGGCAGGAGGAAAGACCACCCAGCTGTACATCTATCCGCAGGGGAGCGAGTATGCCAAACGAAACTTTTTGCTGCGCATCAGCAGCGCAACGGTGGAATGTGAGCGTTCGGAGTTTACCAGCCTGCCGCAGGTGGAGCGAATCATCCTGCCGCTGAGCGGTTCACTGCATCTGTTCTATGAGGGACACGGGGAAAAGAAGCTGGAACCGTTTGAACAGGACTGCTTTGACGGAGGCTGGAAAACGGTGAGCGTCGGTAGAGCGACCGATTTTAATGTCATGCTGCGGGAAGGAACACAGGCACAGGTCCGGCTGCTGGATGTAAACCCAAACGAACAGGCATCGGTTGAGGTGGCTGCAAACGGTTTGACCGCGGTATTTGCCGCGCAGGGAACGGCAGTGGTCGATGGAAAAGCGTTGCCGGAGCGCGGACTGGCGGTCGCAAAGGAAGAAGGAAGCTTCCTTCTGACCGGCGGCAGCGCAGGATGCAGATTGCTGTGCGTAGAGGTTCAATTTTAACGAGAAAAAAGAGGGCAGGAATGTCCTCTTTTTTTATTGACAAATGATACTATACTATATATAATATACTATAACATGAAAAATAAGGAGAGGTGAGGATGGCATTTCAGTTGGGTTCAGCGCTGCTGGATGCCTGCGTGCTGGCAATCGTGATGCGGGAGGACACCTATGGGTACAAACTGACACAGGAGGTAAAACAGATTATGAATGTGTCGGAATCGACCCTCTATCCGGTTTTGCGCCGGTTGCAGAAGGACGGGTATCTGACGACCTATGACCGACCGTATCAGGGACGAAACCGGCGGTATTATTCGGTGACCCCCAGCGGCAAGGAGCAGTTCTGGCAGTTTTACGATCAATGGAGACAGCTGCGGGATAAAATTGACGGCATTATGGACGGAGGGATCAATGGATGACCAAAGAGGAGTACATCAGAGAGCTGAGAGCGCGCATTTCCCATCTACCGAAGGAGGAGCAGGAGTCGGCGCTGCGGTATTATATGGAATATTTGGAGGATGCCGGTGATCGCCCGATGGAGCAGATCATCGAGGAGCTTGGTACGCCGCAGCAGGTTGCAGAGCGCATCATTGCAGACTGTGCCCAGAGCGCAGTCGAAGAAAAATCTGCCCACACCGGATGTGTGCTGGGAACGTTGGCGGTGGTGACCAGTCCGGTTTGGCTGCTGGTGCTGTTTGTGGCAGGTATTCTGGGTGCGACTCTGTTGTTTACCATCGCTTTGCTCATCTTTGTCTTTGGAGTGGTTGCGCTGGCACTCATCGGGGTAGGCATCTGGTCGCTGACCCTTTATCCAGCCACCGGAATTGCGGTGCTGGGCGGTGCGCTGATCTGTGCGGGTTTGACGCTGCTGTGTGTCGCACTGTTCTGGTGGGCAGCCGGTGCGGTCAAATCGGTCTGGAGGACGATAAGACAAAGAAAAAGCGTTTGATGAGGGCGCATGCAAGATAAGGGGGATACAGGATGAAAGGTTCGACAAAGCTTTTGATTGTAGCGGCGGCATTGCTGGTCGCAGGAATTCTTCTAAGCGCCATCGGTTACGGATTGGGTGCGATGACCCTGACCTGGGGGGAGGACGGATTGACCATCGACCCGACCCAAAGGGCAGGGATCGGTCTGGCAGCGCTGGACTTGCAGGAGGACATCCTGACTTCCGGAGCGAAAACCGAAATCGACATCCGGCTGGATGGAGCGGTCAAGGAGCTGGAGGTAGAAGGCAGCGTCAGCAGCATCGAGGTGCAGCCGGGAGAGGACTGGTCGCTGGAGGGGTACGACCTGACGGCGCCGCAGCGGTTGCAGTATCAATTTTCAGACGGCAAGCTGACAGTCAGCTACGACCTGTCCAAAATCAAGCCGGATGGCAGGAACCAGCGGGACCGCATCCTTCTGACCTATCCGCAATCGTTACAGTTGGATGAATTCATTTTGGACGGTGGTGTCGGAGAAGCACGCATCCAGAAAATCAGCAGCAAAGAGATGGAGCTGATTGCAGGGGTCGGAAGTGTTGAAGCGGAGGATATGCAGGTCAGCGAAAAGCTGGAGGTGTACGGCGGAGTTGGAGCGGTTCAGGTCAGCGGCAGCTTCGGCGGCGAAATCGAGCTGAGCGGCGGTGTGGGTGAAATCAGCCTGACTGTGCAGGGAGCGCAAGAGGACGAATTTGACTGCCACATCGACAGCGGCGTGGGACAAATCCGTTTTGGCGGCAAGAATGTGGGACTGCTGGACGAAGAGTATACCGTTGAGCAGGGTCGTGAAAAGAGCATCTCGGTGGATGGCGGTGTCGGAGACATCGGGGTTTATTTTGAAAAATAGACAAACAGGCAGCAGGCGCTTTGCACTGCTGCCTGTTTTAGTAAAGAGGATGAAAAGACAGAAAAGTTTTAGCAGGAAAGGAAAATCGACCGTTTAGCGCTTGTCATAGCGGTGGAAATGATGGTATGATAATTAGATAAGAAGAAAACAGATGCGTTTGATTTGATAGATGGAAAACAACAGAGGAGTCATAGCCATGAAAAAAATACAGTTTACAGCAGCTTTGCTTGCTTTGATGTTGGCGCTGGGAGGATGCAGCGGGACAACGGTGGGAGAGTCGCAATCGGCTCAGTCCAGCCAGTCGATTACGGTGGGAGAATCACAGGAAGAGCAGGATGAACAGGTTTTGTCTGCCGAGAGGATTCCAACCGAACTGGAGGGAGAAGGGGTCTTTGTGGACCGTTGGCAGGATTGGGACAGGGAGACCTTGCCTTCACAGTATCTTACGGAGGTGGACGATACCCTTTTGCGCCTGGTCGAACAGGTGCAGAAGGTCAGCGCGGATGCAGAGCCGGCAGATTTATTTGACGGAATCGAGCATGCAGGAACCAGCCGCCTGCTGCGGGTAGCATTGGAAAAGACACCGGCAATCGATTTGCAATTCCAGATGACCCGCGACAGCGAGGGAAACTTGCAGGCGCAAAGCGACAGCTACCCGGACCATGTGCTGACTGCTCTTCTGCAAAACGAGCAGGAGGAGGGCAGAGACCTGCGGGAATTTTACTACCAGGAGGATGTAGCGGCGGTGTACAGCCATCTGTTTGGCTCGGGACGGGCGCTCAGCTTCCAGGACCTGTGTCCTTCCTATTATTATTACGCACGCGAAGGGGTCTTTGCACACAAAGGAGATCGTATCCAGACACAGGTCTGGCCGATGGTAGTCCGCTATGACGATGGAGAAACGACAGCAACCGTTGATCTGCTGCTGACCGAGATACAGGGCAGCGACAAACCGCTGCTGTACCGCAAGGCAGAAGGCGGAACGGTGGAACTGACCGCGGCAAACTATCAGCAGGAGCTGGAAGGGGAACCGATCTACCGCTATACCTTCCAAAAGCAGGGGGAGCAGCTGATTTTAAGCGGAATCCGTCAGATCGGTGTGCTTGCCGAAGGTGCTGCCGGAGTGGATGACGCGGCACTGCCGCTGGAGGAGCAGGGACCGCAGCTGCAAACACCGGAGCGGGTAATGATTTCCTCGGAGGATATGCAGCACCAGCTGGACTTGCAGAAGGAATATGAGGAGAGCACAGCTGTGGAGTATTTAATGGAGCTGCTGGGACAGGCACAGCAGGTCAGCAGCGCAGCCGCCTCTCAGGTGCTGGCAGGCAGCGGTTCCCGCACACTGACCATGACGCTGGGCTATACCGAGGGTCAGGAGGTCGTACTCAATGTGATGAGTCAGGGCTATCTGCCCGGCGTGGAAGAAAGCTATATGACCTTTAGCCTGGGCTCCAAACAATTTGTTCTGCCGCAGGAAAGCTATGCAGATTTTACAAATTGCATCAACACCTGCCGTTTGGCACAATAAATAAAGGGAAGAAAATACCGCGGGCAAGTTGTTGCCGGCGGTATTTTTAGCCTGATCATAATGGAAAACAGAGGGCTTTGTGCAAACTTAACATAAACCTAACCTAAATTTCTTTAAAATGAACGGAATGGTAGAATCGCTTTTTTCGTCAAAAAAACACTTGCAAACATCGGGGAACTGTTGTATTATAATTAAGCGTGACTGCACAAGATATGCGTTGAAGCGGGAGGTTGCTATCCCAGAGATAGGTAATTTCCGCCGAGTATGTCCGATTTTAAACCGGGCGGCTTTATAACACGGAAGTAATTCCAGTCTGACAGACAGTGAAAGCTGTGATTGTCTAAAGTCCCGGGTAAAGCTGCGTAATGGCAGTTTGCCCGATTTTTTATTTAGAAAATCAGGAAACACGCGGAAGCGTGTTCAAAGCATAGACACTCTGCGATTGAGAAATACAGCGGTGTAGGCAGAAGGTGAGTTTCCACAAAGCACATTTGGGCGATGGGGAAAACGCAAAAGCCAAAAGACGTCGTCCCACTCAAAAAATGCTTTAAGGAGGCGATGATGTGGCAGTCAAAGAAAAAATCAGAATCAGACTGAAGGGTTTCGATTATCAGTTGGTAGACTCTTCCGCAGCAAAAATCGTTGAGGTGGTAACAAGAACAGGTGCCAGAGTTTCCGGTCCTATTCCGCTGCCAACCGAAAAAGAAATCGTAACCATCCTGCGTGCTGTTCATAAGTACAAGGATTCCCGCGAACAGTTTGAGATGAGAACCCACAAAAGACTCATTGACGTACTGAGACCAACACAGAAAACAGTAGAGGCTCTCAAAGGTCTTGAGCTCCCTGCAGGCGTAGAAATCGAAGTAAAACTTTAATTAAAAGTTTTCCACTGAAATTTAGGAGGACGGAAAATCCAGGTCCTCCGGCACTTTTCGAAGAGAAAAGATGCTTGTCTGCAAAGGTAATGTTGACAGCAGACGCTGCCAACCAATAACCAACAGGAGGTATATACCATGCAAAAATGCATCGTAGGCAGAAAGCTGGGTATGACACAGCTTTTTGACGAGAATGGCAAATTCATTCCCGTAACAGTAGTTGAAGCTGGTCCTTGTGTCGTCGTTCAGAAAAAGACAATCGAAAACGACGGTTACGAAGCCGTGCAGATCGGTTTTGGCGAGGTCACAAGCAAACACGTAAACAAACCCCTTCAGGGCCACTTCGCAAAGAGCGACGTTGCTATGAAGAAGGTGCTCAGAGAGTTCAGACTCGATGATTGCGCTGCACTGAATGTCGGCGACCTCATCAAAGCGGACGTCTTCGCAAACGGCGACAAAGTTGACGTATGCGGCATCTCTAAGGGTAAAGGTTACGCCGGCACAATTAAACGTTACGGCAATCGTAGCCTCAAAGCAACCCACGGTACCGGCCCGGTCGGCAACCACGCAGGTTCCAACGGCGCTTGTTCCGACCCTTCCCGTGTATTTAAGGGCAAAGGCCTGCCAGGCCACATGGGTGCTGAAAGAGTTACAGTTCAGAACCTCGAAATCGTTAAAGTTGACGTTGAAAACAATCTTATCGCAATCAAGGGTGCTATTCCGGGTGCTAAAAACGGCGTAGTATACATCACTGACAGCGTTAAGATGGCCTAAGGAAAGGAGGAAACACGATGCCACAGGTTACTGTATTTGATATGACCGGCAAGAGCGTTGGTGAAATGACCCTCTCCGATGCCATCTTCGGAATCGAACCAAACACTTCCGTTATGCACGCTGCAGTAGTAAACTACCTTGCAAATCAGCGTCAGGGCACACAGTCCACCCTCACCCGTTCCGAGGTTTCCGGCGGCGGCCGCAAACCATGGAAACAGAAGGGCACTGGTCGTGCAAGACAGGGCTCTACCAGAGCTCCACAGTGGACACACGGCGGTATCGCTCTGGGTCCTAAGCCAAGAGATTACAGCTACGAGCTGCCAAAGAAAGTAAAGAGACTTGCTCTGAAGTCCGCATTCTCCACCAAGGTTGCTGACAACGACCTGATCGTTGTTGACAACATCGCAGTAGAAGGTTTCAAAACCAAAGCGGTTGTAGAGATGCTTTCCAAACTGGGTGCAGACAAAAAGGCACTCATCGTAATGCCAGAGCTTGACCAGAAACTGATCAAGAGCGCTGCAAACATCCCGGGTGTTAAAACTGCGCTGGTAAACACCATCAACGTTTATGACATCCTCAACTGCGACAAATTCATCGTTGCAAAGGGTGCGCTCGAGAAGATCGAGGAGGTGTACGCATAATGAAAACTGCACACGACATCATCCTGAAGCCTGTTATCACCGAGGCTAGCATGCAGGGAATTGCAAACAAAAAGTACACCTTCAAGGTTGCTAAGGATGCAAATAAAATCGAAATCGCAAAAGCAGTTGCAGAACTGTTTGGCGTAAAGGTTGCCAAGGTTAACACTATGAACGTTAACGGCAGATACAGACGCCAGGGTCTCAACGGCGGCTACACCGCTGACTGGAAAAAAGCGATTGTAACCCTGACAGAGGATTCCAAGAGCATCGAGTTCTTCGATTCCATGATGTAATTGCCCGAAGGATAATCCTTCCCGAAGTTATGTATGGGACAGATAGTGTCCCGCGAAAACGCACAAGGAGAGTGAAACCATGGCTATTAAATTTTACAAGCCAACGACATCCGGCAGACGTCAGATGACTACTACTGACTACTCCGAGCTGTCCAAGGTTGCTCCTGAAAGAAGCCTGCTGGCTCCTCTGAAAAAGAATTCAGGACGTAACAGCTACGGTAGAATCACTGTTCGCCACCGTGGCGGCGGCAACAGAAGAAAATACCGCATCATAGATTTCAAACGTAACAAGATCGACATGCCTGCAACCGTACTCACCCTCGAGTACGACCCGAACCGTTCGGCTCACATCGCACTGGTTCAGTACGAAGACGGCGAGAAGAGATACATCGTCGCTCCAAACGGACTGAAGGTTGGCGACGTGATCGAATCCGGCGCAAAAGCAGACATCAAGATCGGTAACGCACTGCCTCTGGCAAACATTCCGGTTGGTACCTTCATCCACAACGTTGAGCTTTACCCAGGCAAGGGCGCACAGCTTGCTCGTGCAGCTGGTATCATGGCTCAGCTGATGGCAAAAGAAGGCAACCAGGCACTGATCAGACTGCCATCCGGCGAGCTGAGAAACGTACCTGTAAACTGCATGGCGACCGTTGGCCAGGTAGGCAACATCGACCATGAAAACGTATCGATTGGTAAAGCTGGCCGTAAACGCCACATGGGCTGGAGACCGACCGTACGCGGCTCGGTAATGAACCCATGCGACCATCCACACGGTGGTGGTGAAGGTAAATCCCCAGTCGGCCGTCCAGGCCCTGTTACTCCTTGGGGCAAACCTGCTCTTGGCTATAAGACCAGAAAGAAGAGCAACCGCTCCGACAAGTACATTGTCAAACGCCGCAACGACAAGTAATGCAGGCTGAAAGGAGACGTACTAATGGGTAGAAGTATTAAAAAGGGACCTTTTGTGCAGCCTGTACTGCTGAAAAGGGTAAAGGAAATGAACGCTGCCGGTGAAAAGAGAGTTCTGAAAACCTGGAGCCGTTCTTCCACCATTTTCCCTGATTTCGTTGGACATACATTCGCAGTTCATGACGGTCGCAAACACGTTCCGGTTTATGTAACCGAGGATATGGTTGGACACAAACTGGGAGAATTTGCTCCTACAAGAACCTATAGAGGCCACGCCGGCGCCAAGAAATCCGGTAACTAAGCAAAGGCCGAGAGGAGGATAACAAATGGAAGCAAGGGCTTACCTGAAATATGCCCGTATTGCACCACGTAAAGTGCAGATCGTGCTTGATCTGATCAGAAACAAGCCGACAAAATTAGCTTTGGCTATTCTGAAGCACACTCCAAAGGCCGCATGCGAGCCGGTTGAGAAGCTTCTGAAATCCGCAATCGCTAACGCAGAAAACAACCACAGCATGGACGTTAACAACCTCTATGTTGCAGAGTGTTTTGTTGGCGAAGGTCCTACACTCAAAAGAGTAAGACCAAGAGCACAGGGCAGAGCATTTAGAGTATTCAAGAGAACTTCGAACATCACGATCGTTCTCAAAGAAAAGGAATAGCCAAAGGAGGAGGTAAACTATGGGACAAAAGGTTAATCCACACGGACTTCGCGTCGGTGTTATCAAAGATTGGGATTCCCGCTGGTTTGCTAAGGACGACGCTTTTGGCGATATCCTGGTAGAGGACTACAATCTGCGTAAGTTCCTGAAAAACAGCCTGCAGCTGGCAGGTGTACCACGCATCGAGATCGAGCGTGACGCAACCAAGGTAAGAATCCACATCCACTGTGCAAAACCAGGTATGGTTATCGGTAAAGGCGGAGCTGAGATCGAAAAGCTGCGCGCACAGTGCGAAAAGATTATCAACAAAGATAAAGAGGTACCTGCAAAGGTATTCATCAACATTGTTGAAGTAAAGCAGCCAGACAAGGACGCACAGCTCGTTGCAGAAAACATTGCTTCTCAGCTGGAAAGACGTATCTCTTTCCGCCGCGCAATGAAACAGTGCATCGGACGTACCATGAAACTGGGTGCACAGGGTATCAAAGTTCAGGTTTCCGGCCGTCTGGGCGGAGCTGAAATCGCAAGAAGCGAACATTATCACGAAGGAACCATTCCGCTGCAGACACTGCGTGCTGACATCGACTATGGTTTCGCAGAGGCTAACACCACTTACGGCAAAATCGGCGTCAAGGTTTGGATCTACGCCGGAGAGGTTCTCCAGGCAGTAAAGAGACAGCCTCGTAAGGAAGGAGGCAAAAACTAATGCTTCTCCCAAAGAGAGTTAAATACCGCAGACAGCACAGAGGCCGCATGAAAGGTGCTGCACACAAGGGCAACTACGTTGCTTACGGCGATTTCGGCCTGCAGGCTTTGGAGCCGTCCTGGATCACTTCCAACCAGATCGAAGCTGCTCGTATTGCAATGACACGTTACATCAAACGTGGCGGTCAGGTATGGATCAAGATCTTCCCACACAAACCAATCACTGAAAAGCCAGCTGAAACCCGAATGGGTTCCGGTAAAGGTAGCCCGGAGTACTGGGTAGCAGTTGTTAAGCCAGGCACCGTTATGTTTGAAATCGGTGGCGTATCCGAAGAGCTTGCTCGCGAGGCTATGCGTCTGGCAATGTACAAACTGCCAATCAAGTGCAAATTCATCAAGAAAGAAGAAAAGGAGTGTGAAAAGTAATGAAAGCTGTTGAGATCAGAAACTTGTCTGAAAAAGAACTTTCCGAGAAGCTTGTAGACTTGAAGGCTGAGCTTTTCCACCTCCGCTTCCAGCACGCCATTAACCAGCTTGAGAATCCGAAGAGAATTAAGGCAGTTAAAAAAGATATTGCCAGAATTTCCACGATTATCAAGGAAAACGCAATGAAGAACGCGCAGTAATTCTTGGAAGGAGGACGCAAGGTGGACGAAAGAAACCTTAGAAAAACAAGGGTCGGCACCGTTGTCAGCAACAAGATGGACAAGACCGTTGTAGTTGCGATCAAAGATAACGTAAAACACCCTCTTTACAAAAAGATCATGAAACGTACCGTTAAGTTTAAGGCTCATGACGAAGAAAACGCATGCGGCATTGGCGATAAGGTACAGGTTATGGAGACTCGCCCTCTGTCCAAGGACAAACACTGGAGAGTAGTCGAGATCATCGAAAAAGCAAAATAATTAAGATTATCTTGCAAAGTTTTCTGAATAGATATTTGATTTCAGTACAACCGAAAGGAGGGGACGCACTGTGATACAGATGCAGACCTATCTGAAAGTTGCCGACAATACCGGAGCGAAAGAACTCATGTGCATCCGTGTTCTGGGTGGTTCTAGACGCAGATACGCAAACATCGGCGATGTTGTTGTTGCTTCCGTTAAAAAAGCTGCTCCAGGCGGTATGGTTAAAAAAGGCGACGTTGTTAAAGCAGTTATCGTTCGTTCCGTTAAAGGTGTAAGACGTGAAGACGGCACTTATATCCGCTTTGACGAGAACGCAGCTGTTATTGTAAAAGAAGATAAAAATCCAAGGGGCACACGTATTTTTGGCCCAGTGGCGAGAGAACTGAGAGATAAAGATTACCTCAAGATTCTCAGCCTCGCCCCAGAGGTTCTTTAGGAGGTGCTCAAGAATGAACGTACACGTTAAAACAGGTGACACCGTTGTTATCCTGTCTGGTAAAGATAAGGGTAAAAAAGGCAAAGTTTTGGCGGTAAGCCCAAAAGAAGGCAAGGTCATCGTCGAAGGTTGCAACATGATTAAAAAACATGTAAAACCTCGCCGTATGGGCGAGCAGGGCGGTATCGTTGACGCTGAAGGCGCAATGTATTCTTCCAAAGTAATGCTCGTTTGCCCGAAATGCGGTAAGCCAACAAGAGTTGCTCACAAGATTCTGGCAGACGGCACAAAAGCTCGCCTTTGCAAAAACAACGATTGTGGCGAAACATTCTAATTAGGAGGAGAAAACATGGCAAAGCTTAAAGAGACCTATGTTAAAGATATAGCGCCAGCTTTGTACAAAAAGTTTGGCTATAAAAGCGTCATGCAGATTCCTAAGCTGGATAAGGTAGTCGTAAACGTTGGCTGTGGCGAGGCTAGAGACAACCATAAGATTATCGATGCAATCATGACAGACCTGGCTACCATCACCGGCCAGAAAGCTGTTCCTTGTGCAGCAAAGAAATCCGTTGCGAACTTCAAACTTCGTGAAGGCATGGTTATCGGCGCAAAAGTAACCCTGAGAGGCGAGGTTATGTACGAGTTTGTTGACAGACTCTTCAACATTGCCCTGCCACGCGTAAGAGACTTCAGAGGAATCAATCCAAACGGTTTTGACGGCCGCGGCAACTACAGCCTGGGTCTGAAAGAACAGCTGATCTTCCCTGAGATCGAATACGATAAAATCGACAAGGTTCGCGGTATGGACATTGCGTTCGTAACAACCGCAAAAACAGACGAGGAATCCCGTGAGCTGCTCACTCTGATGGGCGCTCCGTTCGCGAAGTAAGGAGGAAAAGGTTCAGTGGCTAAAACATCGAAAAAGGTAAGTCAGGCAAGAACACCTAAATACTCTACTCGCGCATATAATAGATGCAAAATCTGCGGCAGACCACACGCATATCTTCGCAAATTCGGCATTTGCAGAATTTGCTTCAGAGAGCTGGCTTACAAAGGTCAGATCCCTGGCGTGAAAAAGGCGAGCTGGTAAGCACGAGCAAAGGAGGTTGACGTCATGCAAATTACTGATAAAATCGCTGATATGCTGACTCGTATCAGAAACGCAAACGCAGCGAAACATGACACGGTTGATGTTCCATCTTCCAACATGAAGAAAGCAATTGCACAGATTCTCCTGGATGAGGGATACATCAAAGGCTTCCAGATTGTAGACGATGGTAAGCAGGGAGTTATCCGTATCACCCTTAAATACGGTCTGGGCAAAGAGCCTGTTATCACAGGTCTGCGTAGAGTTTCCAAACCGGGACTGCGCATTTACACCAGCTGCAAGGAAATGCCGAAAGTTATGAACGGCATGGGTATCGCAATCATGTCCACTCCAAAGGGCATCATGACCGACAGACAGGCTCGCGTAGAGAATGTCGGCGGCGAAGTCCTTGCATTTGTTTGGTAAGGAGGTGCAAGATAAATGTCTCGAATTGGTAGAAAACCTGTCGTGATTCCTGCAGGAGTTGAAGTGACCCTGGACGGTAACACTGTAACCGTAAAAGGTCCAAAAGGCACCCTGACAAGAACTTTCCACAACAGAATGAACATCGCAGTTGAGAACAACGAAATCGTTGTTACCAGACCAAGCGATGACAAAGAAGACAGAAGCTTACATGGCCTTACCAGAACACTGATCTCCAACATGGTAGAAGGTGTTACCACCGGCTTCAAAAAAGAGCTGGAAATCAACGGTGTTGGTTACAGAGCTTCTAAAGAAGGCAAAAACCTGGTTATGGTCCTGGGTTACTCCCACAAGGTAGTAATGCCTGAGATCGAAAACATCAGCATTGAAGTACCAGGTCCTAACAAGATTATCATCAGCGGTCCTGACAAACAGGTCGTTGGACAGTTTGCAGCTAAAGTTCGTGAAAAACGCAAACCAGAGCCATATAAGGGCAAAGGTATTAAGTACGTTGACGAAGTTATCATCCGCAAGGAAGGTAAAGCTGGTAAAGGTAAATAATTAAAGGGAGTGAATCGAAATGGTGAAAAAGCTTGATAGCAACGCAGCTAGACTCAAAAGACACAAAAGAGTCAGAGCTAAGATCAGTGGCACACCTGAGCGTCCACGCCTCAACGTATTCCGCTCCGCAAAACATATCTATGCCCAGATTATTGACGACGTTACCGGAACCACTCTGGTAAGCGCATCTTCAATGGATAAAGGTTTTGAAGGTTTTGGCGGTAACAAGGAAGCAGCTGGCAAAGTTGGCAAAAACATTGCGAGCAAAGCTCTCGAGAAGGGTATTTCCGAGGTCGTATTCGACCGCAGCGGTTACATCTATCATGGTCGTGTAAAAGAGCTGGCTGAAGCAGCCCGCGAAGGCGGCCTCAAATTCTAACGAGGAGGGATACTTTTGACTCGCATTGACGCTTCTACACTCGAACTGAGTGAAAAAGTAGTAGCCATCAACCGTGTAGCTAAAACGGTTAAGGGCGGCCGTGTCATGAAGTTTGCAGCGCTGGTAGTTGTTGGCGACGGCAACGGCATCGTTGGCTTTGGCACTGGCAAGTCCGCAGAGGTACCGGACGCAATCAGAAAAGGTATCGAGGACGCAAAGAAAAACCTGATCAGAGTTTCTCTGAAAGGTACCACTATTCCACACGAAATCATCGGCGAGTTCGGCGCAGGCCGCGTTCTGATGAAACCTGCTCCACAGGGTACCGGCGTTATCGCTGGCGGTCCTGTCCGTGCAGTACTGGAGACCGTTGGCATTAAGGACATCCGTACCAAATGTCTGCGCTCCAACAACCCAACCAACGTAGTAAACGCAACCATCCAGGGTCTGGCTTCCCTGAGAAGCGCTGAAGAGGTTGCAGCTATCCGCGGTAAAACAGTAAAAGAGATTCTTGGTTAAGGGAGGAAGCAGCTATGGCAAACCTGAAAATCAAACTGGTTCGCGGCTTCCAGGGCCGCAAGGACGACCAGATTGCTACCGCTCTTTCCCTTGGACTGAGAAAGATCGGCAACGAGGTTATCCAGCCGGATAATGCAGCCACCAAAGGCAAAATCAAAAAGATTTCCCACCTCGTAGAGGTAACCGAAGCTTAACAAGAGGAGGTGCAGCGAACAATGAAATTGCACGAACTTTCCCCGGCTCCCGGCTCTACAAAAAAAGCTTACCGTGTAGGCAGAGGTGCGGGTTCCGGTAATGGTAAAACAGCAGGTAAAGGACACAAGGGCCAGAAGGCTCGTTCCGGCGGCGGTGTAAGACCAGGCTTTGAAGGCGGTCAGATGCCTCTGCAGAGACGTATTCCTAAGAGAGGCTTCAACAACATCTTCGCAAAACAGTTTGCTATCGTAAACGTAAGCGATCTGGAAAAATTTGACAACGACACCGTTGTCACCGAAGAACTTCTCGTCCAGACCGGCCTGGTTAAAAAAGCACTTGACGGTGTTAAAGTATTGGGCAACGGCGAACTGAGCAAAAAGCTCACCGTGAATGTTACAGCATTCTCCGCTTCTGCCAAAGAAAAGATTGAAAAGGCAGGCGGAAAGGCCGAGGTGATCTAGGATGTTTGAAACCCTCAAAAATGCCTGGAAATTGCCTGACCTGAAAAGAAGGATCTGCTTCACTGTGATGATTATCGTCATCTTCCGTTTTGGAGCGGCACTTCCGGTTCCGTTCCTGGACGCTTCGGTGATGCAGGGCTTTGGCGATGGAAACCTGTTGGGATTTTTGAATATGCTGACCGGCGGTGCGTTCCAGAACGCAACTTTGTTCGCACTTTCGATTTCCCCATACATCACCGCCAGCATTGTTGTACAGCTGTTGGCTGTTGCAATTCCGGCTCTGGAACAGATGGCCAAAGAAGGCGCTGAGGGCCGAAAGAGACTGAACAAGATCTCCCGATATGTCACCATTGGTCTGGCTTTGATCCAGTCCTTTGGTTACTATCAGTTGCTCAACCGCCGCGGTGCGGTTGTAGACGGCGGAAATGCTTTTGGCAACTTCCTGCTGGCTACCACCATCATTCTGATGTTCACCGCAGGTTCTATGATCTGTGTGTGGTTGGGCGAACAGATCGATGAAAAGGGCATCGGCAACGGTATCTCGATGATCCTGTTTGCTGGTATCGTTTCCAGAGGTCCATCTGTTGTACTGACCATGTGGCAGTATCTGGTACTGGGTTACCAGGGCCTCAAGGCAGGCAGCACCGGAACCGGTCTGAGATATATGATCGGTATCCCGGTACTTGTAGTTATCTTTGTTATTATGATCGGCTTCATCGTTCTGATGACAAAAGCAGAGCGCAGAATCCCGATTCAGTATGCAAAACGTGTTGTTGGTCGCAAGATGTACGGTGGACAGTCCAGCTACATCCCAGTCAACGTAAACATGTCTGGCGTTATGCCAATCATCTTTGCAAGCTCCCTGATGGCAATTCCAGGAACCATTGCTGCTTTCGTTGAACCGAAAGAGGGTTCCTTCTGGGCAAAGTTTGTACAGATTTTTAACTACAACAGTGGTTTTTACGCATTTTTGTATTTCATCCTGATCATTGCCTTTGCTTATTTCTATGTTGCTATCCAGTACAATCCTGTCGAGATGGCAAACAACCTTAGAAAGAACAACGGCGCAATTCCAGGTATTCGTCCTGGAAAACCAACTTCAGACTTTATCGCAAGAATCATCTCCAAGGTCACACTGATCGGCGCGATGTTCTGTGCGGTAGTCGCAATCCTTCCAATCGGTATCGCAGCCCTCACCGGCATTCAGGGCGTATCGCTGGGAGGTACCACCATCATCATTATCGTCGGCGTTGCACTGGATACAGTAAAACAGCTGGAATCTGAAATGATGATGCGTCACTATAAAGGTTTCCTGGAATAATCAATTTCCAGAAAGGGGATCTGTTATTATGAACATCATACTTCTCGGAGCGCCCGGAGCCGGAAAAGGTACTCAGGCGGAAAAAATCTGTGAGTATTGTCATATTCCTCAGATCAGTACCGGCAATATCATCCGCGCAGCAATGAAAAACGGAACAGAGGCTGGTAAAAAGGCACAAGAATTCGTTCATGCAGGAAAACTGGTGCCAGATGCAGTAGTGATCGAAATGGTGAACGAACGTCTGAAACAGGATGATTGCAAAAACGGTTTTATCCTCGACGGCTTTCCACGCACCGTGCCACAGGCACAGGCGCTCAAGGATATGGGTGTCGAGATCGATCATGTCATCGATATTGAGGTAGCTGACGAAGTCATCATGCAGCGTCTGACCGGACGCAGAGTGTGCGGCGATTGCGGCGCAACCTATCACATGGTCTACAACCCGCCAAAGGTTGAGGGCATCTGTGACAAGTGCGGCCATGAGCTGATCATCCGCAAGGATGACCACCCGGATACGGTCAAAGACAGACTGCAGGTTTACCACGAACAGACCGAACCGCTCAAGGATTTTTATGAACAGCTCGGCCTTCTGTACATGATCGAGGGCACCAATCCGGTTGAGCAGGTGACCAAAGATACACTCAATGCGTTGGGAGTCGAGTCTGCTTTGGAGGGTTAAACCCAATGGTTGTACTCAAAACAAGCAAAGAATTATCCGATATGAAACTTTCCTGCAAGATCAGCGCTCAGGCACTGAGACTTGCGGGCGAGTTGATTAAACCAGGCGTGTCCACAGCGTATGTGGATAAAATGCTCCACGAGTTCATTCTTTCTCAGGGAGCAAGACCGACCTTCCTGGGCTATGGCGGTTTTCCGGCAAGTGCCTGCATCTCCATCAACAATGAGGTGATCCACGGAATCCCTTCCGAAGAACGGATCATCCAGGACGGAGATATTGTCAGCGTCGATGTAGGCGCTGCCATCAACGGCTACACCGGTGACAATGCGGCAACCTTTGCCGCAGGCCGCATCTCGGGGGAAGCGCAGAAGATCATGGACGTCACAAAGGAATGCCTTTGCAGGGCGATCCAGGCGGCGCAGCCTGGCAACAGGCTGGGCGACATCGGGCACGCGGTGCAGTCCTGCGCCGAAAGCTACGGCTTTGCGGTGGTCAGAGACTATGTGGGACATGGCGTCGGCAGGAAACTGCACGAAGATCCAGCAGTCCCTAATTACGGCACCCAGGGACATGGCCTCAAGCTGCTGCCGGGGATGACATTGGCAATCGAGCCGATGATCAACATAAAGGGCAGCGCAGTGGTGGTCAGACCCGACGGCACGGTGCTTACCAAAAGCGGAAGCCTTTCGGCTCATTTTGAACACACCGTCGCCATCACAGCCTCTGGACCGGTCATTTTGACACGGTAGATAAAACGGGAGGGCAGTGATGATCAGACCAGGCTCCATCGTCAGACCAACGGCAGGACAGGACCAGAACCGGTATTTTGTAGTGCAAAGCGTCGAAGGATGCTGGGTGCAGCTCTCGGACGGAAGAAAGCGCAAGCTGGAACATCCCAAGAGAAAAAAGCTGTGCCACATACAAGAGACCGGAGCGGTTTTGGAAGCTGCGGTGACGACCAATAAACAGCTCAGAAAAGCACTGAACAGTCTGGGTTTTGTCCGCACTCGATAAGGGGCGGTCAAACCAACGCCAAAAGGAGGTTTTTTACTTGTCCAAGGAAGACGTAATCGAAATTGAAGGCAAGGTATTGGAAGCTTTGCCAAACGCTCAATTCAAAGTTGAGCTGCCAAATGGCCATGTGATTTTAGCACACATCTCCGGCAAGCTGAGAATGAACTTTATCAGAATCCTTCCCGGGGACAAGGTGACTGTGGAGATGTCTCCATACGACCTGCAAAAGGGCAGAATCACCTGGCGTTCCAAATAAATCCAAGTAAAAGGGTAAAGAAGCTTTTTGAAAAAGAAGGCTTCATGACAAGGAGGTAGTTTCAAATGAAAGTAAGACCTTCCGTTAAACCCATGTGCGAAAAATGCAAAATCATCAAACGCAAAGGACGCATTATGGTAATTTGCAGCAACCCGAAGCACAAACAGCGTCAGGGCTAATCGAAAACCGATAGCTCTTTGGGATATGCAAGACCTATATAATGGAGGTGCAACAAAAGTATGGCTCGTATAGCTGGTGTAGACCTGCCTCGCGAGAAGCGGATCGAAATTGGACTGACCTATATCTACGGTATTGGAAGAAAGTCCGCAAACGACATCCTGGCAGCCACAGGTGTTAATCCTGATGTCAGAGTAAAAGACATGGATGAGGATGACGTTACAAAGCTGAGAGATTACATTGATAAGAATTTTGTTGTTGAGGGTGACCTTCGTCGTGACGTTGCACTCGACATCAAAAGACTGATTGAAATTGGATGCTACAGAGGCGTTCGTCATAGAAAGGGTCTGCCTGTAAGAGGACAGAGAACCAAGACCAATGCCCGCACAAGAAAAGGTCCAAAGAAAACAATCGCTAACAAGAAGAAATAAGGGGAGGGATATTGAGAAATGGCTAAAGTTAACAACGGTAAGAAAGCCACCACACCAAGACGTCGTGAACGTAAAAATATTGAGCGCGGCGCTGCTCATATCCAGTCTACCTTTAACAATACCATTGTTACTATTACAGACACTCAGGGCAACGCAATTTCCTGGGCAAGCGCAGGTGGTCTGGGCTTCAGAGGTTCCAGAAAATCCACCCCATTCGCAGCTCAGACCGCTGCTGAAACAGCTGCAAAGGCTGCCATGATCCATGGACTGAAATCTGTAGAAGTATTTGTTAAAGGACCGGGCGCAGGACGTGAAGCTGCTATTCGTGCATTGCAGGCAGCAGGTCTGGAAGTAAACATGATCAAAGATGTTACTCCAATTCCACACAACGGATGCCGTCCACCAAAGAGAAGAAGAGTGTAATTAAGGAGGAACCAAAACTATGGCAAAGAATAGACAGCCAGTTCTCAAGCGTTGCAAAACGCTGGGCCTTTCCCCGGCCGTCCTTGGTTACTCCAAGGAGACCCGCCGCAATCCAAAGCAGATGCGCCGCAAACAGTCTGAGTACGGTCTGCAGCTGAACGAAAAACAGAAGGTTAAATTCATCTACGGTGTTCTGGAAAAACAGTTCCGCTCTTACTATGAGAAAGCTGAACGCAAACAGGGCGTAACCGGCGAAATCCTTCTGCAGGAGCTGGAGCGTCGCCTGGACAACGTTGCTTACCGTATGGGCTTTGCTAACACCCGTCGTGAAGCTCGCCAGCTGGTAGGTCACGGACACTTCACCGTAAATGGCCAGCGCGTTGACGTACCATCTTACCAGGTAAAACCAGGTGATGTGGTTGCAGTATGCGAGAAATCCCGCAACAGCACAAAGTTCAAGACCCTCGTTGAAGAGCTGGGCAAAAACCCAACTCCAAAGTGGATCGAAAAAGAAGCAGGCTCCTTTGAAGCTAAAATTGCTGCAATGCCAGCCCGTGACGACATCGACTACGAGGTAAATGAGCAACTGATCGTTGAGTTGTACTCCAAGTAATAAGACGGGTATGCTTTCCAGATGGCAGAGCGCTTTTTGGAAAGGTACCGCCGCTCTTATTGAGTTGGTGGACACAAGGAAATCAGCATGGGAACGCGAAAATAACGGCGGTCAGAAGGCCGCTGCCATTTAAGGGGGGTTAAAATGGTAAAGATAATCGAACCAAAGATTGAGACCGCAGAACTTAAATCTGATGGAACATACGGCAGATTTGTTGTAGAACCGCTTGACAGAGGTTTTGGTACAACATTAGGCAACAGCCTCAGACGTGTGTTGCTCTCCTCGCTTCCTGGTGTTGCAGTCACATCGATTAAAATTGATGGTGTACAACACGAATTCTCAACTATTGAGGGCGTGAAAGAGGACGTCACCGAGATCGTCCTGAACATCAAGGGGTTAACTGCAAAGCTTTATTGTGACGGACCAAAGGTCGTTTACATCAATGCGGAAGGTGAAGGCGAGGTTACCGCTGGTTCTATCCAGTGTGATGCCGACGTCGAAATCCTGGACCCAAGTATGCATATTGCAACACTGGGACCAAATGCAAGCCTGCGCATGGAGATCGTGCTGGACAAAGGTCAGGGTTATGTTTCTTCTGAAAAGAACAAACAGATCGCCCGCGACAAGAGCAGCGACAAATCCATCCAGGACAAGACCCAGGTCGATAAGATGTCCCTGAACAAGATCTACATCGACAGTATCTATACCCCAGTACTGAAGGTAAACTATGCTGTTGACAACACTCGTGTTGAGCAGATCACCGACTATGACAAGCTGACTTTGGAAGTATGGACAGACGGCACCATCTCTGCAAAAGAGGCGGTCAGCCTTTCTGCAAAAATCCTGACCAAACAGCTCAATCACTTTGTTGACCTTTCCGAAGAGGTAAGCAACACAGAGATCATGGATACTCAGGAAGACACCGGTAAGGAAAAAGCCCTTGAGATGACCATTGAGGAGCTGGATCTTTCGGTACGTGCGTTCAACTGCCTCAAACGTGCAGGCGTGAACACAGTAAGTGATCTGGTGACCAAGACACCAGATGAAATGATGAAGGTAAGAAACCTGGGTAAAAAATCTTTGGAAGAAGTTCTTGCAAAGATCGATTCTCTGGGCTTCAGCCTGAACAAAAACGACGAATAGTTGAGATACATTCCACAATCCATTAAAAAGGAGTGAATTTGGATGCCAGGCACCAGAAAACTCGGCAGAGCTACTGCGAACAGAACGGCTATGCTTCGAGCAATGGTAACTTTCCTGCTGGAAAACGGCAAGATCGAGACCACAGTTACAAGAGCAAAAGAAGTTAAGGCAATGACCGAAAAGATCATTACCAAGGCTAAGGAGAATGATCTGCATTCCAAGCGTCAGGTTTATTCTTATGTTACAAAGGAAACCGTCGCTAAAAAGGTTTTTGACGACATTGCTCCAAAATATAAAGAGAGAAACGGCGGTTACTGCCGTATCATCAAGATTGGCCCACGCCGCGGTGACGCAGCTGAGATGGCAATCATCGAATTGATCTAGGTTATCTGTTTTTGACAGATATTCCACCGGATATATCGATATAACCGGTCCTGTTGTGTGTCGTTTTGCACAGCACACAACAGGAGTGGGGGACCGGTATAAAAGAGCCCCTTGACATCTGCAAAAACCTGTGCTATTATGTACAGGTAACGATTACATGACGCTTTTCGGGTAGAACCGATTGTGATCAGGTCAGTTCGTGAATGGACGCATTCGCCTGATAAAGGGTTATGGGAAAAAGAGCTCCGGGACGCCGGGGCTCTTTTTCTTATCAGAATCTTTTGACCGAACTGTAAGGAGGGAAGAGCTGTGAAGGAAAATCCAACCTTGCGCCTGCTCCATCAACGGGCATCGCTGCGTGTGTATGACAAGCGGGATATTTCCCAGGAAACATTGGACCAGATTTTGCAGGCGATGATGCGCGCACCGACCGCAGGCAATCAGATGCTTTATTCGGTGATCGTTGTGCGGGACGATGTGACTAAACAGAAGCTCGCGCAAAGCTGCGACCATCAGGCGTTCATTGCAACTGCACCGGTGCTGCTGATTTTTTTGGCGGACCACCAGAGATGGTTTGACTACTATCAGCAAAATGATGTGGCTGGCTACTGCGACCGCCAGGGACTGCGGTTTGAAGCGCCGCAGGAGTCTGACCTGCTGCTGGCAATCGAGGATGCGATGATTGCAGCACAGAATGCGGTGATTGCTGCCGAGTCGCTGGGCATTGGTTCCTGCTATATCGGAGACATCATGGAAAACTATGAGTTCCACCGTGAGCTGTTTGACCTGCCGGATTGGGCGTTTCCAATCGGGATGCTGTGTCTGGGCTACTATCGGGAAAATCACTTGAAAAAGCTTCGTCCTCGTTTTGAGCAGCAGTACATCGTTTTTGATGAAAAGTACCGCCATCTCTCTGCGGATGAATATGAGCAGATGTTCGCAGAGCAGGCAAAGAGCTTTTCTTTGCAGAATCCTTATCATGCGGACAACTATGCGCAGGCGTTTTATGCCAGAAAAACCGGAGCCGCCTTCAGCAAGGAGATGGCGCGCTCTGCCAGAGTGGCTATGAAACAGTGGGATGGGCGTTTGCTCAATCCAAGTCTGCCGGAAAAGAAATAAACTGTATAATTATCAAAATAAATACTGATTGTATATTATGAAAGGAGTTCTATGTTCCTTTTTCGCAAAAATGCACACCAGATTGAGCAAAAAGAGCTGATGGAGATTGATACGGTCCTCTGGTTTAATATAGCTGCCGCACCTGTTTTTCTGCACCAGGGCAAGGATTGGCGGATTTTTGGTGGTTACTGGGCTGGCAATAAAGAGAAAATCTCACAGGATTATGAGCGCCTACAATCCCAATACAGTGCGGTTTGTAAGCAGGACGTGCTGGAAAAGCTCGATGAGCTGATGCAGCAGGGAGAACACTTTGCCTATCAGCAGGAGATGGACCACTATCGCCAGCGTGGTTTTTTTGCGCTGACTCCCGAGCAGCTGCGCTCGCAGGAAATCTTCCCACAGATTCAACCCAACCAGTTAAATTGGCTCTGCCGGATGATTGATGGATATAAAGCGTATGCTGAAAACGCGGTGTTGGCTTATGACCTGTGCCGCGCTATTGCGGCGGCGCAGATGGGCTTTATGGTCGGGCACTTGACCCTGGAGGAAGGATTGAAGTTTTGTTGGCAGGCATCGGTGATTCTTCAGGATCATTTTTCCGGTTGGGACGAACTGCTGCAAAGCTACTTGTTGGGAATGGCGTATCCGCAGCATGGGGAAGAGGAAGTCTTTTGTTTGGAAGATTTTAAAGAACAGCTACTGCAATATGACCCGCAGTTGTTCGATTTGGAATGGGAACTGCCTTTGGAAGAAAAACATCAGTTGTAGAAAAAAGCATCGTTGGAACGTCAACGATGCTTTTTTTAATATATCTTTGTCAGATTGAATAATTGGAAAAGGAGAATCAATGCAAATTGAGGAAATGACCGTCAAATTGATAAAAAATAAAGTGAACAAAATATAGATGACATATAAATCGAAGAAATTTATATTTAAAATATAGTGTTTACTTCATAAATGTGTTATAATGGGAAAAAGAGAGAAAATGAAGCTGATAATAGAATCTTCAAAGCTAAAGGAGTGTATGTTATGCTGTTGATCAGACAGGCTGCTGTTTATGCACCGGAATATCTGGGCATTAAGGATGTGTTGATCTGCTCAAACAAAATTGAAGCCATTGAGGACCACATTGATGGGGAGATTCCCTTTTGCAAGGTGGTAGATGGACATGGAAAGAAATTGACCCCGGGATTTTTGGACCCGCATATTCATATTACAGGCGGTGGAGGAGAAGGCAGCTTCCACACCCAGGTGCCGGCAGTTAAGTTGTCGGAGCTGCTCGAAGGCGGCGTTACCACTGTGGTCGGCTTGCTGGGAACAGACGGATTGACCCGCAGCGTGGAAAATCTGATTGCACAGGCAAAAAGCCTGAAGGAACAGGGCTTGACCGTTTATGCGCTGACCGGCTCCTACGGATACCCAAGCACCACCATAACCGGCGATGTGCGCAAGGATATTTTATTCGTGGACGAAATTATCGGAGCAAAGCTGGCGATTTCCGACCACCGCGCTCCGAATGTGACGCTGGATGAGCTGATTCGACTGGCAAGCGACACCCGGGTGGCAGGAATGCTGTCCGGTAAATGTGGAATGGTCACCCTGCATATGGGCGGTGATGACCGCGCGCTGGATTTGGTGATGGAAGCTTTGGATAAGACCTCCATTCCCATCAAGATTTTCCATCCAACCCATGTGACCCGTGCAGAGCGTCTGCTGGAGCAGGCATATCAATTTGCCAACCGCGGCGGCTATATCGACATGACCTGTGGCAGCAAAGGAAAGACGGCGCCGGCAAACTGCATCATGCAGGCAAAGGAAAAAGGCGTAGCGATGGACCGCATCACCCTGAGCTCGGACGGAATGGGCAGCTGGTCCACCTATGATGCACAGGGCAACCTGCTGAAGATTGGTTATTCCAGGGTGGATACCGTTTATGAGGAAATCAAAAAGTTGGTGCAGCAATATGAGATGCCGCTGGAGGAAGCACTCTGCTTTGGAACCAGCAATACAGCACACGCACTGGAGCTGTACCCACGCAAGGGACACATTCAGGTGGGCGCTGATGCAGACCTGCTGCTGATGGAAGAAAACTTGGATTTAAACTGCGTGATTGCAAACGGTCGTCTGATGATGGAGGATGGCAAGCTGTTGGTCAAAGGGACCTACGAACAGGGAAGTATCGAACGATAAAAAAATCAGGAACCGAAGCTGTTATATACAGCTTCGGCTCCGTTTGATTTGTGCTTTACACACAGTAAGCTCCAAACAGCTTGGCAGTGTGTGCAGTAGGATTTTTCCAGGAATGTGGTGCATTGGCAGGAATGTGTACGCAGTCGCCGGGGTTGAGCAGATATTCTTTTCCTTCCAGGTTAAGCAGACAGCTGCCCTCCAGAACATAGAGAATTTCTTCTTCAGGATGGGAGTAAAGCGGTTCCTCCGGGTCGAAGGAAGGCTGCAACTCAAATATCAATCCTCGCATCTTGGTATTGGGTAAAGAATAGGAAGTGGTGTACTGGATAAACTGACGGGAAAGCTGCAATTCCTCCCGCTGCCAGGAGCGGATGACTAGCTTGTCATTTTCGTCTTCAGGGTGGTTATCAAAAAAGGTGCTCATTTCCAAGCCAAGGGCAGATGACAGTTTTTTCAGTGCGCTCAGGCTCAGTGTGCCGTATCCCCGCTCTACCTGCGACAGGTAGCCGATGGAAAGTCCTACCTTTTCGCTCAGTTGTTTGAGCGTCAGTTTTTGTTGGAGACGTTCTTCTTTTAAGCGGCTGCCAATCATCTCCGATTGATTCATGGATACTCCTCCTTAACTTTTTCGGATTCTGTACTGGTTAAATCAACAATATTGTAACACCAAAAGAAAGAGTTGTAAACTCGAAGGAGAAAATGAAAGTTGCGGAAGGAAGATGAAATTTATTCTGGATGCACAGTCAAAAGGTATCTTTATAGGTCATTTTTCATAGATTTTACAGAAAAGTAGCTGACATTGCGCAGCAAAAGAGGTATAATAAAAACAGAATAACTGGACAGGAGATGAACGACCGATGAATTGTTGGATGTTTTCTGCTCTTTCCATGAGGAACCCATAAGCAACCGCAATCGTTTGGTCTGAGGTGCATCTTTGCAGCTGTTGGACCGGACAGGGCGGTTGTTTTTGTTTGAGTTGAAAGGGGTGCTTTTCCATGATTCCATGCAGGAAAAACTGTGCTGAGTACTATGAAGGCTGTCACAAAAACTGTGAGCGCTGGAAGGAATTTCTGTATCAAAGCAGTATCGAGAGGAAGGAGAAAAAGGCATATCTAGACAACTACAATCAGTTGTGCAGCACTGTTGTAAGACAGTGTCTTGCAAATACCCCGCATTTCTATCGAGTATAAAAAAATAAAACACGGGAGCGTTTCTGATTCAGAAACACTCCCGTGTTTTGCTTTAACAGAATCATTGCCACAGGGCAGGCATACAATAGAGCATCATTTAGTTGCCTGATAATTGCTCAGGGGAATAGTTGATGATGCCGGTTTTGATGACGTTGATGCAGAGCGTATTTTCCTACTAGAATTCCATTTCTTTGAGCTTCGCAAGAATATCCCGGTCGGCAGGACAGAAGGAAAAGTGGTCGATTTCATCGACGCCGATCCAGCGCAGGTCGTTGTGCTCCAGGCGCTGCGGGGTATCCTGTGTCTGTGCCCAAAAGAGGGTCAGGCGGACGGTGATGTCAGGGTAGGTGTGCACCAGCTGCATGAAAATTTCCTGCGGGGTGACCCGGATGCCCAGCTCCTCCCGACACTCGCGGATGAGCGCCTGCGGGAGGGTTTCACCCTGCTCTACCTTACCGCCGACAAATTCCCACAGCAGACCTCGTGCCTTGTGGGCAGGACGCTGGCAGATTAAAAAGCGGTGGTCTTTTACGATCAGGGCGGCGACCACCTCGGTGATTTTCTGCTCCATCATCAGTCGATGTAGGTCATAATCTGCTCGAGCGGCTTACGCTTTTTGGTGCGAAGCTGGTCGTTGGCAGCATAGCCGACCGCAAGTACCAGGCGGACCCGTTTGTCCTCGGTGATACCCAGACCCTCCAGGAGCATCTTTTTGTCAAAGGCACCCATGATGCAGGTGGAAAGTCCCTGCTGCTTGGCAGCGTAGCACAGGTGTGCAACGGCAATGCCCAGGTCGATGTCTGCGTACTTCTGGTTCGGGTGCTGCGGGTCGCCCATCAGGTAGGCATCCTCCTCACAGACTGCGATGAAGGAAGGGCAGTTGTCGGTGAATTTGTTGAAGCCGGCGCACTGGGTAGAAGCGGCAACGACAGCGGCTTTTTCAGGGGAATTGATGACCAGAAAGCTCCACGGCTGCGAGTTGCAGGCGGAAGGGGAGAGCTGTGCTGCCTGGATGCAGCGAACCAGCTGTTCTTTGGTTGGACGCTTTTGCGGGTCGTAGTTGCGGCAGCTTTCACGCTGTTCGACCAATTGGAAAAAATCAGACATAAAAAGGCTCCTTTCAAATTGTTTTACGCGGTATGGCAAAAAAAGATTGTCGATACCGCAGGAAAGCAATTTTATTTTAGAAGAAAAAAACAGCGCTGTCAAGCAAAGAAGAAAAAAGGGGAAAGCGGAGAAAACTGCACAAAAAGAGAGGTGCTTTTCCTTCTTTCATCAGCATCCTGATACAAGGGCTTGCAAGCGAAAAAGGGACTGCAAAAGAAAGACGTAAAAAGCGGAAAAATGGCTTGACAAAGCCAAAAAGATATGATAAAGTAAATTGTACCGCATGTCACGGGCTGTTTTAAGTGTGCTCCAAAACGGGTCCACCGCCTGGAAAGGCAGCGAGTTTATACAGAAAGAGGTATATATTATGTACGCAATCATCAAGACCGGCGGCAAACAGTATCGCGTATCCGTAGGCGATGTAGTTTATGTTGAAAAGCTCAATGCACAGGAAGAAGAGAACGTTGAATTCGACGTTATCGCTGTTGGCAAAGAGGATGGAATGGTAGTAGGTACCCCAGTTGTTGAGGGCGCTAAAGTTGCCGGCAAAGTTATCAAAAACGGTAAGTCCAAAAAGGTTACTGTATTCACCTACAGATCCAAAAAAGACAGCAAACGCAAGATGGGCCACAGACAGCCATATACCAAAGTTGAGATCACTGCTATCAACGCATAATGATCCATGCAGACTTTGTTAAGACCGGCGATCTGCTGACAGGTTTCTGTCTGACAGGTCACGCAGGATATGATGACTACGGTCACGATATTGTCTGCGCTTCGGTCACTTCGGCAGTCCAAATGGCAGCAAACGGCATCACAGAGGTGCTGAAACTTGGCGCTCAGGTGGATGTCGGAGAAAATGAAATTAAAATGACCCTCGACCGCGCGGATGCAAAGAAGGGACAGGCGTTTTTACAGGCGCTGCTGCTCCATCTGAATCTGCTGTCGGAAGATTATGAGGGAACGATCCAGGTAAATCTATCGGAGGTGTACAACAATGCTTAGACTTAGCATGCAATTCTTTGCTCATAAAAAAGGTGTTGGTTCCACAAAGAACGGCCGTGACTCTGAATCCAAGCGTCTTGGCGCAAAACGCGCAGACGGTCAGTTCGTACTGGCTGGCAACATCCTGTACCGTCAGAGAGGTACTCACATTCATCCAGGAGAGAACGTAGGCATCGGCAGCGACGATACCCTGTTCGCTCTCAAAGATGGCAAGGTAAAATTCGAGCGCATGGGCCGCGACCGCAAAAAAGTAAGCGTTATCCCGGTTCAGTAATCGAACAATATTTTGTGCAGAGAAAATCCCGAGATGACTGTCTCGGGATTTTTTTAAATGTAAAAATCCTCCCCGGCTTTTGCCGGCGGGAGTATCGGCAAAAAGCGGTGGCATGATAAGATGGAAGCAGGGTCAAACGCTCTGCAAAAATGAGACAACAACGGAAAGAAGGGAAATTATGTTTATTGATAAGGCGACGATCAAGGTGCAGGCAGGCAGCGGCGGCAACGGAGCGGTTTCCTTCCACAGGGAAAAGTTTGTCGCAGCAGGTGGACCGGACGGCGGCGACGGCGGACGCGGTGGCAACATCGTGTTGCACGGCTGCGAAAGCATCAACACACTGATCGACTTTAAGTACAAACGAAAATTCATTGCGCAAAACGGACAGAACGGCGGGACCAACCGTTGCTTTGGAAAGAGTGCGCCGGACCTTGTCATCAAGGTGCCGGTGGGAACGGTGGTTAAAAATGCCGAAAGCGGTCAGGTCATGGCGGACATCGTGGATGAATCGCCGGTGGTCATTGCACGCGGCGGAAAAGGCGGCTGGGGAAACAGCCACTTTGCGACTCCGACCCGACAGATTCCCCGCTATGCAAAGCCGGGTATCCCCGGGGAAGGCTTTGAGCTGATTTTGGAGCTGAAGCTGCTGGCAGACGTTGGTCTGGTCGGCTATCCGAATGTGGGTAAATCTACCCTGATTTCGGTGGTCAGCGGAGCAAAGCCGGTCATTGCAAACTACCACTTTACCACCCTGACGCCGGTGTTGGGTGTGGTCAAGGTGGCTGAGGAAAAATCCTTTGTTATGGCGGACATCCCGGGTCTGATTGAAGGCGCCAGCGACGGCGTCGGCTTGGGACACGAGTTTTTGCGCCATGTGGAGCGCTGCCGACTGATCGTTCATGTGGTGGATGTGGCAGGCAGCGAGGGCAGAGACCCGAAGGAAGATTTTGCAACCATTAATAAGGAGCTTGCAAACTTTAGCGAGGAGCTGTCCACCCGCGAGCAGATCGTCGTGGCAAACAAGAGCGACATTGCGACCGAGGAGCAGGTTGAGTCCTTCCGTCAGTTCATCGAGGAGCAGGGATATGCCTTCTTCTGCATTTCGGCAGCGACCCGACAGGGTGTGGAGCCGCTGGTACACGCCATCTTCCACAAGCTCGAGCAACTGCCGCCGATCAAACGCTTTGAAGTCAACTACGTTCCGGTCATGCCCGAAAAGGACGAGGACAAATGGAAATTTGAAATCAATGTCGATGAGGACGGCGTCTATGTTGTGGAAGCTGACTGGCTGGTCAAGGTGCTGGGTATGGTCAACCTGGAGGACGAGGAATCTCTGGGTTACTTCCAGAGGGTGCTGCGTCAGAGCGGTATCATCGACCGTCTGGAGGAAATGGGCATCAACGAAGGAGATACGGTCAGCATCCTGAATTTTGAGTTCGACTATATCCGTTAACAGAGGAGGAGAAGGATGGAGCTGCTGCACAACGATCGGGTGGACATCCGTCTTTACAGCCCGCAGGCGCTTGCCTTTTTGGGGGATGCCGTCTATGAGATTTTAGTCAGAGAGCGCATCGTCCACAAGGCAAATATGCCGGTCAACAAGCTGCATTTGCAGGCGGTGGAGCAGGTGCGTGCCTCCTACCAGAGCAGGGCATACGCTGTCATCGAGCCGATGCTCGACGAGGAAGAGCTGGCTGCGCTCAAACGCGGAAGGAACATCAGCTCGATCAAGCCGCCCAAAAACGGCAATATGACCGACTATCGTCGCGCCACCGGTTTGGAGTGTCTGTTTGGTTACCTGTATTTGCAGGGCAAGATCGAACGCATCAACCAGCTGTTTACAGAGATTGAATCTCAGCTGGAGCCAAACGAAGAGACAAAAGCAAAATAAATAGAAAAAAGCATGGATGGAAATTTTCCATCCATGCTTTTTTTACCGTGTTTTTTTAAGAATCAATAGTCTCTGGCTTCCGGTTTGCCCGGATGCTTGGTCTTGCATTCCGAAGCTTCATCTTTGCAGTTGCTACCGGTCTGCAAAGGGGTATCAATGGGAGGATTTTTTGGGGTGAGTTTGTGTGACTTTTTCGACATAACGGTCCATCCTTTCCGATTGTAAGAAATAGCGGAAAGATATTTTTGTGAGCGAGATTTTTAGAACCTATGGATTGCAAAAATCTCAGAAAAATTTTTCCCGCTGATGATAGTATGCCGGATTTTGGGCAAAGATATTCATACAGGAGGATTTTTGAGGCAGAGGAAGGTGGGATTTGGCAAAAATAGACAAGATTTATCCGAAAAAAATTCAAAAAAAAATATCGAAAAACCCTTGCAAATAATATACCAATGTGGTATTATTTAAATCGAAGGAAGAAATCGGACACCTCAATAGGAGGGTCCACCATCATAAATTTTAAGGAGGAAATTCATCATGAAAAAATGGGTTTGCAAAATCTGCGGTTATGTTTACACAGGAGAAACACCTCCGGAATTCTGCCCACAGTGTAAAGCTCCAGCTTCCAAGTTCGAAGAGCAGGCAAGCGGCGAGCTGGTTTGGGCTGACGAGCACAGAATCGGCGTAGCAGAAGGCGTTGACGCTGAAATCCTTGAAGGTCTGAGAATGAACTTCCAGGGCGAGTGCACTGAGGTTGGTATGTACCTGGCAATGTCCCGTCAGGCAGCAAGAGAAGGCTATCCAGAAATTGCTGAATACTACAAAACAGCTGCTTTCGAAGAAGCAGAGCACGCTGCAAAATTTGCAGAGCTGCTGGGCGAGGTTGTAACCACCTCCACCAAGAAAAACCTGGAGCTGCGCGTTGCTGCTGAAAACGGCGCTTGCGCTGGCAAAAAAGAGATCGCAACCAAAGCAAAACAGCTGGGTCTGGACGCTATCCATGACACCGTTCATGAAATGGCAAAAGACGAAGCTCGTCACGGCTGCGCTTTCCAGGGTCTGCTGAACAGATACTTCGGCAAATAATCCTATCGAATCAGACAAGGCAGGACCGATTGAAAAGGTCCTGCCTTTTTTGTTTTAGAAAGCAAAAGGAGGAAGAAGCATGATTTTAGTATTGGAATACCCCAAATGCAGCACCTGCAAAAAGGCGCTGAAATGGTTGGAGGAGAATGAAATTCCCTTTACAAAGCGCCATATCGTTGAGGAAAACCCCAGCGAACAAGAGTTGACCGAATGGTATCACAAAAGCGGGCTGCCGCTGAAAAAGTTTTTCAACACCAGCGGCAATCTCTATAAGGAGATGCACCTCAAGGACAAGCTGCCGCAGATGAGCGAAGAGGAGCAGCTGAGTTTGCTGGCAACCAACGGGATGCTGGTCAAGCGCCCTCTGGTCGTAGGGGAAGATTTTGTCCTGACCGGATTTAAGGAAGCCGAATGGGAACAGCTGAAGAAGTAAAACAAAAGACCGGCGAAGGAAGATTTCCTTCAGCCGGTCTTTTGCAAGTATGGTGAATAGAAAAGATATTGTGCGCAGTCAAATTTTTCAAGGCTCAGGACATCCTGGAGCGGATGAAGCCGGACATCTTTTTGTACAGCAGCAGGGTCAGCAGCGAGAGGATGATGCCCTTGATGAGGTTGAAGGGTGCGGCTCCAAACAGAACATAGGCGTCCATGCTGTCAATCATCGGGTTGACGGCATGGCAAGCGTCGATGATGGCCTCCAGCGGCATGACTTTTGAAAAGAAGGGAATCAGCATGAATTTGTTTGCCAGAGAACCAACCACGGTGATGGTCGCTGCTCCGGCTGCCATCGACAGTGCAGCGCCCTTCTGAGAAGGATTTTTGCGGAAGACTAAAGAGGAAACGACTGCAAAGCTGGACAGCACCAGAATGTCCGCCAGCTCGCCGACACAGCCGGTCTGGCTGGAGAGCATATGTACCAAATCTTTGATGATGGTGACATAGATGGCAGGCATCGGTCCATACATAAAGCCGATGATGAGGATGGGTACGCCGCTCAAATCGATCTTTAAAAAGGGCGGCATCAGCGGCAGCGGCATCTCGATGAACATCAAAATAGTGGAGATGGCAGCAAAGACGCCGATGAGAGTGATCATCCGGGTCTTGGAGACCGGTGGGGTAGAAGGATTGTTTTGCAAAGCTGGGAATGATGTGTTGCTCATAAAAGCATCCCTTTCTCAATTCCGGCAAAAAGCCGAGTATTTGTGATCGAGAAGGTCTGTTGCCTTTGGAGGAAGGGTATAAAAATCCCCCTGAAACATTTGTTCCAGGGGGAAACGTGCAGAAAAACACGCCGTTTCTTCATACCGGACTTTACCGTTGGTTTGGGAATCGCACCCAATCTGCCGGCTGGATACAGCCGGGTCGCGGACTTGTGAGGATTGCTCCACCCATTACCGCCAGTGAGGAATTTCACCTCGCCCCGAAACAGACTTTCTTTTTTTATTTGGTTAGAAGATATGCCAAAACGTTTTGTAGAATCTCTATCCATCCACATTATATAAAAGCAACAGATAAAAGTCAAGGCTTATTGTACAAAATCATTGTCAAAAACTAGACAACGTTACAAGGATTTAGCTAAACATCCACAGTAAAAATAGGATAAAATGACGATGGATTTAAAACGGAAGGACAGAAAAGCACAAAACAGAAAAACCAATGCCAAAAGCTGCTCCGGCAATGACGTCACGGGGAAAATGGACACCGGCAACGACGCGGGATAAGGCGGTGAGGACGGCGGATACAGCGGCAATCAGCGGAAAAACGGCAGGCAGAGCGGTATATCGGCAGAGCCAGAAGAGAGCGCAGGTAATCAAAAATGCGCTGGAAGTATGTCTGCTGGGGAAGGAGCATCCGTCCTCGTGTTGTACCAGAGGGACAAAATGAAAGAGTTGCGCCGGACGGGGACGATTGAGCTTTTTACGAATCAGGGTGACCAGCAAAAAGCCGGCAGCGGGGATTGCCCAAAAGGCGGCAATCCACAGCCCGACCTGTTTTTGCACAAGGGCAGACAGCGCACAGACCGAGCCAATGCCGTACAAAAAAACGAACAGCACCGGCAGCAGGCGAAAGCAGGCGGTCAAACATTTTTGGCGGGCAGGGGTACGGGCAGCCCAACCGCACAGCGACTGGTATTGTTTTTCGTTCATATCGGGACCTCCGAGGTCATAAAATAGAAAGCAAGGAACGTGCAGAGACAGGAGGGAAAGAAGCGATGGAGGAATGGATTATACAGTTGATGCAATCGATGGGAGAATGGGGGACGGTGGGGATTTTTCTGCTGATGACGGCGGAAAACCTTTTTCCCCCCATTCCGTCGGAGGTGGTGCTGACCTTTGCAGGATTTTTGACCACCTGCTCTCCTATGAGCCGCTGGCAGGCAATTCTCTTTGCGACCTTGGGTTCGTTGGCAGGTGCGCTGATTCTGTATGGCTTGGGGAGGGCGCTGCCGGTGGAAAAATTGCAGCGGCTGGGATTTGAGCGGGAGGAGATTGAAGGAGCCGAGCGCTGGTTTTGCAAGAAAGGGCGGATTGCCGTGCTGGTGTGCCGCTGTGTGCCGGTAGTGCGCAGTTTGATTTCGGTGCCGGCAGGTGCGGCGAGGATGCCGCTGCTGCCCTTTTTGCTGCTGAGTGCGGTCGGTACACTGGTGTGGGATGCCGTTTTGATTGCGCTGGGAGCAGCCGCAGGCAGCTCGTGGCAGCTGGCAGCCAAACAGTTTGACTACCAAAGCGCTGTGCTGCTGATGGTGCTGTTTACGCTGGTGGTGAGCATCCTGCCGTTTTATCTGCTCAAAAGAAAGCGCAGGCAAAGGCGCGGGGAATAGCAACAGACAGCTGCATCCGTCATTGGGTGCAGCTGTCTGCTTTTTTATCGTACCAGCGCTTTTTGAATCTCCGCAATGTACAGGTCGTGGAAATCGTGGTTCGGGTAGCAGCTGTCGGCAACTGCCCGGTCGGTGAACTGTTCCGGCTCCAGGGTCTGGACATACAGCTTGCGGCACAGCAGGACAAGGCTTGCTTCTTCAAAGCAGGGAACCGAGTCGATGTGGGTCAGGGTCAGACCGGATTTGGCAATCTTGTCCTCATCCCGACCGGAGGCGGTGCCCAAATAGCGCAGCGCTTCCATTTGCTCTCTGCCAAAGAAGCAGAGGGAGAAGCAGTCGTTTTCATCGACAAACTGTTTGGTGTAGCGCTGCGGACGGATGAAGGCAAAAGCGACATCCTTGCCCCAAAGATGTCCCAGTCCACCCCAGCTGGCAGTCATGGTGTTGGCTTTTGGCTGACCGTCCACCGGCTTTTCGGCGGTAATCAGCATCCACTGGTCGGCGATGGCTTGGAACGGATTGATGGAAAGTTGGTGAAGGTCAATCGGATGAAAGTTGCTCATAGAAAGAAACCTCCCTGTTTTATTTTTGTGATTTTATGATACCCGATTTTAACAGGATGTTCAAGAGCTTTTGTTATTCTTTTAGCTCTGATGATTCGGCAGAAAAGCACAGGAGCAGCTCCTTCTCTGCCGAATCGGAGAGGGACAGGGTGGCATCCGGGTTTTTTACAAAGGAAAAGGGGATGATTTGGGCGGGTTGTTCACAAAAGCGGGAGAGAAAATCGGCAGCCTTCCGTCGGGAGTCAAAGTCGGAATAGACAAGGTCGGAGCTGCCTGCATTGACTACGGCGGTAAACAGGCGGGAGGAGTTTTCTTCGGAAAGCAAGGAGAGGTGCTGATGGATGCACAGGGCAAGCAGTTTGGGCAGCAGCTCGCATTGCAGGACAGGAGAAGCGGGTGTGCGGGAAAGCAGCAGCTGCCACATCCGCTGTCCGTCCAGAAGCTGCATCCCCTGCTTTAAGGTGAGGACGACGCTGTTGACGGTGAGGGTGACATCCCGGTCAAGATGCAGGCGGGTGGGTCCAAACGCTTCCAGCAGCTGTGGGAAGGCGCTGCGCGGCAGCATCAGGTAGCGGTCGCAGGGGATGGAGAAGCTCTGTTCGAGGGCGGTGCGCACCCCCTGGATGCCGTGGGAGGCAAAGATGTTGCCGACAGGCTCGGAAATTCCGTCCAGTTGCAGGAGCATCTGACGGGGAAAAGCAAAGAGGAAGATTTTTCCGCGCACCGGTTGAAAGCGCATTAGGAGAAACAGCTGCGGGTCCTGCCGCTGCTCGCACAACAGCAGGGTCATGCAGTCCGATTCCTCGGGCAGGTAGAAGCTGTCCTGCGAATCGGCGGAGGGCTGCACGTTTGACAAGGCAGCCGAAGGGTGCGCCAGCATCAACACCGCCATCCAAAACAGCAGAAAGGCAAGGAATGCCGAGGTGAAAGCCATCAGAAAGCTGCGCAGGCGAAAGGATGAAAACATCAAAATGACCTCCTTTTGTTCGGGAGGGTGGGCAAAAGGAAGGGAATTTATACATAAAAGCAGGACAAGACAAAGCAACCGCGGAAATTTTTCCGCGGCTGCTTTGTCTTGTTTAAATGGATGTATAAGAGAAGAGAGGAAAGCGAGATTTATTCAGCCTCTGCACCGGTCTCAACCAGCTGGACAACGGTGACGTTGGAGGTATCAGAGCCGTCGATAGCACCGGTGTAGATGACCTCGAGGGTGTTGCCGGCGAGCAGACTGTCTGTCTGGGAGCGGTCGGTGTCATCGGAGAGGGAGAAGGTCAGCTCCTGTCCATCCTCGGTCTGGATGGTGACGGTGTCCTCGGCAGATTCTACGATGGTACCGGTGATGGTCTGCTGCTGAGCATCTTCAGCATCGGTCGGCTGTTCTGGCTCCACCGGCTTTTCTTCGGTAGCATCAGCGGCAGGCTCTTCCTTTTCCTCGTCGGTTGCAACCTCCTGCTCGGTTGTGCCCTGAGAGGCAGGCGCGTCATTTGAGGAGGAGCAGGCGGCAAAGGCAAAGACCATTGCGGACGCCAGCAGGATGGCAAAAAGATGTTTCATAGGAAAATCTCCTTTCAAGCATAAATGGATTGTGCGCGTTGTTTACTTTTGGTATATCTTTGCGCAATTCCAAGATAACGCAGAAAGATGAATAGCCTATGTACAATTTCATAATTTATTATTGTCAAATTATTAAATATCATAATAAATGCGGATAAAATGGAATATTTTGTAATTTAAAGAAAAATACTACAATAATTTACAAAACAATGAAATAGAATGTCGAAAAATGAAAAAAGATTTAGATTACCAATAGTAGAATCTAGGACTGGGCAGGCAGCTGACGTCCGCTGGGGTCCACACAGCTGCTGGCAGGGTCAATCAGCTCTCCGACTGGGAACAGCTGATAGCCCATCTCCTGCGCAACGTTTAAAATCAAAGGGAGTGCCTGAGCAGAGTATTCAGCGCCTGCGTGCAGCAGCAGAATGGAGCCGGGAGCAAGCTGACGGCGCACCCGCTGCTCGATCTCCTGTGCGGACAGACCCTGCCAGTCCAGCGTGTCCAAATCCCACTGGATGGGGATGCAGCCGCTGCGATGGATGCAGTCGATGACCAAATCGTTGTAAGCACCGGAAGGTGGACGAAAGAGGACAGGCGTCTGTCCGCAGGCAGCATGGATATTTTGACAGGACAGATGAATTTCCTGTAAAATCTCCTCCTGCGAAAGGGTATCCATGTCGCGGTGGCTGTTGGAGTGGCTGCCAATCTCCTGACCGGCACGCGCGATGGTCCGGGCAGCATCGGGGTATTTCTGTGCCCACTCTCCCAGCAGGAAAAAGGTGGCACGCACCCCGTTTTGCTGCAAGGTGGACAGCATCGGCAGGATGTCCCGGTCGTCCCAGGCGCAGTTGATACCAATGGCAGCTTTTTTCTCCGGCGTTTGCACCGAGTAGATGGGCAGACTGCGCCCGTTGGAAGCACAGAATGCCTGTTTGGGCGGCAGAAACAGGCTGTCGCAGGCAAACGCAGCGGTCAATCCGACCAGTGCAAGAGCGACTGCACAGCAAAGAGCGGCTTTCAGCGAGCCTCCTGCACGAAAAACAAAAATCTTCATGGAAAACAAAATCCCTCCTTTGTCCCCAGTTTATGCGGGCAAAGGAGGGTTGAGCACCAAACGGCTTACAGAGCGGACAAAAAGGAGAGGACCTCCCGATTAAAGGCTTCGGGCTGTTTGGCAGCGCAGAAGTGGTCGGCGCCGGGAAGGCAGACAAAGCGGGAGCGCGGCAGCGAGTGGGCAATCAGCAGGCTGTGCTGATTGCGGATCATGTCGTGCTGCCCGACGATGACCAGAGCGGGCATCGTCAGCGCCGCAAGCTGGTGTGGAGAGATGTGCGGATGGTTGACCATCAGACCCAGAATCTGCTGCTTTTGACGAAAGCTCTGCGAAAAGGGAGAGAGCAGACCGCACAGGTGATACTCTGCCACAACAGGCAGCTGGACAAGAGGACGCATCCCCTGCGGCGCAAGGTTTGCACCGTTGAGGATGAGCGAGAGCACCCGCTGCGGGTGGGCAAGCGCAAAGGTCAGCGCCAGATTGCCGCCGTCCGAAAAGCCGAGCAGGTGAGCTTTGGGAATGTGCAGAGCATCCATCAGCCGCAGCAGGTCCTGTGTAAAAACAGAAAAATTCAGCTTGCCGCGACCGGCGCTCGACCGTCCCTGCCCTCTGGTGTCCATCAGCACCAGACGGAAGCGGGCGGAGAAGGCTGCAATCTGTCGGGCAAAGTAGCGGTGGTCCTCACCGTTGCCGTGCAACAGGATGAGTGTCTGTGCGTGCGGATGGGGAGAGGGGTATTCCAGATAAAAAATTTGTGCGTCTGCGCTTTGCACAAGACCGCTGCGTGGCTGCATAGGGCAAGCCTCCTTTTACGAATTTAAAAAGTTTACAAAACCATTATACTATGGAAATCTATGGCAGGCAAATGCAACTTGCAATAAATGTTAAAATCAGATATACTGAAAGCATCCAAACGAGAAACAGAAAAAGACGGATATAAAAAACCAGAGGAAAGCTTGAACAAGGAGGGACTCCTATGGATAAAAAATGGAAGACGGCAGCGATTGCCTGCCTTTGTACGGTAGCTGTGCTGTCGGTCAGCTTTTCGGCGGTGACACTGGCAAGGCTTAAAAAACTGGAAAGCAATCTGTCGCAGGTACAAAACTCGGTGACCAGCATCGACAGCGACATCAACTCCACCCTCAACACCGCCATCACCACCATCACCCAGACGGCGGAAAAACAGGCGAGCATCGTGTCCGACTACAAGGTCGTATGGGGAGAGTGCAGCCAAAAGGAGAAGACCATGCAGATGACGGTGCGCATCATGCCAAAGGAGTTCAGCGACGACACCCAGGTGCGGGTCCGGTACAGCGGCTATTCGCTCAAGGGAGAGGGCTATGATATGGTCTTTGACACCGAAGGCTTTGACGAGCAAAGCGCATCGGCGGCTCGGATGGAGTCGGGTGTGTATGAAGCGAACATCACCATTCCGCTGGTGGACTGCGTGACCTTGAGTGCAGAGGTGCAGGAAGGGCAGACGGTGCGCCAGGAAAAACTGGAGGATCAGTATACGGCGTGGGGACTGGAGCTGCTGCATCCGCAGATGGAGGGCGGCTTCGATTACTACAAGGCAAGCGCCTCCGATAAGACCAGCATCGACTATGGAGCCTATGCAAATATCGACCTGATGAACAGCTATGACGCAGGCGGTGTGATGAGAGGTCCCAAGATGACCGGCGCTTCGGTCAGTCTCTACCTCAACGGGGAGGAGCTGCTGACCCGCCAGCTAGGAGAAGCGACCGAAGAAGGTCAACCGACCATCAGCTATAAACAGGAGGACGGCTCGGTCAAAAAGGTATACAACAACGAGGAGCCGGGCAGCTATCTGTGGAACGGTCAAATCCAGAACCTCAAGGAGGACGATGTGATTTCGATGGTGATGCGGGCGCAGGACGAAAACGGCTTCACCTACGAGCAGGAGGTCAGCAGATGGACCGTCAGCATCAAGGACGGCTGGATCCAGACCCGAGATGAAACATCCGGTGGAATCTTAATCAAATAAAAGAAACGCCCTGCTGCCGCAAGATTTTGGGCAGCAGGGCGTTTCTTTAGGATACAGGGATTGATTTACCAGTCCTTGCGCATCTGTATCTCGCGGCAGACCTTGCCCAAAAAGGAATACTCCACCTCTTTGACCTCTTGAAATCCGATGTCGCTATACATTTTGCGTGCAACGGTATTTTCAAGGGATACGCTGATGAAAAGAGGGTCGTCGCTGTGGCTGCGGTGAAAATCATCCAGAAATTCCAGCGCCGCCTGTTTGCCATATCCTTTTCCCTGGTACTGTTTGCCAATCATAAAGCGGCTCATCGACCAGCCGGGGATTTGGTCATCATAGTCATACAGGATGAATCCGACCATGGTATCCTGACAGTAGATCCCTAAGGTATACAGATTTTCCTCGTAGGCAGCCTCCACCAGCGACTGCTTATTGTCGGCAACAAAATCCTTTTGACTGTCATCGACCGTCAGCTCCATACATTCCCAATAGTTGGAGCGGTCGATCTTGCGAAATTCCATCTAAAGAATCCTCCTTGATTGGTTGTGATAATTTTGGCTGATCAATAGAAATGCTTTTTGGTATCACCTCGGTTTTTAGTGGATGCAGCTTTATACTAGCATAAATCAGAGGAAAATACCAGCATACAGTCCGAGAGGATTTGGCTTATAAAGGGCAAATTTGTAAAGGATAAAAAAGAAAAATCCCAAAACGGGTCTTTACAAAAAGCAGAGGAAGGGTATATAATAGGCATGAAACAGCAGAATAAAAAAGTGCGCGATGATGGAAAAGGTCACCGTTCCCAACAGCCTTCCAGAGAGCCGGCGGATGCTGCAAGCCGGCAGGCAAGAGGATGACTTCCGCTTCCGTAGCGCCCGATGAAAGTCGGGGGGAGATGCCCCTTACAGCGTCGTCAAAGAGCGGTACAGCCGTACAGTCGGCTGTGCAATTTGGGTGGCAACACGGAAATTTCCTTTCGTCCCATGGATTTGGGCGGAAGGTTTTTTTATATTCTGCGACCTTCCGCCGCCGTTTTAAAATAGCAAGGAGGATGTAAACTATGCTGGACATCAAACTGGTCAGGGCAAACCCTGAGCTTGTCAAAGAAAACATCAAGAAAAAATTCCAGGACGAAAAGCTGGTCCTGGTGGACGAGGTGCTGGAGCTGGACAAACAGTTCCGCGATGCCAAATCCCGCGGCGACTACCTGCGTTCGCAGCGCAACACCCTCTCCAAACAGATCGGCGGACTGATGGCAAAAGGTCAGAAGGAGCAGGCAGAAGAGGTCAAGGCACAGGTGACCGCCATGGCACAGGAGCTGGCTGACCTGGAGGTCAAAGAGGAGCAGCTGACCGAGGAAATCAAAAAGAGAATGATGGTCATTCCAAACATCATCGACGAGTCGGTTCCGATTGGCAAGGACGACAGCGAAAACGTGGAAGTGGAGCGCTTTGGCGAGCCGGTCGTTCCTCCGTTTGAGGTTCCTTACCATGTGGACATTATGGAGCGCCTGCACGGCATCGACCTGGACAGCGCAAGAAGAACCAGCGGCACCGGTTTCTACTACCTGTGCGGCGATATTGCAAGACTGCACTCGGCAATCCTGTCCTATGCAAGGGACTTTATGATTGACCGCGGCTTCACCTACTACATCCCGCCGTTTATGATTCGCTCCAACGTGGTCAACGGCGTTATGAGCTTTGCCGAGATGGAAAACATGATGTACAAAATCGAGGGCGAGGACCTGTACCTCATCGGTACCAGCGAGCACTCGATGATCGGCAAATTCATCGACACCATCCTCGACGAAGAGCAGCTGCCGCAGGCACTGACCAGCTACTCTCCATGCTTTAGAAAAGAAGTGGGCGCACACGGCATCGAGGAGCGCGGCGTTTACCGCATCCATCAGTTTGAAAAGCAGGAGATGATCGTCGTCTGCAAACCGGAGGAGAGCATGGACTGGTTCAAAAAGCTGTGGACCAACACTGTAGATTTCTTCCGTACGCTGGACATCCCGGTCCGCACCCTGGAGTGCTGCTCGGGCGACCTGGCAGACCTGAAGGTCAAGAGCCTGGACGTAGAGGCATGGAGCCCACGTCAGCAGAAATACTTTGAGGTAGGCAGCTGTTCCAACCTGGGCGATGCTCAGGCAAGACGCCTTGGCATCCGTGTCAAGAACAAGGAAACCAAACAGACCTACCTGCCACACACCCTGAACAACACCGTTGTGGCTCCTCCGCGTATGCTGATTGCATTTTTGGAGAACAACCTCAACGACGACGGCTCGGTCCGCATCCCGGAGGCGCTGAGAATGTACATGGGTGGAAAATCGGTCATCGAGGTCAGATAAGTCTGCTGTGTATAAGCAGAAAGAAGGGCTTACTATGGAACTGGATTTACAGGTCATCCGGCAGCAGGTGGTCCATGCGACAAAAGCGCTGCTGGAGCAGGCAAACTTAAAAGCCGGAGATATTTTTGTGCTGGGATGCAGCTCCAGTGAAATCTGCGGCGGACACATCGGTAAAGCCTCCAGCGAAGAGGTGGGACAGGTGGTAATCGACGCCATCCTGCCGGTTCTGCGGGAAAGAGGAATCTTTCTGGCGGTGCAGGGCTGTGAGCACATCAACCGTTCGCTGGTTGTCGAGCGGGAAGCGGCAGAGCGGTATGATTTGGAGATCGTCACCGTCAAGCCTGCCCTGCACGCCGGTGGAGCCTGCGCCGTAGCCGCCTATGACCGCGCAGAGGACCCGGTTATGGTGGAGCACATCACGGCAAAAGCCGGGATGGATATTGGTGACACCTTTATCGGTCAGCACATCAAGCACGTACAGATTCCGGTTCGTCTGGACATCGACCAAATCGGGGCGGCACACGCCACCTTTGTGCGCAGCCGACCCAAACTGATCGGCGGTCCAAGAGCGGTCTATCCAAACTGATTTGCAAAAACCAGAGCAAAGGAGGAAAACAGGACGTTGTATCTTGCATTTGCAGGACAGGCTGCAGTCTGGGCAGGGCTTTATTTCCTGCTGGACAGGCTTGCCCGAAGATGGGAAGGAAAAGCGTTTTTTACATTGATGCAGACCAATGCCCTCTGGAAGGGAGTGGTTGCCTGTTTCGTTCTGATTTTTCCCCTGCTGCTGTTGGGCTTTTTTGTGGGATGGACCCATATTAGAATCGACAACTGGCTCTGGATTGCCTTTTACAGCGGCGCACTTTTGGTCTTATCCTGCCGCAGGTGGTGGGTTCGCCTGCTGGGAGTGGGACTGAATCTGCTTTCTCTTTGGGCGCTGACGTTGATTGTGTCGATGGGTTCCGGGCAGGCATGGCTGGAGCTGCTTTGGCGTTCGGTCCTGCCGTTTGTGCCGGTCACGATTTTGTAAACTAAAAAAGGAGCGCACCCTGATTGGGAGGATGCGCTCCTTTTTTGCCCGACGCAGTGCGTTGATTTTTAAGCGTGGATGTACTATAATGAACAGAGACAAGTATTGGGCATATATATTGTAGAGAATCCATAAAATGGTTTGGTATAAAAGGAGGACAACATGGCAGTATCCGAAAAAGAAAAAGCATTGCAGACAGCACTGGCACAGATTGAAAAGCAATTTGGAAAAGGTGCTGTCATGAAGCTGGGACAGAACTCTTCGCTGAACGTAGAGGCAATCCCGACCGGTTCCCTCTCGCTGGACATCGCACTGGGAATCGGCGGCGTTCCAAGAGGAAGAATCATCGAAATCTATGGACCAGAAAGTTCCGGTAAAACCACCGTTGCCCTGCACATTGTGGCAGAAGCGCAGAAGATGGGCGGCGAAGCGGTCTTTATCGACGTTGAGCACGCACTGGACCCGGTGTATGCGCAGGCGCTCGGTGTAGACATCGACTCGCTGCTGGTTTCTCAGCCGGACACCGGCGAGCAGGCATTGGAAATCTGTGAAGCGCTGGTTCGCTCGGGTGCTATCGACGTTGTGGTTGTCGACTCGGTTGCAGCAATGACCACCAAGGCAGAGATCGAAGGCGAGATGGGCGATTCCTTTGTCGGTTTGCAGGCACGTCTGATGTCGCAGGCACTGCGAAAGCTGACCGGAGCCATCTCCAAATCCAACGCAGTCTGCATCTTTATCAACCAGCTGCGTGAAAAAATCGGTGTGATGTACGGTAACCCGGAGACCACACCCGGCGGTCGTGCGCTGAAATTCTACTCGTCGGTTCGTCTGGACATCCGCAAGAAGGACCCAATCAAAGAAGGCGGAGAGGTCATCGGTAACCTGACCAAGGTCAAGGTGGTCAAAAACAAGGTGGCGCCGCCGTTCCGTGAAGCGGAGTTTGACATCATGTACGGAGAAGGCATCTCCCGTGAAGGGGAGATCGTCGATCTGGCGGTCAAGCTGGACATCATCAAAAAGTCCGGCTCCTGGTACAGCTACGAGGGAACCCGCATCGGTCAGGGCAGAGATAAGGTCAAGCAGTATTTTAAAGAGAACCCGGAATTTGCCGAGCAGATTGCAAAGCAGGTCATGGACCAGAAGGAGCGCCTGATGCTGATGGCAAAAGGCAAAAAGAAGGAGAAGGACGAGGAAACAGGCGGTGCGGCAGAGATGCCGGAGGAGGCAGCGGCACAGCAGGCAGAGCCAATGGCAGAAAAGCATGACCCGATGCCGGACCTGGACGATGACTTCGGTGGGCAGAAGGTGTCCTCGAGCAGCTTAATCGACATCGAAGCGGACGATAAATAATGGAACATACAGGTGACGGCGCTGCGCTTAGGACCATCACCGACCTGCGGCAGACCAAACAGGGCAGAATTGCAGTCTTTTTTGACGGGGAATTTGATTTTTCGGTCGATGATGAAACGTTGGTACAGTATCATCTGGCGGTAGGAAAGCGGTACACCGCTGGGCAATATGAGCAGCTGCGGCTGCAAACCCAGTACAAAAAGGCGCGGGACAAGGCTTTTTCGCTGTTGTCCCGCCGTTCTTATCCTGCTGCGCAGCTGCGGCAGAGGCTGGAACAGGATTTTCCCGAGGACTGTGTGCAGGAGGTGCTTGAGCGGGTCGAAGAGCTGGGATTGATCGACGACGCCGACTATGCGCTGCGCTGTGCAAAGGATTTAATCAACATCAAGCATTACAGCCTGCAAAGGGTGCGGCAGGAGCTGCGCCATCGCGGCATCCACGACAACGACATCGAGGATGCGATGCAGGAGTTTGAAGATTTTGATGAGCAGCAGGCGGTGCAGCAGCTGCTGGAAAAAAAGTTTGCTGCGGCATTGATCGAGGAAAAGGGAAGAAGACGAGCCTTTCAGGCGCTGCTGCGCCTGGGGTATGACGCAGGCACCGTGAAAAGCCAGATGCAGCGGGCGATGGAGCAGCTGGAACCGGAGGAGGAGCCGGAACAGCCTTCTGACCCGGAGGAGGAAATTCGGACGCTGCTGCTCAAAAAATACCGGAAAAATCTGGAGGACCCAAAGGGGATCGAACGCACCATCCGTGCGCTGATGCGCCGCGGCTACGCCTATGGCGACATCCGGTCGGTGCTCAAGCAGCTGGCGGAAGAGGAATAAAAATGGACAGAGAGACCTATCAAAGAATTTTTGAAGTCTGGTGCAAAAAGCTCAGGCTGTACCCCGATTGGGATATCAGACTGGAGTGGGTCGAGGACCCGGATTGGCACAAAACAGGCGACTTTAAGGTGGACTGTGAGGATAAGAAGGCAATTTTGATGCTCAACGCCTGCAATCCCAAGCAGGAGGAAAATATGGAGGAAATCATCGTCCATGAGTTGATGCACCTCAAGCTGTATCCACTGGATCAGGTGACCGAATCGCTGATTCTGTCCGGCTTTGAAGATGGCAGTCGAGAACAGGATTTTGCATACAGACAGTTTTTTGTTTCTTTGGAGCAGACAGTCGAAGAGCTGACCAAATGTTTTCTGCTGGAATTTGGAGAAAACAGGGAACTGTCCTTTGGACGCTGTCGGCAAAAGCAGTCGTTTACCCGGCTGTACGACGGGCTGAAAAATCTGGAATAGAAAATCAAAGACCTTTTGAATAACCGGAAAGGAAGAGAATATGGCAGTAAAAGTAGGAATGGTATCGTTGGGATGCTCAAAAAATCAGGTAGACGCTGAAATCCTGCTGGCATTGATGGTCAACAACGGATATGAAATCTGCGCAGACGCACAGCAGTGCGACGTGGTCATCATCAATACCTGCGGTTTTATCGAGGATGCCAAAAGAGAATCCATCGAAACCATCTTTGAATTTGCGCAGCTGAAAAATCAGGGACAGGTCAAGGTGCTGGTGGTGACCGGCTGTCTGGCAGAGCGTTACCGCGACCAGCTGGTCAGCGAGATCCCGGAGGCGGACGTTGTGCTGGGCATCGGCAGCAACACCCAGATTGCACAGGCGGTCCAGAAGGCGCTGGACGGACAGAGGGTATCTGCCTTTGGCGATAAGGTAGACCTGCCGCTCAACGGCGATCGGGTGCTGAGCACCGCCAACTATTCGGCTTATCTGAAGATTGCAGAGGGCTGCGACAACCGATGCAGCTTCTGTGCCATCCCGCTGATTCGCGGCGGATTCCGCTCCCGCAAGATGGAGGACATCCTCGAGGAAGCTAGAGGACTGGCAGCAAGCGGTGTCAAGGAGCTGAATCTGGTCGCACAGGATACCACCCGCTATGGACAAGACCTGTACGGCGAGTATTCCCTGGATAAATTGTTGACCGAGCTGTGTAAAATCGACGGCTTCCACTGGATTCGTGTGCTGTATGGCTACCCGGACCGTGTGACCGATTCGCTGCTGGAGGTCATGGCAAGGGAGCCGAAGGTGGTCAAATATATCGACCTGCCTTTGCAGCACGCCAGCGGCAGGGTGCTCAAGGAGATGAACCGCAACGGAAACTTTGATTCGCTGTGCGCGCTGATGCAGAGAATCCGCAGCAAGGTGCCGGGCGTTGTTCTGCGCACCACCCTCATCGCGGGCTTCCCGGGAGAGACCGAGGAGGACTTCGAGCAGCTGTGCGAATTTGTGCGCGCCGTTCGCTTTGAGCGCTTGGGTTGCTTTGCCTACTCGCAGGAGGAGGACACACCGGCAGGCGAGCGTGAGGACCAGGTCGACCCGCAGGTTCGTATGCACCGCGCCGACCTTGTGATGGAAGAGCAGATGGACATCGCCTTCCAGATGGGCAAGGAGCTGGTCGGCAAGAAGCTGGAGGTGCTGGTCGAAGGATATGACGACGAGCAGCAGATGTACTACGGACGCAGCTACATGGATGCGCCGGACATCGACACCCGCACCAGCTTTGTCACCGAGCAGGAGGAGGTCCAGGTCGGCGATTTCGTCTGGGTCGAGGTGCTCGATTCGGTCGGATATGACCTGATCGGACGTCAGATCGGCTAATCAAACAAACTCAACGGAAAGAAGGGGTAGAGATGAATCTACCAAATAAGCTGACCATGCTGCGTATCCTGCTGATACCGGTGTTTATGGTCTTTGTCGAGTGGGACAGCCTGCCGGGACACATCCTGTGGGCGTTCGTCATCTTTGTGGCGGCATCGCTGACCGACTTTGTCGACGGATACATCGCCAGAAAAAATAATATGGTGACCGATTTTGGAAAATTTATGGACCCTCTGGCGGATAAGATTCTGGTGACGGCAGCTCTGGTCTACTTTATCCCGCTGGGACTGGCTCCGGCGTGGGTAGTCATCCTGATTCTGGCAAGGGAATTTCTGGTGACCTCGCTGCGGCTGATTGCTGCCGGAAAAGGAATCGTGATTGCAGCGGATAAATGGGGCAAATATAAAACGGCGACCACCATGGTCTGGATTTGCTATGCGCTGCTGGCACAGAACTTCTACCCGCAGATGTCGGTGGACGCAGGCGGCATCGTTGCCATCATCCATCTGGTGCTGATGGCGCTTTCGCTGGCGTTGACCCTGATTTCGGGTGCCAACTATCTGTGGAAAAACCGCGCACTGATTGCACAGTCAAAATAGTTTGCAGCATCAAAAAGGGAAAAGTCTTTGTAAGAGAGGGCGCTTCCCCTCTTGCAATCGGGTGAAAAATATGGTACGCTGATTAAACAATCCTAAAACCAACAAAGCGATGACACAGGAAAAGTAGGAAAGGACCTCCCGACAGAGAGATCGGAACAGGTGAGAGCCGGTCAGGGGTATGCGACTTTTTGAATGCACCTGTCAGCTGCCCTTTGGAACGCGCAGGAAACAGCGCCAGTATAAAGGGACGTACTCCCTGCGTTAAAGGGCAAGAGCGATAAATCGTGAAGTGGAACCGCGGAACTTATAAAGCCGCCTTCATCTGCCAATGGGCAGAGGAGGGCGGCTTTTTTGCAAGCTTTGTCAAAGGAGGAGTTCAAATGGAACATCGAGTGCCGTATAAAATGCCGCATACAATGCTGCTGCATGGACTGGGACAGAACAGCGACAGCTGGAAACAGGTGATCGATTGCCTGCCGACAGAGCAAAAGGAACTGCTGCACACCCCTGATTTGTTTACCTTGACCGAGGAGATTAGCTATGAGGGATTGTACCGGGGATGGGAGCAAAGCTGTCAGAAGCTGCCCGGCAGGCTGCATCTGTGCGGACTGTCGCTGGGAGCGGTGCTGGCGCTGGACTACACCATCCGACACCCACAGCGGGTGGAATCGCTGGTGCTGATTGCAGGGCAATACCGTTCACCCAAATTCCTGCTGTCGGTGCAGAGCCTTTTGTTTTCCCTGATGCCCGCAAGCAATTTTGCGCAGTTGGGAATCAGCAAGGAGCAGATGCTGCGCCTAAACCGCTCGATGATTCCGCTGGATTTGAGCAGACAGCTGAGTACAGTGCGCTGTCCGGTACTGCTGTTGTGCGGAGAGCAGGACAAGGTCAACCGCAAAGCCTCCGAGCAGATGCTGCACCTGCTGCCAAACGCCCGGAAACGGGAGGTTGCAGGAGCGGCGCATGAGGTGAACCTCCAGGCTCCGCAGCAGCTGGCAAAAGAGCTTAGCGCCTTTTGGGAGGATCTGCCGAAATCATCTGATTTGTAAATCATAGGAAGGAGAGATTTCCATGAAAATATTTAATACGCTGACAAGAGAAAAAGAAGAGTTTGTGCCAATCGAGCCGGGCAAGGTCAAGATGTATGCCTGTGGACCGACCGTCTACAACTTTATCCACATCGGCAACGCCCGTCCGATTTGTGTTTTTGACACCCTGCGCCGCTATCTGGAGTTCCGTGGCTACGAGGTCACCTTTGTCCAGAACTTCACCGACATCGACGATAAAATCATCAAAAAGGCAAACGAGGAAGGTGTGAGCGCAAAGGAGATTGCAGAGCGCTACATCAACGAATACCTTACCGACACCAAGGGATTGGGAATCCGCGCGGCGACCATCCATCCAAAGGCGACCGAAACCATCGACGAGATCAAACACATCGTCGAAACGCTCGAGGACACCGGTTTTGCTTATGAAGCGGGCGGCGACGTGCTGTTCCGCACCAGAAAGTGCCCGGGCTACGGCAAGCTGTCCCATCAGCCGCTGGAGGAGCTGGAGAGCGGCGCACGCATCAGCGTCGGCGAACACAAGGAGGACCCACTGGACTTTGTTCTGTGGAAGTCGGCAAAACCGGGAGAGCCAAGCTGGACTTCCCGCTGGGGAGAGGGCAGACCGGGCTGGCACATCGAATGTACTGCCATGATTCACAAGCATCTGGGTCAGACCATCGACATCCACTGCGGCGGACAGGATTTGATTTTCCCACACCATGAAAACGAGATTGCGCAGTCGGAGTGCTGCACCGGCAAGGAGTATGCACACTACTGGATGCACAACGGCTACATCAATGTGGACAACAAAAAGATGAGCAAGTCGCTGGGCAACTTCTTCACCGTGCGCGAGGTAGCGGAGAAGTACGGCTATGAGCCAATCAAATACATGATGCTTTCCGCACACTACCGCAGCCCAATCAACTACAATCTGACCATCATCGAGCAGTGCAAGTCGGCTTTGGAGCGTCTGTACAACTGCCGCGACAATCTGGACTTCTCCTTGCAGAATGCGCTGGCACAGAGCGAGGATGCAGCAGCGGACGAAGCCTTCAAAAAGCAGGTGGATGCAAGGGTCGAGCAGTTCATCCAGGCGATGGACGATGACCTGAACACCGCCGACGGTATTGCTGCCCTGTTTGATCTGGTGCGCGACATCAATACCTTCCTTGCTTCCCCGAAAGCAAAGGAGCCGATGGAGTATGCCGCACAGCAGTTTGACCGTCTGGCAGATGTGCTGGGTCTGCTGTACAACCGCAAGAAGGAAAGCCTGGACGATGAAATCGAAGAGCTGATTGCACAGCGTCAGCAGGCAAGAAAAGAGAAAAACTTTGCGCTGGCAGACAAGATTCGCGACGACCTGAAGGCACGCGGCATCGTACTGCTGGATACCCCACAGGGCGTAAAATGGAAGATGGAGCAGTAAACAAAGCTTTAACCAACAAATAAAACGGGAGCCGTCTGATTTTCAGACGGCTCCCGTTTTGAAAGTGGCAAAATTTTTATCGTGCAGACCCCAGACCGAACAGCGCGCCTGCCGCGGCAAACCACCCGGGATGGGTGAAGGTGTGCAGCAGCAGGGACAGCGAAGAAGAGAGCCACCCGGTCATCTGGAACAGGCAGCCAAAGGCGTACATCAGCAGGAAGAAGATGGGAACAATCAGCAAAAGCATCCTGACAGGCGCCGGTATCGTTTTTAAGAAGAAATTGGTGAAGAAGGACACGGTTCCACCCACCACAGAAAAACTCAGCAGCTGCCGGCACAGCAGGTTGTACAGCAGGCTGTAGCCATTGATTTCATATGCCTGAGGTTGCAGCCAGAGCTGATAGACGATGAGATAGACAAGGCTGAGTGCAGCGGTAATCAGACAGAAGACGGCAAAAACGGGTGCTTTTCTACTCATAAAAATACCTCCTCAAAGCAATGGGAATCTTTGCTCCTATTATAGCATAGCCGCAGCAAATTCCGCAAGGGTTAGACAAAAAGAAAGGCAGTCGTAAGAAGAGAATCGGCGGTTGATTTTTCCTTGCCGCATCCTTATAATAAAGAGGTGAAAACGAAGGAAGCAGGAAAGGGAGCGGGCGTGTGATGAAAAAACTGTATGTTTCGGATGTAGACGGAACGCTGTATCGGGGAAAAAGCGAAGGCTTATCCGAGACGGGCAGAGAGTTGTTTATCCGGCTGATGCAAGAGGGCGTCGGGTTGACGGTAGCTTCGGGACGAAACCTGTACGGCGTGTATGACCTTGCGGCAAGCTGCGGCATCACCCTGCCGGTCATCGCCTACAACGGCGCAGTCATTTATGATTTTGGCAAGGGGAAGGCAGAACGGACTTTCCCCATCCAACCGGCAGATGCGCAAGGGTTGTTCGAGCGATTCGACCGTCAGAAGATTCCCTATAAGACCTGCGTGTTTCGTCCGCAGGAGGAGCGCTGTGTGACCTACCTGCAAAACAGATACCGCTCGCCCAATTGGAGTGAGCGTAAAAAACGCATCGAACAGGGCTGTGAGGATGCCGTTCATCCGCAGAACGGTTTGGTGTACGACGAGCCGTTTGTGGATGTGCCGCTGTCGCAGCTGTTGGAGGGAGAGTGCCTATACATCGGCTCCAGTGGGGAACAGCAAGCCATCACCGCCATCTATGAGCAGGCAAAGCAGATGCCGGGGGTGAGCGCGGTGCTGCATTGCAGTCCCTATGATTCCCGCCGCTGGTTTGTGGACATCGGCTCCGACCAGGCAGGCAAGGGCAAGGCGGCAGTGGCTTTGAAGCAGATGCTGGGCGCACAACAGTTGGTGACCTTTGGCGACAACCACAACGACATCCCGATGCTTTTGGCAGCCGACCGCAGCTATGTGGTTCCGCAGGCGCCGCAGGAAGCCAGGCAGGCAGCGACTGCCGTCCTGGAGGAGGATGTCGACTGTGTGCTGCAATTCATCTGGAAAGAATATCGGGCGGATAAAACAAAATAAGGAAAAGCAAAGCGGCTCGACCCACCAAACGGTGGGTCGAGCCGCTTTGCTGTGTTGCATAAAAGGCGAGGTCAGCGGAGTGGGTCCTCCTCTTCCTCCTTGTCTGCCTGTTCGTCCAGCTGTTTGACTCGGCGCAGATACAGCTTCCCGATGACGGCAAAGAAAACGCTGAGCAGCACAAGCATAGAAAGAAAGCTTATCACGAAGGTAAGAACGGAGCTGAGCGGGTCATGGTAGCGCAGCTGATTGGTCACTCCCAAGAAGATGCCCGTTGCCAGGCTGACCAGCAGACTGATGGTCCGGTTGGTTTTGGCACTGAAGGGTTTGGTGCGGTCCCAAATTCCGTTTTTGATGTAGGACAGCAGCAGGTAGCCGGAGGAAATCAGCAGGACTGCTGCTTCTCCCAGGGTGTTTTGTCCGTCTTTCCAAAAGATTTGCTGCATCAGGATGACAATCAGCAGTCCGGTCAGGGCGATGTGTAAGGTTTTGTGTTCGATTTCCAAAAGGGTCTTTTGCTGCATTTCGTCCAAAATCACTTTATTCTTCATTCTCTTTCTCCTCCCAAAACAGATCGTCCAATCGGCAATCGAGTGCCCAGCAGATTTTTAGGCACAGTTTGATGGTGGGATTGTATTCCCCTTTTTCGATGGCATTGATGGTTTGTCTGGAAACACCGATTTGCTCCGCCAGCTCCTTTTGCGTCATATCTTTTCTGGCACGGGCAATCTTCAGATTGATGTTTTTGCTCATCCGCTCGCCTCCCTGTGCTTTGAATTATAAAACAAAAGCGACAATAAATCAAGTATATATTACTTTTAATCTATTATATTTTATTTTTATCACATCAAGTGCCTCGATGCTGACAACCCACCAGGCGTATTTTAGCAAAAAAACTCCGACCGGCAAAAACACCGGTCGGAGTTAGAAGTACAGGGGTGTATTTTATTTGACTGCGCGGGTAGCCACAAAACTCGGGACACCAAATTCGTGCAGCCTGCCTTCACCGTTGGTGTCCTCGTACAGGTCGGTGAGGAGGAATCCGGCTTTTAGCTGACCGCCGAGTTGCTCCTCCAGCGTGTGAGAAAACTGGATTCCCCAGTCGTTTTTCATCGACACCTCGTACAGCTGCGGGTCCTTGAGCGGGTTAAAAGGCAGAGGATAGGTCAGGCAGCGCTCCTCCTCGTCAAACAGGTAGTTGATGCCGGTGTCCAGTCCGCACAGCAGGATGCCGCCTTTTTTCAAAATGCGGTAGCACTCCAGAAAGATTGGCTCCACCTTTTCCACATAGCAGTTGGATACCGGATGAAAGATAAGGTCGAAGCTCTCGTCTGCAAAGGGAAGCGGCTGGGTCATATCCCCCTGGATAATGTGAATAGAGTAGCCTTCCCGACGGGCGACCATCCGGTCGCTTTCACACTGGCGGCTGGAATAGTCCAGCAGGGTACACTGTGCGCCCAAAGCAGAAAAGATAGGCGGCTGCTGTCCACCGCCGCTGGCAAGTCCCAGCAGCTGTTTGCCCTGCAAATCTCCGAACCATTCCTTTGGGGCTGTTTTGGTCGGGGTGAGGTAGACACCCCAGTTTCCGGCAAGGGCATCCAGATACTGCTGGTGGGAGATGGGCTGTCCCCACTGCCAGCCGGATTCGCACCAGGAGTCGATGATTTGAGAATTGAGCGTTTGGTAATCTTTCATTTTTCATCCTTGTGGACCTGGAATGATTCTGCGCCGTGCAGGATGATGTCGGGCAGCTGGCGCAGGGAGGAGATGGTAAAGCGAATGGGAAGTCCTTCCGGCGGCTGCTTGTCGTGCAGATTGAGCCAGCAGGCATCCACGCCGGCGCGTCTGGCGCCTTCGATGTCCGACGAGAGGGAGTCGCCGACCATCAGCGCCCGCTGCCGGTCAAAGTCGGGGATGCGTGCAAAGACATAGTCAAAATATTCCTTCAGCGGTTTTTGATAGCCGCTTTCCTCCGATACAAAGACGCCGGAAAAGTAAGGCATCAGACCGCTGGCATCCAACCGGTGGCGCTGGGTAGCGGCGACACCGTTGGTCAGGATATACAGTCGGCAGCCGGCTTGATAGAGCTGCTGGCAGCACTCCTGCGCATACGGCATCGTCTTGCTGCCGTAGCCGAGGTTAAACAGGTATTCCCGGTTAAAGTTCTCGCTGTCGATGCCGGTGATGCCAAGAGTATCGAACAGCTGTGCAAAGCGGGTGGATAATAGCTGCTTGCGGGTGATGAGCTGTTGTTCAAACTGTTTCCACAGTCCGCTGTTGATTTGCTGGTAAAGCTGGTCGATGGACGGGGTAAGGGTGAGATGATGGTCCTCAAAGGTGCGAACCAGCGCCTGATGTTCGGCATCGGGAAAGTCCATCAGCGTTTCGTCTGCATCCAAAAGGATGATGTCATATTTCATGTCGATTCCTTTCTGTATCGTTTTTATGATGATTCAGATGCTTAGCCTAAAAGCAGTAGAAGTTTTATTGATTTTAAATAGAAAAGCAGTAGATAAATTTACAAAATTATGCAGATTTAATATAGCATGACCGACCTTGCGCTGTCAAGGCAGAAAAACACCCTTTTACTATTGGGATGGATTTAAGAATGGCGGACGATTCATACGCCAAAATATCCGTTCAAGAGATTGGAACAGGGTTACCTTTTGTTTGTATATACCTTGTATCCTGCCAAGCAAACCAAAGCCATCACCATCGGAATGACGGCATAACCGGCGTTGGCTGCCCCGTTGGAAGCAAGAACAAAGACAGCGCCTGCAAAGGTCAGTATAATCAATAAGATTGAAAGAAGCAGCAGAAGCCTTTTCATTCGATTGCACACACCTTCGTCAATTTGCATTGTTAGATGATTTTATCTTGCTCAGCACAACCTCATCTGATGGGGAAGGGAGAATCCGTTCAAATGTCAAGGAAGGATCTTAGAAAAACAGTTGACGGAGCTGTTTTTTGCAAACTCCATACAGCTGAACGGTACAGAAGCAGGCAATAAAAAAGAAGATAAACACCAGTAGGAAACTGATGACATCTTCAAAGAAAAAGGAAAAGGTATAGGGAAACCGAAGGTTTGCCAGCAACAAAATACCGGCAGCGGTAATGGCAGCGGCAAGACGTAGGGAGCGGGACAGGTTTTCTTTTATGGTATACATCCAGATGACCCCTTTCCTGTGAAAATAGCTTGGTTTAAATCCATCATACACAGGAAAAGGGGAAAAATCAATCGCTGTTTTGGCTAAAGATATGGATGAAAATTATACAATAAATATATAAAAGATTCAAAAAACGTCAATAAAACTAGAGCAAATTACTAAATTGTGCGGCTATTGACAGGTAGAAAAGATAACGGCACTCTCTCCTTGCAGGATACCGTTCTCATAGCCGCCCAGCAGCAGATGCGCCTGCGCCGATGCAAATTCCGGCGGCAGACTTAGCTCTTTGGGGTGGTAGGCTCGGTTGATGGCAACCAGCAGTTTCTGTTCATCCTGCGAGCGGATATAGGAGCACAGGTCGTGGTCGACCGCCAGCGGCGTGAAGGCAGCTTCGGTCAAAAAGGGCATCGACAGCCGCAGCTGACCCAGCTGACAGAACCAGTCCACAAGCTCATGGTTTTCAAATCCCCATGGGTAGCAGCAGCGGTTGAACGGGTCGGCATATCCGCTCAGTCCAGCCTCGTCTCCGTAGTACAGGCAGGGCACACCGGGCAGGAAATATTGCAGGGTGCTGGCAAGTTTGAGCAGCACCTGCCCGTGCCGGTAGGCGTCCATCGGCAGATAGTGGTGTTCTGCCTGCCAGGGACGCTGCTTTCCTTCCATCGACTCCCCTGCCAGCACCGTGATGGCGCGCGGGGTGTCGTGGGTGGACAGCGAGTTCATCATCGAGTTCATGGCAGGCGGTGGGTAATTTTCCACGATGGAGACCACATCATTTAAAAATTTGTCCGGGTCTCCGCTGAGGATATAATCCAGCACGCTGCTGCGGAACGGGTAATTCATCACCCCGTCCATTTGACTACCCAGCAGGTAGCGGCGGCGGTTACCATAGCTGATTTTGTTGGAAGCGTCCTCCCAAACCTCTCCGATGACGATTTTGTCCTCTCCAAAGGATTTTACCGTCTGATACACCCGGTCGAGAAAGGCATCGGGAAGCTCGTCGGCAACATCCAGCCGGAAGCCGGAGGCGCCCAGTCGCAGCCATTTGGCAAGGACGCCGGTCTTTGGGTCGCAGATAAAATCCATGTACTGCGGATTGTTTTCCCGCACATTGGGAAGGGTGAGAAATCCCCACCAGCTTTCATAGCTGTCGGGGTAGCGGTGAAAGGTGTACCACTCGCGGTAGGGGCTGTTTGGGTCGCGGTAGGCTCCGCTGTGCTGTCCATAACGACCGTTGCGATTAAAGTAGACGCTGTCGCTGCCGGTGTGGCTGAACACGCCGTCAAGGATGACCGAGATGCCGTACTGTTTTGCTTTGGCACACAGCCGGGCAAAGTCTTCCTCAGTCCCCAGCAGCGGGTCGATGTGCAGGTAATCGGCGGTGTTGTAGCGATGGTTGGAGTGCGCTTCAAAGATGGGGTTAAGGTACAGGCAGGTGACACCCAGCTGCGCAAGATAATCCAGATGCTGGGTGATGCCCGCAAGGTCTCCGCCAAAGTAATCGGAGTTGGTCACCTCGCCCTTTTCGTTGGGCAGATAGACCGGCAAGTTTCCCCAATCGGTGCGCAGGGTGCGGTCAGCAGGGACATTTTGTTTCGGGGAACCGGAATTGCAAAAGCGGTCGGGAAAAATCTGGTAGATGATCCCGTTGCCCAGTGCGGCAGGACGCTTTTGGGAAGGGTCGTAGACGGTCAGCTGCCAATAGCGGTCGGAGTGCAGGTTAAGCTCCCCGCGCATCGACTCGTTGGCGTGGATGATGTGCAGCGTGCCGTCGGCTTCGGTGACCTGAAAGTAGTAAAAGTGCAGTTTTGGATGTCGTGGAGTATAGCGCAGGGTGTAGCGGTTAAAGCGAAGGGTGCTTTCACACAGCTCCATCGGGAAGAATCGGTCATTTTCCCCGTCGCTGCACAGGACAAATTCTACCCGAGAGGGCAGCAGGTCCTTGGGCAGGCAGATGGAAAAACGGACGCTGGTGCCGGCAGCCACAGCACCGAAAGGGTCTTTGAAGATGGGAAGCCGGCTGTCATAGATGCAAAAATCCATAAAATGATTCCTTTCCGTCAGGATGATGTTTGATAAAAGCTCCGGCGGGAACGGTCAGGTTTCCGCCGGAGCTGCAAAGACCGTATTAGTCTAAATTCCAGATATTGTGCGCATATTCCTGGATGGCGCGGTCCGCACAGAAATAGCCGGACTGAGCGATGTTGTTCAGCGACATCTTCTGCCACTTCATCGGGTCATGCTGGTAGGTGGACAATAGTCTCTTCTTGGTCTGGTCATACGACTCAAAGTCGCGCAGCACCATGTACGGGTCGTTGGTCTTCAGGGAGGTGGCAATCTGGTCAAAGCGGTCGCCTGCGATGTCCTTGCCAATCATGTCGATTGCCTGCTTGAGCACAGGGTCGCTCAGATACAGTTCGCTGGGGTAGTAGCCGGATTTTTTCAGCTGCTGGACCTCAGGGGTGCGCATACCAAAGACAAAGATATTGTCCTCGCCGACCGACTGACCGATTTCGACGTTGGCTCCGTCCCAGGTTCCCAGGGTGACGGCTCCGTTGAGCATCAGCTTCATGTTGCCGGTGCCGGAAGCCTCGGTGCCCGCAAGGGAAATCTGTTCGGAGACCTCGCTGGCAGGCATCAGCAGCTCGGACAGGGTGACGCGGTAATCCTCCAGATAGACCACCTTGAGGATGTCGCGGGTCTGCGGGTCGTTTTCAATCATCTTGCCCAGGCTGCAAATAAACTTGATAATCTGCTTTGCCATATAGTAGCCAGGAGCTGCCTTGGCGCCGAAGATGAAGGTGGTCGGCTGGATGTCGGCGTGCGGGTTGGATTTAATTTCATTGTACAGCGACAGGATGTGCAGCGCATTCAGATGCTGACGTTTGTACTCGTGCAGACGTTTGACCTGTACATCGAACAGGGAGTTCGGGTCGATGACCTGACCGGTGTGCTCCTGGATGTATTCGGCAAAGCTGCGCTTGTTTTCCAGCTTGATCTTTGCCAGCTGCTCCAGCACCTGCTTGTCATTCTGGTAGGGGAGCAGCTTTTTCAGCTGGGTCATATCGTGCATAAAGCCGTCGCCAATCAGTTCGCGGATGTAGTTGTTCAGCTGCGGATTGGATTGGTACAGCCATCTTCTGGAGGCGATGCCGTTGGTGACATTCTGGAATTTGTTTGGCCAAATCTTATAGAAATCGTGGAACAGCGATTCGCGCAGGATGTTGCTATGCAGGTTGGAGACGCCGTTGACGCTGTGGGAAGCGACCACTGCCAGGTTTGCCATGTGCAGCGAGTGACCGTTGATGATTGCCATGCGGGAAACGGTGTAGCCGTCCAGATGGAACTGCTCGGTCAGCTGGCGGCAGAAGCGGTTGTTGATTTCTACGATAATCTGATAGATGCGCGGCAGCAGGGTGCGGAACATATCCTCGTTCCAGCTTTCCAGCGCCTCGGGCATGACGGTGTGGTTGGTGTAGGCAAAGGTGTCGCTGACAATCTTCCACGCCTGGTCCCACGGATAGCCGCACTCATCCAGCAGGATGCGCATCAGCTCAGGAATGGCAAGGGCAGGGTGGGTGTCGTTGATGTGGATGGCATTCTTTTCCGCAAAGTTCTCCAGTGTGCCGTACAGCTCCATGTGACGGCGCACGATGTCTGAGATGGAGGCAGCCACCAGGAAGTACTGCTGGCGCAGACGCAGGTTTTTGCCTGCCGGATGGTTGTCATTAGGATAGAGGATTTTACTGATTGCCTCGGCGGTGGAGTCTTGACCAAAGGCTTTGATGTAGTCGCCGCGGTTGAAGGCATCCATGTCGATGGCGGAGCTTTGTGCGCTCCATACACGCAGGACGCTGACGCCCTTGCCGTCATAGCCGGAGATCATAATATCATAAGGAACTGCCTTAACAGTGGTATAGTCCTTGTGCAGGACGTGGTGATACCCATAGTCCCAAAATTCTTCGATGTGTCCGCCAAAGTTGACATCGACTGCGTGCTCCGGGATGCGCTCCAGCCAGACTTCGCCGCCGGGCAGCCACTCGTCCGGCAGCTCGGTCTGCCAGCCGTCGATAATCTTCTGTTTGAAGATACCAAATTCATACAGGATGGAATAACCCATGGCAGGGTAGCCGCAGGTTGCCAGCGCATCCATAAAGCAGGCAGCCAGTCTGCCCAGACCGCCGTTGCCCAGACCGGCATCCGGCTCCAGCTCGAACAGATTTTCCATCCGAACCCCCATCTCTTTAAGCGCCTGAGAAAATTCACCGGCAAGATTGAGGTTATAGATGCCGTTCTTCAGCGAACGTCCCAGCAAAAATTCCATGCACATATAGTAGGTCTGCTTGCGTCCCTTGGCTTTTGCATCCGCCATAAAGTAGCGGCGCTTTTCTTTGAGGATGCTGCGCACCACCATGGCACAGGCTTTATAGTAGATTTCGTCCGATGCGGTGTCGGGAGTAAAGCCCAATGCCTTGATTTGAGAAACCAGCATGGATTGAATCTGCTGGGTTGTCAGTTTTTTATCCGCAGAAACGATGGAGGTTTGGATTTCTTTTAAAGCAAGATTGTTTTCACTAAGCATATAAACCGCCATTTCTCCGCACCGTTTGGTAGTCAGTCAGTAAAAAGCAGCAATCGCTCCGGTGCGGAAGGAGGATTGCGCTGAATGCTTTTGGGGAAAAGAGAGGCTGTACACGACAGCACTACACGATAAATTATAGTATATTGAACGTTTGAAAACAAGAGTTATTGCAAGCAGAAGACAGGATTTCTGGCAGGATGGACACAATTAGATGGGGATAACAGTAAAGTTTCCGAATTTTTAAAATGGAATTTACCTGCTTCTAATCTAAAAGCAGTCGGGAAAGCGAGCGTTTTGTCCGTCAAAAACTGTCTTTGCCCTTTACTTTCCACCTTCCAATCATATATAATAAAACAAAGAGAAAAATCCCGACCCGCCCGGCGGGCAAAATCATGGGAGTATAGAAAGGATGGTCTGCATGGCTGCACAAAATAAAGTCAGGGTGGAGATCTGCGGTTCAAGGTATGTGGTATCCTCCAACGAACCGGTGGAGTATGTCAAAAGGCTGGCAAATGCCATCGAAAGTAAGGTAAAACATTTTATGGATTCCAGTCCAAACGTCACGCTCAACGATGCCTATTTTCTGGCACTGCTTAACTATGCGGACCTGTATGAAAAAAGCGAGCAGAATGCCGACCACATTCGCAGCCAGTTGACCGAGTACCTGGAGGATTCCACCAGAGCTAAGCTGGAAATCGACGAGTACAAACGTGAAAATGAAAAGCTGAGGAAGGAAATCGACATTCTGCGCCAGAATATCGGCAGAGAGCCGTGAAGGACTCCGCTGACACAAGCAGAATTCTCCACGATGGACAGGCTGCTGTTCCAGCCGGAGGAAGAGGTCAGCAACGATTATGGCGAAGATGAATATGAATATGACGGGCAGATGTGATACAGTAGAGCAACTGCCCAAGAAGGGACGAAAGCAGATGGAATACCGGTTTCGCCGCGCACAGAATGCGGATGTGGATCAGATGATTGAGATTATTCGAGACAGAATCAAATGGATGGACAAGCAGGGACTGCATCAGTGGAACAAAACGGATTATATGCAGCAGTACCCGCGGGAATATTTCCTGGAGGGGATTGAAAAGGGTTTGTTTTATGTTGCACTGGACGAGCAGGACCAAGTGGCAGGGCTGATGGCGCTGCTGACCGAGGACCCGCGCTGGGCAGAGGATGAACCCAAGGACTGCTACTATGTGCATCATCTGGCAGCAAGGTCGGACGCCAAGGGCGCCGGCAGAGCGCTGCTGGAATTTTGTCGCCAGCTTTCGGTGCAGGAGGGCAAGGAGAGCATCCGCCTGGACTGCCAGCTGGGCAACGACCGCCTGAACGCTTTTTATGAGAGTATGGGGTATCTGTACACCGGACCGATGGTCGAGGGAAGCTACGAGGGCATCAAGCGGGAAAAAACACTCAAATAGGTTGAAGAAAACAGGGAGGGAGATACCTCCCTGTTTTCGGCTGGAGCAAACGGTTGCAAGGACAAAGGAGAAGACGATGAAGAAGATAGAGCTGCTGGCGCCGGCAGGCAATCTGGAAAGCCTGCTGGCAGCGGTACACAGCGGAGCGGATGCAGTCTATTTTGGCTATGGGGAGCTGAACGCCCGCCGCAACGCAAAAAATTTTGACGAGGACTCGCTGCGGGAGGCTTCCCGCATCTGTAAAGAGCGCGGAGTCAAGATGCACATGACGGTCAACACGATGGTGTACGACCGGGAGTATGAGCAGGTGATGCGCACCCTGGAGATTGCCTGCCGCTACGGCATCGACGCGCTGATTGTGCAGGACCTGGGAGTGGCTGCGCTGGTGCGCAAGGCAGCGCCCGAGATGCCGATGCACGCTTCCACCCAGCTGACTGTCCACAATCTGTCGGGTGCACTGGAGGCAAAGCAGCTGGGATTTTCCCGCGTGGTGCTTGCCCGCGAGATGAGCCGGTCGGAGATTGCTGCAATCGCCTCTCAGGCGCAGATTGAAACCGAAGTGTTTGTACACGGCGCGCTGTGTATGTGCGTGTCCGGTCAGTGCTACATGAGCTCGGTGATTGGAGAGCGCAGCGGCAACCGCGGATTGTGCGCACAGCCCTGCCGCCTGCCGTTTTCCAGCGGTCGCAAGGGCGACAGCGGCTATGCCCTTTCGCTCAAGGACCTCAGCCTTGCCCATCGGGTGCAGGAGCTGGTGCAGCTGGGGGTAGATTCCTTTAAAATCGAGGGCAGGATGAAGCGCCCGGAATATGTTGCGGCGGCAGTCAGCCAGTTTAAGCAGGCGCTGGAAGGGCAGCAGGCAGATATGGATTTGATGGCGGCAGTCTTTTCCCGCAGCGGCTTTACGCAAGGGTATTTTGACGGCAAGCTGGGACAGGAGATGTTCGGCACCCGCCAGAAGGAGGATGTGCTGGCAGGACAAAAGGTGCTCAAAAGCTTAAACGACCTGGTTTCCAAAGATGTGCCGCGGGTCGGGGTGGACTTTGCTTTTTCGATGTGCAAAGACCAGCCGGTCACCCTGTGTGCGCAGGATAAAGAGGGACATCAGGTGCAGGTGAGCGGTCCGCTGCCGCAGGAGGCGCTCAAAGCGCCGACCAACGAGGAGCTGGTCCGCCGCAGTCTGGAAAAGATGGGCGGGACCTTTTATATGCTGGATGAGCTACGCTGTCAGCTGGACGATGGGCTGATTTGTCCGGCTTCCCAGCTGAATGCCCTGCGGCGGCAGGCTTTGGAGCAGCTGACCGAGCAGCGCGGAGAGATTGTTGCAAAACCATTTTATAGATTAGAGCCGAAAAAGGTGCAGAAGCATCAGCCAAAACGCCAGCCGGACGGCAGTCTGCCGCTGCGGGCGCATCTGCGCCAGCTGTCCCAGCTGACCGAGGAACTGGTCGAAAGCTGCGAGTTGCTGATTCTTCCGCTGGCGGAGCTGCTGCGGGGAGCGAACCGACTGGACAAAAAGGTGCTTGAGAAAATCGCGGTGTCCCTGCCGCGGGTGGTATTTGGTGACGACCTTTTGCAGCTTGTGCCAAAGCTGGAGGAATGTCTGCGGCTGGGTGTGCGCCATCTGTCCACCGGCAACTTGGGTGGCGTGCGCTTAGGGCGAGAGTTGGGCTTTATCGTTCACGGAGAGTTTGGGCTGAATATTGCCAACGCCGGCTGCCTGCAAGCGTATGAACAGCTGGGACTGCGCGACTGCCTGCTTTCCTTTGAGCTGTCGATGGCAAGGGCAAAGGGAATCGGCGGAAATCTGCCGCGTGGGCTGCTGGTCTATGGCAAGCTGCCGCTGATGATTACCAGAAACTGCCCGATTCGTCTGGGCGGCTGCAAGGACTGCAAGGGCGTGGGAACGTTGACCGACCGAAAGAAGGAGACCTTCGAGGTGCGCTGTACCGAGCGTGCCTATTCGGAAATCTTTAACGCAAAGCCGGTCTATCTGGCGGATCGGATGGAGGAGCTGGACAGCTTTGATTACGGGCTTTTGTATTTTACCGGCGAGGGACCTAAACAGGTGGACCGCATCTTAAAGCAGTACACCCGGCTGCACCAGCCGATGCGGGAGATTACCCGCGGGCTGTATTACCGGAATGTAAAATAGGAGAGAGACAATGAGTATACTGAAGATCAAACGCCTGCACCCGCAGGCACAACTGCCGGCAAGGGCGACCGACGGCAGTGCAGGACACGACCTGTACGCCTGCATCGAACAACCGACAGAAATTTTGCCGGGACAGACGGTTAAGGTCCCGACCGGACTTGCTATCCAGCTGGAGAGCAGGAATTATGTGGCGCTGATATTTGCACGCAGCTCGATGGGGACCAAATACGGTGTGATTCCAGCCAATGCGGTCGGAGTCATCGACTCGGACTACCGGGGAGAGGTCTGTGTCTGTCTGCACAATCATTCGGACAAGCCGTATGTGGTGCAGCCGCAGGACCGAATCGCACAGCTGCTGGTGATGCCGGTGGAGCTGCCGGACATCGAGGAAGTCGATGAGCTGGAGGAAACCGGACGCGGTCAGGGCGGCTTTGGCTCGACCGGAAAGTAAACCTGCAAGCAGGCAGGAGGAAAGGAAGAAAGAGGATGAAACTGGTGTTGGCATCCCAGTCTCCACGCAGACGGGAGCTGTTGGAGTGGATACAAAAGGATTTTATCGTGCAGGCAAGCAGTGCAGAAGAGGTGATCCCGCCGGGAGCAACACCGTATGAAGCGGTGGAGCTGCTGGCAACAACAAAGGCGCAGGCGGTAGCAAAGGATTACCCCGACTGTGTGGTCATCGGAGCGGACACAGTGGTGGCACTGGACGGGCAGATCATGGGAAAACCGAAGGACCACGCAGATTGCGTTCGTATGCTGTCGGCTCTGTCGGGACGGGAGCATGAGGTATATACCGGTGTGGCTCTTGTAGTGAACGGGCAGACTGAATCGTTTTATGAAAGGACGGCAGTGCGTTTTCTGCCGTTGACCGAAGAAGAGATCAACTGGTATGCAAACCTCGACGAGCCGTATGACAAGGCGGGAGCCTACGGCATCCAGGGCTACGGCAGTCTGCTGGTGAAGGGCATCTGCGGGGACTACTTCAATGTAATGGGTCTTCCGGTTGCTGCGCTCAACCGCCGGCTCAAGGCGCTGGGAAGGGCAGAAGCTTAGCGATTTTAGACAGAGAAATGCGGTTGCACACAGGGCGTTTGTTCAAAATCTGTAATTTTTTGCCGCTTTCAAAAAATTCAAAAATTCCTGTTGAGATTGCGCCTTTTTCGGGTTATAATATATAGGATAATGTAGTTTGTCCGCCTTCTGGCGGGAAAAATGAATTGCTTTTGACTGTTTTTGCAATCAATTTTCAGATAAATTTGATGTGAAATAGATAGACGATCGTGCAGGGCAGCGGGGGAGCACCCTGGAATAGCGAAGATCGGCGCAGCTGTTTAAAATTTTGGCAGGAGGAAAAAAGGTTATGTTTGGAAAAGACATCGGCATTGATTTGGGTACAGCCAATACACTGGTATTTATGAAAGGAAAAGGAATCATCATGCGAGAGCCATCGGTGGTTGCAGTGGATACCAGAAATTATACCGTCAAATATGTGGGTCAGGAAGCAAAGGATGTTATCGGCAGAACACCGGGCTCTATCGTAGCAGTTCGTCCGCTCAAGGACGGTGTTATTGCGGATTTTGACATCACCGCAAGTATGTTGCAGATTTTTATCAAGAAAGCCTGCAACAACTCCATCTTTGCCCGTCCGCGCGTGGTCATCTGTATCCCATCCGGTGTCACTGCTGTTGAGCGCCGTGCGGTAAAAGAGGCTTCTTTGAAGGCAGGCGCACGCCATGTAGCCATCATCGAGGAGCCGATGGCAGCTGCTATCGGTGCAGGACTGCCGGTTGCCGAAGCGACCGGCAGCATGGTTGTTGACATCGGCGGCGGCACCAGCGAGGTAGCAGTCATCTCTCTGGGCGGCATCGTTGCCTCCCGTTCGGTCCGAGTCGGCGGCGATGAGTTTGACTCGGCAATCATCCAGTATGTCAAGAAAAAATATAACCTGCTCATCGGTGACCGTACCGCAGAGAATATCAAGATTCAGATTGGCTCGGCATATCCTTATGAGGATGAGCAGCCGATGGAGATTAAAGGACGCAACCTGGTGGACGGCCTGCCAAAGAATATGATGCTGCACCCGGAAGAGGTTCGCGAAGCGCTGGCAGATTCAATCATGTCGGTGCTGGATGCCATCCGCACCACCCTCGAGAGAACACCGCCGGAGCTGTCTGCGGACATCATCGACCACGGTATTACATTGACCGGCGGCGGAGCCATGCTGCGCGGACTGGATCAGCTGATTTCCAAGGAGACCGGTATGCCGGTGCAGGTGGCAGAAAACCCGCTGGATTGTGTGGCTGCCGGAACCGGAAAGCTGCTGGAGAACCTCAACAGCATGAAGGAACTGCTGTCCGACGACGATTCCAAATATTAAACGTTTTGCAAATAAGGCTGCCGGCCCGGCCGGTGGCCTTCTCTTTTATAAAAACGCAGCTGCACAGGGCAACGAGGCGGCGGATGCAACGGCTTTGTGCAGGCGGAAGGGAGTGCTGACCGAAAGTGAAGGAGTTTTTTCACAGCTGGGTCTTTAAGGTGCTGCTGGCGCTGTGTATTGTGATGTTTGCCTTTCTGCTTCGGGCGACCATGACGATGGGAGCTTCCACTGTGGTGGAGCAGATTGTCGGGACCATCACTGCGCCGGTGCAGTCGCTGACCTCCGGTTTGAGCGGTTCGATCACCGGTTTTCTGGACCGGTTTCTCCGGGCAAGCGAGATTTCCCAGGAGAACGAGCAGCTTCGGGAGGAGAACAGAAAGCTCATCGAGCAGATGGTAGACTATGAAAACTATAAACATGAAAACGAAAGTCTGAAGGAGCAGCTGGGTATCCAGGAGGAAAACCCGCAGTGGGAAACGATGACCGCTTCGGTCATCGGAAGGGACCCGTCCGACCAGTTTTACTCCTTCACCATTGACAAGGGCACGCTGGACGGCGTGTCTTACCAGGACCCGGTCATCACAGCGGATGGGCTGGTCGGCATTGTTTCCGAGGTGGGACCGGTGTTTGCCAAGGTGACCACCATTCTCGATGTCCGGTTGAACGTTGCTTGTCAGGATGTGCGCACCCAGGACGTTGCCACCATTTCGGGCGATATTGAGATGGCGCAGCAGGGCAGGTGCAAGATGTCGCTGATTCCGCGCGAAAGCGGGATTGCCAAGGGCGACATCGTCCAGACAGCGGGGACCTCGGGACTGTACCCGCAGGGGATTGTTGTCGGCAGGGTTAGCGACGTTGGCTTCGAGCCGCAGGGCACGATGATGTATGCGGTGGTCGAGCCGGCAAACGACATCAAGAGCATCAAGGATGTTGTCATCATCACCTCCTTTAAAGGGCAGGGAAGCAGCCTGTCCGGCTTTGAACAGGATGTGCAGAAGCAGCAGGAAGAATAGCCGGCAGCCGGCAAAGGGAGGTGCAATGAGATGAACAGGCGTTCAAAGATACAACTGGTCAAATATCTTTTGTACAGTTTACTGATGATTATACTGTATGTATTGCAAAATGACCCGAATTTTATCTTGAGCAGCGGGACCGGACCGGTGCTGGTGCTGCCTTTTGCGGTTGCCGTCGCAATGTTTGACGGGCAGCTTGCCGGAGGACTGTTTGGGCTGTTTGCAGGGATTTTGTGCGACACCTCGTCGAGTGTCCTGTTTGGATTCAACTCGATTTTATATCTGGTCATCTGTACGGCGGTGGGACTGCTGGTGCTTTACTTCATGCAGCCTTCGCTGATTAACAGCCTGATTTTTACCGGCAGCGGGTTTGCAGTCCGGCTGCTGCTGGAATACTTTTTTTACTATGCAATGTGGGGATATGAAAACAGCTCCCAGATTTTGCTGCGGCATATGCTCCCCAATCTGCTGTGTACCCTGCTGGTCACTCCGCTGATTTTTCTGGCGGTACGGCGGATGCACCGCTTTTTTGAGGAGAAATTGGAGTAGAAGCAGAAAGGAGGCTATGCCATGGAAGAAAAGCAGAAGCACAAGGGCAGGGTTTTTCTGCTGGTCGGTGTCATCATCGCGGTGTTTGTCGTTTTTGCGCTGCGGCTGATGAAATATCAGATTGTGGATGCAGAAAAATACCGGGAGATGGCACAGGGAAACTACACGAGCACCCAGAGCATCGACGCGGCGCGCGGAGAGATGCTCGACCGATACGGTCGTCCGCTTGCAGTCAATCAGGTCAGCTATGATGTGATGATCAACGAGGCGTATCTGCCCAATAAAATGAGAAATACGGTCATTGAGCGCATCATCCTGCTGATGGAAAGCGAAGGACAAAGCTGGATTGACACCCTTCCCATCAGCACCACCGAGCCGTTTGCCTTTTTGACCGAAACCGAATCGCAGAAACGGCAGCTGGAGCAGATTAAGACCAACAATAAAATCAATCTGGATGCGGATGTGCAGACGACACTGGACAACCTGTTCAAAAAATATAAGCTCATCCACTACACTTGCAAGGAATGCGGCTACCGCTATGAGGGAGAGTTGTCGGAAGAAAAGGAAAATTATGTCTGCCCGGAGTGCGGAGCCTCCAGGGAGCAGTTTGAAGCCTACGACCGGCTGATGGCAAGAAAGATTGCAGGTGTGCGCTATCAGATGGAGGTCTACGGCTCGAGCACCAGCACACCGTACACCTTTTCCAAGGACATTCCCATCGACGTGGTGGTGACCATCAAGGAATACAGCCAGCAGATGCCCGGCATCGAAATCAAAGAAACCACCAGCCGCCGCTATGTGGACGGCTCGTTGGCGCCGCACGCTATCGGAGTGGTCGGCTCCATCACCCAGGAGGAATACACGGCAAACAACCAGGCAATTTTGGAAAGAATCAAAGAGCAGCACCCTGACTGGACCGAGGAGCAGATTGATCAGGCGTATCAGGAGCAAAAGTACGGATACAGCGACATCATCGGCAAAAGCGGTCTGGAATATGCCATGGAGGACCAGCTGCGCGGAGAGCGCGGAGAAAAACGCATCACCACCGACGCCAGCGGAAATGTTCTCACCACCGAAATCATCAAGCAGGCAAAGCCCGGCAACACCATCGTCACCACCTTGGACAAGGATTTGCAGCGGGCAGCGCTGGAAGGGTGCGAGGAGTTTTTAAAGATGGCAAAGGCGACCTATTCCCCCGAACAGGGCGGAAGCGCCGACCGCATCTCGGTGGTGGCACAGGACGTCAAGAGCGGAGAGATTCTGGCAATGGTCAACTATCCGACCTATGACTTGTCCGATTACTACACCAAATATTCCGAGTTAAGCTCCGACCCGCTGCGCCCGCTGATGAACTACTGTACGCAGGGCATCTATATGCCGGGTTCTATCTACAAGCCGGTGGTTGCCATCGGCGGTATGGCGACCGGTGTCATCGACGGCGAAACGCTCATCGACTGTAAGCAGGTCTATCAGACCGGCACCAGCTACAATCCGCGCTGTCTGGGATTGCACGGTCCCATCAATGTGCAGTATGCGCTGATGGTTTCCTGCAACTACTTTTTCTATGAATCGGGCACCCGACAGGGCATCGACAACATCGTCAAATATTCTAATCAACTGGGATTAGGGACCAAGACGGGAATCGAGCTGTCGGAGACGACCGGTCATGTTTCCTCGCCGGAGTACTATGAGTCGGTCAGACAGGGACAGGTGGATGACACCTGGACCTATGGTAACGTCCTCCAGTCCGCAATCGGTCAGTTGGACAACGCCTTCACGCCGCTTCAGATGGCAAACTACACCGCCACGCTGGCAAACGACGGCAAGCGGATGCGCTCCCATCTGGTCAAATCCATCGAGTCATACAATCTGGAGGAAACCGTTTCCACCACCGAGCCGGAGATGCTCAATCAGGTGGAGGCCGACCAGGATGCCTTTGAACAGGTACGTCAGGGGATGCTGCGTGCCTCTCGTGATACTACACGCGGTACGGCAAGATACTACTTTGGTGATTATCCAATCGACGTTGCCTCCAAGACCGGTACACCGCAGGCGACCGGCAGCGACGACAACGCGACCTTCATTGCCTACGCACCAGCCAACGACCCGGAGATTGCAGTCGCAGTCGTAGTGGAAAAGGGTTACAGCGGTCAGCGTGGCGCGCCGGTGGCAAAGGCAATCTTTGACGAGTATTTTGGACTCAACGATCAGCAGACCGAGCAGCAGAACAGCGACGGGCAGCTGATTCCATAAAAATTTCACGCAGATGAAATTGCATTCTCTTTTTCTCAACGGAATGCAGAAATAAAAAGGACGGAGGAAATCACCTCCGTCCTTTTTGCATCACGTATCTCCAATTAGGTGAATGTTTTGCGTTTAAAAAGTGAATAAAAAAGATAAAGAGGAAGGATAACGGTGATAGCGTACAAAAAAGAAGATTTTCTTGATTGAAATAGACAAAAATCAGAGAAAAATAGTTTACAAAACAGAGCAATAATGATAGACTATAAATGGTAATAAGGAAAATGAAAAGTTTTAGAAAAAATATGCAAAAAAAGGGTTTGCATATTTTTAAGCAAAAAGTGGGAAAAACAGGTATCAACCGAACGGGCAGTTTCTCCTGGTGCAAGGTCTGCGACAGAACGGAGAAAGGCTTGCAAGGTCACATCTGAAGGGAAAACTTTTGGATGTTTTGATATTGTTTACAGAAAGGAATGAAAACAGATGAATATTGGTTTGATTGCTCACGATTCCAAAAAAGAGCTGATGGTGCAGTTTTGTATTGCATACTGCGGTGTGCTCAGCCGCCACAATGTATGTGCAACAGGAACGACCGGAAAGCTTGTAGCAGAGGCAACAGGATTGGATATCCTGCGTTTCCTCAGCGGTTCACAGGGCGGAGATCAGCAGATTGCGGCAAGGATCGCCTGCAACGAACTGGATCTTCTGCTGATGTTCCGCGATCCGATTACAGTAAAACCAAATGAGCTCAATGAGGCAAACATCCTTCGTCTGTGCGATGTCCACAATGTACCGGTGGCAACCAACATTGCAACAGCAGAGGCATTGATTCATGCTCTGGAACGCGGAGACCTTGACTGGAGAAATATCGGCAATCCGAGCGTATAATGGGAAGAGCCAATCGAAAGAACGGATGAGATTTATAGGATTAGAATGCCTGAAGCAAATTCAGACGGCATTCTTTTTTGGCTTGCTCTGCAAAGATTTTGGGTGCTTCTTGAAAGCAGGAAAACTTTAAAAAGAGGTCTTGACCTTGACGGCAGGATGATGTATGATAGGTGTATTCCATCTGGAATACACCTTTAAAATCATACCGAACAAAAGCGTTTGACGCATGGAGGAGTAGCAAAAGAACCGACCGAGCAGAGAGGGTCCTCACCGGCTGAAAGGGACCCGGGAACCGGATTTTGTGAAGACACCTGTTTAGCTGGAGCGAGAAGAATCGTTCCCGTAGTTTCCGCGTTAAGGAAAAACAACAAGGAGCGTTCTGCAAAACGGAGCGCTTGAATCAGGGTGGCACCACGAAAAGCAGAAAGCTTTCCGTCCCTTGCAGCTGATTGATGGCTGTGAGGGAGGGAAAGCTTTTTTTATTGGACCAGCAGGGAGGAGAGCAGAGATGACCTTTTTGGAGCCTTGCAAAAAGGGCGAATATTTTGGCAGCAGGCAGTTTCATCTGCGGCTGCTCAAAACCATCCCGGCACAGCCGCAAAAGAAATATCTGCCGGCATATCTCTTTGAGATGGTGGCAAACGGTCAGCCGGTAGGACGCTGCACGCTGCGGGTCGGATATAACGACCTGATTCCGTATGCGGGAAATATCGGCTATGAGGTGGAGGAGGAGCATCGGGGACATCACTATGCTCTGAGTAGCTGCCGATTGCTGTTGCAGCTGGCAAGACGTCACCGGATGCAAGAGGTGTTGATTACCTGTCGAGAGGACAACTTTGCCTCCAGAAGGACCTGCGAACAGCTGGGAGCAACGCTGACAGGAAAGATGGATGTGCCGGGAAACCACGAGATGTACCGCGAGGATTCGGACGCACCGCTGCTGCAATACCGCTATCGGTTGGGGATAGACCTTCGACCAATAGCCGAGCAGGAGCTGGTTGAGGTGGGAAAGCTGTACGAATGTGTGACAGCCGACCAGCTGGCAGGAGAAAATTATTCCGGCTGGGACACCGAATATCCAAAGGAGTGGACCGCACGCGAGCTGTTTGCACAGGGCGGGCTGTATGGCTTGTTCGAGCAGCAGACCGGACAGCTGGTGGCATCGGCAGCGTATGACAGCTGCTTTGACAGCTGCTATCAGCAGGTCGGTTGGAGCCGGATGGTCGAGCCGGAAAAGCTTTTGTGTGTTCACACCTTGGCAGTCCATCCCGATTGGCAGGGCTTGGGACTGGGCAGGCGTCTGATGCGGTTTGCCCAGCAGCAGGCGCAGCAAAATGGGATGGAAGGGGTCCGCATCGACACCGGGGTGGGCAACCTTCCGGGACTCCATCTCTATCATCAGCTGGGATTTGCCGATGTGCAGACCTTGCAGCAGGACGTCCACTATGAGGGCGACCGGACAGAGTACCAGTTTTTGGAGTGGTACTGCCGATAGAGTCAATTTTTGTTAGAACCAAGCATCATACAGCATCAAACAGAAAGGAAGAAACAAGTATGGCAGAAACGATGAACGGTCTGAAAAGGACCAGCTACTGCGGAAAACTTTCCAAGGCAAATGTGGGCAACAGCGAAGTTGTCTGCGGATGGGTACAAAAACAGAGGGATAAAGGGCATCTGATTTTTATCGACCTGCGCGACCGCACCGGTGTGGTACAGCTGGTGTTCGACGACGATACCAACCGAGAGGTGTTTGAAAAGGCAGCTTCGGTCCATGCAGAGTATGTGCTGATTGCAAAAGGTCTGGTCCGCCAGAGAGAAGCGGTCAACACCGAAATCTCCACCGGCGAAATCGAAATTCACGTCGAAGAGCTGCGCATCCTTTCCAAAGCACAGACTCCTCCGTTTGAAATCACCGACAAGAGCAAGGTAAAAGAGGAGCTTCGCTTAAAATACCGCTATCTGGATTTGCGCAGAAAGACCCTGCAGGAAAAGATGATTCTGCGCCATCAGGTTGCAAAGGTCACCCGCGACTACTTCTATGAGAACGATTTTCTGGAAATCGAAACCCCAATGCTGATTAAGTCCACACCGGAAGGCGCAAGGGACTACCTGGTGCCATCCAGAATCCATCATGGAAAATTCTATGCGCTGCCGCAGTCTCCGCAGATTTACAAGCAGCTGCTGATGCTGTCCGGCTTTGACCGATACATCCAGCTTGCCCGCTGCTTCCGCGACGAGGACCTGCGCGCCGACCGTCAGCCGGAGTTCACCCAGGTGGATTTGGAGATGTCCTTTGTGACCCAGGAGGACATCATGGATATGCTGGAAGGATACATCCAGCGGTTGTACCGCGAGATCAAAGGTATTGAGATTGGCAAGATGCCGCGCCTGACCTACCGCGAGGCGATGGAGCGCTACGGTTCGGACAAGCCGGATACCCGCTTTGAGATGGAAATTGTCAATTTGAGCGAGCAGGTTAAGGGAACCTCCTTCCCTGTCTTTGCCGATGCACTGGCAAACGGCGGTTCGGTCCGCTGCATCGTTGCGAAGGATGCAGCTGCTACCCTGACCAGAAAAGCCATCGACAAGCTGACCGAGCAGGCAAAGGGAATCGGTGCAAAGGGTCTGGCGTACATCCGCTGGGCAGATGAAAAGCCGAACTGCTCCTTTGCAAAATTTATGAGCGAGCAGGAGTTGGAAGGGCTGCTGAACTTCCTGGGCTGCCAGCAGGGCGACGTTGTTCTGATTGTGGCAGATAAAGACCGCGTGGTTCTGCCGGTCCTCGGTCAGCTGCGTCTGACACTGGGCAAACAGCTGGGACTGATCCCGGAAGGCAAGTACAACTTCCTGTGGATTACCGAATTCCCGTTCTTTGAGTGGGATGAGGAAAGCCAGAGCTGGCTGGCAATGCACCACCCATTCACCATGCCGCTGGAAGAGTGCCTGCCATACATCGACAGCGACCCGGGTTCGGTTCGCGCGCAGGCGTACGACATGGTAGTCAACGGCGTCGAGCTGCTCAGCGGCTCCATCCGTATCACCGACTACGAGCTGCAGCAGAAGATGTTTGAAGCATTGGGTCTGACCGAGGAAGAAATCGAGGCAAAATTCGGCTTCCTGGTAGATGCCTATAAGTACGGCGCACCGCCGCACGGAGGCGCTGCACTGGGTCTGGACCGTATCGTGATGACCATGTGCGGCTGCGATAACCTGCGCGACGTGGTTGCTTTCCCGAAGGTACAGAACGCCAGCGAGTTGATGAGCCAGTGCCCGTCCCCGGTGGACAAAAAGAGCCTGGATGAGCTTGCCATCGCTGTGACCGAATTTGAAAAGGACGAATAATCCAAAACAAAAATCCTGCTGTGTTAAAAAACACAGCAGGATTTTTTATGCGGAAAATTTTGGTTAGTAGGTCAGCACCTCGGCGCCGTCCTCGGTGACAGCAACGGTGATCTCCCACTGGGAGGAGAGCTTGCCGTCGCTGGTAATGACAATCCAATCCTGACCGGCAGCGGTGTCAGCGTGGGTGTCCAGCTTGACGTGGTAGCTGCCCTGGTTGATCATCGGCTCGATGGTGAACACCATGCCGGGCACCAGCAGCATATCGGTGCCTCTTCTGCCGACATAGCCGACCCACGGGTCTTCATGGAAGGCAAGCCCTACCCCGTGACCGCCGATTTCGCGGACGACGGTGTAGCCATTTTTATGGGCGTGGTCGGAAACTGCCTGTGCAATGTCTCCCAAAAATCCCCAGGGTTTGACTTCTTTGAGTCCCAGCTCTACACATTCTTTGGAAACCTGTACCAGCTGTTTTGCTTCCTCGGATACCTCGCCGATGCAGAACATACGGGAGGAGTCGGAGAAGTAGCCGTTGCAGATGGTGGACACATCGACGTTGATGATGTCGCCGCTGCGCAGCACCACCTTTTCAGAAGGGATGCCGTGGCAGACCTGATTGTTGACCGAGGTGCAGACGCTCTTGGGGAAGCCTTCGTAGTTGAGCGGAGCCGGGATGCCGCCCAGACGGGTGGTTTCTTCATAGACGATTTTGTCGATCTCCTCGGTGGTCATCCCTTCATGGATTTTCTGCGCCACCAAATCCAGCACCGCGATGTTGATGCGGCTGCTCTGGCGGATGCCTTCAATCTGCTCGGGTGTTTTGATCATCTGGCGGGTGGGAACGGTGTGACCCTCGCGGCGGAAGCGGTCGATCTGTTCATCCATCTCCATGTGGCAATGTTTATATTTTTTCTGGCTGCCGCACCAGCATGGGTCATTGCGGCCCAGTTTCTTTTCGGACATAATAGATTCCTCCTAGATTAAAATTCTTCCTTCAGGATTGAATACAGGCAGTCGTCGTAGATGATTCCTCCATACCCCAGTACAGCGTGCCGCAGGCAGCCTTCCAATCGGAAGCCCAGCTTGACAAGCAGCGCGCGGGAGGCGGTGTTTGGGGAAAAGCATTGTGCGCAGAGCAGTTGTGCGCCCTGAGAAAACAGCTGCGGGATGAGAGCAGCAAGTGCCTCGCTCATATAGCCCTGCCGACACCATGACTCGCCCAAATAGTAGGAAAGGCAGAGCGAACCGGTCTGATAGCGCATCCGGTCGGGGGAGAAAAAGACAGCTCCGATGACAAGTCCGCTGTCCTTGCAGGACAGAACCAGCATCGAATCGTGCAGCTGCTCCAGTTGCTGTTCCATCTGCGGCAGCGTTAGCGGACGCATGGCGTTGTAGCGCAGGACAAAGGGACTGTTGCGGATGGTAAGCAGCGGCGCTGCATCCTGCTTGCAGGGCGGGCGCAGCTTTAAGCGTTCGGTTAGAATCGGTTGCATCTTTTTCTCCTCCTTTTTGTGCCGTCGGTCGATTTGTTTTTAGTATACAGCAGACGGTTGGAGGATTGCAAGTTTTCTGCAAGGGAAGGACAACTTTTTTTAGGACACAAGAAAAGGACAGCGGGAGTGTTTTCCACATTTTCAATGGGGAATGGTGGAAAATACCCCACCTTACAGGAAAAGGGCAAGCAGCACGGCGGCGATGATACAAAAAAGACCACGCAGCCGCACAAAGGACAGACGGTAGTCGCTGGCTTCGCTGTTTTTGACAACAAAGAAGGAGATGATTTTGCACAGCAGTTCCGGCTGAAAGAGCATCATCAAACCAAGGGAACATAATAAAACAATCAACGGATATTTTGCCATCTCCATCCTCTCCTTTCCATTGGGGTCTGCGCTTTCTTTTAAAAATTGTACCACAAAGAGGAAAACAAAGCCAGACAGCAAAAGGAGCCGAACCATCGATTCGGCTCCTTTTGCTGTTAAACGACGGGAGAGAAAACGCTTTCGATTCGCTTGCTTGCACATTCCGGGGAATATTGCCAGCGGTCGATGTGTCCTGACTGGATAAAATAGTGCATCGGCAGCGGTTGGGCAGGCGCATCGAACGAATCAATGATAATCAGCTTGACCTTCATCTTTTCGGGAATCAGGCTTTTGATGTAGACGCTGGCTTGCTGTCCTGTGCGGACGCTGGTCTTTGGCTCAGCAAGTCCGGCAAGGTTGGGAGCAAGCTCGACAAAGATGCCGTAGCTTTCCACTGAGCGCACCTGTGCGGACACCGTTTGTCCCGGGGAAAACAGGGCGGCATTTTCCTCCCAGCTGCCCAGCAGCTCCTTGTGGCTGAGGGTCACACGCCCGCCGGCATCGACTGCGCAGACGACCGCACGGATGTCCTGTCCGGCAGAAAAGCGGTCGGCAGGATGGGAGATGCGGGAAACCGAGATGCAGTCGATGGGAATCATCGACGGGATGCCGCAGCCGATGTCCACAAAGCAGCCAAAACCCTCCAGATGGGTGACCCGGGCAGGGATGACATCCCCGGCAGTCAGCGAGCGGATGTACTGCTCCAGACACAGCTGCTGCGCTGCCCTGCGGGAAAGGACCGGACAGAGGCTGCCGTCGCTCTGCTGCCCGATGCTCTCGATGAGGAAGCAGACCGGCTTGCCCACGCGGGAGAGCAGAGCGATGTCCCGCACCGAGCCGTCGGCAATCCCCAAAGCGCCTTCGCACCGCGGGATGATGCCGCGGCAAAATCCGAAATCGACGACCAGGTCGTGCTGCTGGGTACATAAAAGCGCGCGTGCTTCTAGGATGGTGCGGGTGTGGAACGCCTCCCAAAGCCCGGCTGGATTGCGGCAGAGACTGCGGTTGGCAGCGGTATCCATCAGCCAACCCTCCGGCAAGAAATTTGTCATTTTTTCTTCCCTCCTTCTGTCCGGCACCTGGGTGCGGACAGTCTTTATCTAGTCTTTGTAAAGTAAGCTGATACCATCTATATGCGGACAAAAGAGGAATTATTTTTGTGTCGGTGGCAAACAAAATCTTTTTTGCAAAGAAAAAGCCCTGTAAAATCTTGCTAAAGAGGGTGTGGGTTTGCTATAATAGGTTCTGTATGCAGGATAAAGCAAAAGAAAGGAAAGCCGGATGAAAGGAGGGCGATGGACAACAATGGATGTGCGTGTGGGAGATATTCTTGTCATGAAGAAAAACCACCCCTGTGGGGAAAACAGATTTCTTGTACTGCGCAGCGGCATGGATTTTAAGCTTCGATGCACCGGCTGCGGCAGAGAGGTGATGGTTGCGCGCTCCAAAGCCGAAAAAAACATCCGGCAGATCGAGCGACCGTAAACCAGAAAATCCTTTCGAAAACAGACGATTATAGGACACAATTCGTTTTTTTAAGGAGAATGTAAAGATGTTTGAACAGTTGAGCGGCGCCCAGGAGCGCTATCAGGCTATCAACGACCGGCTGATGGACCCGAACGTTGTCAGCGACCCAAAGCAGTATGCCGAGCTGATGAAGGAGTATAAAAATCTGACTCCTATCGTGGAAAAATACTGCGAGTATAAAAAAGCTACCGAGGACATGGAAGAAGCCAAGATGATGCTGGAAGAAGGCGGTCTGGACAAGGACTTCCGTGAGCTGATCGAAGAACAGTATGAAACCAGCAAAAAGGACATCGAGGTCATTTCCGAGCAGCTGAAGATTCTGCTGATTCCAAAGGACCCGAACGACGACAAGAACGTTATCGTGGAAATTCGCGGCGGTGCAGGCGGCGACGAGGCTGCATTGTTTGCAAACAGCCTGTACCGTATGTACTCGATGTATGCAGAAAGCCAGGGATGGAAGATCGAGGTGCTCAACGCCAACCCGACCGAGCTGGGCGGCTACAAGGAAATCAGCTTTTCAATCAACGGCGACGGCGCTTACTCCAAATTCAAGTTTGAATCGGGCGTACACCGTGTACAGCGTGTACCGGAGACCGAAACCCAGGGTCGTATCCACACCTCTACCGTTACCGTAGCGGTACTGCCGGAGGTGGACGATGTAGAGGTCGAAATCAATCCGAAGGATTTGCAGATCGACACCTATCGTTCGGGCGGTGCAGGCGGTCAGCACGTCAATAAGACCGAGTCCGCTATCCGAATCACCCATCTGCCTACCGGCACGGTGGTTGAGTGTCAGGACGAGCGCAGCCAGTACAAGAACAAGGACAAGGCAATGAAGATTCTGCGTTCGCGCATCTATGAGAAGATGCAGCGCGAACAGGAGGAGAAGATTGCCTCCGAGCGTAAATTGCAGGTCGGCGCAGGCGACCGTGCCGAGCGTATCCGCACCTACAACTACCCACAGGGCAGGGTGACCGACCACCGCATTGGTTTGACCCTGTATAAACTCGAACAGATTCTCAACGGCGACCTGACCGAGCTGTTTGATGCGCTGAATACCTTTGACCAGGCAGAAAAGCTCAAGGAAAGCTCCGGCAGCACCGGAGGAGAGAACTAATCGCAGGGTCGGCTGAAAAGAGGCGATACCATGGAACAAAACCAAACGATGAGAACCTGTGATACCCTGCTGCTTTCGGCAGCAGACGGACAGCAGGCACTGCAAAAGGCAGGACAGCTCATCCGGCAGGGTGGGCTGGTCGCCTTTCCGACCGAAACGGTGTACGGGCTGGGTGCAAATGCACTGGACCCACAGGTAGTGCGGGGGATCTTTGCTGCCAAAGGGCGTCCGCAGGACAATCCGCTGATTATCCATCTGGAGGATGCGTCCCAGACGGCGCTGTATGCAAAACATATCCCGCCGGTCTACTATCAGCTGTGCGAACAGTTTTCTCCGGGACCACTGACCATCATCCTGCCCAAAAGGGAAAACATCCCGCTGGAAACCTCCGGCGGATTGGATACAGTAGCGGTGCGCATCCCCTCCCATCCGGTAGCCAGACAGATCATCCACTGGGCAGGCGTACCGGTGGCAGCGCCTTCGGCAAACCTGTCCGGCTCCCCAAGCCCGACCACTGCCGAGCACTGTATCAACGACCTATGGGGAAGGGTGGACGCCATTGTGGACGGAGGCGCGTGCAGCGTGGGACTGGAATCGACCGTCCTGTCGCTGGCGGGGGAACGCCCTGTCCTGCTGCGTCCGGGTGCAGTGACTCCGCAGATGCTCCGTCCGTTTTTACCGGATTTGCAGCTGCATGAAGCCATTACCCACAGGCTCCGGGAAGGGCAGACCGCTGCCTCCCCAGGAATGAAATATAAGCACTATGCACCAAAGGCACAGATTACGATTCTGGATGCGGACAGCCGCGAGTTTGTTGAATACGTCAACCATCATCGGGAGGACGGGTTGTTCGCTTTGTGCCTTGAGGAGGACCTTGCGGGACTGCAGGTGCCTGCCATCAGCTTGGGTGCAGACGATGAGGACCAGGCGCGGCGGCTGTTTGCAGCTCTTCGCGAGCTGGACCGGCGCGGGGCAAAGAAGGTGTACGCCCGCTGTCCCGACAAGGAAGGGGTAGGACTGGCAGTCTATAATCGTCTAATCCGCGCGGCAGCCTACCATGAGCAGTCGCTGGATGACCCAAAGCAGGAAAGGTATGATGGATAAGATGAAAAATTTGGTCGTTGGACTGACCGGACAGACCGGAGCGGGCAAAACCACCGTTTCGGACTATCTCAAGGAGAACGGCGTCACCATCATCGACGCGGACCACATCGCCCGCGAGGTGGTGGAAAGCGGCAGTGCCTGCATCGCAGACATTGCGTTGGAATTCGGTTGTGAATACATCAATATGGATGGGACGCTCAACCGCAAAAAGATGGCAAAGACGGTATTTACAGACAAGGCAAAGCTCAAAAAGCTCAATGCCCTGATCTTTCCGTATATTATCGACAGCATCCGCACCCGCACCGCCCAGCTGCGCCGTGAACAGCAGGGCATCATCGTGCTGGATGCGCCCACCCTGTTTGAAAGCGGAGCGGACAGGGAATGTGACTATGTGGTTTCCATTACCGCTCCCCGGCAGCTGCGCCGCGAACGGATTATCCGGCGCGACCGGCTGACCGAAGAGGAAGCAGACCAGCGAATCAACGCCCAGCATGACGAGGAATACTACAAAAGCCGCTCGTGGCAGGTGTTGGAAAACGCCGGAAGCGTCGATGAGCTGAAGAATCAGACCTCGATGCTGCTGTCCCGATTGGAAACGCTGCTGGAGCAGACGAATCAGTAGTTGTTTGAGCGAAAACGAAGGAGTTTGGTGTCTTTGAAAAAAAGGCGTACCTCAAAAGGTAAAGGCAGACGGACAGCCGTTTGGCTGGGGCTGGCAGTGCTGCTGTCGGTAGCAGGCTTTGTGCTGATGCGCCCTGCCACCGACAGCGTCTACCGGCAGATGTACCCGCGCAAGTACAGCCATTACATTGAGCAGTACAGCAAGGAGTATGGCGTGGACAAAAACCTGGTGTATGCGGTCACCCGCATCGAAAGCAACTTTGACCCACAGGCGGTGTCCTCTGCGGATGCGCGCGGGCTGATGCAGATGACCAGCGACGCCTTCGACTGGGTGCAGTACCGCATGGGGGACGACAGCGGCGTCAGCTATGAGCAGATATTTGAGCCGAAGGTCGCCATCCGGTACGGGACCTATATGCTGCACCTGCTGCTGGAGGAGATGGAGGACGAAAAGCTTGCCATCTGCGCCTACCACGCGGGCATGAGCAACGTGCGCTCCTGGCTTTCGCAGGAAAACTATTCGAAAGATGGAAAAACACTTGACAAAATACCCTATTCTGATACAGAATGGTATTATGATAAAGTTTCTCAGGCAAAGCAGATCTATGAGGAGCTTTATTCTTAAATTTTGATCTCTGCCGTGTCCTTGCAGGATGCGGTGCAGATAAATGCCTCTTTTCTCTGAAAGAGAAAGACTCTGTAAGGGAAAAGTCCCCGCAAAGGGGAAAAGGCTCAATTTTATCAATCAGGAGGATGAACGATATGGATAAGACCAAAGGCGAGCTGCTCCAGGAAGAACTGCTGTTCAAACAGGAAAACGGTACCACCCGTCTGTCTGATGAAGAAATCGACAAGGCGTATGCGTTTGCTGAGGACTACAAAAAGTTCATGGATGCTGCAAAGATCGAGATCGAGGCTGTTAAAGAGGCAATCAAGCTGCTCGAAGCAAACGATTATCACGAATTTGAGAGAGGCAGAAAATACCTGCCGGGCGAAAGATTCTACTACAATAACCGTGGTAAATCTCTCATCTTCGGCACCATGGGTACACGTCCAATCGAAAAAGGCGTAAAGATCCTGGCTGCTCACGTAGATTCTCCAAGACTGGACCTCAAACCAAACCCACTGTTTGAAGAGGCTGAACTGGGCTTCCTCAGACCACATTACTACGGCGGCATCAAGAAATATCAGTGGCCGACCATTCCGCTGGCACTGCACGGCGACGTTTACAAGAAAGACGGTTCTGTTGTTACCATCACCATCGGTGAAGATGAGAACGACCCAATCTTCTGCGTAACCGATCTGCTGCCACACCTTTCTTCCAAACAGAGACAGCAGACTCTGGGCGAAGCATTCAAAGGCGAGTGCCTGAACATCCTCATCGGTTCCAGACAGTTCAAGGATGACAAAGCTTCCGAGAAGGTAAAACTGAACCTGATGAAGATCTTCAACGAAAAATACGGCATCACCGAGAGAGATTTCCTCGGCGCAGAGCTGTGCGTAGTTCCTGCTGACAAAGCAAGAGACGTTGGTCTGGACAGAAGCATGATCGGTGCTTACGGTCACGACGACCGCGTTTGCGCTTACACCGAGATGATGGCTGAGATCGACAACAAGAACCCAGAGTGGACCTCCGTTGTTATCTTCGCTGACAAAGAAGAGGTTGGTTCCGACGGCAACACCGGTATGCACTCCAGATTCCTCGAGTACTTCCTGGCAGACCTGGCAGAGCCATACGGCGTTCCGGTAAGACGCGTTCTGAGCAACTCCAAGTGCCTGTCCGCTGACGTAAGTGCAGCATTCGACCCGGCATTTGCAGACGCTTATGAAAAACAGAACTCCTCCTTCCTGAACTACGGCGTATGTGTTGTAAAATACACCGGTTCCGGCGGTAAAGGCGGCACCAACGACTGCAACGCAAAATTCACCAGCAAGGTATGCGCAATCCTGGATGAAGCAAACGTTGTATGGCAGATCGGCGAACTGGGCAAGGTTGACCAGGGCGGCGGCGGCACCGTTGCGAAATTCATCTCCGAGCTGGATGTTGACACCATCGACATCGGCGTACCGGTACTGTGCATGCACGCACCAATGGAGATCATCTCCAAGGTTGACCTGTATGAGACCTACCGTGGCTTCTACTCCTTCCTGGTAGCAGCAATCGACTAAGACAGGAAAACAAAACCCTCCGCAAATTTTGCGGAGGGTTTTTTGTGCTTTTGGGGGAATAGAGGAGAAGGTTGTATGAAAATGGAAGATGGAAAAGCAGAGCAAACAGCAGCTGGATTGGATTGCTGCTGCACAGAGGAAACTTTTTATACACCGGCAGGTTGCAGGAAGAAATCCGCTGTGGTACAATGAAAAAAATGAGAGGGGGAAGGCGAATGTTTTTCTGGATGGATACTTTATTCCCGGTTTTTTTCTTTGCAATTACAGCAATCGTTGTAGCAACGTTCGTGGTGATATTTGTAAAAGGAATCAGGGAGTGGAACCACAACAACCATTCTCCGGTGCTGACAGTGCCGGCAAAGGTGGTGGCAAAACGAGAGCACCGCTCGCACAACAGTGCCGCAGGGGACGACATCGTCCACACCAGTACCAGCTACTATGCCACCTTTGAGGTAGAAAGCGGGGACCGCATGGAGCTGAGCCTTTCCGGCAGGGAATACGGGCTGCTGGCGCAGGGGGACGTGGGAAGGCTGACCTTTCAGGGAAGCCGTTATCACCGCTTTGAGAGAACCCGCGTACAGACAGGGCAGACAGAAGAGCCGACGGGAAATGATTGGTAAAAATTTGGCATATATAAACAAAACTCCGATTAAAAAATCGGAGTTTTTCTTCAAGCCCGCAACAGGCAAAAGATTGACTTTAAGGACAAAATACAATATAATATTATAATGTATCAAAATGGCTACTTATGGATTTAACCAAATATATTGTAGCACACAACAGTTGAAAATTCAATACCTTCTTGCAGGATATTGAATTTAAAGGGAAAAAAGTTGTACACAATAGACAATTTTCAAATAAGCGGATTGGAGTGGATAAGCCTATGGTGAATGTTAAGCCGGTACATCTGGGTAAAAATGTTCGAATGAGCTTTTCTCGGATCGATGAGGTTCTGGAAATGCCAAACCTGATCGAGGTGCAGAAAAACTCCTACAAATGGTTTCTTGAGGAGGGATTGAAGGAAGTATTTAAGGATATTTCCGAAATTTCGGACTATCAGGGCAATCTGGTGCTCGACTTTATTGACTACCGTCTTGACGAGACCCCAAAATACACCATCGAAGAGTGCAAAGAGCGTGACGCGACCTATGCGGCTCCTCTGCGCGTTCGTGCAAGCCTGCTGAACAAGGAAACCGGAGAGGTAAAAGAGCAGGACATCTTTATGGGTGATTTTCCGGTCATGACACCAAGCGGCACCTTCATCATCAACGGTGCAGAGCGTGTCATTGTTTCCCAGCTGGTTCGTTCCCCTGGTGTTTATTACGGAGTATCCCGCGACAAAGCTGGTAAAGAGCTGTTCTCCACCACAGTCATTCCAAACCGCGGCGCATGGCTTGAATATGAGACCGACTCCAACGACGTTTTCTATGTTCGTATTGATAAAAACAGAAAGCTGCCGGTAACCACTTTCATCCGTGCTCTCGGACTTTCCAGCGACGGACAGATTCTGGAATTCTTTGGAGATGACCCGCGCATCGTTGCGACCATCGAAAAGGACAGCACCAACAACACCGAAGAAGCACTGCTGGAAGTATACAGAAAGCTGCGTCCGGGCGAGCCGCCGACAGTGGACAGCGCACAGAGTCATCTGAACGCCCTGTTCTTCGACGCAAGAAGATATGACCTGTCCCGCGTTGGACGTTATAAATACAATAAAAAACTGGGCATCGCTTCCCGTATCAACGGACACATTGTTGCCGAGCCAATCATCAACAGCCGCACCGGCGAAGTGATGGCAGAGCCGGACGAAGTGCTGACCCGTGCAAAAGCAGAGGAAATCGAGCGCGCAGGCGTGGACACCGTTTTCCTCAAGTGCGGCGACCGCATTGTCAAGGTTATCTCCAACGGCATGGTGGACCTGCTGGACTATGTTTCCTGCTACACCGAGGATGAGCTGGAAGAAATCGGCGTCAATGAAAAGGTACGCTTCAGCGTGCTGTGCGAGATTCTGGACAGCTGCAGCTCCGATGAGGACCTGCGCCAGATGATCAAGGACCGCGCAGATGACCTGATTCCAAAGCACATCATCAAGGACGACATCTTTGCGACCATCAATTATCTGTGCTGCCTGGGCAACGGCGTCGGCTCCACCGACGACATCGACCATCTGGGCAACAGAAGAATCCGCTCGGTCGGCGAGCTGCTGCAGAACCAGTTCCGCATCGGCTTCTCCAGAATGGAAAGGGTCATCCGCGAGCGTATGACCACACAGGCACAGGATATGGAGGTCATCACCCCACAGGCGCTGATCAACATCCGTCCGGTGGTTGCTTCCATCAAGGAATTTTTCGGTTCCTCTCCTCTGTCTCAGTTTATGGACCAGAACAACCCTCTGGCAGAGCTGACCCACAAGCGCCGTCTTTCTGCGCTGGGTCCTGGCGGTCTTTCCCGTGACCGTGCCGGATTTGAGGTCCGTGACGTACATTACAGCCACTACGGAAGAATGTGCCCGGTAGAGACCCCTGAAGGTCCGAACATCGGTCTGATCTCCTACCTGGCTACCTTTGCAAGAATCAACAAATACGGCTTTGTAGAGGCACCATACCGCCGCGTGGACAAAGAAACCGGCAAGGTGCTCGACGAAGTAGAATATATGACTGCCGACCGCGAGGATGAGTTCATCGTCGCACAGGCAAACGAACCGCTGACCGAAGAAGGCACCTTTGCCAACAAGATGGTATCGGTTCGTCACCGCGACATGGTTAAAATCGTAGAGCGTGAACAGGTAGACTACATGGACGTTTCGCCAAAGATGGTTGTATCGGTTGCAACTGCGATGATCCCATTCCTGGAGAACGACGATACCAACCGTGCGCTGATGGGTGCGAACATGCAGCGTCAGGCAGTTCCGCTTCTCAAGACCGAGAACCCAATCGTTGGTACCGGTATGGAGTATAAAGCAGCAGTTGACTCCGGCGTTTGTGTCGTTTCCGACGTCAACGGCGTGGTTGACCGCGTAGATGCGACCAAGGTCGTTGTCAGAACCGATGAGGGAGAGCTGAAAAACTTCCACATCATCAAGTTCATGCGCTCCAACCAGGGCACCTGCTTCAATCAGCGTCCAATCGTCAGCGCAGGCGAACGAGTTACCGTCGGTCAGGTACTGGCAGATGGTCCTGCAACCAGCAACGGCGAGATTTCGCTGGGTAAAAACGCGCTGATTGGCTTTATGACCTGGGAAGGCTACAACTACGAGGACGCGGTCCTGCTCAACGAGAGAATGGTCCGCGACGACGTATATACCTCCATTCATATCGAGGAACACGAAATCGAAGCGCGTGACACCAAGCTCGGACCGGAAGAGATTACCCGCGATATTCCAAACGTGGGCGAGGATGCTCTGAAGGAACTGGACGAGCGTGGTATCATCCGCATCGGTGCAGAGGTGCATTCCGGCGACATTCTGGTCGGTAAGGTTACCCCGAAGGGTGAAACCGAGCTGAACGCAGAGGAAAGATTGCTGCGTGCCATCTTCGGTGAAAAGGCAAGAGAGGTCCGGGATACCTCCCTGCGCGTTCCGCACGGCGAATACGGCATCATCGTGGATGTCAAGGTGTTCACCAGAGAAAATTCGGATGAGCTTTCTCCGGGTGTCAACATGGTCGTTCGCTGCTATATCGCACAGAAACGTAAGATCTCCGTTGGAGATAAGATGGCGGGACGTCACGGAAACAAGGGTGTTGTTTCCCGCATCCTGCCGCAGGAAGATATGCCGTTCCTGGCGGACGGACGTCCGCTGGACATCGTGCTCAACCCACTGGGCGTACCTTCCCGTATGAATATCGGTCAGGTTCTGGAGGTCCACCTTGGACGTGCGGCAGCAGAGCTTGGCTGGAAGATTATGACACCGGTATTTGACGGTGCAAACGAAAACGACATCAAGGAATGCCTTGAGATGGCAGGACTGCGCGGCGATGGTAAGACCATCGTTTACGACGGACGTACCGGTGAGCCGTTCGACAACCCGGTTACCGTCGGCTATATGTACTACCTCAAGCTGCATCACCTGGTAGACGATAAGATCCACGCACGTTCCACCGGTCCATACTCTCTGGTTACTCAGCAGCCTCTGGGTGGTAAAGCTCAGTTCGGCGGTCAGCGTTTCGGTGAGATGGAGGTTTGGGCACTGGAGGCTTACGGTGCAGCTTATACCCTGCAGGAAATCCTGACGGTTAAGTCGGATGATGTCATCGGACGTGTAAAGACCTTCGAGGCAATCGTAAAAGGCAAAAACGTGCCGAAGCCGGGCATCCCAGAGTCCTTCAAGGTACTCATCAAAGAGCTGCAGTCGCTGTCGCTGGATGTCAAGGTGCTGGATAAGAACAACGAGGAGATCGACCTCAAGCAGGATTTGGATGATGATGTTGGCTTCAACGGCGGCGAACGCTACCAGGAGGAGGACGATGGTACCACCTTCCAGAGCGAAAATGTTGCAGTTGACTCCGAATTTGAAGACAGCTTTGCTGTGGAACATCCAGATCTTCCAGAGGAAGATGATTTCGGCGGACTGCTGGATGAATTCTCTGACTTTGGTCTTGATGATAACGAAGATAATATGTAATAAAGGAAGAAGGGGTCGTATCAATGGAATTTAATGTGTTCGAGTCTATTAAAATCGGCTTGGCTTCTCCGGAAAAAATCAGGGAATGGTCCTATGGCGAGGTAAAAAAACCGGAAACCATCAACTACCGCACCCTGAAGCCAGAACGCGATGGTCTGTTCTGCGAGCGTATCTTTGGTCCTACCAAGGACTGGGAGTGTTACTGCGGCAAGTATAAACGCCTGCGCTATAAAGGCAAGATCTGTGAGCGCTGCGGAGTTGAGGTCACCAAATCCAAGGTCCGCCGCGAAAGAATGGGTCACATCGAGCTGGCAGCTCCGGTTTCCCACATCTGGTACTTTAAGGGTACCTCCTCCAGAATGGGTCTGCTGCTGAATATGTCGCCCAGACTTCTGGAAAAGGTGCTGTACTTTGCTTCTTATATCGTAACCGATCCGGGAACCACCAATCTGAAAAAATACACCCTTCTTTCCGAGAAGGAATACCGCGATATGCGCGAGGCATATGAGGACGAGTTTGAAGCAGCAATGGGTGCAGAAGCCATCAAAAAGCTGCTGGAGGACCTCGACCTCGAACAGCTCTCCAGAGAGCTGAAGGACGAGCTGGAAACCCTTCCGGTTGGTCAGAAGAGAGCCAGAATCCTCAAAAGACTGGAGGTCGTTGAAGCGTTCCGCCTCAGCGGCAACCAGCCTTCCTGGATGATCATGGACGTTGTTCCGGTCATCCCACCGGACATCCGTCCGATGGTACAGCTGGACGGCGGCAGATTTGCCACCAGCGACCTGAATGATCTGTACAGAAGGGTTATCAACCGCAACAACCGTCTGAAAAAGCTGATCGAGCTGGGCGCACCGGACATCATCGTGCGCAACGAGAAGAGAATGTTGCAGGAGTCGGTCGACGCGCTGATCGACAACGGACGTCACGGCAGACCGGTAACCGGTCCAAACAATCGTCCGCTCAAATCCCTGTCCGATATGCTCAAAGGTAAACAGGGTCGTTTCCGTCAGAACCTGCTGGGTAAACGTGTAGACTACTCCGGTCGTTCGGTAATCGTTGTCGGACCGGACCTGAAGATGTACCAGTGCGGTCTGCCAAAGGAGATGGCGCTCGAGCTGTTCAAACCATTCGTTATGAAACGTCTGGTTGACCAGGAGATTGCCACCAACATCAAAAATGCCCGCAAGATGGTGGACAGAGCTTCGATGAAAGAAGTTTGGGATGCACTGGAAGTTGTCATCAAGAACCATCCGGTTCTGCTCAACCGTGCGCCTACCCTGCATCGTCTGGGTATCCAGGCGTTTGAGCCGATCCTGGTAGAGGGTCGTGCAATCCGTCTGCACCCACTGGTATGTACCGCCTTCAACGCCGACTTCGACGGCGACCAGATGGCGATTCACCTCCCGCTGTCCGCAGAAGCGCAGGCAGAAGCGCGCTTTTTGATGCTGGCAGCAGGCAACCTGCTCAAACCGTCGGATGGTCGTCCTGTTACCATCCCGACACAGGATATGATCCTCGGCTCCTACTACCTGACCATGGTACGCGATGACGAACCGGGCGCAGGAAAAGTATTCCGCAACTTCGATGAAGCCAAGATGGCATATGATACCGGCGTCGTTGGACTGCATGCACCGATCAAGGTTCGCGTATCCAAGGAAATTGAGGGCAAGACCATCAGCCGCATCATCGACGCTACCGTCGGACGCATCATCTTCAACGACCCGATTCCACAGGATTTGGGCTTTGTAGATAGAACCGATTCGGAAAAACAGTTTGACCTTGAGGTCACCTTCCTGGTACGTAAAAAACAGCTCGGTCAGATTATCGACAAGTGCATCCGCTCCTGCGGTACTGTGCGCACCTCCGAGATTCTGGACCGCATCAAAAACCAGGGCTTTAAATATTCCACCAAGAGCGGCTTGACCGTCGCTGTCCGCGATGCACTGATTCCTGAGAACAAACAGGAGCTGATTGCACAGGCGGATGAAAAGGTTGCACAGATTAAACGTCAGTACGACCGTGGTCTGATTTCGGATGATGTACGTTACGACCGTGTTATCAAGGTTTGGAACGACACCACCGAGATGGTTAAGAAGGAACTGAGCACCACATTCGGTGAGCGCAACCCAATCTATATGTTTGCAGATTCCGGTGCGCGAGGCTCTATGGAGCAGATCCGTCAGCTGGCAGGTATGCGAGGACTGATTGCAAATACCTCCGGTAAAGCCATCGAAATCCCAATCAAATCCAACTACCGTGAAGGTCTGAACATCTTGGAGTACTTCCAATCCTCCCGAGGCGCTCGTAAAGGTCTGGCAGATACCGCGCTGCGTACTGCGGACTCCGGTTACCTGACCCGCCGTCTGGTAGACGTTTCGCAGGATGTTATCGTCCGCAGCGACGACTGCGGCACCCATGAGGGTATCGTAGTTTATGACATCACCGACAGCGGACGTGTCATCGAAAGCCTGGCGGAGCGTCTGACCGGACGTTACCTGGCAGACGATGTCGTTCATCCAGAGACCGGCGAGGTTCTGGCAACCCGCGAAAAGATGATCGACGAAAAGACTGCACAGAAGATCGTAGATGCAGGCATCACACAGGTTAAGATTCGCTCCATCCTCAACTGTCAGGCGAAGAAGGGTGTCTGCGCGAAGTGCTACGGCGCCAACCTTGCAAACGGTCAGCCGGTCGGCATCGGTGAGGCAGTCGGCGTTATCTCCGCACAGTCCATCGGTGAGCCTGGTACCCAGCTGACCATGCGTACCTTCCATACCGGCGGTGTCGCATCGGCAAGCGATATTACACAGGGTCTTCCAAGGGTCGAGGAGCTGTTTGAGGCAAGAAAACCGAAGAATGCGGCAATCATCAGCCACGTTTCCGGTGTTGCCAACTTCCGTCTTGACCACAAGGGCGCTAATACCGTCAACGTCACCAGCGAAGACGGAGAGGTATTCACCAAGATCGTACCATTCGACTACAAGATTATCGTTCAGGAAGGTCAGTATGTCGAAAAAGGTCAGCTGATTACCGAGGGTTCTGTTGAGCCGGGTGAGGTTCTTGCAGTCAGCGGTGAGCTGGCAGTGCAGGATTACCTCATCAAAGAGGTACAGCGCGTATACCGTACACAGGGTGTAGATATCAACGATAAGCACATCGAGGTCATCGTTCGTCAGATGATGCGCAAGGTCCGCATCGACGACGGCGGCGATACCAAGCTGATTACCGGCTCGCTGATTGACAAATCCGAGCTGCGTGAAGCAAATGAAGAGCTGCTGGCTCTGGAGGCACAGGATGGAATCCATCGCAAACCTGCCACCTCCCATGCAGTTCTCATGGGTATCACCAAGGCTTCTCTGGCAACCGACTCCTTCATGTCGGCGGCTTCCTTCCAGGAGACCACCCGCGTCCTCACCGAGGCGGCAATCAAAGGTAAGGTCGACCCGCTCAGCGGCTTGAAAGAGAACGTTATCATCGGTAAGCTCATCCCAGCCGGAACCGGTATCATCGAGTATATCGAGCCGGAGAAGGAAGAGGAACCGGAAGAATCGATTGTGGAAGCAGAGGGCAGCGATGCCATCGTAGAAGCTCCTGAAGAACCGCAGGAGGAAGCGGCAGCTTTCTAAAATCAGATAAAATTTTTTAAAAGCACATCGGAAGATTCCGGTGTGCTTTTTTTGATCGAAAACAAAAGAATCATTTCACAAAAGCAGTTGTCTAAATTTGGTCATTTGTCGAATTGATAAATAGCTGCAATATGCTACAATAATAGCAACACTCGGAATCAACTTCAAAGGAGGAACGACCATGAAAAAAAGGATATGTGCATGTTTGCTTGCAGCTGTTATGACAGCAATTTTAAGTATCAGCAGCTTTGCTACCCCAAGCGACATGGGACCTAGGATGAGCCTTTCTTCCACCATGCAGGAAAAGAAGGGGATAAAGGGCAAAAGCCTGACTGCCAGGCAGCTGGAAGAATTGAAGAAGGAGGAGAGTACCCTCTTCGATTACCCGGAGGTGAGCACTTCCTATATTGATAAAAAGAAGATGGTGCTTGAGTTGGATGTAGTGGGACAGGCATCGGCAAAACTGAAGAAAAAGCTGCAAGGTATTCAGAACAAGTACGGTGTCGATTCCAAAATCACCATCGTCGAGGAGTATGAATGGGTCGATTTGCCGCTGGTAGAGGAGCCGACAGAATCCTCTGCTCAGGACCCGGAGCAGATAAAAAAACAGGAAGAACTGAAAAAGTGGTATCAAGGGTTGACCGAAGAGCAACTCTCATTTGTCCGCTCAGCCATTCAGGAGGAAGAATATAAGCGTTTAGGACTTGAGGAAGAGAATCGGGCAAACGAGGTGGACAAGCTTACCGCATATTTGAAAAAGAATCTTTCCAAGACACAGTATACCTATATTTCCGATGAATACACTTCGGTTCGAATTGGAATTCCAAGCAACAAGTACAGAGAGACAATCGAGTCCCTGTATCGAAAGTACAGCAAAACAAATCCAAACAGCGTAACCGTTTTCTACGAGCTTTGTCCGCTTTCTTTAAAGGAGCTGGAAAAGGCAATGGAAGAGCTGCAAAAGGACAGTCAACTGAAAAAGATGATGGAAAATAATCTCGGTGCTCTGTTTATCAATCAAAGCTGGATTGATTTGTACTGGACAAATGGTGTTCCAAAAGGCTTTGAGGAGTGGCTGTCCAACAGCCAATATCAAAAGCTGATTTATGTTCGGGAAAACCAGAAACCGCTGCTGTTAGATTCGCCTGGTCTGTAAGGATTCGGTAACAACTGCAAATGAAAGAAAAAGAGGGCAATTTGCCCTCTTTTTTTCTGCACAGGAATAAAATGCCTGTCAAGGGAGCATCCTGTAACCAGGAATGTTTCGCTTTGTATAAGGAGAAGGGCATAAAAGAGTGGAAAATTGGCGTAAATGTCGATAGAAAATTTGTTGACAGAATGCGGCTGGAATGATAAAATATTTAATTGGTAGGGCTTGCGCAGGGATAACCTGCACACCAAAAAACAGCCGGTCCTATTAAAAAACAAATCTTTCGATACTTTAGTAAGGAGGTGCAATATGCCAACCTTTAACCAGTTAGTTCGTAAAGGCAGAGAGTCTGTAGAGAAAAAGTCCACAGCGCCAGCTCTTCTGAAAGGATGGAACTCCCTGAAGAGAGAAGCAATCGACCAGAATTCTCCACAGAAACGTGGTGTATGTACTGCAATCAGAACCCAGACACCAAAGAAACCAAACTCCGCGCTGCGTAAAGTAGCAAGAGTACGTCTTTCCAACGGAATCGAAGCAACCGCTTACATTCCAGGTATCGGCCACAACCTTCAGGAGCACTCTGTTGTTCTGATCCGTGGCGGCCGTGTAAAGGACCTCCCTGGTGTTCGTTACCACATCATCCGCGGTACACTCGATACACAGGGTGTAGCCAACAGAATGCAGAGCCGTTCCAAGTACGGCGCAAAACGTCCAAAGAAGAAGTAATAAAACTCCATTTTCATTCGACAATAACCGCTCATGTGGGCTTTTATATAGCTGAAAGCAGGGAGCACCTGCGATTGGCGTCATAGAAGACTTCACATTGGCAAACGGGAGTTTTGTCACTTTCGAGTACCGATGAATTCAGACTGTGAAGGAGGGAAGCGAAGTGCCAAGAAGAGGTCAAATCGCTAAACGTGATGTATTGCCAGATCCAATGTACAATTCCAAGCTGGTAACACGTTTGATCAACAATATCATGTACGACGGTAAGAAGGGTGTTGCCCAGAAGATCGTCTACGGTGCATTCGAAATCGTAAACGAAAAGACAGGCAAAGATGCTCTGGAAGCTTTCAAAGAAGCTCTGGAAAACATCATGCCGGTTCTGGAAGTTAAAGCACGCCGTATCGGTGGTGCTACCTATCAGGTACCAATGGAGGTCCGTCCAGCTAGAAGACAGACCCTGGGTCTGAGATGGCTGACCAACTACTCCAGAGCTCGTTCCGAGAAAACCATGAAAGAGCGTCTGGCTGGCGAAATCATTGATGCAATCAATGGTACCGGCGGCGCTGTTAAGAAACGTGAGGATACTCACAAAATGGCAGAAGCAAACAAAGCTTTCGCACATTACAGATTCTAATCAGGACAGTGTTGAAGCAGCCGTGCCCGGGGGCTGTCTGGGCGCCGCTGCTTTGGCGGTTCTGGTTTTTTACTACCCGAATATGATTGAACTATTGCGAAGGAGGACAATATGCCAAGAGACGTTGCATTAGCTATGACTCGTAACATCGGCATAATGGCGCACATCGATGCTGGTAAAACTACCACCACTGAGCGTATTCTGTACTACACCGGTATCAACCACAAGATCGGTGAAACTCATGATGGTAGCGCAACGATGGACTGGATGGTACAGGAGCAGGAAAGAGGTATTACCATTACTTCCGCTGCTACAACCTGCTACTGGAAGAACCACCGCATCAACATCATCGATACTCCTGGACACGTTGACTTTACAGTAGAGGTAGAGCGTTCCCTGCGCGTCCTCGACGGTTCTGTAACAGTAATGTGTGCTAAGGGCGGTGTTGAACCACAGTCCGAAACTGTATGGCGCCAGGCTGATAAATATCGCGTTCCAAGAATGATCTATGTAAATAAGATGGACATCATGGGTGCAGACTTCTACAATGTTCTGGACATGATCCATGACCGTCTGAAATGTAATGCAGTTCCGATCCAGCTGCCAATCGGCTCCGAGGCTTTCTTTGAGGGTCTGATCGACCTGGTAGAGATGAAGGCTTACATTTACAACGATGACATGGGCAAGGATATTTCTGTTGTCGATATTCCTGACAACATGAAAGACCAGGCTGAAGAGTATCGTGTAAAGATGCTGGAATCCATCTGCGAGCAGGATGAGGAACTGATGGAAAAATACCTCAACGGCGAGGAACTGACCATCGAAGAGATCAAACACGCGATCCGTGTAGATACTCTGGCAAACAGAATGGTTCCTGTATGCTGCGGTACCTCTTATAAGAATAAAGGTGTTCAGAAGCTGCTCGACGCTATCGTCGACTACATGCCAGCTCCAACCGACGTACCGGACATCAAGGGCGTAAGCCTGGACAGCGACGAGGAAGAGGACAGACCTTCTTCCGATGACGCTCCGTTCGCAGCTCTTGCATTCAAGATTGCGACCGACCCATACGTTGGTAAGCTCTGCTTCTTCCGCGTATACTCCGGTGTTGTCAATACCGGTGATACCGTCCTCAACGCAACCAAAGGTCATACCGAAAGAATCGGTCGTATCCTTCAGATGCACGCAAACCACAGAAAAGATATCGATGCTTGCTACGCAGGTGATATCGCTGCTGCGGTAGGTGTTAAGAAGGTAACCACCGGTGATACCCTGTGTGATCCAAAAGCTCCTATTATCCTGGAGTCTATGGAATTCCCAGAGCCGGTTATCCGTGTTGCTATCGAGCCTAAGACCAAAGCAGGTCAGGAAAAGATGGGTATTGCTCTGGCAAAACTGGCAGAGGAAGACCCGACCTTCAAGACCTACACAGACGAAGAAACCGGACAAACCATCATCGCCGGTATGGGTGAGCTCCATCTGGAGATCATCGTTGACCGTCTGCTGCGTGAGTTCAAGGTAGAGGCAAACGTAGGTAAGCCACAGGTAGCTTACAAAGAAACCATCAGAAAACCTGCTGATGTTGATATGAAATACGCTCGTCAGTCCGGTGGTAAAGGTCAGTACGGTCACGTTAAGATCAGAGTTACCCCGAACGAGTCCGGTAAGGGCTACGAGTTCATCAACAGCGTTGTCGGCGGTGCAATTCCGAAGGAATACATCCCAGCTGTTGACGCAGGTATCCAGGGCGCTATGCAGGCCGGTGTACTGGCCGCTTATCCGGTTGTTGACGTTAAGGTAGAGCTGTACGACGGTTCTTTCCATGAGGTCGACTCCTCTGAGATGGCGTTCAAGATCGCTGGTTCTATGGCGTTCAAAGAGGCTATGAGAAAGGGCGACGCTGTTCTGCTCGAGCCTATCATGAAGGTAACCGTTATCACTCCAGACGATTATCTGGGCGATGTTATCGGTGACCTGAACTCCCGCCGTGGTCAGATCCAGGGTATGGATGCAAGACATGGCGTACAGCAGGTAAATTCCTTTGTTCCACTGTCCGAGATGTTCGGTTATGCAACCGACCTGCGTTCTAAGACACAGGGTCGTGGTCAGTACACTATGGAGCCTTCTCACTACGTAGAAGTTCCAAAGAGCATTGGCGAAAAGATTATCTCTGCAAGAACCAAAGGAGAATAATCGCCATTAGCGGCATTTTTGCCGCACCTAAGCGAAATTTTGGGAATATTTCCGCTATTTTTGCGGGATTGCCCTTGATTTTTTGGCGATAAATTGTTACAATACGAATTGTAACATATAAAACTATGATTACGGGATAATCCCCGTATTGAAAAGGGAGGAAATAACCATGGCAAAAGCTAAATTCGAAAGAAACAAGCCACATGTTAACATTGGTACCATCGGTCACGTTGACCACGGTAAAACTACTCTGACTGCTGCTATCACCAAAGCTCTGTCCCTCAAAGGTCAGGCTAAATTCGAAGACTACGCTAACATCGATAAAGCTCCAGAAGAGAGAGAACGTGGTATCACCATCAACACTTCTCACGTTGAGTACGAGACTGCAAACAGACACTACGCTCACGTTGACTGCCCAGGACATGCTGACTACGTTAAGAACATGATCACCGGTGCTGCTCAGATGGACGGCGCTATCCTCGTTGTTTCTGCTGCAGACGGTCCGATGCCACAGACCCGTGAGCACATCCTGCTCTCCCGTCAGGTAGGCGTTCCTTACATCGTAGTATTCATGAACAAAGCTGACCAGGTTGACGACCCTGAGCTGCTCGAGCTGGTAGAGATGGAAATCCGTGACCTGCTCAACGAGTACGACTTCCCAGGCGACGACACCCCAATCATCTGTGGTTCCGCTCTGAAAGCTCTGGAAGCACCAGACGATCCTTCCGATCCAGCTTACGAGCCAATCTACAAACTGATGGATGCTGTTGACGAATACATCCCAACCCCAGAGAGAAACGAAAACCTGCCATTCCTGATGCCTGTTGAGGATATCTTCACCATCACTGGTCGTGGTACCGTTGCTACTGGTAGAGTTGAGAGAGGCGTTCTGAAGCTCTCTGAAGAGATCGAAATCGTTGGTCTGCAGGAAGAGAAGATGAAGACCGTTGTTACCGGTATCGAAATGTTCAGAAAGCTGCTCGACTTCGCTGAAGCTGGCGATAACATCGGCGCTCTGCTGCGTGGTGTTCAGAGAACTGACATCAAACGTGGTCAGGTACTGTGCAAACCAGGTTCCATCCATCCACACACCAGATTCCATGGTCAGGTTTACGTTCTGAAAAAAGATGAAGGTGGCCGTCATACCCCATTCTTCAACAACTACAGACCACAGTTCTTCTTCAGAACTACCGACGTTACTGGCGTAATCAAACTGCCAGAAGGCGTTGAGATGTGCATGCCTGGCGATAACGTTGAGATGGACGTTGAGCTGATCACTCCAATCGCTATCGAAGAAGGTCTGCGTTTCGCTATCCGTGAAGGTGGTAGAACCGTAGGTTCCGGCGTTGTTTCCAAGATTGTTGAGTAATCTCTGATTGCTTGATTCTTTTGAATAACTGACGTTTTCAAGAAGGTACAGATTTTATCTGTACCTTCTTTTTTTGCACTCTTTGTAAGAATACAGTAAACTTTAAAGGATATATTTACAAAATATAACTTTACGAGAGTAAAAATGACAAACAGATTACAAAAATTTAAAAATCCCCTTGTTTTTCTGTAATTTATATTGTATACTAAATGGTAGATGAACGTGCAGCACTTGGAATGTTTTCCGATTTGGAAAGCATATTATTTTGATAAGAAGGAGGCGGCACGATGAAAAAAATAAAACAGATGTTGGTTTCTTTTGGAATGGCAATGACTATGATGCTCAACCTGAGTGCCGTTTCCTATGCAGTGCAGTTGCCGCAGCTACCGCTGTCACTGATGATTGGACAGACCGCTCCGGTGTCGATGGAGCAGTCGCAGTACAGCTTGCATCTTTCTCAGGCACAGGTCAAGCATACCGAAGCTATCGCCCAGTTGCTTTCTCTGCCGCAGCAGACTGAAAAGCTGGAGGATATGGACGAACTGCGCTTTTTCCCGGGGGACATCCTTTACATCCCTATCGTCAATCGCCTAACAGGCGAGCTGTACACCCAAAAGAGCCGACCGTCCAACTGGGCAATCGAAACCACCGGCATCGACCCGCAGGTCATTTCGCAGGTGCGTTGGGCAAATGAAACGGGAAAATTGAATGTTGCTGTTGATTTTGTAGCTACCTTACCGCAGTCGAAGGATATTCCGATGTACGGTCAGCTTGCCTTGTACGATGAACAGAGCAGAACTTCCTCTGATTGGCTTCCGCTGAAGCTTACCTTTGGTAACGCGGTCAAAGAGGTGCAGCCCAGAGGGATTACCGAGGTCAGCTCACCGATGAACCTGCACGCAGGACAGATTTACCAAGGGGAAGAGGTCATCCTTTCCTTTGGCGGCAATGTCTACTTTAAAGATGCAGTGCTCCAACCGGGACAGACCATCTATCTGGATTTGGATTGCAGCTTTGATTCACAGATTGCCAACCGTTACAAGGCATTTGATATTCAGTGCTATCGCTTTAACGGCGATGAGGACAGCTTTTCACAACCGGGCAGGGTTTGCCTGCCGGTTCAGCGCACCGACTCCTATGTGTATGAGGTGGTCAACGGGGAATTAAAGGCGTTGCAGACGCAGGTGGATGAGGACAGTGGGCTGCTTTGCTTCTATGCAGAGTCGTTGGGCTACTACATCGTTTCCCCCAGCTTGATGGGATAAAAAAGAATCAAGAGCTTTTATGCGGAGGGACTGTTGATGCAGTCCCTCCGCTTTTTTTGTCACGTCTGTCAAATAAACAAACAAAATAAACGAAAATCTGCTATTAAATTTTGTACGGTATTAAGTTCAGCTAGGTATTGTGTAATACAAGGTACTGTGCTATAATATGGGTACAGAGGGGGGAGGAAATGAATACACAATTTCGCAAGGGCGTTATCGAGATGTGTGTCCTTGCCCTGATCGAGCGCAAGGACATGTACGGTTATGAGATTGTACAAAGCATCGCTTATTACACCGAGATCAACGAAGGGACGGTCTATCCGATTCTGCGGCGATTGACGCAGGAGGAATATTTTGTGACCTATTTAAAAGAAAGCACCGTCGGTCCGGCTAGGAAATATTACCACATGACCGAAAAAGGAAAGGGGTATCTTGGCTCGCTGAAAGCGGACTGGGATGATTTTTCCAAAATGGTCAACGAGATTTTGAGAGGTGAGGTTGTTGAATAAACAGGAATATTTGGAGCGCTTGCAGGAGTGTCTCAAGCATAAATTACCCCGGGAAGAGATTGAAGACATCATGCGGGATTATGCCGAGTACTTTGAGGAGGGCAGGCGCCAGAGCCAGCAGGATTCTCAGATTGCAGCCAAATTAGGGGACCCGGAGCTGGTGGCGCAGCAGTTGATTGAGGAGAGTCAGGAACAGGCGGAGGAAAAGGTCCATGTGGGTGCAGAGAAAAAAGTACCTTGGAGCCACGCCTGGGGTTATGTCACCGACAAGGTGAAGGACGCCAAAGAAAAGTTTGACCAGTGGGACAAGGGAGAAGGCGCTCAGGAGCGTCCGCAGCCGGAAGCCGAGCAGCCACAGAAGAGTGAAAAAGCTTCTTCGAGACCAAAACAGCACGACGAAGAGGGTGTGATTTTGCGCTTCTGCAAAGCAATCGGGAGAGGCTGCCGTTGGCTGATGCTGGCTGCTATCGCTGTGATGCTCTTCTGTTTTGTTGCTGCACTCAGCATGGGTGTGCTGACCGTTTGGGCGGGTCTGTTGGGAGTTTTGTTTTCCGCACTGGCAGTGGCAGCAGGCATGGCGCTGGTCGGCTGTATCGGCATCATCCTGTGTGGCTTTGCCTTTGTACTGGTCGGCAAGGGCGCGGGCGGCGTGCTGCTCTTTGGTTCGCTTGCCTGTATCGGTCTGTTTTCCGCCCTTTCCATTTTGTTTTGGCGGGCGCTGCGCTCCTGCTGGAAGGGCAGCGAGCCGCTGTTCCGCTGGGGACTGAATGTGTGGAGTCGAATGCTGCACAAATTTGAAGGCTGGCTGATTGAAGAAGGGCATCGCAGCAAGCGCAAAGAAAAGCCTGCTGCAAAAGCATCTCCTGCACAACCGTCTGAAAAGCAGGTAAAGCTGCTGCCGACCGCACTGCCGTCGCCGCTGGAGGGACAGGGGAATGCGGCTGATGCAAATGGAAAGGAAGGGTGCTAAATGAAAAAATCTCTCATAGCAGCTGTGAGCTGTTTTGTGGTAGGAGTGGTCGGTCTGACCTGCACCCTGCCGATGGCGGCACAGGAAGGTGTCAGCCTGTATAATGATGTGGTCAGCAACCTGGAGGAAAATTTACAAAAGCAGGACCTCCCGCAGGAGATTACCTCCCTTCGGGTCATCCATCTCACTGATTATGGATACGGACAGCGTTTTATCGAGGTTCGTCAGTCGCCGGATGCGCAGATTCATCTCTACACTGCCGACGGAGATACGGCTCAAGTCACCACCGAAGGGCAGTCGGCAGTCATTCGTCTACAGGAGCAGGAGACACTGGAAGGACAGCAGTTTCACTTTTCCAGGGAAGGCTTGCTCAGTCTTCTCCGAGAGGAAATGCGCAGCCATCATACCATCGTCATCGAGGTTCCCAAAACCGTTTCCATCACCAGCGGCAGCCAGGACGGTGTCTACTTCGGTGTGGGCGGTGGAGTCGAGTTCGTAAACTTTGCGCAGATTCGGGAGTACGGCTACCTGCCCACCGAGGAGGAAACACTGAAAAACCAGTACGAGGAGCAGCAGGTGCAGATGGAGATGTTGCAGCAAGAACTTCAGCAGTCCCAGATGGAAAATGAAGTGCTGAAAGAACAGCTGATGCAGCAGCAGGAATATGTAGCTGACGATGAGCAGCAGATAACCGCAGAGGAAACCATCGCAACCGAAGGAATCAGCGTGGCACCGTCGGATATTTTGCAGCTGGAAAGACAGATGGAAAAAGACCGAGAGATTTTTCAAAAATATGCGATGAGTAAGGAATCTTATTTAACCGCCCTGTGGGACAACAGTCAGAAGATAACCGCCTACCGAGAGAAACAGCTTTTGGATGCAGGCCGCGATGACCTGCTGCCATTGATGGAACAACTGGAAGCAAACATATACCAGTACAACGAGGTGGACGCAGAACTGTTAAGCTCACAGCACGACTTCCAGGATGGAACGATTACCCAACAGCAGTATAACAGCGTGGTACAGGCGTATGAGCAGCTGCTCAAAGGGCTGGACGAGGAAATCGACCAACAGAAGGCAAAACTGGCAGAGGAAGGCTACTACTGGGAAGGTGCGGTCCTCTTAAACAACTAAGACATCCTGTTATTTGATTCATCCATAAAAAAACCAGCCGAGGGAAATTTCCCTCGGCTGGTTTTTTTATGTGTTGTATGAAGCTTTTTCAGAAGATTTCTGTTTTAGAAGGATTTGATCTTTTCGTCGTTCAGGTGTTTGATGATTTCAACAGCCAGTTTTACGCTGTTCTGGTAGTCTTCCAGAGCGGCAAAACCGTGATGAGAATGGATGTAACGAACCGGAACACCGATGACGATGACCGGAACACCGCCGTTGGAGGTGTGAATTGGACCACCGTTGGTGCCGCCGCCGGAACGAACCGATTCCTGAACCGGGATGCCCAGTTCTCTGCCAAGCTCCAGAGAGAATCTCTGGAAACGTGGGTTGGTCACCATCGAACGGTCGAAGTGGCGCAGCATCGGACCTTTTTTCATTGCGGTCTGGATGAAGTAGTCCGGGGTGAAGGTGTCGTCTGCCGGGCAGCCTTCAAAACAGATTGCGATGTCCGGTTTTACTACGTCGCGGGTAACGAATGCGCCGCGTTCGCCGATTTCCTCCTGAGAGGAAAGAACGCCGACAACGTCTACATCCAGGTTTTCGTTCTTCAGATCCTTCATGGTTTCCAGAACAGCAGCGCAGCCGACACGGTTGTCGAATGCTTTGCCCAGCATGACACCGGTGGTTTCGTTGTACTCAAAGGTAACGTCTGGAACAACCGGTGCGCCGATGTGGATGTTGAATACCTTTTCGGTTTCCTCTTTGGAGGTGGAGCCGATGTCGATGACCATATCAGCGATGGTTGGGCAGGCATTTTTGTTGTCGCCGGACAGGAAGTGTACCGGTGTGCTTGCAACGATACCGGATACCCATTTGCCGTCATAGGTCTGTACCTTTACCTTGTGAGCCGGAACGGTGTAGCTCGACCAGCCGCCCAGAGGCAGGAAACGCAGAGTGCCGTTTGGTTTGATTGCCTGAACAACAAAGCTGCATTCGTCGCTGTGAGCGTCTACCATAACAACCGGTTTTTTGCCGGTGTTTTTGTGAGCGTCAATATAAACGTTGAGGTTGCAGTCGTGTCTGGCAGCACCCAGCTCTTCGTCCTGTGCATATTTTTCTGCGATTTCTACCACTTCGTCCTCAAAGCCGCACGCACCGTATGCGTTGGAAAGAGCTTCGATCAGTTTCAAAGAATTCATAGCAGATAGCCTCCCTTTGTAACAGATAAATTCTGGTGAATAGTAAAAGCGTTTTAGAATATTGACCTTACAAAGTAATGTAAATACTTCAATATTTGAGGATAGTATAGCACAACAAGCGGGATCATGCAACAATGGGAATTAGAAGAAAAAGTGAAAAAATCAAGAAAAACCCTAGTCAATCTGTATGATAATGACCTGTAAAACTGGTATAAACATCAGATTTCCGTTTATTTCTGCGGCGATTTTAGCAAAAATAAAGGCTGCAAAACGTCAAAAGGCATAAAAATCAAAAACTTTTTATCTTCGAACAAACAAACAAAAGAAAGCAGCACAAGCCTTTTCCAAATGAAACAGATTATCCACAAGGAGAGAAAGATACGGCTCAATCCAGAAAAAACGTGTAAATTGCAACAAACACCACAGAAATATTTCAAGTAATGATTGACAATTTGTATAAAATATAATAAGATAGGTTCAAGAAACTTTATAAAAAGGAAGGGATTCTCTTTGAACCAGAAACTGAAGACCTCGCAAATTATTTATGTTTCCTTTATGCTGTTTTCCATTTTCTTTGGCGCAGGCAATATGATTTTTCCGCCGGCGCTGGGACAACAGGCGGGAACACAGGCTCCATGGGCGCTGCTGGGATTTATCATCACCGATGCCGGACTTGCCGTTTTAGGTATCCTGGCGGTGGTCATGGCAGGAAGCAGCATGGACAGCCTGGTCGGGAAGGCTGGCAGAAAGGTAGGCATATTGCTTACAGCAATCATCTACCTGCTGTTGGGTCCTTTTTTTGCGCTTCCTCGCACCGGAGCCGTTTCCTTTGAGATTGGTGTGGTTCCGTTTTTGCCGGAAGGCAGCTCCCATTTTGTTCCGATGCTGCTTTATACAGCTGTATTCTTTGGAATCACCTATTTCTTTTCCCTCAAGCCTGCCAAGGTGGTGGATGTTGTCGGAAAATTTATGACGCCGGTGCTGCTGCTTTCCATCGGTGTGATTTTTGTGGCAGCTGTTTTCAATCCGCTGGGACCGATGCAGGACACCGCCATCGTCTATGAAAATGGTCCCTTCATCGAGGGATTGCTGCAGGGCTACCTTGCACTGGACGGATTTGCGGCGCTGGTGTTTGCCATCATCGTCATCGACGTTTTCCGCGACAAGGGTGTGACCGATCACAAGCAGGTGGTCCAATACACCGCCAAAGTCGGTATCGTGGCAGTGGTGCTGCTGTGTCTGGTTTATGGTGCGCTGTGCTTTGTGGGCAGCCAGACCTCCGGTATGGAAGCGTTTGCCAACGGCGGCGTTCTGCTCAACTATGCAGTATACAGCCTGTTTGGAAAATGGGGAAATGTCATCTTAGGCATCGCCATGATTCTGGCGTGTATGACCACCTCCATCGGTCTGACGACCGCGTTTGGAGATTATTTTACCAAGCTGTTCCCCAAACTTTCCTACCGCACAGTCGTCACCGTTGTCACCCTGTTTACCTGGTTTGTTTCCAATGTGGGACTGGATACCCTGCTGGATACCGTCCTGCCGCTGCTGGTGGTGCTGTATCCACTGGTGATTGTGCTGGTGCTGCTCTCCTTCTTTGACCGTTTCTGGAAAGGGCGCACCGAGGTGTACGCCTTCAGTATGCTGTTTTCTCTCTTCTTTTCTATTTTTGACGGCTGCAAAACAGCGGGCATCTCGCTGGGCGGTTTGACCGAAAAGGTGATGCAGCTGCCGCTGGCTTCGCTGGGCATTGGATGGGTGCTGCCCGCACTGATTGGATTTTTGATTGGAATCAGCCCAATCGGCAGAAAGATCGGAGAATATGTCCGAAATAGATAGACAAAAACCCATAGGGAGGTAATCGTTTTGCAAGAAAAACAAAGGGAAGAAAAAATCAAACGCTGGTTTGATATGTGGTTGACCGGAGAGCGGCAGGAACTGTCCAGGCTGTTTGATAAAAATGTATATTACAGCGAAAGCTGGGGACCGGAATACCACGGCGTTGCACAGCTGGAGCGCTGGTTTGATGACTGGAACCGGCAGGGTCAGGTGAAGCAATGGAAGATCCATGCCTTTTATCACCAGCAGCAGCACACGGTGGTGGAGTGGAACTTCCGCTGTACCTTTGCAGGAAAGGTGCAGCAGTTCGACGGAGTGACCATCGTCGAATGGACCTTGGACGAAAAGATATTCTCCCTGCGAGAGTTTGGCTCAGTCAGTGCGCACACATTGCCTTACGGCGTATAAAGTTGAAAAGGAGGAAAAACGATGCTTACCTTTAAGCAGGTTGGAAAAACGAACACCGATGTGACCCTCAAGCTGGCAATCCAGACCGCCCTCGAGCGGGAGATGAACCTTGTGGTGGCGACTACCAAGGGCGACACTGCCCTGAGAGCGGCAGAGCTTGCCAAGGAAATGGGATTTACCGGCAAGCTGGTCGCGGTCAGCTGTGCGTATGGAGCAAAGGCAGTAAATGAAAACAGCCTTTCTGACGAGGTGCGCGACCGGCTGCATCAGCAGGGTGTGACGGTGGTGACGGCTGCGCACGCATTGAGCGGAGCAGAGCGCGGAATCAGCAAGGCGTTCGGCGGCGTGTATCCGGTGGAAATCATGGCTGCGACCCTGCGGATGTTTGGACAGGGCGTCAAGGTCTGTGTGGAGATTGCGCTGATGGCAGCCGACTGCGGAGCGATTCGGGCAAAACAGCCGGTGATGGTGGTCGGCGGCACCGGCGGCGGAGCCGATACCGCCTGCATAATCACCCCTTCCTATACCGCCTCCCTGCTGGAAACCAAGGTAAATGAAATCCTCTGTAAACCGGAACTGCTGGCACAGGAAGCAGCAGAATAAAAATCCACAAACAAAAAAAGCTCTCCGAAATGCTGGGTGCCCGTAATACAGGAAACAACAAACTTTCAATGATTATGGCATCTGGTAGTCGAGGTTAGCAAAAAACATAATGAGCGATACTTGGTTTGAATGACCAGGTATCGCTCATTTGCGTATGCGACAAACTTCACTTTTTCTTTCCTTTCCGGTACAATCAAAATGCAAATAAGATTGATTGGAGGTACTATTATGGCTCAGAACTTAACTTATACCCAATGCGGTGATTACTATATCCCTGACATCAGATTAGTAAATGTAGAAACACAGATACTCGGCAAATATGGCAGGATGCGCAGAGCGTTTTTGGAACAGAACAGACCAATGCTTTTTAACGACATGATTCTGACGGAGAGCCTGTTCCCACATCTGTGGGAAGTACAGCAGACCTGTGCGATGCGAATAGAGTTGCTGATGACGGATTTGTTGGCGAAGAATCCAGCACCGGATAAAGCAACACAGCAGCTTGAATGGTAGCTCATATGAACAGCTTGAAAGCACAGGCAGAGGAAATCATTCTCTGCGAACTGGTTTATGGGGAGGATGTTGTATGAGATTGCTTGAAGAATTTTGGTACGGCAATATCGAACCGACCGAGTATGGTACATCGTCCAACAAAGGGTACAAGAAATTAGTGGAGCTGATCTTCCGGAACGAAGAAAAGCTCAAAGCCACCATGATGGACGAACAGGAAGAATTGTTTGAGAAGTACATCGACTGTGTGCGAGAAAATCAGGCCATTACAGATTGCCTGATTTTCCAGAACAGCTTTAAGCTGGGTGCCAGAATGATGTTAGAAGTCATGGAAGAATAAAAACGATAAACTATTTTATGCCACTCGTTGGGGTAATTCTTCGAATGCACTTTGTTATTTATGCGCTATCTACAAATATGTATTTTCGCATTGAGATGCGAAAATATATTGCCCTGAAGACGGTGATGTGATATTATATGATTATTATTGAATGATTAGGGGTAAAAAAGATGGCGATATCCTACAATAAACTATGGAAGCTGCTAATTGATAAGAAAATGAGCAAAGCTGATTTACGCAAGGAAGCTGGATTGGCTCCAAATACGTTGACACGTTTAAACAGAGACGAAGAAGTAACTCTGAGTGTGCTTGAACGTATTTGTACTGTTTTAGAATCTGATATCGGCGATATAATGGAATTTACTCCTGATTGCGAAAATAAAAAAGATTTACTTACCAATGATGTGGGGGAAAAATAAATGAAAAATGATATTTTAGCTCTGTTAAAGGATGGCCCTGAACAAAGATTAGTTGTTGGTCCCATTGTCGAGCGTCTTGTTAATTTGGGTTGGGATCAAAAGCAAATAGTTTTTGGAAAAAATGAATGGAAAATTCCCAAAACGCCCTCCGAAGCATCTAAGAGAGAAAAGAACACATCGTTTGATTATTTTCCTGTAGATATTGCAGTTTTTGATAGTGTTGAAACCACAGGCGATTACAGACATCTTCTGTTTATCATCGAGTGCAAGCAGCCAGATATCGATGTTGGCTTACAACAACTCGAAACATATTTGGGATTGGAACCTCATGTAAAACTTGGTATTTGGGCGAATAGTGCAGATATTTCAGCAAAGACCTTGTTTGTTTACAAAGACAGCAAAGGATTGAGCTATCCTAAAAAGTGCACAGTCAAAGATATTCCTTCGTTTGGTTCCGCAATATCTCCAGAGAGTGTAAAGCTCACCTTTAACGATCTTGTTGTACCATCAAAAGACACTCTGTATAAAACATTTTCTGAACTGTTGGATGCCGTTGTTGCACAGGATGGTAATGTGACCCGTCGAGAAGAACAACTTGATCAACTCTGTAACCTGATCCTGTTAAAACTGGATAGTGATAAACAAGGAAAAATCGACCAAGACTCAGAAGTTTATTTTCGTCAATTTGCTACAGCTAATGGTACAGCTCGATATATAAAAGAAAAATTTGAACTGTTTATTGAGGTATACCCTGATATCTTTGTTACACAATCAGATCAGGAAATTCGATTCGATGATTCAACAATTCATGATATCGTTGATCGCATCTCTCGGTTTAATTTTATTGATATTGGGGCAGATACTGTATCTATCGCATTTCAGGTGCTCAGAAGTGCTGCGCTGAAACAAGAGGAGGGGCAGTATTTTACCCCTAAGCAAGTTATTCAAGCGGCCATTAAGCTCATGGATCTATCGTTAGATGATATGATAATTGATCCTGCATGTGGAACTGGTGGATTCATTATCCAATGTCTAATTGAGCTCAAAGACAGATATCCATCAAAGGAAAAGGAAATCTCACGTTGGGCTCAGCTGCACATCTATGGAATCGATAAAGATGCAATCGGTATTAAGCTGACAAAAGCTATTATGCAGATTTTAGGTGATGGTTCTGCTCATTGTGTTAGAGGAGATAGTGTCCTCACCCATACGTGGAGAACAAAGTACCCTCATTTGCTAACAAATTCTTTTAAGGACGGGCGCTTTACAAAGGTATTTACAAATCCGCCTTTCGGTGCTCCGCTGAAAGTAAAATATACAGATGCAAAAAAAGCTGGCCTGAGTATCGTAGATTACATCGAAACTGGAAAAGATATTGAATTGGGGCTTGCAATGTTTAACCGTTGCTGTGATTTGCTTAAACCGGGTGGAAAAATGTGTATAGTTTTACCAGAAACATATTTCTTCTCCCCTTCGTACAAGTATGTTCGAGAATGGGTAAAGGAACGATTGAAGCCGGTTTGTGTTGCAAATGTACCTATGGATGCATTTCAAGGCTTTTGTAGAGCAAAAACAAACTTATATATTTTTGAAAAGCTCGATCCGGATAAAGAAAATCTTGATCTGGATCATGACACTGTTACTATTATGAACCCACAAACGTGCGGTATTTATAAAAACGGCAGTGACAGATATGTTGTAGACGCTAATGGTCAGAGAACCGATGAAATTGATAATGAATTGCTGAAACAAGCCTCTCGTTATCAGTCTGAGGGAGGAAAAGGATTTGTGGATGTTCCGATTCAAACAACATATCAAAGAGATGTATTGGTTCCTCGATATTATGACCAAACATTAGAGCAATCCTTTGATTTGTTAAAGGGAAAGCGTGGGTTTGAAAGCATAACAATTGGAGAACTGTGTGATGCCGGACTAATCAATGTTACAGGTGGTCATGGTAGTCCAAGCAATGACTTAAGAAACGGGTCAATTCCATATGTAAAAGTATCAGATATACGAAATATGAGAATTAACATAAACCCAACCAATTTGATTCCGGTAGAACTTGCCAAAAAGTTCTGGAAGACCAAAACGGGAAAAAGCAATCTGCAAGCATGGGATCTCATTTCTCCAAGCCGAGCAAGTAGTAATATAGGCGAATTTGCTATTCTTGTTCCTGGTGAAGAGCAAATTGTACTTACAAAAGAAGTTTTTGTTATTCGAGTACAAGAGAACGATATGGGTTATTCTCCCTTCTATCTTCTTTGGGCACTGTCATTGAAAGAAGTACGCAAACAGTGGCAGCGAGTAACTCTTATGCAGACGAACCGTGAGGATGTTGGCGCCCGATATAAGGAAGTAAGAATTCCTAAGCCTATCTCGCCAGCGTGGGCAGAAGAGGTATCTAAGGCTTTTCGGGAGTATTTTGTTGGATTGGCAGAAGCAAAAAAGCAGTTTGTACTTGCTACAAGTTCTGATGATTACGAATATATTGCAAGTGTAAGTGCGTTTGATTCAGAAGAAACACTATAAAGGATTTCGTTCTACAATCAGCCGAGCAGCCAATTGCTGCCCGGCTGATTGCGACAATAACGGTCACAGAGGAGGTAAAAATGAGCACTTTTCAAAAATCTGATATAGGTGCACAGGCTGCTTGGAAGGGGTTCTCATCTCAAACGCTTTATATTGCATCCAGACTCATTTCCGATGAAGGCGGATACGAGTATTACCCGGAAGATATTGAGGATTTGGTAGTCAAAAAGAATGGCGCTATAGTAGAAGCTGTTCAGGTTAAAAACATTTCTGCCGACCTAACACTTTCAAGCCTTGCAGCAACAAAAACATCCAAAGGCGGCGAAGGATTTTTCAATCGCATGTGTAGCTTACATGCACAAAATCCATTCTTCCACCGCATTAAGGTTGTCTACTTTAATACTCTTGGTGTCGAACTACAGGAAATGCAATCTGGCAAAGCTGTCACCCAAAAGGCTTTAACGAAGAGGCTTGTAGACAAACACGGATTGTCTGAGTCAGAGGCTGTATGGTTGATTGATTCTCTGTGTTTTGAGAAAGTCAATCTTGATGATTTGGATTTAAATATTCAAACTCAGATCAGCGACTATGTTCCGGTAATGTCTGCGCCTGCACTGGCCAAAGACCTATTGATTCAATATATTTCTGTACTTTCTAAAAGCAAAGAGTACACCACACTAAAAATGTGGCAAGATAAAATCCACGAAATTGGAACAAATATTGCTGCAATAGATGGATTTTACAAAGAATACAATAAATCCCTGGTTCGCTTAAGTGAACTGCAGCTAAATGGCGATAATGAACAGCTGAAACAAGAGTATTTGCAAGGTGTGTCTGCGCATCCTACGCATATTCGTAACAATTTAGATTTCAAGCGAAACTATTGGATAGGAGAAATCCAAGCAGTAATCAATAGTAAAGGTGTCGCAATCCTTAAGGGTATTTCTGGACAAGGAAAATCTACCCTTTGTTACCGCTACTTAATTGATACATATCCTGAAGGCTGCGTATTTTGTGTGCGTTCCATTGCTAACGAAGGACAAGCACAGAATTTGGTTACAGCGTTAGATGGGCTTGGCAAGTATAATAAAAATTTAATCATCTATATTGATGTCCAGCCAGGTGAAACACTTTGGGCATTTTTGCTGCAAGAGTTACAATCTCGTGGTCTTTCCATTCCAGTGCTTATTTCCATTCGAGATGAAGATTATAATCTAACACCAATTAGCGGAAAGGCGATCCAATATGGGATTGTGGAATTGGCTTTATCTAAGGAGGAAGCTGCACACATTTATAATTCTTTTACAGAAACGCAGCCTCATACTGAACACAGAACTTTCGAAGAAGCATGGCAGTCTTTTGGTGGACAAGGCCCATTGATTGAATTTGTATATTTGTTGACAAATAATCAGACTTTGACTCAGCGCCTCCAAGAGCAGATCGATGCGTTGCTACAAGAAGGTGTTTCGGATGAATGGTTAGAATTACTTCAGTTGGTTTGTTACGCAGGGCGATTAGGATGTGCTGTTAATCTTACTGCCGTAAAAAACGTAACTCATTGTTCTACAATGCACGCTGCCATTAGACGTCTGAAAGATGAGTACCTCATCAGAGAAGTTGATGAAAACACCATTGAAGCACTTCATCCTGTCCGTGCGAAAATTGTTTTTGATGCGTTGTGCGATCAAATTTGCACCGGAGCAAGAGAGGTTGTGTTCAAGGCTCTTTCGTGTATATCTTCACAAAATGTGAGAGTGGTTTTGTTGGATTACTTCTCTAACCAGCAATATGACATTGAAGATGTACAGCGTCTCTCTCAAATAAGATTCCTTGACTGGATAGGATATGCAAATGCTATCAGGTCAATGCTTTGGTTAGATGCGAAGCGTTATGTTGAGGGAAACATGACATTTATTAGCTCTCTGGTAAAAAAACGTGGCAAAGGTTGGCTCTGTTTTTTACCCCTTGATCTCTCTGGTGTTGAGCGATCAGATGAGTTAATTGCAGATGGAATGAAAGATTTATCTATTTTCAATAAAGTAGATTTACAGAATGCCATTGATGAGGTCAAGAAATCTCTAACCTCACTCTCAATCAATTATCAAGCAACAGACTGTTTTGTGAATAATTGTGTGGTGCCATCAGTTTTGCCTAATACAGACGCTGAGCGATCATCGTTTGGATATGCGCTATTTTGGATGGCAAAGCGTAATTTTAATGTGACATTACCATTCAAGACTGATGAAATCGTTGCCAGCGTATGTGCGGGCGAACTCCAGCCGTCTGCTGATGCGATACGTGGACTCTTTGAACATCCTACATTGCTGGAAAGCTATCAGGTTGCCGTGGATGTATTAGTGGAAAAGCTCATCTATGAAATGCAAGTGCTTACTTTTTCGATTACAAATGATGAAGTGTCTTGTAAATTCATTCCGCCTCTTTCGACAGAAACAGGGGTTCCGGAGAACACGAAAAATACAAATCAGTATTGGCGAATTAAAATGCTGGATATTTTAAAGCAACTGTATCCAGAGAAAGAGTATATTGATATTGAGTTGATTGGTGTTGATCTCCTTCAGGATTTGGGAATTGAAGCTTTGGATCACAAACTTCATATCCATAAGAGCAAGCGCCCAAATGCATGGGTATCTGAATTGAATGGATGGACCAAAACACGAATAGATTATAGCTTGCGTCCTTCTTCGTGGCAGGAATATGTGGCTGATATTGACGAAATAAGAATCAATGTCAATGATTTGATTGTTGAGACAATCAAGCTCATTGATGATGTATACAGAAAAGGGAGATATACACAGGATCGAGGAAAAAGGGTTGATGATCGGCTAAAAGTGTTTAAAGAACACACCTTTGCCGAAAATCGACTTCCCACTTTTGCTGTTGATCCGTACTGTCTTTATTCTGAAGGAAACGCAAAAAGCCCTGTTGCAGAGTATTTTACAATGCGTCAATTACTTTCGGTTGGTAAGTATGAGAAATTTAGAAAACGATTGAATGATGTGTATTCCTCGTTGGATAATTTTTATAATCAGTTTGTTGAAGTTCTTCGTGTAAGAATTAATAAGCAAGATATTAGCATTGTTAAGAATCCAAGACTCGCTATGTTTAATCTCTATTCTGCGGCTAAAGCCATCGTGGACTTCCAGAAAGAGTATGAATTGTTGTTTTCCGAATACAGTTCACTTAATGAAGATTTTGCAAAACAAGAACTTGAGAATATTCTTACTTTAGTTAATGTTTGGCGTTATGTACTGGATAATCAGCCCAAAGGTTGCGCCATTGCTTATGATTCAAAACAAAAATATCGCAAGGGAACGAACTATTTTTGTGATATGCTTTCAAAAGCAGTTACGGCGGTGAACGGTACCCTTCTTAAGGGTAATAAATATGCCTACATCATTATTGATTACAATATGGAAGAGGATAATACCTTTGAAAATGAATACACCAGAATCGTGATGACGATCAGGGATGTATTTAAAAACAGTATTTTGCCATCAAGTGATAGATGGTATTTGGAAACGCAATCCTTAGAGTTAGCGTATGTACCTGTTTTTTCTGGCGTGTTCTCGCCGGTAGCGTACTCGATTCCGTTCTATAAACTTTTAGATACGGAAGAATCTCGCATAGCAAAACCGATGTATCCATGTGAAACAGAGCCTGCGCTGATTGAAAAAATGACTGCAACTAAATCTTTGAATCTGTGGATTGAGTCCATGAAAAAACTTAGTGAAATGAAGTTATACATTCAGAGGTATCAGCAAATTGTTCAAGTACCTGTTGATGACAAATGCCTTTGCAGTATAACTGCATACACAGAGTTGCTGATTAATCAAATCAACGCATTGTGGAACGACTTTATTTCGGTCGAAGATATCGTAAATGAACTGATTGAAGATGCAGATGAGCAAAATAGAGAACTACTAAATGTTGTGCAGCTTTTCTTCGATTGTTACGAAGAAATCAAAACTGTGATAATAAATAAAAATGATCCGAGCGAGCTTATACAGATAATTGAAACGGTATCTGTCATAATGTTTCTCTTATTACCTTCAGTATCGTAAATTATTCTAATATCCAATATGAAAAAGAGTCCGTCTATTGGCATTTTGTTAATTGATGGACTCTTTGTTTTACGTTGAAAGCGTTATAAACGATATATAAAGGTTGGGAAAGATATACTTCCCGACAGTTTATCGAGAAGTATAATCCCCACTAACTCGTCGGGAATAAAAAATAACTTCTGCGCAAATTGATCAGAAGTTGAAATTTGTCAGTTATCGGTTCTGACTTCGTGCCAAACTGGCACGAAGTTACTTCTCGCCAATTTGGCGAGAGGTACGGTTCCTGCTCTTTGACTTGTTCCCGATTTGGGAACAGGTCCGATCGTGAGAACTCTTAATTTCACTTGTACCCAAGTTGGGCACAAGTTCAAATATGGAAAAAGAGTATTTCGGCTTGTGGACGAATTGGCCACAGGTGGCATAGTGGAATTATTCCCAAGTTGGAAATAAATTAGAGCCGTATTTTGCCCCTTCACAAATTGGCAAGCAGTGTAAACCTGTACAGGTTCACGATTTTTGCAAATCCGCTTGTTGGGGCAACATCCCCAATCCCCTTCGAACATCATCTTTCGATGATGGCTGCTCGCTCATTCTGAGCGTTTCCGAGAGTGCAACTTCTGGCCAATTTGTCCAGAAGTAACATGATAAAAAATAACTTCTGTGCAACTTGCGCCGAAGTGAAAAATGTTTTTTCGGTACTCCTCGACATACTTGTTTTTTCTACAATTATCCAGTAGAATAAATGCAGAAAATTGAATATCGGTTCGAGATTGATTTTATAGTTTTGCGGGATTACCAGATTTGAAGTCCGACATATTTGTGAAGGGACGAGTCCTTCTTCACGTTGGCTGTTACATAGAACCATCAGATAAGTGCAAGTGTTCTTGTGCTTGTTTCTTGATGCCTATGTGACAGCTTTTTTGTTTTAACTTCTGCCCAACTTGGGCGGAAGTTAACAGGCAACACACGAAGGAGGAAATAAATGACCAACGAATTTAATTTTGATGTAAAGCACGAAGATTACAAGGAATGGCTCAACCAGATTGAACAGGTTTCGGATGCTGATTGCTCACTACTTTCTGAGCCAGACCCTTACACTAAATGTGTACGTTCGCCAGAAATCCAGAAAAATGCTGATGCAAAGATGGATGCCAACGGAAATATCCATGCAGGCAATATCTCTGCATACTGGATACCGCAGATCACGCTCCAAAGGGAAATTGGCGGGACAGTCTATACCGTCACCGGATATTACGAAGGGAAAACTGATTTCCTCCGCAAACTGGAACGAATGACCGTTGACAGAATGCGCAGAGCTATGGAGGACGACATCAATGACAAATAATAAAACCTTTGATACAATATCCTTGACTAACCAAGAACTGTCAGTTGTCCCTATGAAGGAGGAAAGAGAAATGTTAAGGGCAACAGACAAAATTACCGCTTTATATTGCAGACTTTCTCAGGAGGATGCACTGGCTGGCGATAGCAACTCCATTGTAAATCAGAAAAATATCCTGCTCCAATATGCCAAGGATAATCGCTTTCCGAATCCGACTTTTTTCGTAGACGATGGCTACAGTGGCACTACCTTTGACCGCCCTGGTTTTCAGAAAATGCTGGATGAAATTGAATCCGGCAATGTGGCAGTTTGTATCACCAAAGACCTTTCCAGACTTGGCAGAAACTCTGCTATGACTGGCCTGTACACCAACATCACATTCCCGAAACACGGTGTCCGCTATATTGCCATCAATGATAATTTCGATACCAGCGATCAGAATGGCATGGGGATTGATATGGCAGGCATCAAGAACTGGATCAATGAGTTTTATGCCCGTGATACCAGTCGCAAAATCAGAGCCGTCAATAAATCCAAAGGTTCCCGTGGTATTCCACTTACAACCAATGTCCCTTACGGATATATGAAAAATCCGGATGATCCTACCCGTTGGCTCGTTGATAAAGAAGCAGCTATCATTGTAAAGTATATCTTCAAGATGGCAATGGAGGGACGTGGGCCGAGCCAGATTGCAACGCAGCTGACCAAGGACAAGGTACTTACTCCAACAGCCTATAAGCAGAAGCAGGGCTTAAATACTCCACAGGCAACACCGGAGAATCCAAGTAAATGGCATCAGACCACAGTGAGAAAAATACTGGAACGCAGAGAATATACAGGCTGTATCGTCAACTTCAAGACCTTTACCAATTCCATTTGGGACAAGAAAAAGCGTGATAATCCGGTAGAAAATCACTCTGTTTTCTATGATACTCACGAAGCAATCATTCCAGAGGATATATTCGAGAAGGTTCAGGTGTTGCGTCAGAATCGCCAACGCAGATCCAAGACAGGTAAAACAAGCCTGTTCTCCGGCATGGTGTATTGTGCCGATTGTGGTGAGAAGCTGTATTACTGCACAGCTAAAAATTTTGAGAAACGACAGGATTTCTTCGAGTGTTCCACCCATCGTAAGAACGATGAAAAATGTAAATCCCACTACATTCGTGCAGTCGTTTTGGAGGATATGGTGTGGATGCACATGGAAACTGTCATCAGCTATATTCTCCACTATGAAGATCACTTCCGTGTAGTTGTGCAGGAACAGCTAAAAATAGAAAGTGATGAAAAGATACAGGCATGGAGAAAGCAGTTGACACAGGGTGAAAAACGTATTGCTGAGTTGGACAGACTGTTCGTGAAGATTTATGAGGACAATGCCAAAGGGAAACTGTCTGATGAGCGTTTTTCTATGATGAGTGGCAACTATGAAGCGGAACAGAAAAAGCTCAGAATGGACGTTGTAGAGCTTCAGAAGAATATCGAAGAACAGGAGCGTCAGAATGAGCGATTGGAGAAATTTATTCAGAAAGCAAGACACTATCAGGATCTGAATTCTCTGACTCCTGATGCGCTGCGAGATATGGTCAGTGCCATCTATGTAGGTGCGCCGGACAAATCTTCCGGCAAACGTCGGCAGAAAATTGAAATCTACTATGATGGTGCAGGCTTTATTCCGCTGAACTTATTGATGCAAAGAGAAACGGCGTGACCGAAGTCACGCCGTACTCTCCCCAAAAATCGGGACTTTTAATTTTTTCCTGTTTTACGGGCACCGCCCGAAAGGAGAGCTTTTTGCTTTTCTGGTTTTAAAATAAAATGATGGTGATGCCGTCGTTTTGTCTGCCAAAATCAACATCGCTCTTGAGCTGTGGGCAAAGTTCGATGGCTTTTCTGCCGTCGGCAGTGAAGGGGGTGAAGTCCTCTCCTCGCACAAAATGGCGGATGACCCCGGTGCGCTTGCGGTCAGCACACAGCTTTAAGCAGGCGGTCTTGATGGCGCCGCCCTGACCGGTGGAGCCGTAGCCATGGATGACCTTGAGTGCGTGACAGCGGGCATATTTTGCCAGCCAGATTTCATTTCCCAGCTGGGTCATCGCCTGAGAAACCAAGGGCATATTTTTTTTGATATTGACAGTTTTGCAGATCAAGTGGGAACAACTCCTTTAACGGGCGGACCAATGGGGTGCGCTTCAAGATTTATGCAAGAAAAAGCAGGAAAGGGAAAGCCGGCAGAGCCGAAATCACCGCCGTGATAGAAGCGTGCAGGCGGCTGCCGCACAGCTGGAAGCTCAGCTTTGCCATCAGGCAGGAAAGGGTCATGCTGGCTGCAAAGCAGATTGCCCAGAACAGCGAGCTGTTGCCGGTGAGGACGACGATGACCAGCAGAAAGAACAGAGGAGGCAGCAACAGGGAGAGCAGCAAGCCGGTTAAGGCAGCGGGAGAGGATTTGCGGCTGCGCTCTAAGGTGGTCACTACAGCCCGCGGGAACAGCAGGAAGAGCAGAAGGGCAGCTGCAACCAACAGGGCATCGTGAAGAGAAAATTCCGTTGGAACGGGCGGCAGCGGGAAGGTGTGCATCAGCACAATGGTCAGCGAAAGTGCCGCTGCCAGAGCAGCTCCATAGCTGAGCAGCATCGGGGAAGCTTTGGTGTGGGTCGATTCAAAGACGCCGGAGGAGCTGCGCAGCAGGCGCTTGGACACCACCGGCAGCAGCAGGCAGAAGATGAGCAGCGCACAGCCAATCATCCAGATTGCCTGCGCAGAAAACTGATAAACGACCCAGCCGCCCAGCAGACCTGCCAGCGCACCCAGCCAGGACAGACCGATGGCAGCGGGCAGGCGCAGGGAGGTTTTGACAGCCGAAGGGCTGTGCTCGACGCTGAAGGAAACCTGCGGCGCATATCCGGCAGCAAGGCGGATGGCAAATGCCAGCGCTAGCAGGAGCAAGGCAGGAATTGCCACAGCAGACAGATTGTATAGGCGTGGAAGAGCGGTCATCTCCAGTGGCTGCTCCAAAAGCGGATTGACAAACCGCAGAATCTCCTCCATCGTCTGGGAATGGAGCGGGACGGTGGCATGAAAGCCGCTGTCGGTGATGGACAGAAAGACGTTATTTTGGTCTGCATGGTAAACGCCGCCCATGTGGATGATGCTGTCGGAGGAAAACTTGTTGTACATCAAAGTCATCTGATAAGGGGTGGCAATGTCGTCGCCGTTAGAGGTCAAAAGAAGGATGGGCTGGCGCACCATCTGCGGCGACAGGGAGTTGATCCACTCGCTTTGGTTTTGGTAGTTGCCGTTGACGATGATGGCATCGTCAATCTGTTGGCTGTCCAGCATCGGGGAGAGGACCACCGCCGCCTTGCAGCTTTTGCTGCCGGTCATCAGCTGGTCAAGCAAGGAGTTAGCTCCTGCATGAAAGCCAATCCAAACCTGTTCGGATGGTTTAATGCCGGAAAGGGATTCCAGCAGCTGCGCTTCTTTTTCCAGCAGGCTGCCTTGTGTGGCAGCGTCCGGGTCAGGATGGGCAGGGTGCTCGGCGACCAGCACCGGAAAACCCTGTGACGAAAGAAAATGCAAAAGGTTTTGATGTGCATACCCGCCCTGCGGAACAGCCAGCAGGAAGGCGGTCTGTTGTTCACCGGCATAGTAGCGGGCGTGTTCTTCTGCGGGTGTCCCGCGATGGGAAAGGTCAGGCAGCAGCAGAACGGACAGGCAAACAAGCAGCAGGACAGACAAGGCAATCAAACCGTTTTTGGCGCTGCATATCTTTTTTAGACGCATCATCATTCCTCCTGATCGGTTCAGATTATTACTCCATATTATACATCGGAAACTGGGGGGAAGCAAGACGGCAGAAAGCAAAAGCAGCGGCAGCGCGGATGCCCGCGCTGCCGCTGCTTTTGTGGTGTACAAAGGGTTTACAGGATGCAGTACTGCTCCATATATTTTTCCATGTTGACCAGCACGGAGGCGTACTCCGGCTTTTCTTTGAGGTACTCATAGATGTCGGCAACGGTGATGATGGCATGAACGTTGATGCCAAACTCCTCCTTGACCTCCATGACAGCGGTCTTGCCTGCGTTCTGTCCAACCTCGCAGCGGTTGACCGAGATGAACATATCCGGGATGGTCACTTTGGCTGCGCTTTGCAGAATCGGAACGGTTTCGCGGACAGCGGTGCCGGCGGTGATAACATCCTCGATGATGATGATGCGGTCGCCGTCCTTTGGCTGGTAGCCGACCAGGCTGCCGCCTTCGCCGTGGTCCTTGACCTCTTTGCGGTTGAAGAAGTATGGCTTATCTACGCCGTAGTCGCGTGCCAGCGCACCGGCTGCCGAGGTAGCTAGCGGGATGCCCTTGTAGGCAGGACCGAACATGGCGTCAAAGTTATCCTTGCAGTTTTCCATGATGCACTGAGCATAGAATTTGCCCAGGGTGGAGATCTGTGCGCCGGTCTTATAGTTGCCGGTGTTGACAAAATATGGGGAAAGACGTCCGCTCTTGGTTTTAAATTCGCCAAAACGCAGAACGTCCGCGCTCATCATAAATTCGATAAATTCTTTTTTTGCAGGGGAAATCATGGTGCAACATCCTTTCCGATTTTGTTAAAAGGTCAGTGATAAAACAATACCCTTGCTTTACAGTTTACCACAACTTTTCCTTTTCCTCAACTGCTGAGAGAAAAAATGCTCGAAACCAAACGAATCCGGCACTTGACTTTGTACGGGGAAAAGGGGTATAACTGAAAAAGAAAATCGTGTTGGATGATAGGGGAGGAATGAATCTTGGTCAATATTACCATCGACCCGCAGCTCAAAAAGGTCTGGCAGCAGGCGGCTTTGGGATGCGTTCAGTGCCGGGTGGTCGTGCAGCCCAGCTCCCGGCAGCTGCTCGAAGCCATCGACGTCGTCTGCCGACGCCTGATGGACAGCATGAGCATCGAACAGATTAAAACAAGAGAGCATATTGCACAGACGCGCGCCTGCTGCAAGGCGCTGGGCAAGGATGTCAAGCGCTACCGCAATTCCGCTGAGGCGCTCAACCGCAGGGTGCTTCAGGGAAAGGGTTTGTATCAGATTAACAATGTCGTCGAGGTCAACAACCTCCTTTCACTGGATACCGGTTATTCTTTGGGCAGCTATGATTTGGAAAAGCTGGAGGGTGACATCGTCTGGAAACCGGCAGGGGAAGGGGTGCACTACCAGGGCATCGGCAAGGAGGCGGTCAACATCGAGTTTTTGCCGGTGCTCAGCGACCGGCAGGGATTTTTTGGAAATCCAAACAGCGACAGCACCCGTGCGATGATTACCCCACAGACCACGCGGCTGCTGATGTGCGTCTTTGGGTTTGGCGGCGCGCAATCGCTGCAACCGATGCTCGGGCAGATGTGTGAGGCACTGCAAACCTACTGTGGAGCGACCGAGCTGGAAACAGCGGTGATTGTGTGATTGGGTCAGAAAAGACGGAGGGATTTGATATGAAAAAGGATTTTGCCTTTTATCGGAAGCTGTTTACTTCCACCTTTTATCTAAGTGCGTTTACCTTTGGCGGAGGATATGTCATCATTCCGCTGATGCGCAAAAAATTTGTAGAGCAATTCCATTGGATTGAGGAAACCGAGATGCTCGACCTGACCGCGATTGCGCAGTCAGCTCCGGGACCGATTGCAGTCAACGCTTCCATCCTGATTGGCTATCGTCTGGCAGGATTTTCGGGCGCCATGGTCAGCACGCTGGGCACTGTGCTGCCGCCGCTGATTATCCTGTCGCTGATTTCCCTTGCCTACACCGCTTTTCAAAGCAGCCTGATTGTCAAGCTGGTGCTGCGTGGAATGCAGGCGGGTGTAGCGGCGGTCATTGCGGATGTGGTCATCAGCATGGGCACAGATGTTTTAAAGAAAAAACTCTGGCTGCCGATTTTAATCATGTTCGGCTCCTTTGTGGCTGCCTGCTTCTTTCATATCAATGTCATGCTCATCATCATTGTCTGTGCGCTGATTGGTTTGTTTGCCACCCTGCACGACGAGCGCAACGGAAAGGCGGGTGCATAAGCATGACCGTACTTTTGGAATTGTTCTGGAGCTTTTTCCAGATTGGACTGTTCAGTATCGGCGGCGGATATGCTGCCATGCCGCTGATTCAGCATCAGGTGGTTGACCTGCACGGATGGATGACCATGCAGGAGTTTATCGACATCATCACCATCTCGCAGATGACACCGGGACCGATTGCCATCAATTCGGCAACCTTTGTCGGCATCCAGATTGCAGGATTGCCCGGCGCTATCATTGCGACACTCGGCTGTGTCTTCCCTTCCTGCGTCATCGTCCTGACGCTGGCGTGGGTTTATTTTCGCTATCGCAATCTGTCGGTGGTACAGGGTGTGCTGGGCGGACTGCGTCCGGCGGTGGTGGCAATGATTGCCTCGGCAGGTATCTCTATTTTGGTCACTGCCCTGTGGAATGCCGGACCGGTTTCGCTGAACCCGGCTGATTTGGACTGGATTGCAGCGGTGCTGTTTCTGGCAGCTCTGTTTGTTCTGCGCAAATGGAAGCTCAATCCCATCTGGGTTATGAGCGGCGCGGGCGCGGCAGGACTGGTGCTGTACCTGCTGTTGGGATATTAAAATAAACCCGTCTTTTCTGTTCTAACATGGGACGACCCTTCATACAGATAGGGTGAACCAAAATAACAGGAAGGGCGGGTTTTATGAATAACGAGGAAAAAAAGAGCATGGGCGCACACAATCTGATTTTGGAGGAGCGCGGCTCACTGACGGTGACCGGTGTGGAGGACATCGACAGCTTTGATGATCAGACGGTGGTGATCTATACCGGTCTTGGCGAGCTGACCGTCCGCGGAAATCAGCTGCACATCGAGCGTATCGACCTGCAGGCAGGAGAGCTGGAGCTGCAGGGACAGGTCGATGCGCTGACCTACGCCGACCAACCTGCGGTGAGAGGCGGATTTTTTGCGAGGATCTTCCGATAGATGATGACCGGTATCACCATCGCAAAGGAAACCCGGCTGTTTCTGCTTTCGTTGGCGGTGGGAGCAGGGATGTCTTTTCTGTACGACCTGCTGCGGGTGCTGCGCCGCAGGACCGCGCACCGCGCAGCTGCTGTTTCGCTGGAGGACATTCTGTATTTCCTGCTGTGTGCTTTGCTGCACTTTGCCTTTGTTTTAAAGGATAACCGCGGACAACTGCGTGGGTATATCCTGGTGGGTGAGCTGCTGGGCTGGGTCTGCTGGCACCTGAGCGCAGGTGCGGTGCTGGTGGAGGCAGGCAGCCGTTTGTTGGGCATTGTGCAAAGGGTTGTGGCAGGGATTCTGCGGGTGCTGCTCTTTCCGCTGTACTGTTTGTATCGTCTGATGAGAAGGATTTCGGCAACTTTGTCGAAGGTGCTGGAAAAAATTTTAAAAAAAGTTATACAAAAGGGGAAATATACCTTGAAACGCAAGCGGCTGATGTTGTATAATTTAATTGGTCGATTCAAAAGAGTAAATCAGAAAAGAGGAGATTGCGATGGCATCGAAAAAGAAACCGCTGAGTAAAAACCGTCTGCTGGTCGCGTCGATGGCTGTGTTTATAGCGGTCTGCTCTTTTAAGATTGTGAGCACCCAGATGGAAGTTTCTGCCAAGCAGTACGAGCTCGAGCAGCTGGAAAAAAGTATCGAACAGCAGCAGAAGATCAACGAGGAACTGGAAAATCAGTTGGAGCAGGGAAAGAACGATCAGGGCGAGGTCATCGGTAGAATCGCGTTTGAACAGTACGGGTATGGTTACCCGGACGAACATATTTATATTGACAGCCAGGCCAGCTGAGCTTACATTTTATAAGATTTAGGAGGACGTTGTAGAAATTATGCAGTTAGCGATTGGAGACGTACTGGAAGGAAAAGTTACCGGCATCACCAAATTTGGCGCCTTTGTAGAACTTGAACCGGGCAAGACCGGCATGGTCCACATTTCTGAGGTGTCTACCGATTATGTGGAGGACATTTCCCAGTATTTAAAGAAGGACCAGACGGTCAAGGTCAAAGTTATCAATATCACAGAAGAAGGAAAGATCAGTCTCTCCATCAAAAAGGCGATGCCAAGAGAACCGCGCCCCGAGCAGCACAATGCGGGAGGCAAGGGTGGTTCCAAAAACTTTGGAAACAGACGTTATGACAACAGCAGCAAACGTCCCTTCAATCCACAGCAGGTCAGCAGCTATGAGTGGAATCCGCGCAAAAATGAGAGCGCATCTTTTGAGGATATGCTCAACAAATTTAAACAGACCAGCGATGACAAGATGTCTGATTTGAAAAAGTACCGCGGAGAGGTCAAACGTGGCTCGGCAAACCGCCGTTCCCGTCAGGATTGATCGGCAAAACCAAACAGAAGATCAAAAGGAGAAGCGAGGATACCGGCTTCTCCTTTTTTGCAATATGGGAGGACATCCGATGCAGGGGAAAAAGTGGATGGAAAGAATCTGCCGACGCTACAGCGAGATTTTGGGCGAACAGCTGACAGGGATTTATCTGCACGGCTCGGCTGCCTTTGGCTGTGCCTGCGATGCAAGCGATCTGGATTTTATCGTGGTCGTGTCAGGTGCGCCTTCACAGCAGCAAAAGAGGGAGATGATTGCCCTGCTGCTGTGTCTGAGCCGAGAGCCGGATGCACCCGGCAAGGGCTTTGAGATGAGCGTGGTGGAGCAAACGGTTTGCAAACCATTTTGTTATCCCACGCCCTACCTGCTGCACTACTCGCAGAGCTATCAAAAGCAATTTACCGAAGATTTGGACGGATGGTGCCGCCGCATGAACGGGGTGGACTATGACCTGGCAGCACACATCACCGTCATCCGTCAGGTGGGCATCTGCCTGTGCGGAAAACCGATTGCAGCGGTGTTTGAGCAGGTGCCGCGGGAAAACTATCTGGACAGCATCTGTCGGGACGTGCAGGATGCACCCATGCAGATATTGGACCAGCCGCTCTACCTGACTTTGAACTTATGTCGGGTGCTGGCAGCCTGTCGGCAGGGATTGGTGCTTTCCAAGTGTGAGGGTGTGCGCTGGGCGATGCAGGAAGACTCACTGGCAGAGTTTCTCCCGATGCTCAAGCAAGCACAGCTTTGCTACCAAAGCGCAGAGGAATTTATTTGGGAGAGCGAAACGCTGAAGCGGTTTGCTAAAATAGCTTTAAACCAAATCGACAGCGCCCTGTTGAAAACACAGCAGGACGAAAAAAGGAGGATTTGTCAGATGGAGCAGAACAAGGCAGAAAAATGGTGTAAAATCGAAATCTATAATGAATACCTTAAAAAGATTCCCAGCCTGCTGGTGCAGATTCATGCCGTAGAAAAGATGTATGAAAAGGCAAAGCTGGAGCAGCAGATGCTGACCACACAGCCGGAAAACGACAGCAGAAGGCAGTATCAGGCGCGGCTGGATTCCACCGAGCGTCAGTGCGCCTGCCGTTTGCAGGAGATGCAGGAGGAGCTGCGTCTGGTGCAGGGACTCAAGGCACAGCTGGAGGAGGAACTGGGCGACCAGCTGGGTGTAAGCAAACGATAGGATAAAAAAAGAGCGGATGCAAACGCATCCGCTCTTTCATTTTCTTTTGAGAAAAGAAACTTATCTTTCTTCTTTCATTTTAGCAAAGCACTCGCTGCAGTATACTGGGCGGTCTTCTCTTGGTCTGAAAGGAACTTTAGCTTCTTTGCCGCAGCCTGCGCAAACAGCAGTGAACATTTCTCTCTCAGCTTTTTTGCCAGCTTTGCGAGCGTCTCTGCAGTTTTTGCATCTCTGAGGCTCGTTCTGGAAACCTTTTTCAGCGTAGAATTCCTGCTCACCAGCAGTGAAAACGAATTCAGCTCCACATTCTTTGCATACTAATGTTTTGTCTTCGTACATAGCTTTTTTACCTCGCTTTATATATTCGCCCATGGACCGGAACACTGGAGATGATTCGCAATGAAGTCGTATCGCTCTGCTGTGAGTCAAGGGCATATTTATAATCGCAGCGTTTCTGCGACTACCAACTTGATTATCGGGTGCTGCCCCGAAGCTTTCGTCTAACTCGTTGCAGGGCATTGTCGACAGCCTTTGTGGAACAGCCCAGCTGCTGTGCCATCTCTTCATAAGAAAGACCGTTGAGGTACAATGTTAAGGTTTCCTGTTCTAATCCAGACAAAAGGGTCTTGATTTTCTGCCGGCGCAGCTGTTCCTCCTCCTGCTTGAGGTAGGCTTCCAGTGGGTCGCCGTTGCGGTCGGACAGCTCGGCAAGTGCCTGTGCGGAATCGAGCGGCAGATAATTATTCAGCGGCAGATGTTTTTGCTCCAGAAAAAGACGGATGGTCCCCAGCATCCGAAACAGGATGCAGCGGGAAGCAAAGGTTGCAAAGGAAGCTTTGCGGGTGCTGTCATAGCTTTTGACGGCTCGCAGCAGTCCAATCAAGCCTTCCTGTACCAGGTCCTCCGGTTCCAAACCTGCCAGTTTGTAGCAGCCGGCTTTTGCTTGGATGTCCGGCAAAAAACGAACGATCAGCTGTGCCAGTGAATCGGTGTCACCGCTTCGGGCAGACAAAACCAGTTGTTCGTCAGAAGGTTTGCAGGATTGTTTGGACATAATCTTTCTCCGTTGCTGTAAAAATGCCACTACCCCATTATATAGTACGAAAAACCTTCTGTCAATTCATTTTAGCCGCAAGTGCAAATTTTATTTTCTGCAAAATCGGGCGACTTTCGGCAATTTTGAACAGCTTTCATCGAGGATTTTACCATTTACGACAAAAATCTTCTTGTGACCGGAGATAAAACAAATGAAAAAATTTTTGGGCAGGATTGAATTTGATTTTCATTTTGCGCCTATGGTATAATAAAAGGCACGGTAGCGCTCTCGGGCGACTTGACACGGCGCAAGGGTGCGGCTATACTAGGAAATATTGTTAATCGAGTAACAATGTAAAACAGGAGATGAGGCTATGAAAAAAATCCAGGTAAAAGTTTGTGTTTGTACAGCGTGTGTGATGAACGGCTCGGTGGAAATCATGGAGTCGGTGGAAAGTCTGCGCGACCTGCGCGAGCAGATGGAGGAAGGATACACAGCAGAAGAACATGAAGTGTTGGAAATTGCAACCGATAAATGCCTCGGCGGACTGCCGCATCAGGAGGATGCTCCGGTGATTGCGGTCGATGACAAGGTGTTCAGAAAAGCGGATGCAGAATCGGTCATGGCCTATATCGTCGAGCGTGTGCAGAATGGGGAACAGTAAAAATGACCCGCCTGTCTGCACACAGGTTTTAATGAACAACAGGGGGTAATAACAATGAGAGGGATTACTACGCCGGTAACCAAGATCAGGAGGCAGGTCTTTACCGAGATTGCCCGTCTTGCTTATGAGGATGGGGACTACTCCCGCATCGAGGAGCTGCCCTACACCATCATCCCGGGCGAAAAAGCAAATTATCGTGACAGTGTCTTCAAGGAAAGAGCGATTGTAGGCGAGCGGCTTCGTCTTGCGGTCGGTCTTCCACTGCGTCCAGTGGACCAGCATGCACCGGTATCACAGGGAATCAACGACAGCGCCATTGCGGATATGTTCTATGAACCGCCGCTGATCAACGTGATCTCCTTTGCATGCAACGCCTGCGAGGAAACCAGCTACACCGTCACCGACCTGTGCAGAAACTGTATCGCACATCCGTGTACGGCAGTTTGCCCGGTCAAGGCAGTTTCTATCGTGAACGGCAGATCCTACATCGATAAGAGCAAATGCGTCAAGTGCGGACGATGCGCACAGGCTTGCCCATATTCCGCCATTGTCAAGAGCGAACGTCCCTGCGCAGCGGCTTGCGGAGTGGACGCCATCGAAAGCGATGAATACGGAAGAGCAAAGATCAACTACGATAAGTGCGTTTCCTGCGGACAGTGTCTGGTCAGCTGCCCGTTCAGTGCGATTGCGGACAAGTCCCAGATTTTCCAGCTGATTCAGGCAATCAAGCGCGGCGACCAGGTCATCGCAGAGGTGGCTCCTGCGTTTGTCGGTCAGTTTGGTCCGTTGGCGTCGCCGGAAAAGGTGCGCGCTGCCCTGCGCAAAATTGGTTTTGACCACATCTATGAGGTCGCTCGCGGTGCGGACATCGGCGCGGTGGAGGAAGCCGAGGAATACATCAAGAATGTGCCGACTGGCAAGCTGCCGTTTTTGGCAACCTCCTGCTGCCCGTCCTGGATTATGATGGCAAAGCAGCAGTTCCCGCAGATTGCCCACTGTATTTCCGACTCGATGACCCCGATGGTAGCCACTGCGCGTATCATCAAGGAAAAGCACCCGAACGCCCGCGTGGTCTTTATCGGTCCATGCGCTTCCAAAAAGCTGGAGGCAATGCGCGAAGACATCCGCAGCGATGTCGATTTCGTCATCACCTTTGAAGAGCTGATGGGTATCTTCCAGGCGAACAACATCGAATTTTCCGATTTGCAGGACGACACCGGCTTTAACCACGGTGCGACCGCTTCGGGCAGAGGCTATGGTGTGGCAGGCGGTGTAGCAAAGGCTGTTACCGACTGTATCCGAGAGATGGCGCCTGAGCTGGGCGAAATCAAGACCGACCACGCAGAGGGTCTGGTGGAATGTAAAAAGATGCTGACCCTTGCAAAGCTGGGTAAACGCGACGGTTATCTGCTGGAGGGTATGGCTTGTCCGGGCGGCTGCGTCGGCGGTGCAGGTACTTTGACCAACATTCCAAAAGGTGCCAAAGCCGAGCAGGAATTTGCCGCTAAGAGTGAATTTAAAGTTTCCACCGAGGACAAGACCGTCTTTGAAAAGCTCGGAAAATATACAAAAAAATAAGTTACCCCCAAAAGGACCGCTCTATCTCGTAGAGCGGTCCTTTTTTTATCTGCGAAAGCCGGGGAAGCGGCAAGGAGCAGAAACATAATTTGGTAAAACGGTGCGTATAATGAGCTAAAACGCTTGCAGGAGGGAAACGACATGAAAAAGGGCTCGAGGATGCGGCAGCTGCTGGCTGTGCTGCTGGCAGTTTGGATGGCAGCAGCCGGTGCGCTGGGTGTGGCTGCGCAGGAGGAAAAAAAGCAGGTGGCAATGAGCTTTACGGCTCGTTCGGCACTTTTGATGGAGCAGCAGACCGGCAAGGTGCTGTTTTCCCAGAACGAAACACAGCGAATGGCGCCGGCGTCGCTGACCAAGCTGATGGACCTTCTGCTGATTTTCCAGCAGCTGCAATCGGGCAAGCTGACCATGGAGCAGGAACTGACCTGCTCGGCATACGCTAAGACGATGGGCGGGTCGGAAATTTGGCTCAAAGAGGGCGAACGGATGACGGTGGAGGAGCTATTAAAAGCGCTGGTGGTAGCAAGCGCCAACGATGCTGCGGTGGTGTTTGCCGAAGCCATTGCCTCAAGTGAGGAGGAATTTGTCCGGCTGATGAACGAGAAGGCGCAGCAGCTGGGTCTGCAAAACACCCACTTTGTCAACTGCACCGGCTTTGACGAAGAAGGGCATTACACCTGTGCGCAGGATGTTGCCGTGCTGGCAAGGGAGCTGATGACCGGCTACGGCGAGCAGCTCACCCGCTTTTCAACCATCTGGATGGACAGCTTGCGCAGCGGAGAGACCCAGCTGGTCAACACCAACCGCCTGATTCGCTTTTACGATGGAGCCACCGGCTTAAAAACCGGCACGACCGACGCTGCCGGACACTGCTTATGCGCAACTGCCACCCGCGATGGCCTGTCGCTTATTTCGGTCATCATGGGGTGTAAAAGCAGCGATGCGCGCTTTGAGGAATCCAAGCAGCTGCTGGACTACGGCTTTGCGGGCTTTACTCTATACCAGCCGCAGCTGCCGCAGGACCAGCTGCATCCGGTAGCGGTCAAGCAAGGGATGCAGACGCAGGTGGAGCCGCAGGTCGAGGTGCTGCCACAGGCGGTGGTAAAGAAAAATGAGACGGATGGCATCGAAATAAAGCTGGAGCTTAGCGAACAGCTTCAGGCACCGGTGGCAAAGGGTCAGGCAATCGGCTGGATTCAGCTTGTACAGAACGGCAGCATCATCGCCCAACAGCCGGTGACTGCCGGACAGGAGGTGCAGAAGCTGACCTATGCAAAAAGCCTGTGGCTGTTGGCAAAAGGACTTATCGGGATGAACGGTCAGTCTGTACAGGAGCAGGTGGAGTAAAAAAGGAGCGATTGAGGGAAACCCTTTTTGCAAATTTCATGCGAAAAGCATTTGTTGAGAGAAAAAAGGTAGGTTTTTACAAAAACAGCCTTGCAAAATGCAGAGAAATAATGTAAAATAACTATATCACCAGAGAATAGAAGGCAGTTGGAAAACTGAAAGGAAGGATCAGCTATGGCTGTAACACTCAACGCAAAATACCTGGAACCATTTGTCAAACAAAGCGAGCTGGAAGCAATTTTTCCACAGGTGCAGGCGGCTCATCACACCATTCATGAGCGCTCGGGTCCTGGAAATGATTTTCTTGGCTGGCTGGACCTGCCAGTCGATTATGACAGGGAGGAGTTTGCAAGGATTCAAAAGGCAGCACAAAAGATACGCAGCCATTCCCAAATCCTGATTGTCATCGGTATCGGCGGCAGCTATTTGGGAGCAAGAGCCGCAATCGAGCTGTTGCACTCTCAGCTGTATAACGATTTGGTACAGGATGCACCGAAGATTTACTTTGTGGGAAACAGCATCAGTCCTTCCTACCTCAACCAGATTTTAAAGCTGTGTGAGGATAAAGATTTTTCCATCAACGTTATTTCCAAATCCGGTACCACCACCGAACCGGCGCTGGCGTTCCGCATCTTCCGTTCCCTTGCCATCGAAAAATACGGCAGAGAGGGCGCAAAGGACAGAATCTTCTGTACGACCGACAAGGCAAAAGGAACCCTCAAGCAGCTGGCAGACCAGGAAGGCTATGAAACCTTTGTGATTCCTGACGATGTCGGCGGAAGATATTCGGTGCTGACGGCGGTGGGACTGTTGCCGATTGCAGTATCCGGCTCGGACATCGAAAAGCTGATGCAGGGAGCAGCACATGCCCGCGAGGCGCTGAGCGTCTGTGATTTAGAAAAGAACGATTGCTATCGTTATGCCGCATTGCGAAACATTTTGTACCGCAAGGGCAAGGCAATCGAAATTCTGGTTTCTTATGAACCGGCGTTTACAATGATGTCCGAATGGTACAAACAGCTCTTTGGTGAGAGTGAAGGAAAGGACAACAAAGGAATTTATCCTTCGTCGGCAGTGTTTTCTACCGACCTCCATTCGATGGGACAGTTCATCCAGGAGGGTTCGAGAATCCTGTTTGAAACCGTTGTGGATATCGGTCAGCCGCAGAAAGACCTTTATATCGAGGCAGATCCGGCAAACTTTGACGGACTCAACTTCCTGTCCGAGCAGAATATGTCGGTGGTAAACCACAAGGCAATGCAGGGAACCATCCTTGCACATACCCAGGGCGGAGTACCGAACATGGTATTGCAGCTTCCTTGCATCAACGAGGAAGAGCTGGGATACTTAATCTACTTCTTTGAAAAAGCTTGCGCACTTTCCGGTTATCTGCTGGCCGTCAACCCGTTCAATCAGCCCGGTGTAGAAAGCTACAAGAAAAATATGTTTGCTTTGCTGGGCAAACCGGGGTATGAGGACCAAAAACAGGCGCTGGAAGCGCAGTTAAAATAAGAATAGCAATATTCCAATCAAAAGAACCAGGGAGGAATTTCAAATGATTAAACTGATCGTAGGCACCAAAGGCACCGGCAAAACCAAGACCCTCATCGAGATGGCAAAAAAAGCTGCTGAAGAATCCAAGGGCAATGTAGTCTGTGTAGAAAAAGGCGAAAAACTGGTTCGCGAACTGCCAAACACCGTTCGCCTGGTCAACAGCGAAGAGTACGACATTCAGGGCTTTGCTTGTCTGTACGGTTTCCTGGCAGGATTTCTGGCAGGCAACTATGACATCACCCACCTGTTTATCGACGGTACCTTCAAAATCGGCAAGATTGGTGATGTAGAAAAAGACTATGAAGGCTTTGCTTACATGGTACAGTGCCTGGCAAAACTGAACACCGAGGCTCAGATTGTCTTCACCGTTTCCTGCGATGCTTCTGACCTGCCGGTATCTGTAAACGAGTACATTGTAAAATAATTGCTTGATGCAAAAAAACAACCGCCCGAACAAACGAATGGTTTAGGCGGTTTTGTTTTGCAAAATTTTGCAGTTTTAGCGAATAAATCCTGCAAATTACTCTTGACGCACACAAGGGCGCATGATAGTATGGTAACAGGTTAAAATGAAATCGGTCGTTTTGACCTTGTGTAATAAAAAACAGGAGGGATGGTCTTATATGGAAAAAATCAAGGTAGCGATTGTTGGATATGGGAACATCGGACAGTATGCCCTTCAGGCTGTTCAAGCTGCGGAGGATATGGAGCTGGTCGGTGTGATTCGTCACAGCGCACAGGCACAGCAGCCAAAGGAATTGGAAGGAATCTGTGTAGTGGATTCTGTGGAAAAACTTCCGGCAAAGCCGCAGGTTGCTTTGCTGTGTCTGCCGACCCGTTCGGTAGAAGAAAATGCCAAGGAATATCTGGCAAAGGGCATCAACACCGTGGACAGCTTTGACATCCACACACAGATTTGGCAGCTGCACTGCGAATTGGATAAAGCAGCCAAGACTTCCGGTGCCGTTTCGGTTATTTCTGCTGGCTGGGACCCGGGCTCTGACTCGGTGGTTCGTGCTTTGCTGGAAGCTTGTGCGCCAAAAGGCATCACCGATACCAACTTTGGACCCGGCATGAGCATGGGTCATTCGGTAGCGGCAAAGGGAAAACCGGGTGTCAAGAACGCCCTGTCGATGACCATTCCGCTGGGAACCGGTATCCACAGAAGAAATGTCTACATCGAGCTGGAGGATGGATACGACTTTGAGCAGGTGAAGGCTTCGATTCTGGAGGATGACTATTTTAAACACGATGAAACCCATATCTTTGCGGTTCCGTCGGTGGATGCGCTGATGGATAAAGGTCACGGAGTCAATCTGGTGCGCAAGGGTGTTTCGGGTACGACCCACAATCAGTTGTTTGAATTCAATATGAAAATCAACAACCCTGCCCTGACCTCTCAGGTGATGGTTGCCTGTGCAAGAGCAAGTGTTGTACAGGCACCGGGCTGCTATGTGCTGCCGCAGCTGCCGATGATGGACCTGCTGCCGGGTACACTGGAAGAAAAAATCAAACGTCTGGTGTAATGCTTTTGCAGAAACCGAAGATAAAAACGACCGGATTTCTTTTTGGAAATCCGGTCGTTTTTGACATAAACCTTACTTTTTAAAAGAAGTGCGCGGGAGCTTGTCACGATAGGTGGTAAAAAAGTTTTTGAGAGCGGGGTGAAGCAGTCCATCCTGCTCCATTTTGCGGTACTGCGATTCATCCACCCAGCAAAAATCAACGACCTCCTCCGGCTGCATCACAATCTGGCTGTCCTTGACATCCATGCACACCACAAAGGTGTCCAGAAAGCTGTGCAGACGGCGCTCCTGTGCCACCAGCACCATCTGCTGCGGCAAGATTTCCAGACCGATTTCCTCACGGGTCTCCCGCAGAGCGGCGGTCAGGGTGTCTTCACCGGTGATTGCCGACCCGCCGGTGCAAGCCCATTTTAGACCAAAGGGAATGTCGGGATGGCGCTGGGTCAGCAGGACCTGCCCGGCGCTGTTGACAACCCAGATGTTGACCACCAGGTGGTAGTCACCGTCCGCCATCGGTGTGCCGCGCAGATGCTGTCTGCCTGTGCTGCGGCGGTCCATATCGAAAATATCCCAGTATTCAGCCATCTGTATCCTCCCTCACATTGACACTGCGCTGTATTTAGCGCTGAAGAAAAGGTTTGATTTCGTTCAAAAAGTCTGCGCAATCGTCCGAACGAATCTCCATGGTAAGAGGCTTGGAAAGGTCCAGGCTAAAGATGCCCATGATGGACTTGGCATCGACGGTATATCTGCCGGAGGTAAGGTCAACATCAAAATCGCATTTGACGACCGAATTGACAAAAGCTTTGACATCATTGATGGTTTTGAGCATAATCATTTCCCGTTTCATATAAACGCTCCTTCTATTTTCAGAATGGGACCGAATTTCGCTACAAGAATTTGTCGAAAGGCGGTTGTATTTATTGCTTAAATTCATTATAATTTATTTGTATAACATTTTCAATAGCCATCGGTGCAAAGATTCTTTGCAAAAAATGCGGGATTTGCACAATAAATTCCCCACAAGGGAAAGAAAAGGTGGATTTCAGTCGAGATGCCGGAGCCACCGCCGGAGAAAAGAGGTATTATGCGAGCAGCGTTTTACACCTTGGGCTGCAAGGTGAACCAGTATGAAACACAGATTCTGATTCAGCAGTTTTCTGCTTATGGATACGACATTGTGGACAGCAGTGATGCAGCGGATGTTTATGTCATCAACTCCTGCACGGTCACAGCATCCGGTGACAAAAAGACACGGCAGATCATCCATCGGATGAAGCGCACCAGTCCCGGTGCCGTCATCGCGCTGACCGGCTGCTTCCCGCAGGCGTTCCCGGAGGAAGCTGAAAAGCTCGAAGAGGTGGACATTCTGGTGGGCGCAGGGGAAAAGAAAAAGGTGCTGGAATATGTCAACCGCTTCTTAAAGGAAGGCAAGCGCATTGTAGAAATCACTCCGCACACAAAGGAGGAGCGATTTGAGGCGATGCACGCCGACAGCTTTTTGGAGCGCACCCGGGCGTTTGTCAAGATTCAGGACGGCTGCGAGCATTACTGCTCCTACTGCATCATCCCGTATGCCAGAGGTTTTAATCGCTCAAAATCTTTGGAAGACCTCAAACTGGAGCTGTACGATTTAAGTGCAAAAGGCTATAAAGAGGTGGTTCTGGTCGGTATCGACCTGTCCAGCTACGGCAAGGACATCGGCTGCCATCTGGTGGATGCGGTGACGATGGCGTGTACCACCGAGGGCATCGAGCGGGTGCGCTTAGGCTCGCTGGAGCCGCTGATGCTCACCGATCAAAATCTTTCCATCCTGGCAGGGCTGCCAAACTTCTGCCCGCAGTTCCATCTGTCGTTGCAAAGCGGATGCGATGCCACCCTCAAGCGGATGAACCGCCACTACGATACCGCCTTTTACCGCGAGCTGGTGCAGCGCATCCGCAGCCGGTTCGATAACCCTTCCATCACCACCGACCTGATGGTCGGCTTCCCCGGCGAAACGCAGGAGGAATTTGAGCAGTCGCTCGACTTTGCCCGCGAGATTGGCTTTGCCAAGGTACACGTTTTTGCCTATTCCATCCGACCGGGCACCCGCGCTGCAAAAATGCCCGACCAGCTGACCCGTCAGCAGAAGGAGCAGCGCAGCCATCAGATGGCGCAGGTGACCGAGGAAAGCCGCAAGAGCTTTTTGCAAAGCCAGGTGGGTATGGTGGAAAGCGTGCTGTTTGAAACCGAAAAGCTCGATGGGATGCAGCATGGCTACACCAAAAACTATACACCGGTCTGTGTACAAAGCGACCGTGAGCTGTGCGGCAGCATCTATTCGGTGCGCATTACCGAAGCGAAGGATGATTACTGCATCGGTCAGCTGCTGACCGAACAGGAGCAGGCAGAATGAGAATCAGCTGCTATGCGCAGGCGTCCGGCAGAGTGCAGGGAGTAGGCTTTCGCTACTTTGTGCTACGGGAGGCAACCCGACGCGGCATCGGCGGCTGGGTGCGCAACTGCGAGGACGGTTCTGTCCAGATGCTGCTGCAAGGAGAAGAACAGGCGGTGCAGCTGCTGTTGCAGCTGATTCGGGAAGGTACTGTGTGGATTCAGGTGGAGAACCTGACGGTGCAGTACCCGGACAACGACACAGTGCCGCAGGAGCGGGAATTTTCAATCCGCTATTAAGTCCAAAATTCTCCCGCAGCGGGGAAAGGTACACGCTTTTGCCGAAAGTTACGGTCAAATTTTGCTTTCTTTCGGACAATGTCGATATACAAACCGCCTGCGGATTATGGTATAATGAAGTCAAACCCTTCCTGATGCAGGAAGATGCAAGATAAAATAAAGAGAGTACAGTACAATTTTTAGGAGTGTGAAGTATGTCAGTTTACAGAGTATATGTCGAAAAGAAGGCTCCCTTCGCTGTGGAAGCGCAGGGCGTTCTTTCGGATATCCGCAGCTCGCTGGGTATCCACAGTGCATCCTGTGTGCGCATCCTGAACCGTTATGATGTGGAAGATATTTCCAAAGAAGATTTTGAGCTTGCTAAGGGAACCATCTTCTCCGAGCCGCAGGTGGACGATGTTTATGATGAGCTTCCTTCCTTTGCGGCAGAGGACCGGGTGTTTGCTGTCCAGTTTTTGCCGGGTCAGTTCGACCAGCGCGCAGACTCTGCGGTCCAGTGCATCCAGCTGGCGACCCAGCATGAGCGTCCGACCGTTGCTTCTGCAAAGGTCTATGTAATCAGCGGCGTTTCCGATGAGGAACTTGCCCGCATCAAAGCGCATCTGATCAACCCGGTAGAGTCGATGGAGGCTTCCATGGAGCTGCCAAAGACTTTGCATACCCCATTTGACGTGCCGGCTGACGTAGCGGTCCTGGAAGGCTTCTGCGAGCTGGACCAGCAGGGCTTGCAGGAATTCATCGACCAGTACGGTTTGGCGATGGATTTGGGCGACATCACCTTCTGTCAGAAATACTTTAAAGAAACCGAAAAGCGCACTCCTACCATCACCGAGATTCGCATGATCGACACCTATTGGTCCGACCATTGCCGTCACACCACCTTCTCCACCAACATCGAGCAGGTGGACATCGAGAGCGATTACGTCAAGGACGCTTACAATGAATACCTCGAGCTGAGAAAGACCCTGCACGCAGGCAAAAACAAACCGATGACCCTGATGGATCTGGCGACCATCGGCGCAAAGGCACTCAAAAAGAAGGGTCTGCTCAGTGCGCTGGACGAATCGGAAGAGATCAACGCCTGCTCGGTCAAAATCAAGGTGGACATCGACGGCAAGGAAGAGGAGTGGCTGCTTCAGTTTAAGAACGAAACCCACAACCATCCGACCGAGATCGAGCCATTCGGCGGCGCTGCCACCTGTCTGGGCGGTGCAATCCGTGACCCGCTGTCCGGCAGAGCTTACATCTACCAGGCAATGCGCGTCACCGGTGCAGGCGACCCGCTGACCCCATTTGAGCAGACCATCAAAGGCAAACTGCCACAGAAGAAGATTGTGACCACCGCAGCAGCCGGATACAGCTCCTACGGCAACCAGATCGGTCTGGCGACCGGTCAGGTCAACGAGATTTATCACCCGGGCTATGTTGCAAAGAGGATGGAAGTAGGCGCTGTCATCGGTGCAGTACCTGCCTGCAATGTAGTTCGTGAAGAGCCTGCCGCAGGCGATGTCATCATTCTGCTCGGCGGCAAAACCGGACGCGACGGCTGCGGCGGTGCAACCGGTTCCTCCAAGTCCCACAATGTAGAGTCGTTGTCCAGCTGCGGCGCAGAAGTGCAGAAGGGCAACCCACCGGAAGAAAGAAAGATTCAACGCCTGTTCCGCAACGGCGATGTGACCCGCATGATCAAACGATGCAACGACTTTGGTGCAGGTGGCGTTTCGGTTGCTATCGGCGAGTTGGCAGACGGACTGGAAATTGATTTGGACCTGGTACCGAAGAAGTACGACGGTCTGGACGGCACCGAGCTTGCCATCAGCGAGTCTCAGGAGAGAATGGCAGTGGTTGTTGCAAAAGAAGATGCCCAGAAGTTCCTGGATGCTGCCGACCGTGAAAACTTGATGGCTACCGTTGTGGCTAAGGTGACCGAGCAGCCAAGACTGGTGATGTTCTGGAGAGGCAAACGCATCGTGGATCTCTCCCGCGAATTCCTCGGCTCCAACGGCGCTGCAAAATATACAAAGGTCATCGCAAAGGCTCCTGCCCAGAAAGCACACTGCTGCAAAAACAAGGACCTGAGCGTCAAAGAAAAATTTGAAACCATCATGGCAGACCTCAACGTCTGCTCGCAGCGCGGTCTGTCCGACCGTTTTGACTCGACCATCGGTGCGAACACCGTTGTGATGCCATACGGCGGCAAGACCCAGCTGACTCCTTCTCAGGCAATGGTAGCCAAGATTCCGATGCTGCACGGCGAGACCAACACCTGCTCGATCATGTCCTGGGGCTTTAACCCATACATCTCCGACCAGGATCAGTTTAAGGGCGCACAGCTGGCAGTTGTCGAGTCGATTGCCAAGATCATCGCTTCGGGCGGTTCCAGAAGCAGATGCTGGCTGAGCTTCCAGGAATACTTTGAGAAGATTGGCACCGACCCGGAAAAATGGGGTAAACCATTCCAGTCGCTGCTGGGCGGTCTGAAGGCACAGCTTGAGCTGGGCTGCGCTGCCATCGGCGGTAAGGACTCGATGTCCGGCTCCTTCGAGGACATCCACGTTCCACCGACACTGATTTCCTTTGCGGTTTCCACTGCCAAGGTGAACAACGTGGTCACCGACGAGTTTAAGGCTGCCGGCGACAAGGTATACCTGCTGGCTCCTGAGTACGACGAAAACGGAATGCCGATTTACGAAAATATCCGCAAGGTATTTGACCACATGGAAAGCCTGATTGCCTCCGGCAAGGTCAAGGCAGTCTACACACTGGGCATGAAGGGTCTGGGCGAAGCGCTGTGCAAGATGTCGTTCGGTAACCGCATCGGCTTTGCGGCACAGGAAAACCTGCATCACCTCTTCAAACCGGTTTACGGCGCATTTGTATTTGAGGCATCCGAGGAACTGGACACCTTTGCCAAACTGATTGGCTGCACCACCGAGGAATATACTCTCCAGATCAACGGAGAAACAGTGGACCTGCAGGAAATCCAGCAGAAGTGGGAAGCAACCCTGGAGCCGGTTTATCCGCGCATCACCAAGGCTCCGCAGGAAACCGTTCCAACCTACAACTATCAGTGCGTAGAGCGCAAAACCTCCTCGATCAAGCTGGCACAGCCGCGCGTTCTGATTCCGGTATTCCCGGGCACCAACTGCGAATATGACACCGCTCGTGCGTTTGAACGTGCAGGAGCCAAGGCGGATATCGTTGTTATCCGCAATAAAACTTCCGAGCAGATCAAAGAATCGGTAGAGCTGATTAGAGAAAAGATTGCAAACTCCCAGATCATCGCCATCCCGGGCGGCTTCTCCGGCGGCGACGAACCGGAAGGCTCGGCAAAATTCATCGCTTCCTTCTTCCGCAACCCACAGATCACCGAGGCGGTGATGGAGCTGCTGAAGAACCGCGACGGTCTGATGTGCGGTATCTGCAACGGCTTCCAGGCGCTGGTCAAACTGGGTCTGGTGCCATACGGTGAGATCATCTCCACCGATGCAAGCTGCCCGACCCTGACCTACAACGTCATCGACCGCCATCAGTCGGGTCTGGTGCGCACCAGAATTGCATCCAACAAATCCCCATGGCTGATGCACACCAACGTGGGCGACATCCACACCATCGCTATCTCCCACGGCGAAGGTCGCTTTGTTGCCAGCGAGCAGCTGGTCAAACAGCTGGCAGAAAACGGACAGATTGCGACCCAGTATGTCGATCTGGAAGGCAACCCGACCGAAGACTACCGCTTCAATCCAAACGGCTCGATCGACGCCATCGAGGGTATCACCTCCCCGGACGGCAGAGTCTTTGGTAAGATGGGTCATTCCGAGCGTTACACCAACGGACTGTACCTGAATGTGGACGGCGACAAGGACCAGAAGATGTTTGCCGGAGCAGTCAGCTACTTCAGAGACTAAAATAGAATTGTGATATTCAGCATAGGACCTCTCTGCCGCACTGGCAGGGAGGTCTTTGCAAAAGGTTAAAAAGAAAGGGAGATTTTCTTGCCAAATCAAAAACGACCTTCCACAACAGCGCAGGCGGACCGGGTCGATTATCTGATGTCGGTGCTGTGTGTGCTGACCATCCTGGACATCCTGACCCTTCCGCTGACGGCAATCGTGGGAATCTTTTGGGTCAAACAATATGAACTGCCGATGATGGGGGAGGGTTTTTCCACCAAAATAAACGGCAAAAAACTCGGGCAGCTTGCCTTGCTGCTGCTTTCCGGTGCAGCGCTGGGCGCCTTTGCCCTGTCGGCAACCCAGGGACTGGCGGTGGTGCTCGAACAGCGGCTGCCGGGCACCCTTTTTGTGATGGGTGCCGGACACGCTCTGTGGCAGGACCTGCTGGTAGCGGTGGTGACCGCCTTTGTGATGGAGCTTGCCTTCCGCCGCTGCCTCTTTTTTGAGTGGAGCCGCTATGGAATTTTGCCGGCAATCATCGGCAGCGGACTCATCACCATGTTGCTGACCCCGCTGCCGCAGTGGCCGGGTGCGCTGCTGCTGGGCTTGTGTGCCGCAGCCGTCTACCAGGTAACCGGCTGTCTTGTGATGACCAGCGTCTTTCACATGGGATTTCTGGTGGCACAGACGCTGCTGCTGCACGGACCCAATCCGCAGCAGGTGCTTTCTGCGGCTGTGATGGTCCTGCTGCTGGCAGCGGCGCTGGTTGGCTGCTGGGCAGCGCTGGCTCTTTCTCCAAACGGTAAAGAAACCATTCAGAAAATGGTGGTCCAGCAGAAAAACCCAATCCGTCATCCGTATGTTTTCAGAACCAGCTTCAACTTTTTTGCAGTGGTGCTGGTGCTGTTTGCCACCACCGTCCTGTGGTATCCGCTGCTGCTGGGAAATTAAGCGACATAGAGCCTTCGACAAAATCCCTAATTGCCCGCCGGCAGAAGAGAGCAAAGTTGTGGGAAAGGCGGGAAAGTATAAAAAAGTGCCGTCATCAGGGGAAAAAACGCCTTTTGAGTGTTGACAAAAAAGGCACAAGATACTATAATATTTTCTGTTACGGATTGATTCGGAGGGATAAGTCTGTCCCGGAAAGGTCTGCTTCTGGCGGAGCGGACGGGGTCAATCGGTGCTGCGGCAGGCCCGAAGCGATGCTGCCGCAGAGTATACCATGTATACCGGAAAGGAAGTTACTATGCTGCTTGACCTGAGAAGAGTGTTCGAAGGCGACGACCAGAGGGTGCCGTTTGTGCATCAGATGGACTTAAGCCAGATAGAGCAATGGGGTGACCGTCCGTTTGCGGAGCCGGTACAGCTTGAGGGTTATGTGCAGAACCGTGCGGGAATCGTTACGGTACACTACACAGCCAGCTACCTTCTTTCCACAGCTTGTGCCCGCTGCCTGGATCCGGTAGAGCGCAGAGTCCGTCAGGACTTTGACCACACTGTGGTCAGAAAGCTCAACCAGCAGGAGGACGATGATTACATCGTCTGCGAGGACGGCATTTTGGACCTGGACTTGATTGCACAGGACGACATACTTCTTGAGCTACCAATCAGGATGTTGTGTTCGGAGGACTGCAAGGGTCTGTGTCCGGTATGTGGCTGCAACTTGAACCGCGAACAGTGCGGTTGTCAGCAGCCGGGATGGGAGCCACAGGGCAGAACGGTCAGACCGTTTGCTGACCTGGAGTGGTCCGACGAGGAGTAAGTTTTCGCCGGCAGGGTCCCAAAAGCTTTTGTTTTATAATTTTATGATAATGTTTTAAGGAGATGCGCAAAAATGGCAGTACCGAAGAGAAAAGTATCCAGAGCACGCAGAGATAAAAGACGTTCCAATGTTTGGAAACTCGACACACCAGCATTTTCCGTCTGCCCACAGTGCGGCGAGCTGAAGACTCCACACAGAGTATGCGGCAACTGCGGCTACTACAAAGGCAGAGAGATCATCAAAAAAGACTAATTGCGTCTTTTTTGGACTGGATGTTTTTGAACATGAAGGGCAGAGGGGAAGGTCTTTCCCTTCCTGCCCTCTTTTTTATGCTGCAAACCAAGCGGACAGGAGGCGGTGCGGATGGCAGTCAGAATCACCAGCGTTGAACCGGGCAGTCCGGCAAGACGGGCAAGGATACACAAGGGAGATACCTTGATCAGCATCAACGGAAACGCAATCACCGATGTACTCGATTACCGGTTTTATATGACCGACGAGCATCTGGAAATCCTGCTGTGTGATCAGGAAAAAAAGCTGCGCACAGTCGTGGTGGAAAAAGATGAGTACGACGATTTGGGACTGGAGTTTGAAACCTATCTGATGGACCGTCAGATGGGCTGCAAAAACGCCTGCATCTTCTGCTTTGTTGACCAGACACCGCCGGGGATGCGCAAGAGCCTTTACTTTAAGGACGATGACACCCGAATGTCCTTTCTGTTTGGCAATTACACCACTCTCACCAACCTCAAGGAGGGTGACATCCAGCGGATTATCAAAATGCACATCAGTCCCATCAATATCTCCATCCAGACGATGAACCCTGCGCTGCGGGTGCAGATGATGAAGAATCCGTTTGCAGGGGAATCGCTCAAATTTGTGCGGATGCTTACCGAGGGCGGAATCAAAATCAACACCCAGATCGTGCTGTGTCCCGGCTACAACGATGGGGAGCAGTTGGAATACAGCCTTTCCGAGCTGGCAAAACTGGGACCGAACGTGCAGAGCATCGCGGTGGTTCCGGTCGGCTTGACCCGCTATCGGGAAAAACTGACGCCGCTGCGTGGCTTTTTTCCACAGGAGGCGGTGGAAGTTGTTAAAACAATGGAGCGCTGGGGAGAATATTTCTGCAAGGAGTATGGCACCCGCACCGCTTACGCCTCGGATGAGTTTTACATCCTTGCTGGAAAGGATTTTCCGCCGTATGAATTTTATGAGGACTTTGCCCAGTTGGAAAACGGCGTGGGCATGATGACACTGATGCAGCACGATTTTACACAGGCGCTCAAGGAGGCGCAGCTCGAGCAATCCCCTGCCGCGCACCGCTGTACCATTGCCACCGGTCAGCTGGCTTACCCGATGATGCAGAACTTTGCTGAGCGGGTGCAGCAGGCATTTCCACAGGTGCAGGTGCAGGTCAAAAAAATCCGCAACGATTTTTGGGGACCCACCATCACAGTGGCAGGGCTGATCACCGGTCAGGACCTGCTGGTGCAGCTGGAAGGGCTGGATTTGGGCAGCGAGCTGCTGATTCCTGCCAATATGCTGCGGCATGAGCAGGACCGTTTCCTGGATGACCTGACCCTCGAGCAGGTGCAGGAGACTTTGGGCGTGCCGGTGCTTCCGGTGGAAAACGATGCTTTTGAGCTGCTGGCAAGGATGCTGGGCAGCCGGTAAGAAAGAGAACGAAAAAATAACGATTCTACTAGAAAGTGAGGTCAGGATATGGCAGTCAGACCAATCGTTGCAGTGGTGGGTCGCCCAAATGTGGGAAAATCCACCCTGTTCAATAAGCTGATCGGGCAGCGGCTCTCCATCGTGGAGGATACCCCGGGAGTGACCCGCGACCGAATCTATTCAGCCTGCGAATGGCGTAACCATGAGATTATGCTGGTCGATACCGGCGGTATCGAGCCTTATTCGGATGATATTATCATTTCGCAGATGCGCCGTCAGGCACAGATGGCGATTGAAAGTGCAGAGGTCATTATTCTGGTGGTGGACATGAAGTCCGGCATCACCGCCACCGACCAGGAGGTCGCTGCAATGCTGCAAAAGAGCGGCAAGCCGATTGTACTGTGCGTCAACAAATGCGACGGAGTGGGCGAACCACCGTCTGAATTTTACGAATTTTACAACCTCGGTCTGGGAGAGCCGATTGCGGTGTCCTCCCTGCACGGACATGGCACCGGCGACCTGCTGGATGCGGTGTATGAGCATCTGGACTTTAGCGCCGAGGAAGAATATGACGAAAACAGCATCACCGTTGCCATCGTCGGCAGACCGAATGCGGGCAAATCCTCGCTGGTCAACCGCATTGCAGGCAGGGAAGCGGTTATTGTTTCGGACATCGCAGGTACCACCCGTGATGCGACCGATACTGTGGTAGAAAATGAGCATGGACGCTTTGTGTTCATCGACACCGCCGGTATCCGCCGCAAGAGCAAGGTGGAAGAGTCGATTGAAAAGTACAGCGTTCTGCGTGCCTATATGGCGGTTGACCGCTCGAACGTCTGTGTCATCGTCATCGACGCGACCAAGGGCTTCAGCGAGCAAGATTCCAAGATTGCAGGCTATGCCCATGAGCAGGGCAAGGCGTGCATCATTGCCATCAACAAGTGGGATGCGCTGGAAGAAAAGACCGACAAGACAATGCAGGAGATGAAAAAACAGCTGGACATCGACTTCAGCTTTATGCCGTATGCGCCGATGCTGTTCATCTCTGCCAAGACCGGTCAGCGGGTCAACAACCTGTACGAGCTGATTAAAAAGGTGGACGAGCAGAATGCACGCCGCATCTCCACCGGTATGCTCAACGATATGCTCAACTACGCGACCGCCCGCGTGCAGCCGCCGTCTGACAAGGGTAAGCGCCTGAAGATTTACTACATGACCCAGGTGACCACCAGACCACCGACCTTTGCCTGCTTTGTCAACCGCGCAGAGCTGTTCCATTTTTCCTATCAGCGCTATCTGGAAAATCAGATTCGAGAAAACTTCGGCTTTGAAGGGACCCCGATTCGGATGCTGGTCCGCGAAAAAGGTGACAAAGCACACAAATAAGGAAAAAGATTTTTCGACAAAATGGATTCTTTTTCCCCATAAAGAGCCTCATTTGGGGCTCTTTTTTTTCTTTGATGAATCGGAAAGTCTCAAAACAAAGGGAAAAGGGCTTGCAATATAGTGAAACAGTTGATACAATGTACTGGAGGAGGATGAGAAGAATGGAATCTCAAATCATGCTCAATCTTGCAGCGTGTGTGCTGGCAGGCTTGGTGGCTTATCTGTTGGGAAGCATCAGCTTTGCCGTCATTGTTTCCAGAATCTATGCACATGATGATGTTCGGAAATACGGAAGCAAAAATGCAGGGATGACCAATATCCTGCGGACCTATGGCAAGCTGCCGGCATTCTTTACCCTGCTGGGTGATTTTTTTAAGGGTGTTTTGGCGGTGCTGGTCGGCAGATGGATTTTCTCGCTGATGGGTGTTACTGATTTTGATGCGGGCTACCTTGCCGGATTTTTTGCCCTGCTGGGTCATCTGTACCCTGTCTTTTTTGGATTCAAGGGCGGCAAAGGGGTGCTGACCTCGCTGGGAATCATCCTGGTGGTCAACCCGCTGGTGCTGCTGATTTTACTGATTATCTTTTTGCCGGTGCTGTTCATCACCCGAATCGTTTCGTTGGTGTCAATCACCGGTGCGATGCTCTACCCGTTTATCACCTTGATTGTGGATTTGTGTCTGCGACGTCCGGTGCTGTTCGATTTTTTGTTTGCAGCGTTGTTTTCGGTGATTGTTATTTATAAACACAGGGAGAACATCAAGCGGCTGCTCAACGGCACCGAGCGCAGAATCGGTGACAAGAAGCCGTCGCAGGAGCCTTCGGAGCCGCGTAAGTAAAAGAGGGCTTTGCACAGAAAATTGCTATCAAACAGGAAGGAGTTGGCAAAATGGCAAAGGTGATGGTTTTGGGTGCAGGAAGCTTTGGAACGGCGCTGGCGCTGCTGTGCCATCGCTGCGGGCATGAGGTGACCGTCTGGTCCCACCGTGAGGAGGAAGCAAACCGGCTGCGGGAGGAGCGGGAGCAGAAAAAGCTGCTGCCCGGTGTCAAGTTGCCGCAGCAGATTGCCTTCACTGCATCCTTGCAGCAGGCAGGTCAACAGGATTTGCTTATTCTGGCAGTGCCGTCCTTTGCAGTGCGCCAGACCGCTCGCCAGCTTTGTCCGCTCCTGCAATCAAATCAGATCGTGGTGTGCGTGGCAAAAGGTTTGGAGCAGGGCAGCTTCCATGATTTTTCGACAGTGCTCTCGCAGGAAATCCCACAGTGCGCCAATGTGGTTTTGTCGGGACCGTCCCATGCCGAGGAGGTCAGCCGCGCAGAGGCGACCACGGTGGTAGCTTCCTCCAAAGACAAGGAGGCAGCGCGCAAGGTGCAGGATTGGCTGATGAATCCATCCTTCCGCGTGTATGTCAACGATGACCTGATCGGCGTGGAGCTGGGGGGAGCGCTCAAAAATATCATCGCCGTTGCAGCCGGTATCGCCGACGGTCTGGGTCTGGGCGATAATGCAAAGGCTGCGCTGATGACCCGCGGTATCACCGAGATTGCCCGCCTGGGTGTTGCAATGGGCGGACATCAGGAAACCTTCGCAGGTTTGTCCGGCATCGGGGATCTGATTGTTACCTGTACCAGTATGCACTCGCGCAACCGTCGCTTCGGCATCAAGATTGGGCAGGGTGTACCGGCGCAGCAGGCGCTTGAGGAGGTCGGCATGGTGGTCGAGGGTTATTCCTGTACAGCGGTCGCCCGGGAGCTTGCACACCAGCTGGGGGTAGATATGCCGATTACCGAGCAGACCTATCAGGTGCTTTACTGCAACAAGCCGGCAGACCAGGCGATGCGCGACCTGATGGGACGTCCGAAACGCAATGAAAGCGAAAATATCTGGGTAGTATAACGCCGGGATACCGCTTCAGATTGCCGCTTTAAGATGAAGATAGAATATAAGGGAAGGGGGCAAGGTTTCCCTTCTCTTTTTTTGCGGATGGAGCACAAGGGAGCGGTCAGCTTGTCAAACGGATGTAAAATATGTTATGATAAATAAGAATGTGGCTGGTGCGTTTTTCGCACAGCTTCACCAGTCAGAATCAATACGGGGAGGCTACTATGGCAGCAAAGAAAAATCAGGGATATGGCAACGAGAGTATCTCCGCTCTCAAAGGCGCAGACCGTGTCAGAAAGCGCCCGGGCGTCATCTTTGGCTCGGATGGGCTGGAGGGATGCGAACATTCTGTTTTTGAAATCCTTTCCAACTCAATCGATGAAGCCAGAGAAGGGTTTGGAAACAAAATTATCCTGACCTGTTATCGGGACCACTCGGTCGAGGTGCAGGATTTTGGACGAGGAATTCCGGTTGACTACAACCCAAAGGAAGAGCGGTACAACTGGGAATTGGTTTTCTGCGAATTGTACGCAGGCGGAAAGTACAACACCAACAACGGGGAAAGCTATGAGTTTTCACTGGGACTCAACGGACTGGGTTCCTGTGCGACACAGTATTCCTCTGAGTATTTTGATGCGGAAATTTATCGGGACGGATATTGCTACAATCTCCATTTTGAAAAGGGAGAGAACATCGGCGGGCTGAAAAAGCAGCCAACCAACAAAAAACAGACCGGAAGCCGCCAGCGTTGGAAGCCGGACCTGGAGGTCTTTACCGACATCGACATCCCAGCCGATTATTTTCGAGATGTCCTCAAAAAGCAGGCGGTGGTCAATCAAGGGTTGACCTTCCTGCTGCGGATGGAACAGGAGGACGGCAGCTTTGCAGAGGAAACCTTCTGCTATGAAAACGGTTTGACCGACTATGTAGGAGAAATCGTCGGAGATGCCTCCTTGACCAACATCCAGTATTGGGAAACCGAGCAGCGCGGACGCGACCGTGCGGACAAGGATGAGTATAAGGTCAAGCTGTCGGTGGCGTTCTGCTTCTCCAATCGGGTCAAATTCCTGGAATATTACCACAACTCCTCCCACTTGGAGTACGGCGGTTCGCCGGAGAAGGCGGTCAAACAGGCGTTTGTTTCAAAGATAGACGGCTATCTCAAGCAAAACGGCAAGTACCTCAAGAATGAAAGCAAGATTACCTTTCAGGATGTGGAGGATTGTTTGGTGCTGGTTTCTTCTTCCTTCTCCACACAGACCTCCTATGAAAACCAGACAAAAAAAGCAATCACCAATAAATTTATCTATGAGGCGATGAATGATTTCCTCAAACGGCAGATGGAGGTCTACTTCATCGAAAATCCCGACGAGGCAATCAAGATTGCCGAACAGGTGCTAATCAACAAGCGCAGCCGCGAGAATGCAGAAAAAACCCGACTGAATCTGAAAAAAAAGCTGGCAGGCTCCATCGACCTTGCCAATCGGGTGGAAAAATTTGTAGACTGCCGCTCAAAGGATGTAAACGAGCGGGAAATCTACATCGTGGAGGGTGACTCGGCGTTGGGCGCCTGCAAACTGGGACGTGACGCTCAGTTTCAAGCCATCATTCCGGTGCGCGGAAAAATTCTAAACTGCCTGAAGGCGGATTTTGATAAAATCTTTAAAAACGACATCATCACCGACATCATCAAGGTGCTTGGCTGCGGCGTGGAGGTCAACTCCAAAGCGAACAAGGAGCTTTCCACCTTCCACCTGGACGGCTTGCGCTGGAACAAGGTGGTCATCTGCACCGATGCCGATGTTGACGGTTTCCAGATTCGCACCCTGATTTTGACCATGCTCTACCGCCTGACACCGACCTTGATTGAAAAAGGCTATGTTTACATCGCAGAATCCCCGCTGTTTGAGATTCGCTGTAAGGATGAAACCTACTTTGCCTACTCGGATGCGGAAAAAACGGAAATTTTGCAGAAGCTGGGCAATAAAAAGGTCGACGTCCAGCGCTCCAAAGGATTGGGTGAAAACGAGCCGGACATGATGTGGCTGACCACCATGAATCCTAAGACACGACGGCTGATTAAGGTTTCTCCGGAGGATGCCGCTGCCACCGAGCAGATGTTTGCGCTGCTGCTGGGCGACAATCTGGACGGAAGAAAGAGTTATATTGCCGAAAACGGTCACCGTTATCTGGACGACCTGGATGTTTCTTGATATTTCCTGGGAAATCGCATGAAATTCCCCGCTTGCTGCTATACAATATTTCCTGCAAAACAGGGAAATGATTTTAGAAAAATTTCCTGGGAAATAGAGCGGGTGTTCCAGGATGGAAATAATTTCCCGGGAAAAGATTTGCACAAACCGAATCACACAAAGGGCGGACTTCGTCCGCAAAGGATATAATCATGGCAAGAAAAAAGAACACAGCGTCCTCGGTGCATAAAAACAACCAAAAGGCGTACATCGAGCACGCGGGCGAGGTGGTCGATCAGAAGATCACCGATACGCTGGAAAAAAACTATATGCCCTACGCGATGAGTGTCATCGTATCCAGGGCGATCCCCGAAATAGACGGCTTCAAGCCCTCTCATCGCAAACTGCTGTACACCATGTATAAGATGGGACTGCTGACCGGTGCGCGGACCAAATCTGCCAACGTGGTCGGCTCCACTATGAAGCTGAATCCACACGGTGATATGGCAATCTATGAAACGATGGTGCGACTGGCGCGCGGAAACGAAGCGCTGCTGCACCCGTATGTCGATTCCAAGGGTAACTTCGGTAAGGCATACTCCCGCGATATGGCGTTTGCTGCCTCCCGTTACACCGAGGTCAAGCTTGACCCTATCTGTCAGGAGCTGTTTCGGGACATCGACAAAGACACCGTCGATTTTGTGGACAACTACGATAACAAGCTCAAGGAACCGACCCTGCTGCCGGTGACCTTCCCGACCATCCTGGTCAATGCCAACACTGGCATCGCGGTGGGAATGGCAAGCTCTATCTGCCCGTTCAACCTCGAGGAGGTGTGCAATACCACCATCGAGCTGATTAAGAACCCCAACCACGACCTTTCGCTGACCCTGACGGCACCGGACTTCCCGGGCGGCGGGCAGATTATCTATAATCCGGCGGAGATGGATAAAATTTACCGCACCGGTCGCGGCTCCTTCAAGGTCCGCGCCCGCTGGAATTATGATAAGAGCTGCAACTGCATCGAGATTACACAGATTCCGCCAACTACTACCACCGAAGCCATCATCGACAAGGTGGTGGATTTGATCAAATCTAACAAGCTGCGGGAAATTTCGGATATGCGAGATGAAACCGACCTGTCGGGCTTAAAGCTGGCAATCGACCTAAAGCGCGGTGTCGACCCGGACCTGCTGATGCAGAAGCTCTACCGCTTCACTCCGCTTGAGGACAGCTTTTCCTGCAACTTCAACGTCTTGATTGGCGGCACACCGCGCGTGCTGGGCATCCGTGCGCTGCTACAGGAATGGATTGCCTTCCGTCAGCTGTGCATCAAGCGCAGAGTCTACTTCGACCTGACTAAAAAGCAGGAAAAACAGCATCTGCTGGAGGGCTTGCAGAAGATTCTGCTGGACATCGACAAAGCAATCGAAATCATCCGGCAGACCGAATCGGAGGAGGATGTTGTCCCCAACCTGATGATTGCATTTGGTATCGACCAGGTGCAGGCGGAGTATGTGGCGGAGATCAAGCTGCGCCATATCAACAAGGAGTACATCCTCAAGCGCACCGAGGAGGTCGACCAGCTGGCGCAGGAGATTGCCGAAATGCAGAAGGTGCTGGACGATTCAAAGCGCATCGATCGCATCATCATCAGCGAACTGAAAAATGTCATCAAAAGCTATGCACAGCCGCGCCGCAGTTTGCTGCTGATGCACGAGGAGATCAAAACCTTCACCGAAGAGGAAACGGTGGAAAACTATCCGGTCAACCTCTTTTTTACACGCGAGGGGTATTTTAAAAAGATTACGCCGCAGTCCTACCGAATGTCCAGCGAGCAGTATCTCAAGGAAGGCGACCGGGTGGTGCAGCATGTTGAGGGCGGCAATGCCGACAATCTGCTCTTCTTCACCGACCGTGGTCAGGTATATAAGGCAAAAGCTTGCGACTTTGAGGACACCAAGGCGAGCGTGCTGGGCGATTTCGTTCCGGCAAAGCTGGGCATGGACGAGGGCGAAAGTGCCATCGCGATGGCAGTGACCGCCGATTATCAGGGATATATGCTCTTCTGCTTTGAAAACGGCAAGGTGGCAAAGGTCAACCTGAACGCTTATGAAACCAAGACCAACCGAAAGAAACTGCTCAAGGCATACAGCACAAAGGAAAAGTTGACCGCAGCGCTGTGCCTGCATGAGGACGGACAAATTCTGCTGACTGCCTCCAACGGACGTCTGCTGTTGCTGCCGACCGCCCTGCTGCCTGCCAAAGCGACCAAGGACCAGCAGGGACTTCAGGTGATGAAGCTGACCAAAGGTTCGGTCGTCAGTGCAGCCGAGATTTATCAGCCGGACACCCTGGAAGGAGAGCACCGCTATCTGGCAAAGGCTCTGCCATCCCGCGGAGAATTCCTTAAAGATAACCTTCCGGGATAGATTGGTTTGTAATCGCTTTTCATCCATTACAAAAAACAGGACCGACCCTTTTATAAAAGGGTCGGTCCTGTTTTTTGTTGGAGAAAATTACAGCACACCCTGCGCCATCATCGCATCGGCAACCTTTAAAAAGCCTGCGATATTTGCACCGGCGAGCAGATTGCCTTCCATGCCGTATTCTTTGGCGGCACGGCAGCAGTCGTTAAAGATGTTGACCATGATGTCATGCAGCTTTTCGTCCACCTCCTGTGCGCTCCAGGAGTATTTCATGGCGTTCTGGCACATCTCCAGTCCGCTGGTTGCTACGCCGCCTGCGTTGGATGCCTTTCCGGGCGCGTACAGGACGCCAGCCTGTTGGAATGCCGACACCGCATCCAGCGAACATGGCATATTGGCTCCCTCTGCCACCAGCTGCACGCCGTTGGCAATCAGCTTCTGTGCATCCTCCAACAGCAGCTCGTTCTGGGTCGCACAAGGCAGGGCGATTTGGCAGGGAATGCTCCAGATGCCGCGGCTGCCTTCCTCTTCGTTTGCCGGGTGGTATTCGCTGCCGGCAACCTGGTCGGCATACTCGCTGATGCGTCCGCGCCGGACCTCCTTGATCTGCTTGATTACCTCCAGTCGGATGCCGTTCGGGTCGTGCAGATACCCATTGGAATCGGACATGGCGATGACCTTTGCGCCCAGCTCCTGTGCTTTTTCGGCAGCATAGATGGCAACGTTGCCGGAGCCGGAGATGACCAGCGTTTTGCCAATCAGACTGTCACCTGCCAACTGGGAGAGCATCTCGCGAACAAAGTACAGCAGACCGTAGCCGGTCGCCTGGGTGCGGACCAGCGAGCCGCCGTAGCTGAGTCCTTTTCCGGTGAGCACGCCGGTGAACTGATTCTGCATCCGCTTGTACTGACCGAACAGATAGCCAATCTCCCGTGCGCCGACGCCGATGTCACCGGCAGGAATGTCGGTGTCTGGACCGATGTATCGGGCAAGCTCGGTCATCAGGCTCTGGCAGAAGCGCATGATCTCGGCGTCCGAACGTCCCTTGGGGTCAAAGTCACATCCGCCCTTGCCGCCGCCCATCGGCAGACCGGTCAGGCTGTTTTTGAAGGTCTGCTCAAATGCGAGGAACTTGATGATCGACAGGTTGACGCTGGGATGCAGCCGCAGACCGCCCTTGTAAGGACCAATGGCAGAGTTAAACTGCACTCTCCAGGCGCGGTTGACCTGGGTTTTGCCCTGGTCGTCCTGCCAGGCAACCCGGAACTGGATGGCGCGCTCCGGCTCGACCATCCGCTCGAGCAGACCGGCAGCGTCATATTCCGGGTGGCGCAGAATGACCGGCTCCAAAGTGCCCAGCACCTCGGTGACGGCATTTAAAAATTCAGGTTCGTTGGCATCGCGCTGACAAACCTGCTGGTAAACCTTTTGTAGATATGGATTGGTAATCTTCATATTGTGGCTTCCTTTCTTAAAAAAGACTGAAAAGAATCTCCGGTAGAATGGTGCTTTACAGATGTTTCCATCCAAAGTACAAGCATTATTATAAACCGAAACGGCAGGAATTTCAATGCTTGAGGGTGCGGCAGGTGGATTGACAAGCCGAAAGGTAAGTGGTATATTTATATCATAAAGAGCGAAATACACCATAATATAAGGAGGAATATCGGATGAAAAAACAGAATTGGTATGGGTTGCTGGGATTTTTGTCGCTGTTGGGATGGATTGGTGTCTTTACACAGGAGCGCGTTTTCCTTCTCTTTTTTGCTTTTGCGGTGGATTTTCAGTATTTCTTTCTTCCGTCGGATGAGATGCTGGAGGAGTCGATGGCGCGTTGTGCAGCAAGGGGATTTCTGTTTGGCGTTCTGTCGATGGCAGCTGCGGTGCTGCTGGGAATGGCAGCCGGACTGCCGGTGGAGGCTACTTTGGCAAAGGGTTGTGTGCTGGGCTTTGGCATAGCGGTGATGGTCTATGAATTATCCTCCGCTTATTACGGATTTCGGGAAAGCAGAGGGCTGGGGGATGATTAAAAACAGGATTCGGGAGCTTCGTGCCCGACATCAGATGAAGCAGGAGGAGCTGGCAAGGCGGGTCGGGGTGCGCAGGGAAACCATTGGCAACCTGGAAAAAGGCAGGTACAATCCGTCGCTGGTGCTGGCATGGAAAATCGCCGCGGTGTTCGGGGTAAGCATCGAGGAGGTTTTTACGGTCATCGAAGAAGAGGAAAAAAGCGGGCAGACGGATTGACGCACAAACAAAAATAGAGTATAATCTTTGGGTGACCAGGCAGGATGACAGCGGGCGAGGGGGGACCTTCGCATGAGGAAAGTCCGGGCTTCACAGGGCAGGATAGCTGCTAACGGCAGCCGAAGGCGACTTTAGGGACAGTGCAACAGAGAGATACCGCCGGAATTTTTCCGGTAAGGGTGGAAAGGCGAGGTAAGAGCTCACCGGGGTGCAGGAGACTGCACTGCCATGTAAACCCTATCCGAAGCAACACCGTGACTGCAAAGGGTTGGACGGTTGCCCGCCGTCCCCGTTTACGGCAGTTTTGCCAGCGGTCTATGTGGCTTGAACCGTCGAGCAATCGCCGGTCTAGATAGATTGTCATCACAACAGAACCCGGCTTATTTGCCTGATCATTCCAGTAAAAAAGTCCTCTGTTTTTCTTTTAAAAAACGGAGGACTTTTCTTTTTGCCCTTTTGCCCGCAGAGGGCTTGACTTATTTGGGAAAATATTGTATCATACCTAGGTAAATCCATCCACCTGCCGCTGTGGTGGAATCGGCAGACACAAGGGACTTAAAATCCCTCGGAGTAAAATCCGTACCGGTTCAAGTCCGGTCAGCGGCACCACCAGACTGAGTCTGGACGCAATTCGCGTTCCAGGCTCTTTTTTTATCGAAATGAGCGGCTCGCGTTTTAGCCAATCGAAACGGACCAACCTTCCCTTCAGACTGAATCTAAACACAATTGGTGTTTAGATTCTTTTTTCTAGCACGAAAGGCTGTCTGTCTTTTGTTTTTCCGCACAAAAAAAGACCCCGTTCTTCTTAAAGGTCAAAGCAGTTTTCTGAAGCCGGTGTGCCGGTTTCCTTCTGCCATGTAACAAACGGAAGGTCGGAGTCTTTTTTACCGACCTTCCGTTTCTTTTGCAAACAGGCAGAGACAGACAAGCCGGATTTTTTGTTTGACCCCAAATTCTGCAAACGCGGGGTGAAACAATCATAGTATCTGTAAGATTCGCCGGATTATACACAAGAGGGAAAAAGAAATAAAAAAAATTCCCCTCTTTGTTGGGACTGCCCTTGAAAAAAAGGGACAACTATGCTATGATAATCAAGTTAGGTTATGATGCGGGAGATAGATGCCCGCTTTTATCTGCTAATTTTTAGGAGGTTCACAATGGGCGTACTGAATATCATCTTCGCAATCGTTCTGATTCTGACTTCGGTTGGCGTCATCGCTCTGGTTTCCATGCAGGAAAGCAAGAGAGGAATGTCTGCTCTTACCGGCGGACAGTCGGAGGCAGTTGGACGCAACTACGGCAGAACCAGAGATGCGATGCTGGTCAAGGGAACAAAAGTCCTGACCGCAGTGTTGTTTGTCCTGACGATTGTAATTTCGATCGTGGATAAATTTGCTGCATAATCGACCGCAAAAGATACAAAAGACAACAGTAAAACGGATGGGAAGCTCCCCGTCCGTTTTTTGTTGTGTGCCGTTTGCCGGTTGGGCAGTTTGGCAATGGATTTTTGAGGGCAAATATGCTATAATGACCTTTCAAAATGCCTTTGCTTTGGAAGGCAGGATAGATGGTCAATATTTGATTGCGATAGAAGAAAGGCTTGGTAAAAATCATGTCACAGACTTTTGAACAGCGCTTTTTTGAGCTGCGCCGCGCAGTGTTGGAAAAGCGTTTTTGTAAAATGAACGAAAAGCAGCGAGAAGCAGTCTTTCGTACCGAGGGACCGGTGCTGATTCTGGCAGGAGCCGGCAGCGGAAAAACCACTGTGGTGGTCAACCGCATTGCAAACATGGTGGAATTTGGAAATGCCTACCACAGCGACTACTGTCCGTCGTGGGTGGGGGAAGAGGAGCTGTGCTTTCTGGAGGACTGGCTGGACGGCAAGCTGGATGACGGCGACATCACCAACGAGCGGTTGCACCGCATCGTGGCAGACCGTCCCATCAAGCCGTGGAACATCCTGGCAATCACCTTTACCAACAAGGCGGCAGGCGAACTAAAGGAGCGTCTGGAGGCAATGCTGGGCGAGCAGGCGCTGGACATCCAGGCATCCACCTTCCACTCGGCGTGTATGCGCATCCTGCGTCGGGAGATTGGAGCCTTGGGCTACGAGAGCAGCTTTACTGTTTATGATACCGACGATTCGGTTCGCATCATCAAGGAGGCGCTCAAGGAGCTGAGCATCCAGGAAAAGGTGATGGCGCCCAAGGGCATCCTTGCCTCCATCAGTGCGGCAAAGGACAAGATGATGACCCCGCAGGATCTGTTGCGGGAAGCGGGAGGCGACTACCGTCAGGAGGTGGTTGCCAAGGTGTACGACTACTACCAGAAGCGCCTGAAGGCAGCCAACGCGCTGGATTTTGACGACATCATCATCTTCACCGTGCGCATCTTCCAGCAGTTCCCGGATGTGCTGGAAAAGTACCGCAACCGCTTCCGCTACATCATGGTGGACGAGTACCAGGACACCAACAATTCGCAGTTTTTGCTGGTCAGTCTGCTGGCAGGCGGTCACCACAACATCTGTGTGGTCGGCGATGATGACCAGAGTATCTATAAATTCCGAGGAGCCACCATCGAAAACATCCTCAACTTTGAAAACCAGTACCGAGATACCATGGTCATCCGGCTGGAGCAGAACTACCGCTGCACCCAGACCATCCTGAATGCGGCAAATGCGGTGATTGAAAACAATACCCAGCGAAAGGGAAAGACCCTGTGGACCCAAAACCCGCAGGGAGGTCAGGTCAAGGTCTACCGCGCGCTGTCCGAGCAGGATGAAGCCAGATTTATTGCAGACACCATTTTGGACAATGTTGCCAAGGGGCAGAAGTTTGCCGATCATGCCATCCTGTACCGCATGAACGCACAGTCCAACAGCATCGAAAATGCGCTCATCCGCTCCGGGGTAGCCTACCGCATCATCGGCGGTCAGCGCTTTTACGACCGCAAGGAGATCAAGGATATCATCGCCTATCTGAGCGTCATCAACAACCACGCCGATGCTATCCGCTTAAAGCGCATCATCAACGAGCCCAAAAGAGGCATCGGAGATGCGACGGTGGACAAGGCGCAGGAAATTGCCGATATGCTGGGTGTGCCGCTGTTTGAGGTGCTTGCCAACGCGCAGGACTACCAGCCGCTTGCCAAAAAGAGCCGTCAGCTGATGGAGTTTGCACAGATGATCGAGCAGCTGGGTCAGGTGGCGCAGTCGGGCAATCTGGAGGAGTTGTTCGACGAGCTGCTGGAGCAGACCGGGTATATGCTGTACTTGCAGACGATGGGGGAAGAGGGAATCACCCGCATCGAAAACGTAAACGAGCTGAAAACCAACATCATCAAATATGTGGAGGAAACCGAAAAACTGCCGCAACCGTCCATCGACCCGGATTCCCCGGACGAGCAGCCGCAGATTGTTCTGCCGACGCTGGCAGGATTTTTGGAGGAGGTCACCCTCTACACCGATTTGGACAACTACGACGAGGAAGCAGACCGGGTGATTATGATGACCATGCACTCGGCAAAGGGTCTGGAATTCAACAACGTCTTTTTCTGCGGAGCCGAGGAGGGCATCTTCCCGGGTATCCAGGCAATCTATGACCCGGAGCAGATCGAGGAGGAGCGCCGCCTGGCTTATGTCTGCATCACCCGCGCTAAAAAGCAGCTGTACATCACCAATGCAGCGCAGAGGATGATCTTTGGTCAGACGGTGCGCAACCGCGTGTCCCGCTTTGTCACCGAGATTCCTGCAAACTGCTGCGAGGTGGAGGACAAGACCATCCGCAAAGCCAGCCAGGCGGAGCTCAAACGAGCCTCCACCGTCAAAAAGACCCATGCCGACAACCACATCGGCGTGGGCGGACTGGCAAAAAAGACCGGTTCTTACAGCTCGGTGGCTCCTGCCGGAGCCAGCTGCACCCTCAAGGCGGGTGACCGGGTCAGCCACAAGACCTTCGGAGAGGGAAATATCGTCAAGATGACCCCAATGGGCGGCGACTGCCTGCTGGAGGTGCAGTTCGACACCGCCGGCACCAAAAAAATCATGTACAAGTTTGCCAAGCTGACGAAGATTTAGTCTGCTGTCAAAAGACAGAGCGATAAAAAAAGAGGAAATTTTGCCCATGCCGCGCTTTTGGTTCACAAAATCCGTCCCGTTTCATAAACTGATATTGAATGTCAGTGCAGCACAGGTGCCGAAACAACAGCCTGCGCCGACATATCATCAGGCGGCCCGCTGTCGGCACAGCTGCCGCAGAATCAAACGGAGGGATATTATGGCAGAATCAAAGGTAGTCCGACCAGGCGATTGCAGCTGCAGCTGCTTCAAGGAAGCCGTCTGCATTGATGCGGAACGAATCTATGACTCCTGCAGCGACAAGGACTGTCTGGAAGACTTGCAGGTCTTTTTCAGCGACAAGACCCAGCCAATCATCGACAAGGCAGCCAGCATCAAATGTAAAAAGGTCAAGGTGCTCAACGTCTGCGTCGATGTGGAAAGCGTCCCCTTCAACAAGGGATTTTACTCGGTGGATATGACCTTTTATTTCCTGGTGGAGCTGTCGGTGTACTTATCTCCAGGGACGCCCGCAGTCAACTGCTGCGGCATCTCCTATTTTTCCAAGAAGGTCATCCTGTACGGAAGCGAGGCAAATGCGCGGGTCTTTTCTTCCCACACCGGCTGCTGCAACGGCAACGAGCAACTGACCGCCATGCCCAATGCGGTGGTGCAGATTGTAGACCCTATCTGTCTGGCGTGCCGGTATGTGGAGTGCCCGGAAAAGACCTGCTGCCCGGGTGCGGTCATCCCCTGCCAGATCTGCACCCAGGTGGGCGGCAGCTTCCAGGATGTGCCGGTCAGCAAGGAGGTTTACATCACGCTGGGTCTGTTCACCATCGTGCAGCTGCAGCGCAAGGTGCAGATGATGGTACCTGCCTACGACTTTTGCATCCCGGACAAGGAAAGCGAATATTCCACAGGTGACCCGTGTGAAATGTTCAAAAAGATTCAGTTCCCGATGGAGGACTTTTTCCCGCCCAGATTGGACGATTTTAAGGGCGACTGCGACTGCTGCAACGGATAAAATCGGAATTGGGATAAAAACACAGGGCGGTCCGACTTTTTTGAAGGTCGGACCGCCCTTTCCTGTACGCTTTTTAGGAAATAAGATTGAATAAAAACGAAAAAAATGCTAAAATAAACTAATTAAGATATAGTACGATGGAAAGAACAATCGGAGGCGTTGGATCTTGGGTTTTAAAAAATGGAAATTGCCGCAGACGGCTCCCGAAAGGGTAGAAAATTTAATCAGCCAAACGGGCATGGAGCGCATTGCAGCCCAGATCCTCGACGGAAGAGGCATCAGTGACCCGCAGCAGGCAATGCAGTATATCGGCTGCGACAGCGCTGCAAGGCTGCATGACCCATTTCTGATGAAGGATATGGACAAGGCGGTCGAGCGGCTGAGCGAGGCAGTGGAGCAGGGAGAGCAGATTGCTGTATACGGGGATTATGACTGCGACGGCATCACGGCGACCGCCATGCTGTACAGCTACCTGGAGGATTTGGGAGCGCAGGTCATCTACTACATTCCCGACCGCGATGTGGAAGGATATGGGCTCAACCGCGCTGCCCTCGATTTTTTAAAGGAGCAGCAGGTGGAGCTGATTGTCACGGTGGACAACGGGATTTCCGCGTTGGACGAGGCGGTGTACGCCAAAGAGCTGGGGATCGACCTCATCATCACCGACCACCATCAGCCGCGTCCACAGCTGCCGCAGGCGTGCGCGGTCATTGACCCGCACCGGCAGGACTGCGAATATCCCTTTAACGCGTTGTGCGGCGCGGGTGTTGCCTTTAAACTCATCTGTGCGATGGAGGGCGACCTTGGCGGCGAAGAGATGATCTGGCATTTTGGCGAGCTGGCTGCCATTGCAACGATGGCGGATGTGGTGGAGCTGACCGGAGAGAACCGCCTGATCGTCCAAAGAGGTCTGGAGTGCATCGCACAGGGTGAGCAGGTAGGAGTACACGCGCTCATCGAGGCGGCAGGAATGAGCGGACGAAAGCTCGATTCGATTGACCTTGCCTTTGGGCTTGCGCCGCGCATCAATGCAGCAGGACGCTTGGGGCAGACCGACCTTGCGATGGAGCTGCTGCTCTGTGACCGGCAGTCGCAGGCGATGGAGCTGGCACAGCAGCTCAACGAATTAAACGAACAGCGCAAGGCGCTGGTGGATCATATCTACGAGGAAATCAACGCAAAGATTGCACGGCACCCGGAAATCTTGCAGGAGCGGGTCATCCTGCTGTATGGCGAAGGCTGGCACCACGGGGTCATCGGCATTGCGGCGGCAAGGCTGGTGGAGGAGTACTCCAAGCCCTGCGTCCTCTTTTCCATCGAGGAGGACCAGGCGCGCGGCTCGGCAAGGAGTGTTGAGGGCTATTCCATCATTGCAGCCATCTCCCGATGCAGCAGCCTGCTGACCCGCTACGGCGGACACGACCAGGCGGCAGGGATGACGGTGCCGGTCGAGCATCTCAGGGAGTTTATCGACCAGATGTTGCAGGATGTCCGGGAGCATTTTGATTTGATGCCGGTGGACCAGCTGAAGATCGATGCGGTTGTCGATGCGGAGCAGCTCAATCTAAAGACGGTGTACGGGATGCAGCAGCTGCGCCCGTTTGGCTGCGGCAACGAGCAGCCGGTGGTGGCAATGCCCGGATGCAGGATCGAAGCAATTTGTCCGCTGAGCGAAAACCGCCATCTGCGCCTGAAGCTGAGCTACCAGGGAAAAAGTTTTTCGGCTATCTATTTTCGGATGTCGCCCGACCGCTTCCCATTTTACATCGGGGATACAGTGGATGTGGCAGCCAATCTGGATGTCAATGAATACAACGGAGAAAAAAGTGTTTCTGTCAAGATAAAGGACGTGCGGCTGCACGGAGTCAAACAGGACAAGCTGGTGGTAGGCAGGCAGTACTATGAAAAATATTGCCGCCACGAACCTCTGGAGGAAAAAATCAGAGAATACATCTGCCCGCAGCGGGAGGACGTAGCGGGACTGTATCGCTTTTTGCGCCAGTGCGGAGGTTTTGCCTTCGGCTACGATATGCTGTGGTGCCGCCTGAGAGGAATCAACTACTGCAAAATGCGCATCTGCATCGATGTGATGCAGGAGTTGGGACTGATTGAGCGGGCGCGTCTGTCCTCTTCGGGGGAGGTAGCCCTTCGTCTGCCGGACAAGGTCGTTAAAACACAGCTGGACCAGTCCAGGATTCTCAGACAACTGAAGGTTGGTGAATAGGATGAGTATGAACGGGTTTGAAGAATTGATGGCTGCTTTGAAGGAAAGCAACCGGCCGTATGATTTTGATATGATCACACAGGCTTATGAATATGCAGACAAAGCACACGAGGGGCAGATGCGCCAGTCGGGGGAGCCGTACATCACCCACCCGATTTCAGTTGCGCATATCCTGGTGGAGCTGGGAATGGACACCGAAACCATCTGTGCAGGTCTTTTGCATGACGTGGTGGAGGACACCGCTTCCACACTGGACGAAATCAAAAAGATGTTTGGTGCAGATGTTGCGCTGATGGTGGACGGCGTTACCAAGCTGACCAAGCTCAGCTATTCCAGTAAGGAACAGCGTCAGGCGGAAAATGTGCGCAAGATGCTGCTGGCGATGGCAAAGGATGTGCGGGTTATCATCGTAAAGCTGGCGGACCGCCTGCACAATATGCGCACCGGTGAATACTGGAAGGAGTATAAGCGCAGAGAAAAAGCACTGGAAACAATGGAGGTCTATGCTCCGCTGGCGGACCGTCTGGGTATCCGCTCCATCAAGGAGGAGCTGGAGGACATCTCGTTGCGCTTTTTGGACCCGATTGCCTATGAGGAGATTGAGCGGATGCTCAAGCTCAAAAAGGAGGAGAGGGAGCGTTTTCTGGATGCCATTCAGGAAAAGATACGGGAACGACTGAACAAAGAGGGCATGAAGTTCTTTTTGCAAAGCCGGGTAAAGAGCATCTACGGTATCTACCGCAAGGTGTATATGCAGGGCAGAAACTTCGACGAAATCTACGACGTATATGCTGTCCGTGTCATCGTGGACACCAGCTATGAGTGTTACTCGGTGCTGGGCATCATGCACGACGAGTTTACCCCGATTCCAAAGCGATTTAAGGACTACATCTCCACCCCGAAGGCGAATATGTACCAGTCGCTGCACACCACCGTGCTGGATAAAGAGGGCGGTATCCCGTTTGAAATCCAAATCAGGACCTGGGAGATGCACTATACAGCCGAATACGGTATCGCAGCCCACTGGAAGTACAAGGCAGGCATCGAGAAAAAGGACAAGCTGGAGGAGCGTCTGGCATGGGTCAGACAGCTGCTGGAGGTGCAGCAGGATTCCGGCGATGCGCAGGACATCGTGCGCTCCATCAAGTCGGACATCGCACCGGAGGAATGCTTTGTCTTTACGCCAAAGGGGGATGTCATCAATCTGCCGACCGGCTCGACCGTCATCGACTTTGCCTATGCCATCCACTCGGAGGTCGGCAACCGCATGACCGGAGCCAAGGTGGACGGCAGGATCGTGCCGCTCGACTTTAAGCTGGAAACCGGCATGATTGTGGAGATCATCACCTCCAAAGGACCCGGCAACGGACCCAGCCGCGACTGGCTCAAGATTGTCAAGACCAGCGAGGCAAGGACCAAAATCCGCGCGTGGTTTAAAAAAGAACGCCGAGAAGAAAATATCATCACCGGCAAGGAGGAGCTGGAGCGCGAATTTAAGCGCAACCTGATCAACGTGCCGGAAAACGAGCTGGAGGATTTTGTCTTAAATCTGGCAAAACGCCAGCATATCAACACACTGGAAGATTTTTACGCAGCCATCGGCTACGGTGGGGTGCTGCTGTCCCGTTTGATGCCAAGGGTCAAGGAGGAGTTCCAAAAGACCTACCGCAGCGCAGCAGAGGAAGAAAAGAAGGCGGCGCTGCTGCCGCAGCAAACTGCTGCCGCCGGCAAAAAGCCGGGCAAGCCGACCAGCGGTGTCATCGTGGAAGGACTGGACAGCTGTCTGGTCAAATTTGCAAAATGCTGCAACCCGCTGCCGGGCGACCCGATTGTAGGATTTATCACCCGCGGGTACGGCGTGTCCATCCACAAGCAGGACTGTGTGAACGTGCTGAACTCCCCTGCGGAGAATGAAGGCAGATGGGTGCGCGCCGAATGGGCATCCAATGTCACCTCGGAAAAGTTTAAATCTACCATCGACATCACCTCCCAGCCGAGAGATACCCTGCTGGCGGATGTGACCATCCTGCTGAGCAATATGCACATCCCGATGCACGCACTGGTGGCAAAGGAGAGCAAGGACCATTCAGTCATCCTCATCCAGGTCACAGTGGAGGTCAACGGCGTAGACCAGCTGAGCTATCTGCTCAACAGTCTGCGTGCCATCAAGGGTGTGGAGGATGTCAGAAGAACCATTCAGTAAACTAAAACAACGGAGAAAAGACTATGAGAGCATTGATTCAAAGAGTAAGCCACGCAAGCGTTACCGTCGAGGGCGAGTGCGTGGGAAAAATTGAAAAAGGACTGCTGGTACTGCTGGGCGTCGGTCCGCAGGACACTGAAAAACAGGCAGATTTTCTGGCAGAAAAATGTGCTAACCTGCGCATCTTTGTGGATGAAAATGACAAGATGAACCTCTCGCTGCTGGACATCGGCGGAGAGATGCTGGTCGTTTCCCAGTTTACCCTCTACGCCGACTGCCGCAAGGGCAGACGCCCTTCCTTTGTGAATGCGGCAGCTCCCGCAGAGGCGGACAGACTGTATGAATACTTCCAGCAGAGCGTGAAAAATGCGGGCGTTGCCAAGGTCGAGCACGGCAAATTCGGTGCTTCGATGCAGGTAGAGCTGCTCAACAACGGACCGGTGACCATCATGCTGGACACCGACGAAATCATGCCGAAAAAATAGGCGGCACCCATAAAAGATAAGGGGGAATAAACGATGAATCTGGAAATCATCCACGTGGGTCTGTTGGGGACCAACTGTTATATCACTTGGGATGAAGAGAAAAATTGTGTCGTGGTCGATTGCGGCGGCGACGCGCAGAAGGTAGCGCAGTTTATACAGGAAAAAGGGCTGACCCCCACCCATCTGCTGCTGACCCACGGTCACGGCGACCACATGGGCGGAGCGGCAGACTTAAAGGACCTTTACCCACAGATGAAAATTGTGCTGGACAGCAAGGATTTGGAGATGATTGGCGACGGGCAGAAGAGTATGTCCGACGCCGTAGCGCCGTATGCGCGCAGCTTTACACCGGATGTTCTGGTGGGCGACGGCGATCAGCTGACCTGCGGTACGATGGAGTTTACCGTTTTGGAAACGCCGGGTCATACACCGGGCAGCGTGACCTATCTGAAAAATAACGAGCTGTACTGCGGGGACACCCTCTTTCAGGGCAGCATGGGCAGAACCGACCTGTACGGAGGCAACGACGAGCAGATGACCGCTTCACTGGCGCGTCTGGGCAGCTTGCAGGGCTACTACAAGGTTTTCCCGGGACATGGCAGTGCGACCAACCTGGAGGATGAAAAGCTGGCAAACCCCTTCCTCAAGCAGGCAATCGCCCGCCTTTCCCGATAAGATGATGAGCAAAAGGAGCAAAAACAGCATATGAATATAAAGAATATCGGACACAGCATGAAATATGAAGCAGAGTGTATCGCAATGCTGTTTTTCCCGGATGAAAAGATTGTGACCACCGAATACCCTGCGGACGAGGAAGAGCATGAGGAACTGCTGGTGCAGCAGGAACTGCCGGAGCCTGCCGAGGACTGCATCGAAACCAGACTGCAAAACGGTCTGATAAAGGTGACCTTGTCGTTGGACGGCAACCAGACCAGCCTGTGCCGCACCATCCTTTCCGAGCCGCACTCGCCGTATGAAAAGGCAGAGTTTGTGATGAGCGATATGATCTATACCCTGCTCTCACAGGCGACCGGCATCCATCCGGCATGGGGAATGGTGACCGGCGTTCGTCCGGTCAAGCTGTTCCACCGCAGACTGGACGAGGGCAAAACACCGCAGATGGTGGCACGGGAATTTGAACAGCATTTTTATGTGACACAGGAAAAGATTGAGCTGGCACTGGAAACGGCACGCCACGAGGCGCCCATCTTGCGGGAGGTAACCGACGACACCTTTAGCCTGTATATCTCCATTCCGTTTTGCCCTTCGCGGTGCAGCTACTGCTCCTTTGTTTCCCACGACATCACCAGCAAACGCGCCAGGGACATTCTGCCGGTGTATGTCGACCGGCTGTGCGAGGAGCTGGAGCATATTTCCCAAAAGGTAAAGGGGACCGGACTGCGCCTGACCACCGTTTATTTTGGCGGTGGCACACCGACCATCCTCTCGCCCGAGCAGCTTGACCAAATCTGCTGCGCAGTGGAACAGCACTTCGACCTTTCCCAGCTGAAGGAATACACGGTGGAGGCAGGACGACCGGACACCATCGACGAGGAGAAGCTGCGGGTGCTGCGCCGGCACAACATCTCCCGTATCAGCATCAATCCGCAGACGCTCGACGACGAGGTGCTGCAAAAAATCGGACGCCGGCATACCGCCCAACAGGTCATCGACTGCTTTGAGATGGCACGCCGGATGGGATTTGACAACATCAACATGGACCTGATTGCAGGCTTACCCGGCGACAGCGTCGAAGGATTTTGCAAAACGGTGGATAAGGTCATCGCCTTGCAGCCGGAGAATGTGACGGTGCATACCCTTTCCATCAAGCGCAGCGCCAGCTACGGCGAAAGCTGGGAGGAACGCAGAAAGGCGCTGGAACAGGCGCAGCAGGTGGGACAGATGGTATCCTACGCGCAAAAGCAGCTGATGCAAAGCGGCTGGATGCCCTATTACCTGTATAAACAGCGCAACACTCTGGGCAACCTGGAGAATACCGGCTACTGCAAACCGGGCTGCGAGGGACGGTACAACATCTACATCATGGACGAAACGCAGACGATTCTGGCGGCGGGAGCGGGAGCGGTCACCAAGCTGTGCAGCAACCGCGAAGGCAAGCTGGAGAGAATCTTTAATTACAAGTACCCGTTTGAATATGTCGAACAGTTCGACGAGGTATTAAAACGTAAGGACAGGGTGGTGGATTTCTTTGAGGAAAATAGACCCCTTCCACTACGGAAGGATTGAGAAGGACGAGGTCAATCAGCAGGCGTTTGAAAATTACTTTCAGCTGATTGACGAAGCCGAGCGGTTTTACAACGACCAGATCCGCCGGGTGGTCAAAAGTATGTCTACCGGCAAGGACAAAACCGACGTCATCTGTCTGTCCGGTCCCTCCGCTTCGGGAAAAACAACGACCGCGCATACCCTGGCAAGACATTTTATCAGCAGCGGCAGAAGGGCAATGGTCATCTCGCTGGATGATTTTTATCTGGACACCGAAAAGACGCCGCTCAACCGCAAGGGCAAACCGGATTTTGAAACCATCTACTCGCTGGACATCGAGCGCATCAACCTGTGCATCGACGAGCTGGTCAACAAAGGGCGAACCCTGATGCCCATTTTTGATTTTCACAGCAGAAAACGGGTGGAGGGTCAGGAAAAGGAAATTGCCATCAGCGGCGATGACGTGGTCATCATCGAAGGACTGCACGGGTTAAATCCGCTGCTGACCCAGCGGGTGGGAGAAGACAAGGTGACCCGCATCTTTGCCAGCGTGCGTTCCCGCTTTACCGACCACGACCGGGTGCTGCTGACACCGCAGGATGTGCGCCTGATGCGCAGGATGGTGCGCGACCGCAGCACCCGCAACACAACGCCGGAGCAGACGATGGCGATGTGGGATGAGGTTTGCGAGGGCGAATCGGAGTATATCAACCCCTACCGCGACAGCGCAGATTTTAAGCTGGACACGACGCTCGACTACGAGCCGAATATTTTTCACAGCTATCTTCTGCCGTTCCTGGAGAACCGTTCCGGCATCGCTCCCGAACACTACCGCAAGCTGGATGAACTGTACCAGCGCCTGGATGAGTTTTTTGACATCAACAACACCCAGGCGATTCCGGCGGACAGTGTCGTTCGGGAATTTATCGGTCCACGCCGGGAAAGCGAGCAGACAGAATAAAAAGAGGATATGATTCGCGTTAGAAAGGAGCAGTGAAGGATGAGTTTGAATTCTTTATTGGACAAAGCAATCTCGGTTGCCAATGTAGCAGGCAAAAAGACAGAGGAAATGGTGGAAGCTTCCAAGCTCAAATTGCAGGAGGTTTCGGTCAACGCTGATTTGCAGGATTGCTATGAGAAGATTGGTTCTCTGGTATATCGGAGCAAAAAGAGCGGCGAAGACAACGAACAGGCAATCGACCAGCTGGTCGAGCAGGCGGATGTTCTGTTAGAGCAGCTTGCCCAGCTGCAATCCAAGCGTGAGGAAATTAAAAAGATGAAGAAGTGCCCGAACTGCGGCGCTTCGTGCAGTGTGGACTCCCATTTCTGCTCCAGATGCGGCATGGTGCTGCACGAGCAGAGCGACCTGGTTCCGACCCAGCCGCAGGAGGAGCAGCCACAGCAGGCGGAACAGGCAGAGCAGCCGATCAATCAGGAGGAAAAGCCTCTGATTGAAGAAAAGCTGTAAGAATCGAAAGGATGCATCCGAGGACCGGCGGACAGCCGGTCCTTTTGCTGTTGTAACGTGGGTGCGGCGCATGACTGGAATGCGCAGGGCATATACTCAAAAGGGAAGGAATAGCGCCTTTTCAGAAAAGATTTACAGAAAAGAAATTGAAATCCGGCGGCAGAATGTGGTAGATTATGGAAAACAAGTCGGTGCATTTTGAGGAGAGTGGGTGGACAGTTGAAAAAGACCAGTGAAAAGCAGGGCTTTGTGCAGGGAGCGATGATCCTGATGATCGGTACGATGACCGTCAAGGTGGTCAGTATGTTGTTTAAAATACCGATCAGCAACCTGTTGGGGGGAACAGGCTACTCTTATTTTACCAACGCCTACGAGATTTTTAACCTCATCTCCACCATCGCGACGGCGGGCTTTCCGGTTGCCATTTCCAAGCTGGTGTCGGAAAACGGGGTATTGGGAAATTATCGGGACAACCATAAGATTTTTCGTATCTCCCGCACCTTCTTCTTAATCACCGGTCTTTTGTGCATGACAGTGATGATTCTGGGAGCGGGGAGCTTTGCGGCGATGATTCCAAACCCGGGAGCCAAGCTGTCAATCATCTGTCTTGCGCCTGCGGTGCTGACCTGCTGCCTGATGTCCGCCTACCGCGGCTATTATCAGGGGATGCAGAATATGTACCCGACCTCCATTTCCCAGATTATCGAAGCGGTCACCAAGATGATTTTCGGTCTGGGACTCAGCGGCGGCGTGATGTATCTGACCCAAAGGGAGTACAGCCTGCACGCCACCGTGCTGGGACGCAGCTATCCTTCGCCGGAGCAGGCACAGGCGGTCATCGCCCAGCTGGCAAGCGGCGCAGCGGTGCTGGGTGTCAGCCTGTCCACAGCGGCGGGCTTAGTGTACCTGATGCTGAGATGGCGCAAAAAAGGCGACGGAGTCAGCCAGCAGCAGTTGATGCACGCGCCCAAGCCGCAGGACAGCAGCATCTTACTAAAAAGAATCCTGGTGATTGCTATACCGGTCTGCCTGGGTTCGCTGGCGGTCAACCTGTCGGGCATCATCGACCTGCTGACGGTGACCGGACGGCTTTCCCATGTAATGGACACTGCACCGCAGCAGCTGCTGGCTTGCTATGGGCAGAATATCCCGCAGGCGGAGCTGGTCAACGGAACGGTACACAACTACCTGTACGGCGCTTACAGCGGCAAAGCGGTGGTGATTGCCAATCTGGTGCCTGCATTGACCACCGGGATGGCGGTCAGTGCGCTGCCGGCAGTAGCGGAGAGTTTTGCAAGAGGCAACCGCCTGCGTACCCAAAAGAGCATCCAGATGGTGCTGCGCATCACAGCGCTGTTTTGTGTACCGGCAGGATTGGGCATCAGCGCCTTGTCGCAGGAGGTGTGCAGCCTGTTCTTCGGCATGAACAGCGAGGTGATGGTCGGCGCGCCGCTGCTGCGGGTGCTGGGACTTGCCTCCATCTTTATCGCCCTGACCGGCACCACCAACAGCCTGCTACAGGCGGTGGGAAGGGTCAGCCTGCCGGTCAAGCTCATCCTCATCGGCAGTGCCATTAAACTGGCGATGAACTACCTGCTGGTGGGTATCCCGCAGCTGAACATTCAGGCAGCACCGTGGTCCACCCTGGTCTGCTATGTTGTTATCACATTGCTCAGTTTGATTGCTTTGCGCAGCACAGTGGGTCCGCTTGGTGCCTTTGGTGTGTTTGGCAAGCCGCTGTTGGCAGGACTGCTGTGTGCCGCTTTTGCACGTCTGACCCAGAATATGCTTATGCAGGTGACTGCCTCCCGTTTTGCGGTGCTGCTGTCGGCTGCTGTGGGCGCAGCGGTGTATCTGGTGGGACTTTTGCTGCTGCGGGCTTTAAAAAAAGAGGACATAATGATGCTTCCCAAGGGTGAAAAAATGGCAAAAATACTTGAAAAGTACTCACTTTTAGGGTAATATATATAGAGCTGCAAAAAAGGACTGGACAAAACAAAGCGGACCAAAGCATAGGAGTGTGGTAACGTGAGCGTGTCTTATGAAAAAAAGGAAAAGTACAGCATCGACGACCTGCTGCGGATTATGGAGATCCTGCGCAGTGAAGAGGGCTGTCCATGGGACCGAGAGCAGACCCACCCGTCGATGCGTCGGGATATGATCGAGGAAGCATACGAGGTGTGCGAGGCGATCGACCTGAACGACACCGATCTGCTCAAGGAGGAGCTGGGAGATGTGCTGCTTCAGGTGGTACACCATGCCCGCATCGAGCAGGAGCAGGGCAGCTTTGATTTTCAGGATGTCTGCGACGGCATCTGCCGCAAGCTGATCCAGCGCCATCCGCACGTGTTTGCCGATGTGCAGGTGGATGGCACCGAACAGGTGCTGAACAACTGGGAGCAGATCAAGCAGCAGTCCAAAGGGCAGACCACAGGCGCGCAGACACTGTTGAGCGTGCCAAAGACTTTTCCTGCGCTGATGCGCGCACAGAAGGTGCAGAAACGCGCAGCCAAGACCGGCTTTGAGTACCCGGACCTGTTTTGGGCAATGGACGACCTGGAAAGCGAACTGGACGAATTGCAGGCAGCCATCGACGAGGAAGACCCGCAGCAGTGCTTTGAGGAGCTGGGGGATGTGCTGTTTTCCGCAGTGAATATCGCGCGCTTTTTGAAGGTGGATGCCGAGGACAGCCTGAACGCTTCGACAGAAAAGTTCATCAATCGTTTCTGTAAAGTGGAGCAGCTGGCACAGCAGCAGGGAATCGACCTGGAGCAAGCTTCTGTCGAACAGATGGAACAGTTGTGGAAACAGGCGAAAAATCAGTAAGAAAAGGCGCTTTTGCCCGTAGCTTTTGGGAGAATGGGCAAGGGAGTTTTAAGGCTCTTCCGCCGCAGGCGGGGGAATGAACCAATCAAGTGAAAAAATGGAGGATAACAAATATGACGAAAGCAGAATTGATCAACGTGGTTGCACAGAAAACAGAACTTTCTAAAAAGGACAGTGAAAAAGCTGTTGTTGCGGTGATCGACGCGATTTCTGAAGCACTGGCAGCAGGAGAAAAGGTTGCGCTGGTTGGCTTTGGTACCTTTGAGGTAAAGGAACGCGCTGCAAGAGAGGGCATCAATCCAAGAACCAAAGAGAAGATTGAAATTCCATCTTCCAAGCTGCCTTCCTTCAAAGCAGGCAAAGCTCTCAAAGAGATTGTTTCCAAGTAATTTGGAATCCACCAAGAACACATTCAACAGCTCCGGTGCTTCCGGGGCTGTTGTTGTATCAGCAGAAGTTAGAACAGGAGGAATAACCATGAGATTGGACAAATATTTAAAAATCACCCGATTGATCAAACGCCGCACCGTTGCCAACGAAGCGTGCGACGGCGGCAGAATCTTAGTCAACGGCAAGGTGGCTCGCGCCTCCTATGCAGTCAAGGAAGGGGACACGATTGAGATTCAGATGGGCAATCGTCCGTTAAAGGTGCAGGTGCTGTCGGTCAGCGAATATGCCACCAAGGAAAGCGCACCGGAGATGTACCGAGTGGAGGAATAGCCGCTGCCGGTTGTACCGAAAACCTGCAAACCTTCTGAAACAGCGGGTACAAAATCAATTTTTTTTAGAAGATGTAACAATCATGCACGACGCTTGTTGACAACAATCGCCAAAAGCGTTATGATAGCCCTTGTCAAAAGAACAGACGCTGGATGGAAAAACTTCCACCACATTATTTTGTCAATAAAACTGAACAGCCTTATCAAGAGTGACAGAGGGGACAGGCCCTGTGAAGTCCGGCAACCTGCAAAGCGGCAGCTTTGTAAGGTGCCAAATCCTGCGGGTTAAGCCGAGAGATGAGGAAGCAAAGACTCGATCTCACGGTCGGGTCTTTTTTGTACCCCTTTTGAGGGGACAGCAAAAGAACGATCTCGAACCAGCTGCACGCTGTTTGGTTTATGAAAAATCATAGTAACCAAAAGAAAGGAACGAACGACTATGGCAAAATACTTATTTACATCCGAATCGGTTACCGAAGGACATCCCGATAAAATCTGCGACCAGATTTCCGACGCAGTGCTCGACTCGATTCTGGAGCAGGACCCAAACGGACGTGTAGCCTGTGAAACCACCGTCACCACCGGTATGGTCATGGTAATGGGAGAAATCAGCACCTCCTGCTATGTGGACATCCCAAAGATTGCCCGTCAGGTTATCCGCGACATCGGCTATGACCGCGCAAAATTTGGCTTTGACTGCGACACCTGCGGCATCATCACCTCCATCGACGAGCAATCCTGCGATATTGCAATGGGCGTAGATAAAGGTCTGGAGGCAAAAAATGCCAACAGCGAAGAGGAGGACAACGGTGCGGGCGACCAGGGCATGATGTTCGGTTTTGCCTGCGACGATACTCCAGAGCTGATGCCGATGCCGATCTCGCTGGCACACAAACTGGCAAAACAGCTGGCAAAGGTGCGCAAGGACGGCACCCTCGACTACCTGCGCCCGGATGGCAAGACACAGGTCACCATCGAATATGAAAACGAGGTGCCGGTAGCAGTCGAAACCATCGTCATCTCCAACCAGCATTCCCCGGAGGTGGAGATGGAGCAGCTGCGTGCAGACATCAAAAAGTATGTCATCGACCCGATTGTGCCACAGGAGCTGATGACCGAGCAGACCAAAATCTTCATCAATCCAACCGGACGCTTTGTCATCGGCGGACCACAGGGTGACAGCGGCTTGACCGGCAGAAAAATCATCGTAGACACCTACGGCGGTATGGGGCGTCACGGCGGCGGTGCTTTCTCCGGCAAAGACCCGACTAAGGTGGACCGTTCGGCAGCCTATGCAGCAAGACATGTTGCAAAGAACATCGTTGCAGCCAAACTGGCAAAGAAATGTGAGGTTCAGCTGGCTTATGCCATCGGCGTTGCAAAACCGGTTTCCATCAACGTCAACACCTTCGGCACCGGCGCTGTTGCAGATGAGCAGCTGGAAAAGGCGGTTGAAAAGGTATTCGACCTGCGCCCGACCGCAATCATCAATTCGCTGGGTCTGCGCCGTCCAATCTACCGTCAGCTGGCAGCATACGGACACATGGGCAGAGAGGACCTGGGCGTCAGCTGGGAAAAGACCGACAAGGTGGACGCTCTGCTGGCAGCTGTCAAATAAAATAGATAAACGCAAAAAGGACATGGGTTTCCATGTCCTTTTTTTATGCCTGCAATCCTTGAGGGAAAGAATTTGCTTATAAAATGCTTTTGTATTTTAAATATAACGGAGAAAGTAGGAGAATTTAGGAAAATAATCTAAAATTTTAAAGTTTATGCTTTACATTTCTGGCAACAAAGGATATAATGAAAGAAAAAATACTGGGAGGTTCAGTCGTGGAAATTTTAAATAAAACCATTGAACAAATCAGAAAACAATATGGAGTGGCTGGCGGTATCCTGATTGCCATTAAAGACGGCAAGGTGCTGCTCAAGGAGTGCTTTGGTCAGGCGGATGCGGAAAAAGGCAAACCGGTGGACAGCAAGACCCTGTTCCAGATTGCATCCTGCTCGAAAGCATTCACGACCATGGTTGCCGGTCAGCTGTGCGACGAAGGCAAGATGACCTGGGATACACCGGTCAAACAGCTGATGCCGGACTTCAGAATGGTGGACAAATATGCCGAGGAACACGTCACCCCTCGTGATATGGCTTGCCACCGCACCGGTCTGTGCCGCCATGACGTCATGCGCACCTTTGTCCGCGAGGACAGAGCAGATTTGGTTCGCCGCATCGCTTACTTCCCGCCGGCATACGGCTTTAGAGAGAAGTACAGCTACCAGAACCAGATGTATGTAGCACTGGGTTACCTGTGTGAACGTCTGACCGGAAAGACTTGGGAGCAGCTGCTGAAAGAAAAGATTGGCGACCCGCTGGGAATGGATATGTACTTCCGCGGCATCGACACCATCGAGGACAAGAACGCAGCTATGCCGTATGCGCAGAAGGATGGCAAAATTTTCCGCGTGGATGAGGTAGTCGGAAAGGCAAGCAACCCATGCGGCGGTCTGTACACCAACCTGGACAGCTTGGAGCGTTGGATTCGGATGCTGCTGGGCGAAGGCGAACTGGAAGGCAAACGCATCATCAGCAAGGAAGGCTTTGCCGAGCTGATTAAACCAAACGTTGTCATCCCGGGCAAACCGTCCCATCCAAAGGAAATGCAGCAGTCCTACGCAATGGCGTGGATCAACTCCATCTATAAAGGCAAGCTGCTCATCTCCCACTCCGGTTCCACCAACGGCTTCAACTCGATGGTCGGCTTCTTCCCGGAGGAGAACGCAGCCTTCGCACTGTCGGTCAATACCGTGGACACCCCGGCATACAGCTGCCTGAAATACCTGCTGTGTGACCTGCTGCTCAACGACGTAGAGGAGGATTACTCCTTCCTGATTGACATTTATAACCGCCGCGTCAACCTCGGACCGGATTACACCGAGGAAGAGCAGAAAGACCTGCCGCTGAGCGAAGAGCAGGCGAAGAAATATCTGGGTACCTACTACAATCCGGGCTACGGCGTGATGGAATTTGTCTATGAGGACGGTCATCTGCGCCAGCACTACGGCTTGATGGACCAGCCGTTCAACTACATCGGCGATGATAAGTTTGTAGGCTTCGAGGTGCTGGATACCCGCACCTACCGAGCAAACTTTACCGAGGACGGCAACCTCTGGATGCGCCTGTCCACCGATGCAGTCTGCCCAATCTTCTTTGAGCGGGTGCGCTAATCGAGCGGCGGAGTATCACGGAATCAGAACAAAACAATCGGGAGGACATCCATCGGATGTCCTCCCGATTTGCCGTTGCAGGATATTTTCCACATACTCCCCTTGAGAAGGTGGAAAAAGGTCATCCTATTCTCCGGCGACCAGCGGGACGCTGCACAGCAGCTGGTTGTCCAGAGTGTATTCCAGCAAGCCGCAGACCTGATTGGAAGCGGTGGGGGGATAGAGGAACGGCTGGGCAATCAATCGGCTTTGCAGGCGGGCAGATTCGCCCTGCCGCAGCGGGACACAGGGCTGCCAGGCGGGCAGCAGCGGAATGGGAGTTTCGATGCCGTTGGACTGGATTTCGCTGCCCACCAAAGTGGTGTGGACAGGCGGCAGCACCAGCGGCTGCATCGAGTAGCGGCTAAAGCAGCGGTCGTACAGAGAAGCGTGCAGGTTCCAGTCGTCCTGCGCATTCAGGGTGACACAGATGAGGGTCATCCCGTCCCGCTCGGCAGCGGACACCAGACACCGTCCGGCATCGTCGGTGAAGCCGGTCTTGACTCCGATGCAGTCGGGGTAGAGGGTCAGCAGTCGGTTGTAGTTTTTCAGCCAACGCTCATAGGGCGGCGCACCAAACCGGACCTGCATCGAGGGCTGGGAGCAGATGTAGGCAAAATCTTCGTTTTGTAAGGCAACACGGGTCAATTTGGCAAGGTCGAAGGCGGTGGAGTAATGCTCGGGCGCATCCAGTCCGCAGGCGGTGACATAGTGAGTATCGGCAAGACCCAGCTGTTGTGCGCGCAGGTTCATCGCCTCCACAAAGCCCTCGATGCTACCGTACAACCGTACACCGGCGGCATTGGCAGCATCGTTGCCGGAGGGCAGCAGCATCCCGCACGCCAGCGCGTACAGCGAAACCATGTCGCCCTCCATCAGTCCCATCGAGGAGCCTTCCACCTGGATGGCATCGGGATCGACCAGAAAATAATCGTGCAGATTGGGCTGCTCGAGCACCATCATTGCGCCGATGATTTTGGTGGTGCTTGCCATCGGCAGCCGTTGGTGGATGTTCTGCCCGTACAGCACCCGACCGGTGGTTGCCTCCATCACCAGATAGGCTTTTGCGGCGGCATCGGGTTGTTCATAAACGGAAAAATTCTCCAGCGATACCGGCGACGGGCAGAGCGGGGTGCGGTTTTCCTTGGCAAAAATCCTCCAGTCTGTTGCACAGCCAAAAAGCAGCAGGGCACAGAGAAAAGAAAAAGACAGGCGTTTGAAAACGTTCAAGGCAGCCAACTCCTTTTTGTTCAGAAATCCGGGGTGGAACAGTATAAGATATGCCGAGGTTGGAGAGAAAATTCAAAATGTACAATTTGTAATCCTATTTTACAACAATACAAATTGTACATTTTTTTTATTGGAAAAGTGCGAAGTGTGGTATATACTGTATAAGCAAAAACTTTTGAGGAGGAAAAATGAATGGAACAAACTCGACCCAAACTGAAAACCAATCTGGACACCAACCTGCTCAAGCTGGTTGCGGTGGTCTGTATGCTGCTCGACCACTTTGGTGGGACCTTTTTTGAGCAGGTCCCTGCCTTTCGCTGGGCGGGCAGGCTGGCGTTCCCGCTGTTCTGCTACTGTATGACGGTTGGGATGCTGTACACCCACGACATCAAGCGGTACCTGGGGAGATTGGGACTGTTTGCGCTGATTTCACAACCGTTCTGGATTCTGGCTTTTAATGCGGAGGACTTTTGAGGAAACCTGCTCAATCTCAACATCTTTTTCACCCTCTTTATGAGCCTGTTGATCGTCTGGGAATTTAAGGAGAAGAAATACTGGCTGTTTGTGGCAGGGGTCCTGGTGATGTCCTTCATCAACTTCGACTATTCCACCACCGGCATCATCCTGATGATGATTTTCTATCTGTGCAGGAACAAGCCGGCTCTGGGCGCTGCGTTGTATTTTCTGAGCTATCTGCCAGCCTTCTGGGGGGATGTGCAGGACCCGCTGGCACTGGTTGTCGGAGGACACGCCATCAGCTTTGAAGCATTCTCTCTGCTGGCACTGCCACTGATTTATTTAAAGACCAACAGTGGTCTGAAAATTTCTAAATGGGTGTTCTATCTGATTTATCCGGCACACCTGCTGCTGATTTATCTGCTCCAGCTGTGGATGGCATAAGACAAAATAAAGGAGGCGACCTCTTTCCGGAAAGAGGTCGTCTCGCTTATCGGTTTTGCAAAAGCTTTAGCAGAACAGCGGCTGAAGCTGGCGCGCCGACAGTGCGGATTGCACAGTATCGGTCAGGCGGCTAAAGTCAGCGACAATCGAGCAGGGCTTTTGCTCGGGTGCATCCTGCCGCATCGGGACAAAGTAGATGTTTTTGCTGTTGAGCAGCGAGCCGATGTTTTTCCCTGCGTTGGCAAGGGCGTCGTTGGTGGATACTGCCAGCACCACCGGACGTGCGTTTCGCAGGTGCGCTTTGACGGCAAGGGTGACGCTGGTGTCGGTGATGCCGTTTGCCAGCTTGCCCAGGGTGTTGCCGGTGCAGGGTGCGACCAGCAGTACATCCAGCAGTTTTTTCGGACCGATGGGTTCGGTCTGGGTCAGGGTGTGCCAAATCTCACGACCGCAGATTTCCTCGATGCGGCGGCGAAACTGCTGCGCACTGCCAAAGCGGGTATCGGTTTCATAGGCGTTTGGGGACATGATGGGATACAGCTGCCAGCCGGTCTGCTGCGCCATCTGTTCCATCTGGTCGATGACCTGCGAAAAGGTGCAGAAGGAGCCGGTCATGGCAAATCCCACCCGTACAGGAGCGTGTTCGTTCATGTCGTTCACCTCGTTTTGGATTGTATGTCTGTTATCATCTGTATGACAGTGTCGCACAGGATGTTCCCTGCGGTGACAGGCGCTGTTTTGGCAGGCAGGGCAAGGGCGTGCAGGCAGCGAAGTCCCAGAGAGCGTGCAGCCGGGTGGTCGATGCCGCCTGCACCGGAGGCAAGGTCGATCAGCAGGCAGTCGCCGGAAAGCAGCTGGAGCTGTTCCTTTCCCAGGATGGGCGCAGGGACGGTGTTGAAGATGAGCTGCTGCTGCGGCAGCAGGGTGTCCATCTGCGCAAGAGGAAGGGCGGTCAGCCCAAAGCTGCGCGCCAACGCCAGGTCCTTTGGGCTGCGGGTGCAGACGGTGAGCTGTGTGCCAAAGGCTGTCAGCAGCCGTGCAAGCGGTTTTGCACACCGACCAAAGCCGGTGAGAAGGCAGCGGCTTTCCCACAGGGTGATGGGCAGCTGGCTCAGTGCAAGCTCGATGGCAGCTTCGGCGGTGGGGACGGCGTTGAGCAGCGCCATCTCCTCCTGTTGCAGATAGCTGTGCAGCAAAAGGGAGCGGCGTTTGGCAAGTTGATGCAGCTCATCGGTCACCCTGCCGCAAAGCAGGACCGTGCCGCGGCGGCATTGCGTAAGCAAGGGCAGCAGAGCAGGCTCGACCAGCACCGGAAGCAGCAGGAAATCGGTTTGTGCGAGCAGCTGCGGGTCGCTTTCACCGGGAATCAGACGTTCGACCACATATCCACGGCGGCACAGGGCATCGGCAGCCGCACGCTGGCGGTCATCGGTGCAGAGGACGGCAATGGATGCAAAAGGTTCAGGATTCATACAGGTCACCTCCATAGGATTGGGCAGGAACGGGCAAAGGAACAATCTATCCTATGAAAAATGCGGATTTTGGTGCAGGCCGAATGTTCATCTGTCGGGGAATGTGGTATAATAACAGAAAATATAGCACAGGGGGAAACGACTTTGGCAAAGAAAAAACCATTGAAAAAGGATAGGAAAGCGGGCAGAGGCAATCTGCCGGCACAAAAACAGCCGTTTTATTTACAGGCGCAGCAGCAGAGAAAACCAAAGCCGAAGAAGCAGCGGGAGGATTGGGACGAACCGGCAATCGAACCGGGAGAATATCCGGTCAGCTGCGACAGAATGGACGAACAGGGCAGCGGCGTGGTGTATCTGGAAGGAGAAAAGCTGCCGGTGGACGGACTGCTGCCCGGCGAGCAGGCGGTCGTCGAGGTGTTTGGAAAGCGCAATCTGCACGCAAGGCTGCTGCAAATCAAAAAGGCTTCGTCCAAACGTGTCAAGCCGCAGTGTCCTGCTTTTGCCAAGTGCGGCGGCTGCAAGATGCAGCACCTGCAATATGACAGCCAGCTGGAGTGGAAGCAAAAGACGGTGGAGCAGCTGATGAAACGCTACATCGACGAAGGAGCCAAGCTCTATCAAATCGTTGGGATGGTAGAGCCGTGGCGCTACCGCAACAAATGCCATATCAGCTTTGGCATGAATGCCCGCAGACAAATCATCTCGGGCATTTATGAGGAAAACAGCCATCGGGTGGTACCGGTGGAGAGCTGCCTGATTCAGGACAGCAAGGCGGACGAGATTGCGCGCTCGGTGCGAGCCATCATGAAGGAGTGCAAGCTGCTGCCTTATGATGAGGACAGTGAAACCGGATTGCTGCGGCATCTGCTGGTGCGCACCGGCTTTGCCAGCGGTCAGGTGATGGTGGTGCTGGTGACTGCTTCCCCGATTTTTCCGGCAAGGAGCCGCTTTGTGTCCCTGCTGCGGGAGCGTCACCCGGAAATCACCACCATTGTGATGAACTGCAACCCGAAAAAAACCAGCATGGTGCTGGGAGAGCAGGAGCGCATCCTGTACGGAAAGGGATACATCGAGGACATCCTCTGTGAAAAACGATTTGCCATCTCGCCGCGCTCCTTCTATCAGGTCAATCCGCAGCAGACCGAGGTGCTTTACCAGCGGGCAATCGGCATGGCACAGCTGAAAAAAGGACAGAGGGTGCTGGATGCCTACTGCGGGATTGGAACCATCGGCTTGATTGCAGCCGACAAGGTCGATGAGGTCATCGGTGTGGAGGTCAATGCACAGGCGGTCAAGGATGCCAACGCCAACGCAAAACGCAACGGGGTGGAAAACATCCGTTTTGTCTGCGCAGATGCAGGAGCCTTTATGACCAATCTGGCGGATGCGGGCGAAAAGATCGACGTAGTCTTTATGGACCCGCCGCGCAGCGGAAGCGACGAGGCATTTTTGCAGTCGGTTTGCCGTCTTTCCCCGGACCAGGTGGTCTATATTTCCTGCGACCCGCAGACCCAGAAGCGCGACCTGGCAGTTCTGCGCGCCGGCGGCTACCATGTAAGGGAAATCCAGCCGGTCGATATGTTCCCGCAGACTGCGCATGTGGAAGTCGTGTGTTGTCTACATCGGGTGAATTCGTAGAAGTCCTTAATTT